>Ga0315291_10010925_pt1 | contig 11075 bp, 4 predicted proteins | sample YL17G12_20_MG_FD_203070 | JGI IMG/M metagenome (GOLD analysis project Ga0315291, IMG submission 203070) | Sediment microbial communities from Yellowstone Lake, YNP, Wyoming, USA - YL17G12_20 | ecosystem: Environmental > Aquatic > Freshwater > Lake > Sediment | place: USA: Wyoming | collected... | reverse complement strand
CCCTACCTGATCGAGGCCACCATCGCGACCGAGGACCGGGACTTTTACAGCCACCCCGGTTTCGATCCCATCGCCATCCTGCGCGCGCTCTATTACAACCTCTCGGAGCGCAGGATCGTCTCCGGCGCCAGCACCATCACCCAGCAGTTGGCCCGCAACGTGCTGCTGGCGCCGGAGGAGCGGGTGCAGGAGACCGCCTGGCGCAAGATCAAGGAGGCCGTCCTGGCCGCCGAGTTGACGCGCGTTTATCCCAAGGATACCATCCTGGAGATCTATCTCAACGAGATTTATTATGGCAACCTGGCCTACGGCATCCAGGCCGCCGCCGAGACCTATTTCGGGGTGAACGCGCAGGACCTCACGCTGGCACAGGCCTCCTTCCTGGCCGGTCTGCCGCAGGCCCCGGCCACCTACGATCCCTTCGGCGGCGGCCACGACCTGGCGCTGGCCCGCCAGCGGGACGTGCTGGCGCTGATGGTCGAGGCCGGCTACATCGCCGGAGCGGAGACTACCGCGGCGGCTGTCGAGATGGCCGCCTATCCGTTCGCGGCCCCGCGGCTCGACCTGGCCACGGCTCCCCACTTTGTCGTCTACGTACGGCAGACGCTGGAGGCCACCTACGGCCCGCAGGCGCTCTACCGGGGCACCGGGTTGCGCGTCTACACCACGCTCGACCCCCACCTGCAGGCGCTGGCCGAGCAGGCGGTGCGCGAGGGGATAGCGGGGATGGCCGACCGCAACGCGACCAACGGGGCGCTCGTCGCGCTGGACCCGGCCAGCGGCCACATCCTGGCCATGGTCGGTTCGGCCGACTTTGACAACGCAGAGATCGGCGGGCAGGTCAACGTGGCGCTGCGCTGCCGCCAGCCCGGCTCCTCCATCAAGCCGCTCACCTACGTGGCATCCTTCGAGCGCGGGTGGACGCCCGCCACACTGTTCTGGGACGTGCGCACCGAGTTCCCCGACGGGGCCAACCCGCCCTACGTGCCGGTCAACTACGACGGCGAGTACCACGGCCCGCTGCTCATGCGCGACGCGCTCGCCAACTCTTACAACGTCCCCGCCGTGGATGCGCTCCAGTTCGTGGGGGTGGATGGCCTGCTGGAGATGGCGACGCGGCTGGGCGTCGCGTCGCTGGTCCATCCCGAACTCTATTGCCCCGAGTATCCTTACGACCAGCCTCCGCCCTACGGGCTGGCGCTCACGTTGGGGGGCGGCGAGGTCAAATTGCTGGAGATGGCGGGGGCCTTCGCCGTGTTCGCCAACGGTGGCCTGCGCGTGCCGCCCAGCCCCATCTTGCGTATCGAGGACAGCCAGGGCCAGGTCCTGGTGGACAATGCGGCGCCCACGGGCGAGCAGGCCATTTCTCCCCAGCACGCCTACCTGATCACCAGTATTCTTTCCGACCGGCAGGCTCGTTGCCGCGCTTTTCACTGCCCCAGCGTGCTCGAACTCACTCGCCCGGCGGCGGCCAAGACCGGCACGACCACCGACTTCCGCGACGGTTGGACCGTCGGCTACACCCCCGACCTGGTGACGGGCGTGTGGGTGGGCAACTCGGACAACTCGCCCATGCTCAACCTGCCCGGAGGGGCCAGCGCCGCCACCATCTGGCACACCTTTATGGAGGCGGCCCACGCCGAGCGGCCCGTGCGTGACTTTGTGCGCCCGTCCGGCGTCGTCGAGTACGAGATCTGCGCCGATTCCGGCGCCCGGCCCACCCGGTACTGTACCCGGCGCAAGACGGAGGTTTTTGCCCAGGACCAGCCGCCGCTGGACGAGAGCCACGACTGGTACCAGATGGTCAGGCTTGACGCGCCCAGCGGGCTGCTGGCGAACGAGTCTTGCCCCAACCAGGTCACCGAGCAACTGATGATCGTCATCGCCGACGAGCGGGGACGGGAGTGGGTGCAGGCACACCCGGACGTTTTCGGAGGGTTGCCGCTGGCGCCGGCCGACTATTGCACCGCCGGCGCCGGGTCTGGGCTGGTCTCGATCGCCCAGCCGGCCTCCGGCAGCACCGTCCAGGGCATCGTGCAGGTGGTCGGCACCGTCCAATTGCCTGACCTGGACCGCTACGAGGCGCAATACGGCATCGGGGGGAACCCGCAGGGCTGGGGGTGGATCAGCGGGCCGCACCTGGCGCAGGTGCGCGATGGGCTGTTGACGGAGTGGGACACCTCTCACCTGGCTCCTGGCCCCTACACGTTGCGCATCACTGCCTTCGACCGCCAGCAGCATAGGGTCGAGGCGCGGGTGCAGGTGTTCGTCGCCGGCCCGGCCGAGACGCCGACGCCGGTGCAGCCCTCATCGCCAACGCCTGATATGACCCCTACGTCCGTTCCCACGCTCGAGCCGACCTCGACGCCGACGGTTGAGCCGCTCCCCACCGCAACCGAACCATCTGTCCCAGAGCCCTCTCCCACGCCGACACTCGAACCTTCCCCCACGCCGGAGCAGACGCCGGCCGGGGAGCCCACCGCCACCCCGACGCCATAGCCTGGCAGCGGAGCGGTGGTGCCAGTGAGGGCCATTTTGTTCCGGGTACGGTTGTCACTGGGGTGAGTGCTCGGCGACTTGTAGCGGCCCGAGCAAGACCCGGTCTGGCAGGGTGGTACGTGGGCCAGACACGGAGAGCCGTTCCCCGGTCTGCAGCCAGTACAGTCCTACCTCCACCCAATACTGGCCTGGGGGAGCAGCGGCTGCCACAGCGATGTCGTATTCATCCACGACGTACTCCCCTGGTTGCCAGCAGGTAGTGGGCAGATTGCCTCGCACCGGCATGTTGTCCTGCTGGCCCCGCAGTTCACCCCGGGGGTCGAGCAGGTGGGTGAAAACTGTGTAGGGCCGGTCGGGCTGTCTCAGCGCCTGCCAGTATAAGGTCAGGTAGATCGTTTCCCCTGGGACGGCTGTGGGTGGTTCCAGGTCGTATCCGACCAAGGCAATTTCGTCTCCAAACCGGACTTGCAGCGGGCGGCTCACTGCGGGTGGGTACATCTCTGCCCGGTGAGGTTGGAAACTGGGCATTCCCGTGGACATGATGCGCAGGAAGAGAGTGAAGAACAGGGCCTGCAGGGCCAGCAACGCCAGAACGAGGCTGTAAGAGGAGCGGCCCCTACGGCGGGCCAGGCCAAGCGCCGCGACGAGGCAGGCAGCCGGCATCCACAGCAGCCACATCCTCCCTACTTCACCCCGCGCGACACCGGCCAGGTCGAGCGCGAGGATGGTGGCGCTGATGGCGAGGGCCGGGATGGCCTGCGGGGAGATTGCCAGGCGGGTTCGCACCGCCAGCCGCCAGGATTGGGCGCTTTCCGCGACGAATAGTACCGCAACGGGAACTCCCAGGAAGGTCAGAAAGTCGTAGAGGTTGTAGCCCACCCACACCTGGTACGAGCGTCCCAGGTGAAAATGGGTCTGCATCGCCGTCGAGAAGACGTCCCAAAAGGAGACGCCGTAGATGGCCTGGTAGACCAGCCACACGGACGCCGCGCCCAGGGCCAGCAACGTCCAGCCCAGCCAGGTCCGGCGTAGCCACTCCTGCCGGCGAGAGTGGCCCTGAGAGGCCAGGTGGACCAGCCCGTACAGGCCCAAGGCGGGCAGGATGGTCACGTTGCCGAAACTCGTGAAGGAGGCTACGGAGGCAGAGAGCCCGGCGAGAAAGGACAAGCCGGGGCGTCGCTCCTCCAGGCCCCGCTGGAGCCAATAGAGCGAGAGGCAGAGGAACAACGGATAGAGTTGATCCCAGCGCATGGTGAACTGGGTGAGAGAGGGGACGACCACGTAGAGGGCGGCGGCGCGGAATCCAGCCCGGGAGCCGGCCAGGCGCTTCCCCAGCAGGTAGAGAGGGACGACAGGCAGGCCACTGAACAGGGGGATGACCATCTGGGCCAGTGCGCTGGCGATCTGGGCGTCTTCCAATTCTACGAAGCGCAGGTCGGCGCAGTTGTAGGTGCGGAAGAAGTGGGCGACGGCGTGGGCCAATCCCGGCACGCACTCGAATCCCTTCCGCCACAGCCACACGTAGACAAAGCCCCCAGGCGGGTGAACGGGGGTGTGAACGAAGGGGTGGGCAAGCATTTGTTCAGGGTAGGTGCGCAGGTAGTGACTCAGGTCATCGGTGCCGATGGCGACCTGCCAGAAGCCGTTGTGGGGGCCGATGGTGCGGTAGAGGTAGGATTCCAGTGGATAGCGGTAGTGGATGTAGTTGAGGGCCACCTGGATCGCAGGAGCGACCAGGATCAGGAGGGCCAGGGCACCCCACTCGCGGCGGCGGGAGGGCCGCTCGGCTCCACTGCTGTCCAGCCAGAGGGTGGCGACGAGGACGTATGCAGCCAGGAGGAGCAGCGATGGCCACCAGCGGGGGTAGGTAGTTGGCGAGGGGGGCCGTCCGGCCCAGCGCCACTCGTCGGGACCGAAGAGATAGGGGGTGGGGCGGGTCACCAGGCCGACCAGGTAGAGGACCGTCAGCAAGACTGCCCAGAAGATGCGCTGGCGCAACAATGAACGGATACGGTAAGACACAAACCCCTCCGATAAGCCCCCATTCAGGGCCGAATCTCCACATCCTGGAGCCAGATCAGGCTGTCCTGGGCGTGGGGACGGTCGCTGGCGACCGGGAGACGCGCCAGGTCTGGATAGGTGTACATGCCCACCAGAAGGTTATATTTCCCCGGTGGTGCGTCGGCTGGAATCGTGAGCGTGGCCTGGTGAGTAAACACGTCCCCGGCGATCCATTGGGAAGTAGGATAGATCCCATTTAGAGGGGGCGCGTCATTCTGGGCCAGGAGGTGTCCATCTGAGCCTAGCAGGTGGACGAATATGACGTAGTCCTGCTCAATGGCGTCCAGGGCTTGCCAATACAGGGTGAGGGAGAGGGGCTGGCCGGGTACAGGGAATCCCTGGAGATCCCAACCCAGGAGGTGGATGCGTTCGCCCAGCACGACATCCAAAGGATGCTCGGCCGGCCCAACTGTGGCAGGCAAGAAGCGGACGTTCTGAAAGAGGATGCTCAGGCAGCGCTCCACTCGCAAGTACGGGTTGCAGTCAGCGCCAGCGGCGCGGGCAGGGCCCATGCAGCGGGGATCGCCGACGAAGGCTGTGCAACCTGCCAGGGTGTTCAAGGAGATGCGATTCACTCCTGCCTGCAAGGTGAAGAGCGGCGTAGTGTAGGTCATCCAGTCGCCGATGGCCAGTGGCGGCAACGGTACGCCATTGACCTCGACCTGGAGCCGCTGTGGGGGCAGCAAGGGCAGCGCCGCGAAACGCAGTGCACCCTCCTGCGGCCCGGGTGAGTAGACGTACAGTTCGGCGCGTTCTGGCATCCAGCGGGCTGGTGTGCCGGCCCAGTTTTCTACGGCGTGCCAGTGGTGGTCGAGGGCGTACACGGACTGGTTGACCGTCGTCGCGCCTGGGGGCACGTGGAATATGGCCAGATCCTGGTCCGCCGAGGCAGGTGAACCGAAGGCAGTCGTCAGGAATGCCTGCGCCTGGTCCGTATCCTCGACGTAGTTCTTGAATAGAAAGACGTGGCCCACGTTGCAGGTACGATCTATGTCGGCAACGGTCTCCGGTGCAGCCCGGGGGATGATGTCCTCCTTGGGCGGCGTCTGGTTCAGATCATGCAAGAAGGGCGCTAACCCTGACGGAGCGGGCAAATCGCGGAACACCCTGCCTCCAATCAGGGGTTTCCCATGGATGCTCTGGTAGTACAGGGCCATCTGATTGACCCGACGGCGCGTCATGGGGATGCTCAGTACCGCCGCCCGGTCAGCAGAACCGGCCATCTGCTGGAGGTAGTCCGGGACTTGGAGCGAGAGGGTGGGCAAGGGCCAGTATACCAGGTACTCCACCAAGACCAGTGCACTCACCAGGATGGTGGCCACCAGCCGTGTTGGCAGGAGATTCCGTGGATGAGTACATCCATATTCGCTCGGAATGACAGGGGCCCCCGCTTCAGCGGAGGTTTCCCGGCTGGAGCCGGGCCTCCGGCCGTGTCTTGTGCCAGGGGCAAGCCTGAAGCGGAGAGCCAGGCGTTCCACCAAGTCAGCCCAGCCGTACGCGACCAGGACCGCCAATCCGAAGCCGACGGTCATTCCCAGGCGACCCGGCGTGCGCCCCAATGCCAGGCCGGGCACGTGCATCAAGAGGGCATAGGGCAAGGGGACGTAGGACTGCAGGCCATCTATCTCGAGGGCGACCAGGTGTCCGTTTGCTTGCAGGAGGGGACCTAACGAAAGGAGTGCGGCCAGTGCACTCAGGATTGTCCAGACTGCAACGCGGCGGTGCCAGTGCCATGTCGCCCACGCCGCCAGTGCCAGGGGAAGCAGGCCGAGGTAGGAAAGGACTTCTGTGAGGACAAAGTTCTCGGGCACCACGCGCTGGGCAAAAGAGGGAATCAGGCCCAGGTGGCGCAGCACCGGGTTGGTCGGTGAGGGGGCGAGGAAGCCCAGCAGGTCCGTCGAAAAGACGGTCGCCCCCTCCTCCTGCAGGTAGCCCAGTTTCCCTCGCAGGATGCCCAGCAGAAACGGGAGGAGAAATGGAGCCGTTGTTAGCCCGGCCACACCCAATGCTAATGCCAGGGTGGGTAGGGCAGGGCGTAGCGGGCGACGTTCTACCAGGCAGACGTGAACCAGGGCGACCACCGTCAGCGGGACGAGCAGGTAAGGCACGTACAGCGTCTGTACCCACGCCGAAAGGCTGAGGGTGATGCCGCACAGGCAGGCAGGGAGGACGCCAGGGCGGCGGAGCAGGCGCATGAGCGACAACCCATACAGTGGGAACCAGTAGGTCGAGATCAGGTCTACGTGCCCTCCGATGGCGTGAGCCATGCGGTTGGGTAAGAAGGCGAAGACCAACCCGCCCACAAAACTCCCCCAGTAGTTCCCGGTCAGGTCCATACAGAAGAGATACATGGTGAAGCCGCTCAAGATGAATGCCAACAATGTGAGCACGTTATAGGCGACGGCCGGGGACGCCAGGTGGGTGAGGGGGAGGCCGGCGAAACCAACGTAGTCGGTGGCTAACAGGAAAGGGTGGTAGACGCCAGCGGGGAATTGAATCCACTTGAGGTCGGCTGGGCTGGAGTGGAGATCCAACAGTGCTTTGTCGGTCCACCACATCGTCCACACGTACTGATAAGCGTCCAGTGCCCAACCCTCGTCAGCCTGTACTACGTGGGTGGCCAGACGGAACGGGAGTGGATAGGTAATCACCAGTGTGATTACCACATATAGGAAGAGAATGAGCAGGTGGCCGGCGAGAGGATGGGAAGGACTAGTTCTCATTTTCAGAGAGCGTGACAAGTGTGCCATTTTCTATGACGTCCCCTCCAGGGTAGGATACGGGAACGAAGCGAATGTCCTGGAATAGGATACTCAGGCAGCGCTCAAAGCGCAAATACGGATCACATTCGGCACCGGCGAGGCGGGCAGGGCCGGTACAGCGGGGGTCGCCGATGAAAGGATAACAACCATCCGGGGTCTGGAACATGATGCCGTTGAGACCGGGGTCGAGAGTGAAGGACGTAGTGGTATAGGTCAGTTGGTCGCTGACGGTGAGGGAGAGGAATGGGGTCCCGTTGACCAAGATCTCGAGGGGCTGAGTGGCGGAAAAGGGAACAGCGGTGAAACGGATCTGCCCTACCTGTGCAGTAGATGAATAGAGGTAGAGACCGGCCCGTTCCGACATCCAGCGGGCCGGCCGCCCATTCCATTGTTCGACGCGCGACCACTGTTCGCCCGGCAGGGCATACACGAGGCCGTCCAGGTTCTGGGTGTATGAAGGCACCCGGTAAACGGCCACATCCCCACCTGTGGAAATGGGATTGGCGAATTCAGAGGAAAGTAGCTGGCTGTATGCCTGAGGGGATTCGGCGTAGGAAGAGAGCAGCAGTACGTAGCCGGCTCCGAGTGCGTGGGCGACGGCACCGCGGGCACCCGTTTCTGGCAGCGGGACGATGTCCTGTTCCGGTGACGGGCTCAGGAGTTCACCCAGAAAGTCTGCTACATCTGGGAAGGCAGGAGGGGGGCGTTGTACCCAGCTATCGAAAACTGGGCGCTGATGGATGGTCTGGTAGAATAATCCAATCAGTTTGGCGTGTTGGGAAGGCCAGGGTAGGTTCAAGACAGCCTCGTTACCGGGGCTGCTGGCCAGTTCCGATAGGCTATCTGAGACCCGCAGCGGCTTCATCGGGTAGGGCCACTCTACCAGGTATTCGCCGACTATCAGAAGGATGAGCCCGGCTGCAAGGACCGGGCCCCACCGGCGGGGGAAACGGTGGAGCAGGATGCTCATTCCATGGGCAGAGAGCACGGCCAGGCTTAGCATGAATGTGAAGTTGAAGCGGACAGGTGTTCGTCCAAGCGAGAAGAGCGGTAGTCGCGCCAGCAGGATGTAGGGCAAGGGGATCGGGGTTTTCACGTTCCCGATCTCGCACACGACGAGCCGGCCACCCACCTTCAGGAATGGGCCAAGGGAAAGGAGGAATGCAGCCAGAGCCACCAGGATCCATGTGCCACATTCCCGCCGTCGGCACCACGCTCCCACGGCAGCCAATATCAACGGCACGAACCCCGCGTAGACCGTCAACTCGCTAGACAGCCAGCCGCTGGGGATGGTATGCCGGGAGTAGTCAGGTATCAGCCCCAACGCGCCAAGTAGTGGGTTGGAGGGTGGAGGCGCCACTATGCCGAGCAGATCGGCCGAGAACACTTGCGCACCTGACTGTTGCAGGTAGTTCCCCTCACTCTGAAACTGGACACGAAGCAGAGGTAGATAGAATGGGAGAATCAACAGAACGGCCAGCCCACACGCGCCAAGCAAGAGCGTGGCGGTGCGGCTGTGCATCGGCGTGCGCAGGGTGATCCATTCGTAGAACAGCCCAATCAGCGTCACCGGTGCCAGCAGGTAGGGTATGAACAGCGGATGAACCAGCAGGGACGCGGTCAACGCGAGGGCGCAAAGGAGCGCGGTCGTAGCCTGTGGCCGGCGAACACATTTGATCAGGAGCAGAAAGTACAGCGGAAAGGGATAAATCGAGATCAGGTCCAGATGCCCACCCAGTGCGTGCGCGGTGTGGCAAGGGAAGAAGGCGTACACGATCCCGCCAAGAAGCCCCGCCCACCGGTCACCGGTCAGATACGCACATAAGGCGTACGCGCAGATTCCGCTGAGGAAGAAAGCCAAGAGGGTGAGGACATTGAACGTTTCGACGGGAGAGAGGAACGGTGCAAAGGCCGTTCCCAGCAAGTAGAAGAGAGCATAAGTCGTCGCCAGCGGGTGGTATAGGCCGAAGGGGTAATTAACCCATCGCAGGTCGGCTGGGCTGATGTGGAGTTTCAACAGCGCCTGGCGGGCCCACCAGATCAGATAGGTGTAGTGAAATCCATCGTAAGCCCACTCGCGGTGTTGCGCCAGCCCTCTGGCGAGATTGACACCCACCGGGTAGGTGACGGCCAGGCTGATCAAGGCGTAGGTCAGCGCAACGCCTGTGAGAGCAAGGACCTGCTGTCCACGGTTTGCTTTCTGCGAGTGAGCGGTTGCCTGCCCCGTCATTGGTGACGCTCAGTCCTTACCAGCGAAGGCTGTCATGATGTCTCCCAGGTTCACCCAGACGCTCTTATGGCTCAAGGATGTCTTTCGAAACGCCCGACACAGCCGGGAGATCACCTGATTCGGGTAGATGGTTTTCAGGCGGTGGGCCATGTAGTCAAGCGTATACATGGCACCGTCGTGCCGCAACCTGCACATGCGCAACCCGACCGATTCCAGAAGGTGCACGAGGGTCTTGGGGGAGAAGAAACTGAGGTGTTGGGGCACATTGTACAGATGCCAGCGGGAGCCAGACACGCGGGCCACCAGGCTTGCCACATCGCCGGTGCTGAGGGCAATCAGCCCATCTGGCTTCAGCACGCGGGCGGTTTCACGCATCAGCGACACCGGCGCTGGCACGTGTTCGACTACGTCCCACAGTACGACGACGTCGAAACTGGCAGCGGGGAATTGCGCATCCTCAAGGCGTCCTCTCATAACCGGGAGTCCGAACTGCTCCTGGGCTACGCTGGCTGCGTAGTCAGAGAGTTCCACGCCCTGCGCTTGCCATCCGGCACGCTGTGCGGCTTGTAGAAAGAAACCCATAGCACAGCCGATCTCGAGCAGGCGTCCGGGAGAGCGAAACCTGGCGATTTGCTTCAGCCGCATCTGTGCAGTGGCTGTGATGCTGGACTGCAGTGTGTAATAGTCGTGATATCCCTGGTGGTTACTTGCGTCGTGAAAGTATTCAGCGGAATAGAGAGCGAGCAACTCATCCGGCTGGGGAGCATGGTCCAGGTATACCAGATCACACTGGCTACACTTGAGGATGGAATAACCGTCCTTTTGAAAGCAAACCCGGGCTTCCCGCCCTCCACACAGGCGGCAGGGGATAGGGGAAGATGCTACATCCATGGTTACGCTTCCCGCCATAGGGTCCACCGTAGCCAAAAGAGGCTCCGCAACACCCGTGGAATCCGTCGCATCAGGTTCGAGCGTGAGGGGCGCTTCTCTGCCACATGGACCGGGAGTTCTCGTATCCGTAAGCCGGCGCGTTCCGCCCAGATGATCAGTTCAGTGTCGAGAAGGTCCTGGTTGAGCCGGACTTGCCCGATAAGGGCCTGTACTGGTTCGCGGCGGAAGCCCTTGATCCCATGGGTGTCTCCGGCCCGCAGACCAAACAGCAGTTTGAGCAACAGCACAAAACCCCATGTGGCCATCCGGCGCAACCATGGGCGGTTGTCCCGCGAGCCAAGATGGGTTTTGGAGCCAATCACGATGTCGCAGGATTGGAGCATCTGCCGGGCTTCCATCAAAAAGTCCAGGTCGTAGTAGTCCATATCGAAGAGGAAAACGGCCTCTTCGGCGGCGTGCAAGAAACCCATGCGCATCGCCAGTCCATAGTCGGCGTGCTCCGACTGGAGCACGCTCACGTGGTCGGGATACTCCGTCTGCAGTTGAAGGGCCTGCGCCAGCGTACCATCCGCGCTGCCGTTTTCACATAGGTATACGACGTGGCGGACATCCGGCAACAGGGCTCCCATTCT
>Ga0315291_10010924_pt1 | contig 11076 bp, 8 predicted proteins | sample YL17G12_20_MG_FD_203070 | JGI IMG/M metagenome (GOLD analysis project Ga0315291, IMG submission 203070) | Sediment microbial communities from Yellowstone Lake, YNP, Wyoming, USA - YL17G12_20 | ecosystem: Environmental > Aquatic > Freshwater > Lake > Sediment | place: USA: Wyoming | collected... | reverse complement strand
AAGATCCTTTTAGCCCACGGGAGTGGAGGCAGACTATCCCATGATCTGATTAAGGAGGTTTTTCTCCCCCGATTCTTAAACCCATTTCTCGAACCATTGGATGATAGTGCTAAAATAACCAATCGGCAGGGTTCGATCGGTTTTACGACAGATTCCTATGTGGTCAATCCCATCTTTTTCCCGGGTGGAGACATTGGAAAATTGGCTGTTTGTGGGACAGTGAACGACCTCTCCATGATCGGAGCAACCCCCTCCTACCTGAGCCTCTCTCTGATCGTCGAAGAAGGATTCTCTATTGAACTCCTTAAACAGATTGTCTCTTCCATCCAGGAGGTGGCACACCAAGCAGGCGTGAACATTGTGACAGGTGATACCAAAGTAGTGGAACACGGGGCAGCAGACCAACTGTTTATTAATACCGCAGGAATCGGATGGATTAGACCTGGAGTCAACCTCTCGGGTCTCAATGCAAAACCAGGAGACAAAATTCTTCTAAGCGGTTACCTTGGCGATCATGAGATAGCTGTTCTCTCCCAGAGGGAGGGGTTTAGATTTCAGGGTGAGTTAAGAAGCGACTGTGCCCCATTAAACGATTTAGTTGGAAAGATGCTCGATGTCTGCCCCTCCATCCGATGTATGCGAGATCCGACCCGTGGAGGTTTGGCCACCACCTTAAACGAAATCGCAACAATGTCGAACGTTGGAATGACGATTGAAGAAGACAAAATCCCTGTTCATGAATCGGTCAGGGGAATCTGCGAACTATTGGGTTTGGATCCGCTTTATCTTGCCAATGAAGGAAAATTGATCGCCATCTGCCCACCGGATGAGGCAGAGCAACTATTGGAGGTAATGAAAACTCATCCCCTTGGTAAAAACGCTGAAACCATCGGAAGGGTGACAGAGGAAAATCCAAAGAGGGTCATCCTACACACATTGATCGGGGGCCACCGAATTCTGGACATGTTAGCGGGGGGCCAATATCCGAGAATCTGCTAAGCCTCAGAAGGTGTGAAAAAATCGAGCAGATGGTTCAAACGGAAAGGACGGGTGGATTGGAGAAGCTTTGGAGCGCAACCTTTGGAAATTGAATCACTGTGCCGTAAGCTCGCTTAACCACATATCTTTATTGCCGTGGCGAGTGACCCTTAACCTCAAAGAGCGCATTCTAAAGCTTTGGAAATCCACTCATCCTTTCAGGATAAAGGTTGACAAAAGCAATTTTTTCACAGCTTCTCAATTATTATAGAGGTGACCCTTCAACTTTCATCTCCCCCCTACACTCACCCTCCCCCCTTGGAGACTATGTCGTAATGTCATTCTGAGGCGTTAGTCGAAGAATCTCCGGTTTCTAACTCGTTGATTCTCTGAGATTCTTTACTTCGTTCAGAATGACAAACATGGCATTCCCCCCCTTGTGACACAGTCTCTTGAGGGGGAGGGGCGGGGGGGGTAATATGACCTAATACGTTTGTATTATGTAGAAAATAGCCCCTAATATACCTCCTCTCCCCTCCGGGGGAGAGGATTGAGGTGAGGGGGCAAAGGCTTTGACTCACCCTCACCCCCACCCTCTCCCATCAAGGGAGAGGGTGAAACAATTTTCATGGTTCGAGGGCGCCCTCCCGGGCATGGGGCATTAGTTTAAAAAGGGACAGGCCTTTTATTTAATTAATCTGCTGCGTCTCTTGACGTCTTTTCTTTCTTCTCTTCCTTCTCTTCCTTTTCCTTCTCGGTGTCTGAAAAGCGAATATACTTTCCCGTTTTGTCAATGATAATCCACCGTTTGCCAATTCTTACCTCAGCTAACCCCGCAGAGAAATTCCGAGCGTCGTCAAACTGGTGAGGGATAACTACTTTCCCCGTCTTGTCAGCGTATCCCCATTTGTTGCCAATCTTCACCGCTGCCAACTCTTCATGAAACTCCATTATATAATCGAATTGGGGACTGATGACATACCTCCCCATGTTATCAATATAGCCCCACTTCCCCCCACGTACAAGTCCATATTTACGATCAGGTTTACCGCCAACATTTACTATAGCCAATCCTTCAAAAAACCGAAACGAACCATCGAACTGAGGTTTGATGACAATTTCACCCTTTTCATTGATGAACCCCCATTTGGATCCCACTCTGACCTCGGCCAACCCTTCAGAATATTTTTTGATATCATCGAACTGACAAGGAATAACGATTTTCCCCATTCTGTCAATGTAGCCCCACTTATTGCCGATCCCTACCTCTGCCAACCCTTCGGAAAAAGTCCTTGCAGCATCGAACTGGAAATGGATAGCGATACTCCCTGTGTCGTCAATGTAACCCCACTTTTTGCCAACTTTTGCCTCCGCCAACCCTTCGGAAAATGTCCCAACAGCATCAAACTGAGGTTGGATGACAATTTGACCTTCTTCGTTAAGAAATCCCCACTTGCGTCCGATTTCTATCGCTCTCAATGTCTGTGATTCTTGTCCATGCGTATACCCATAAAAAACCACTATCCAAATGCCAATAAAAATAAATCCAAATCTACGCAATAATCGTTTCATTTCCATCAACTCCTTTTCCCTTCCATCTCTTGACCCTTGAGGCTCTACCCAGTCTGTTTCACACGACAAAGATTGCTCTATTTTTAATACTTTTTAACTAAATTAATTGGTTTTGGCAATAAAATTTTCTTCGATATCGCTTCAGCATACTGGACTGGAGAAGGGGTTTGGTTATTGGAACTTGATTTATTCCTTGATCGCCTGAATTTTTTGTAGGATGCACTCTTGTCCCTTTTTTATTTTGACTTGGAAAGAACCGCATTGGGGGCAGGAGTAAGGGATGACATGTCTGAAAGGATCCTGTCGATCAAGGCTTATTCCTCCCTTGTATCCACAGGATTCACATTTGATGCGAGCCTTGATCGTTTTCACTTTCACCTTTGCTCCCTCAGCCACTGATCCTTTAAACAATTCATGAATCCAGAAAGTGACCTGTTCCACATTGAGAAGGGCCAATTCACCGATTTCCAGTTGGATGGAAAGAACCTTCTTCCCACCATTTTTTTCTGTTGCATCGAGGACAGTTCGTACGATTTCAGAGGCTATGGAGAATTCGTGCATGCAACGAACCAGATCTGAAATTTGAGTCCCCTCACCCTTCCCCTCTCCCCCGAGGGGAGAGGGAGGGGGTGAGGGGGGCCGTCCACTCCGGATTATAGTTTCAACCCCAGAGCACCAATGACTTTCGGTATCCCTATCCCTTTAACAGCATTAGTCTTGATAAAAGGAACGTGGGGATTGATCTTTCTGGCATCCCTTTCCATTTGTGAAGGATTCACCTTCATTGCTTTGGCCAGATCGATCTTGTTGAGCACGATCACATCCGCTTCTCTAAAGATATAAGGATGTTTAATAAGCGTATAGGGTCCTTCGGTCACAGATGTAACCACCAATCTCTTATGGGCGCCTAAGGGGAACTCCCCTGGGCAGATGAGATTTCCCACGTTTTCGATGAAGAGCAGTTTCACACCATCCAGTTTTATTTCCTTCAATGCCCGGCGAACGAGATGAGCATCGAGATGACATTCCTTCCCAGTATTGACCTGAATTACGCGCGCCCCTTCCGCTTCGATCCTTTCCGCATCGATGGTGGTGGTGAGGTCTCCTGCGATGACCGCTACTTCCTTACCCATTCCAAGTCTTTTTAAAATTGCCTTGATCAAAGAGGTCTTCCCTGAGCCGATCGAACCCATAATGTCAATCGCCAATATATTTGTCCTGTCAAATCTCTTCCTATTCTCCTTAGCCAAATTTCTGTTTTTGGCTAAAAGGTCTTTCTCTAACTCAATATCGAATATCTCCGGTCCTCTCGATTTTATTATCTTCATCTTTCCACCTCCATTACCTTACCTAATGTGTTTATAAAGGCATAAAATTATAACGAAATTCATTTCGAAAGGAAAGAAATATTAAAATAGCCCATTTTTCTCTTGACAAAAAAAAGCTTTGTGGTATCTTTCACAATGCTTTAATTTAATCCCACTCCACCTCCATTCAGTTTTGCTCAAGAATTTTCGATGAACAAAGGGGGGAAAAAGGAGAAATTTCATGTGTAAATTTCTCCTCTGAATTAAAATTGATGAATTCGTAAAAAGTCATATTCCGTATGTCGTTCATGCTTCGACAAGCTCAGCACGAACGGAATATCAATAGGTTACACCGTTCACCCTGAGCCTGTCGAAGGGTGATGCTGACTTTTTACGAGACCATCAAAAAATTGAAAGGGGGTGAATTTAACTCTCGTCCAAAAATTTTGAGAAAGGAGGTCAAAAGATATCTATGAAAATTACCCGAAGAACCTTTTTAAAGATCTCGGGGGCCACGGCAGCAGGCACAGTGATGGGCGGCCTGGGATTCGATCTGTCTCCGGCTGAGGTTTATGCCCAGGAACTCCGAATCAAAGGGGCGAAGGAAACTACGACGATCTGCTGTTACTGCTCGGTCGGTTGTGGAATCATTGTCCATACCGATGCCAAAGGAAAAGTGATTAACACTGAAGGTGATCCCGATCATCCTACCAGCGAAGGCGCTCTCTGTGCAAAAGGGATGTCACTCTATCAGCTGGTTACCAACAAAGATCGGCTGACGAAGGTCTTATACCGGGCTCCTAACAGCTTGAAATGGGAAACAAAGTCTTGGGATTGGGCCCTTTCTGAAATAGCAAAGAGGATTAAGAAGAGCCGTGATGCCAGTTTCGTTCAGAAGAATGATAAAGGTCAGGTGGTCAATCGGACCAATGGTATCGCTGGAGTAGGAAGTTGTCATATCAATAATGAGGAGGGCTGGCTCTATGCCAAACTCCTCCGCAGCCTCGGAGTTATCTACATGGATCACGAGGCCCGTCTCTGACACAGCTCCACTGTAGCGGCTCTGGGAGAGTCGTTCGGACGGGGTGCAATGACCAACAGTTGGACCGATATTGGTGTTAGCGATTGCATACTCATTATGGGAAGCAATGCGGCTGAAAACCATCCCATTGCAATGAAATGGGTCTTAAGGGCAAAGGAAAAAGGCGGAGTCATTGTCAATGTGGATCCGAGGTTCACTCGAACCTCTGCCAAGGCAGATATCTATGCTCCCATGCGCTCAGGCGCAGATATTCCATTTTTAGGTGGAATGATCAAATATTTGATCGAAAAAGATTTGATCTTCAAAGATTACGTCCTGAACTATACCAATGCCTCCTTTATTGTGAGTGAGAAGTTCGACTTCAAAGATGGTCTTTTCTCCGGATACAATCCTGAAAAGAGGGCTTATGATAAATCTTCATGGGTTTTGGAGAAAGATGAGAAAGGTATCCCAAAGAGAGATATGACCCTTCAAGATCCCAGATGTGTTTATCAACTGATGAAGAATCATTACGCTCGGTATGATCTGGATACGGTCTCCAGCATCACCGGAACTCCAAAAGCGGATCTGATTAAAGTTTACGAAACCTTTGCATCTACTGGAAAGCCGGATAGAGTGGGAACCATGCTTTATGCTATGGGTTGGACCCAACACACCGTTGGAACCCAGAATATCCGTGCAGCCTCAATGATCCAATTGCTCTTGGGCAATGTAGGTATGGCTGGAGGAGGAGTGAATGCCCTCCGAGGCGAGTCGAATGTTCAGGGGATAACAGATATGTTTCTCTACCATATCCTTCCAGGATACCTCCCCAGTCCAAATGCAGCCCTTGAGAATCTTGAAAAATATAATGCAACCACTCCAAAAACATCTGATCCGATGAGCGTTAACTGGTGGGGTAACAGACCCAAATATATCGCCAGTCTGCTTAAATCTTTCTTCGGTGAAAACGCCACTAAGGAGAACGATTTCGGATATGGATGGCTCCCGAAGCTGGATGTGGGACAGAATGCTTCCTGGCTCTTCATGTTCGATGAGATGTTCAATGGTAAATTTTCAGGATTCATCTGCTTGGGAATGAATCCGGCATGCTCAAGCCCAAATTCTGAAAAGACCCGAAAGGCTTTGGCCAAACTGGACTGGATGGTGGATATTGACCTCTTTGAAAATGAAACCAGCTCCTTCTGGAAGGGCCCAGGAATGGATCCAAAAAAGATCAAGACCGAGGTCTTCCTCCTTCCAGCAGCCTCTTCAGTGGAAAAAGAAGGAAGTATTACTGACAGCGGCCGAACAGCTCAATGGCGTTACAAGGCCTGCGATCCTCTTGGCGAGTCTAAAGCCGATGGACAGATCGTCCATGAACTCTATATGAAGGTAAAAGACCTTTATGCAAAAGAGGGAGGAACCTTCACCGATCCAATCCTGAAGCTGAAGTGGGATTATGCCAAAGATGGGAAGTTGGATCCCCATTCAGTCACGAAAGAGATCAATGGTTACTTCCTCGAAGATATTGCCGAACATCCTGTTGATAAAAAGGCCTATAAGAAGGGAACCTTGGTCCCCAACTTCGTTTTTCTTTTGGCGGATGGCCGAACATCCTGCGGGAACTGGCTCTATTCCGGAGGCTTTAATGAAACGGGAAACCTGATAGCTCGACGGGATAAAACCCCAGTGGCTTCATGTAATATCTTCCCCAAATGGGGTTATTCATGGCCGCTCAATAGAAGGATTATCTACAATCGTGCATCCGTTGATCCTCAGGGAAATCCATGGGATCCCAAACGGGCTGTTATTAAATGGGATGGCTCCAAATGGGTAGGGGATGTACCGGATAATGCCGTACCGCCCATGGCTCTCCCAAATGGGAAATATCCTTTTATTATGAAACCCGATGGTGTGGCTTCATTCTTTGGACCGGGATTGGCTGATGGGCCATTTCCAGAACACTATGAACCTCTGGAATGTCCAATTGAGAAAAACCCCCTCTCCTCGCAGAGAATTAATCCTGCCGCACCTCTCTTCAAAGGGGAACTCGACCAGTTTACGACCTGCGATCCGAAGTTCCCATTTGTGGGCACTACCTATCGATTGTGCGAACATTGGCAGACAGGTCTCATGACCAGGTACCAACCCTGGCTTGTTGAGGCCGAACCACAGATGTGCTGCGAATTGAGTGTGGAGCTGGCTAAGCTGAGAGGGATTAAGAGTGGGGATCGCGTGACAGTCAGCACCCCTCGGGGGAAAATGTGGGCAATAGCGATGGTGACAAACCGTATCAAGCCCTTTAACGTTGCAGGTCAAATCGTCCATCTTGTAGGATTACCCTGGCACTATGGATGGCTGGTTCCCAAAGATGGAGGGGATAGCTCGAACATCCTCACCCCAACCATTGGAGATGCCAATACCAATATCCCAGAATTTAAGGCCTTTATGGTTAATGTCACTAAAGAAGAGAAACCTAAACCAGCGAAAAAGCCTGAACCAAAGGCTGAGAAGAAATAAGGGAGGAGGTGATAGTCATGTCAGAAGGAAAAACTTATTTTATCGATACGAGTAAGTGCACAGCTTGTAGAGGATGTCAGATTGCCTGCAAGCAGTGGAATCAAAGATCAGCAGAAAAGACAGCCAACAGGGGAAGTCACCAGAATCCTCCTGATCTTTCCTACAACACATGGAAATTGGTCAGATTTAGCGAGGTCAGTGAGCCAAAGGTAAATTATTACTTCTTCCCGGATCAATGTCGTCACTGTATGTCTCCTCCCTGTAAAGAGGTTGCAGATGGAAAGGCGAAAGGCGCCATAATACAGGATGAAAAGACAGGGGCGGTCATCTTTAGTCCGAAAGTTAAGGTGAAGCCTGCTGACTTCAAAGAGATTCGTGAATCTTGCCCTTACGATATTCCGAGATTCAGTCCTGGAATAGGAATCATGGGAAAATGCACCATGTGTTTCGACAGGATTAGTGAAGGGATGCTTCCAGCCTGTGTTAAGACCTGTCCAACCGGGGCTATGAATTTCGGGGATCGCAAAGCAATGCTTGAGATGGCCAATAAGAGGTTGGAAGAGGTGAAGAAAGTTTATAAAGATGCCATGCTGGCTAATCCCGATGACGTGAGAGTGATCTTCCTCCTTGTAGACGATCCCAAGAAATATCATAAAAATGCTGTGGCAGATAATACGATTGGAATCACAAGAAAGATGGCACTCAAACGTCTCTTTCAACCTTTGAGTAGCCTTCGGCACATGATTGGATAAAACCCCATCCCATTTCCCTCCCCCTTGATGGGGGAGGTACAGGTGGGGGTGAATTACTAAAAGGGGGGTGTTATTAGGGCTTGTTTCGGTCGGGAGTCCGAAACAAGCCCGTTTTTTTCCAATATATTAATCACCTACGGTCGATTAAGCCAAAATATAAACCCCTCCCCCTCAGACCTGAGCTTTACACGCACTTGACACAGGGGGTATGAAAATCTCTTGTAATAACAAAAAATTATCCCCTCCCCCTTCGATGGGGGAGGGTGGGGGTGGGGGTGAATGGGAGGCCCCCTCCCCTCTACCCTGTTAGATAAGATTGTCTATTCAGCCCTGTTATTCAGCAAACATTCTATCTAACAGGGTGAATCCCCTCCCACCAAGGGAGCGGAAGATTTTAGAGAAAAAGGAGACCTGATTGAAAAAGTTAAAAGAAAGGATTCAACAGATTAAAAAGAAAAGGCCCGCCTATGGAGAGATTTTGGACTTCTACCAAAAGGTAAAGGAGGCACAAAATAAACTAAAAGCCTCTTTAAAAATTGATCCGATTAAACTCAAAAAGGAATGGAAAGAACTCCTGGCCAAAGAAGGCTTCTCATTGATTCAGAAAGAAGATTTTCCATTGGATATCGAGGCATCCGCCAGACTTTTTCAGTCCCTCTGCCAAATCGGCAAAGACGCAAATGCGCATATGGCTGAACAGGTCAGGAAAATAGAAGAGGCCCTCGCCAGCAAAAGAATAGACCTGAAGAAATTATTTAAGAAGGGAGTAAAGGAACAAAAAAATGAACAGTTGGCTGACGAGTTGGAATTAGACAAAAAAGTTTTTTCCTTTTTAATCCAGAGCAGCACGAGACCTTCCATCGAAGCGGGAATAGGAAAGTTACGAAACGAACTCGATCCTGAAACATGGCTCAAAGGATATTGCCCCATTTGTGGCTCCCTTCCTTCCTTGGGTCTATTGAAGGAAGAGGTTGGAAAACGGTATCTCCTCTGTTCCTATTGCGGATTTCAATGGCGAATTGATCGACTCATCTGCCCCTTCTGTGATAATAAAGAGCAGGAGTCTCTTCACTTTTTTTATGGAGAGGGAGAGGAAGCCCATCGCATCGACCTCTGCGATAAATGCCATCAGTATATCAAAACGATTGATCTGAGAAAAATAGAAGGGTCGGATCCTATCTTGGAAGACCTCGCCACCCTCCATCTCGATATTTTAGCTTCCCAAAAAGGCTACAAGCGGCCGGTCCCTAACCCCTGGACCACCTGACTTCCCCATTTTTCATTTGCTTAAAAATACCCCCCCCCCTTGATGATTCGGCTTCGTAAAAAGGTCAGGGCAGGTTACCGCTGGTGGGTAAGTAAAACTTTACCGCCTGCACATCAAAATTTCAACTCTATTGATTTTTTCCCCCAATCTGATAAACTCCTACCAAAGTCAAAACCCTTCAACAACAACCTATCATACTTGAACTTAAAAATTGGTTTGAGGAGGCATGCAATCGCCAGAGTGTTATCTATATTGCTGACGACCGAGTAAACCCCGTTAGAAATTCCAGCGGGGCATTATTTCTAACGGGGTAAAAGCATTTATTGGGGAATCGCTCTTAAAAAACAAAGTCCTGTGGCCCGATGCACTACTGGAATCCTTCAATCGGGTTTGATCTTCCCTTGGGGTCTTGATATATTAGGCCATCTTCGCTGATAGGTAATCCCATTTTTTAAGGTGACAATTTGGAACCTCAAACTAATGCCCCATGCCCGGGAGGGCGCCCTCGAACCATGAAAATTGTTTCACCCTCTCCCTTGATGGGAGAGGGTGGGGGTGAGGGTGAGTCAAAGCCTTTGCCCCCTCACCTCAATCCTCTCCCCCGGAGGGGAGAGGAGGTATATTAGGGGCTATTTTCTACATAATTTAATTGGTGGAAAAAACTTTTTGAAGACACAACAGTGGAAGAGAATAAATCTTTAATTCCAGTTGAGCGAATCGAGCGATCAATCCTTCTGATTCGGGGCCAGAAAGTCATGCTGGACCGCGATTTGGCTTTTCTCTATCGGGTTCCCCAAAAGTTCTAAACCAAGCAGTCAAGCGCCATATAGATAGGTTCCCGGGAGACTTCATGTTCCAGTTAATTATGGAAGAAGCAAAAATTTGGTGGGATCAAGTCAGTGCTGACCATTTAAGGTCACAAATTGTGACCTTAAAAAGGGGACAGCACATCAAGTACCGTCCATATGCTTTCACCGAACACGGGATACTAATGCTATCAAGCGTCTTGAACAGTGAACGTGCCATTCAGGTGAATATCGAGATCATGCGGACGTTCGTCCTTCTTCGAAGGATGCTCGCATCCCATGCGGAATTGTCCCGGAAACTCAATGCCCTGGAAAAGAAGTATGATGCTCAATTTAAAGTGGTTTTTGATACCATCCGTCAATTGATGATACCCCCGGAGCGCAAGCGACGCCCTATTGGATTTCTTGTTGGAGAGAAATAGAATAAGAGTTAGTGAAAAAAAGGAGTCAAGTCGGACACGCGACACAGGCAAAGAAAAGGGGTCCCCTTTACCTGAGTTAGAGCTATCTCCATTGATTTTTTATCCCAATTTGGTAAACTCATACAAGAATCAAATCTTCGACTTTCCAGGATAGGGTCAAGGGGTAATTAGGATTTAGAATAAACCAGCAGAGTTAGGTTAAAATTGGAAATGAAATTTGAAAGTGCGACCACAAATTATTTTTTAGGAGAAAGAGAAAAAAACATTATTAGGGAAAGACATGATTGATTTCAAAGAAAAGGCCAATCTAATCTGGGCAGTTGCTGATTTATTGCGTGGTGATTACAAACAGGCGGATTATGGAAAAGTCATTCTGCCCATGACGGTCCTTCGGCGTCTGGACTGTGTTTTGGAGCCAACAAAACAAA
>Ga0315291_10010922_pt1 | contig 11078 bp, 6 predicted proteins | sample YL17G12_20_MG_FD_203070 | JGI IMG/M metagenome (GOLD analysis project Ga0315291, IMG submission 203070) | Sediment microbial communities from Yellowstone Lake, YNP, Wyoming, USA - YL17G12_20 | ecosystem: Environmental > Aquatic > Freshwater > Lake > Sediment | place: USA: Wyoming | collected... | reverse complement strand
TTAATAATAAAAGACTCTGTAGCGCCAGAAGCATTAAATTCAGCACTGCCAGATGAAATCAAAGTATCATCAGATTTTTTATAACTAGAAAAACCAGCAGTCAAGCTACCAGTTCCAGCACTTGAAGCAACAACATCAACATAAAAACTTGTTGAAGAACCATTATTCAAATTAGCAATTGAAAATGAAGTAGCATTAATATTAGCTTTTTGAGCGCTAAAGAAACCAGTAATATTCTTAGCAACATCATTACCAGTATTATTGATAGTGACAGTAACAGTATTATGAGAACCTATCAAGCTATAATCAGGAATGTTAGATACTGAAGCAACAAGCTGAGGAGTGCCAACAGGAGCATTAATTGTGACGGTTGTATAATTAGTAAACTGAGTACCATTAACACTAATATTGATCTGATAAGGAGATCCAACACTACCAGTTGAGTTAAGATACCACTGGTACTCATTAATACCTGAAACTGCAGAAAGATCAGCAAAGTCTGTTCCTGACATTAACACAATACCTGCAGGCAAAGATATGTTCGCATCAACATAATTCTTGAAAGGAGTAACAGGACCTCCTGAAGGAGATATAACCAGTTTAGCTATGAAACTTGTCCCAACAGTGCTTGAACTTGGAGTTACGGAAAAAGTAAGATCAGAAGGCCAACCAGCACAAACTATTGAAGCCAAAACTATCAAGTTCAAGACGAACAATCCAATCTTCCAAGTTTTTAACATTTTTGACATAGTAATCATCATCAATTATAAATTTTATGCAACACTAACACTCCTTGTAATAGTCTGATTATCACCCAAAGCAACGTTACCAATACTCACAGTGATATTATGGTCAGCGACTGCGCCAGCATCAACAAGCCACCAATAACCAATTGATTCAAAACCTTTTATAGACGGGATTGTGTAAGAGCTGCTTGTGTTACCATTAGCTGAATCATTAATATTCAATCCGTCAGTATCAACACTAACAATCAAATCCTTGAAACTATTAGCATTCAAATTCACAATCTTAGCCCAAACATAAAACTGAGAACCATTAGTTTCAGTAGCATTAGGATATAATAAAGCATCAACAAAAGTCAAATTAAAATAATTAGCAACACTCCAAACATCCAAGCTAATTGAGCCAGAGTTATCAGAACTGTCAGCATCAATCTCAGGAATAGCAGCTTCAACAGTCAAACTCTTACCCATTCCTGCAGTTGAAGGAACATAAGTGAAAGCAATGTTTTGCGAAGCACCAATACTCAAATTAACAGTTTGCGAGCTCTTAACAACACCATTCTCTTTCAAAGAAACATTAACACTCTCTGCAAAGCCGCCATTGTTTGAAACATTAGCAATAATTCCAACACTATCACCAACATAAGTGGTAGTAACAGTCATATTATTTGTTACAGAATTAACAGCAACATCATGCGAAACAGGAGTTGCAGAAACATTAATAGGATTACTATAATGACCAACATCATCATAAGCAACAATAACAAAATAATAAGTCACGCCATTAACCAAACCAGTAGCGTTAAAAGTCTTAGATGTGCCTGCGATTGAAACTGTGACAGATTCTGAACCAGTAACAAAATTAGCAGCATCAAACTCACTCATGTTAGTGATAGGAGATGTTGACTGCTTCAAAACAAAACTAGATACGGTACCAGTCATATTATCATCACCAGGAGCAATCCAATCCAACTTAACCTTTCCCTGAGTACCAATAGGTGTAGCAGTAGGAGTAATATCAGCAGGAGCAATAATATCAGTAGTGAAACTAATTGAGGAAGTATTTGAATTACTAAAAGCATCAGCGCAAGAAACAACTATTGTGTTAGAACTATGATTTGCAGTAACAGTTGTGTTGCCTGCCATAACTGAAGTAAACAACACTTGCTGAGCTCCACCATTCAAAGAATAGTTGCAATCAACAACTTCACTAACTAAAACATCAAGAGTAATATTTGAATAATCATACAAATTGTTAACTGGCGAATTAATAGTTACAACAGGAATAACAGAATCAACAGATACCAAAACAGAATTCTGGCCAGTTGAACCCATAAAATCACTGCAATAAACAGTCAGTTCGAAAGAACCATCAGCACTTGTGTTAACAGAACCAAAATGTGCTGTAGCAGGTAAAGTGGTAATATTAGCAGAAACACTATTATTCAAAACATACCAGCAAACAGCATTATTGTCAGTTGAAACATTAATATTAAATGATTGTGAAGTAAACATGCTATTATTAGCAGGACTGGTTATAATAACAACAGGAGGTACTGTGTAAATCAAGACATCAGATGAATTAATAGCAGTTCCTGCAACAGTTCCATCATAAGGAGTGAATTCAAAAGTAACAATGTCAGCTTGGCTAAAATTACCATGACTCAAGAATTGGCTAGTTTCACCAGTTAAATTACCATTAACAAACCATCTATAAGTTGAATTATCAACATCACCATCAGCATCAAAATAAACACCTGAACCAGTCAAGTCAGACAAGATGTTAGCAGGCTGAGGAGTTATATTAATATTTGAAACAACAGGAACACTATTCTGTATAAAAACAGCGCTAGAGTTCAAAGTGTCAAAATCACCCTGGTCGTCATAAACAACAACATTACAAACAATTGAATCAGACTTGTTGAAATTAGTTCCAGACAAGTTCTCAGTAATCTCACCAGGTATCAAAACATCATTGTTGAACCAGCTAAAATTAGCATAGATTGGAGAAGAATCAATATCTTCAGCAACAACTGAACAAGTCAAAACACTATCAGTATGAGCAGTCAAAGGACTGATTGAAACATTCGATATAGTAGGAGCATCATTAACAGCTGTAATATTCAGTGTTACATTATTGCTTTGAGTAGAGTTTGTTCCATCATATGCTGTGAACACAACATATCTTACACCATTAAAGTTAGCATCTGGAGCCATATTAACAATTCCAGTTTCGTTATCTATGAATATTATAATATTATCTACTGGGGTTGCTGTCCAGTTCAAGTCGTCACCGACATCAACATCGCTGAAATAATCAGACAAGTTTAAATTTGAGTTTACAACATCCTCATTCCAAGTCATGTTAGGAATAGTTGAAACTATTGGATTGTCATTTGTGTTATTAACATCAACACTAAAACTTTGATTAACATTAAAACTTTGAGTAGTAATACCACCAGCATCATCACTAACTTGTACAGTGACAGCATGATTTCCAACATCATCATTTAAAGGAAGCCACCCAATCAAACCAGTGGTTGAATTAATAGTCATATTAAGAGGTGACACAACTAATGAATAATCTAAAATATCACCATCAACATCAGAAGCGTCAACATCATAAGAGTATAATGAATCCTCGAAAGCATTAGTTATGGGGGATGAAGTTATTACTGGAGCATCATTTACTGGAGTCACATTAATAGAAACAACATTTGAGTCAGCACTCAAACTTGAAGGATCAAAAGCAGTAAAATAAACACTATCCAAACCATTAAAGTTCAAAGCTGGAGTAAAAGTAGCAACACCATTAACGATTGAAACAACAACATTAGCAGGAGTTGAACTGGTAAAAGTCAAAGAATCACCATCAACGTCTGAGAAATACTGAGACAAGTTCAAATTAAAAGTTGAATCCTCAACAAAAGTAATGTCAGGAATAATTGAAACACTAGGGGCGTCATTAACAGGAGTAACATTTAATATCACAATGTTGCTGTCAACAGAATACATTCCATCAGTGGTGCTGAAAACAATAGTATCAATACCTGAAAAGTTTGCTGCAGGAGTCAAAGTAACCATGCCTGTATTATTATCAATTGAAACCGCAACATTAACAGGAGATGTTGAATAGTACGATAAACTTGGATTATCAACGTCAGCGAAGTATTGTGACAAATTCAAATTAGTATAGACTGAATCTTCAGGCCAAGCAATATCTGAAATATTTGAAACCAAATAAGGAGCATCATTAATAGGATCAACAATAACATCAAAGCTGCCAGAAGCACTCAAATCGCCATCAGAAACTGTGACAGTCAAAGGAACAGTACCAACCCAGTCCTGAGGAGGAGTCCAAGTAAGGACACCATCAGCATCAAAACTAAATCTAGAATCATCAACAGAATAATTCAAAACATCATTATCAATGTCAGAAGCATTAACATCATAACTCAAAGTCATATCCTCACCAATAAATTGATTAGCCAAAGCATGATCAAAAATTGGAGCTGAATTAGCAATAGTAGCATTATTAGATGAATACCAAGCAGAACTGTCAGTACCATCAGAAACACTCTGCTCACAATAAATAACATCATTCTTGTCCAAACCAGCAACTGACAAATCCAAATCCTGAGCTGTCTGACCACTTATTTGGACACCATTCTCAAACCACCTAAAAGATGAACTAAATTCTGAATCACCATCAATATCAGCAAAAGTACCCTTAACACAAGACAAAACATCATCAGTAAAAGGAGTTGTGCTATTAAGAGAAGGATTTGTTGAAAGAGCAGGAGCAGAGTTTGAGATAGTAACAGAACCCTCAACTGCAAAGCCATCTTCATCACCATCATTAGGAGTTATCTGACAATCAATAACATCATTCTTAACAAAATTATCACCAGCCAAACTATTTGAAGTCTGACCACTAATCAAAACATCATTATTGAACCAAGCAAAAATATAATTTGCACTATCACCATCAACATCATTCCAACCATTAGCAGAACAAACAATTGTGGTATCAGTAAAAGCAGGGCTTGCAACATTAACACCAGCGATTGAAGGGATAGTATTCAAAATCGTAGTCTGAGCACTCTTTGAAACACCATCATTAAAACCATCAGTTGGAGTAACATCACACTTAACAACAACATCTTTGTCGCAACCACTTACTGTGCCGCAATCAAAAATTGAAGAAGTTTGATCACTAACTGTTGAATCGTCAATACTCCAAACATATTTATAGCTTGCAGAGTCGCCATCAGCATCACTCCAACCATTAGGAGTGCATGTGATTAAATCATTAGTCCTTACATTCTGTGAAATAGAAACATCAATAATTGAAGGAGCGCTGTTTGAAACAGTTACTTCATCACTTGAAACAGAAGTTGAATCAGTATCATCACTAACAGTAGCGTCACACTTAATCCTGTCACCCTTATCAAAGTTTGAACCAGACAATTGGCTAGTTGTCTCACCACCAATCAATACACTATTTTTATACCAAGCATAACTATAAGACAAAGAATCACTATCAACATCAGAAGCGACAACAGAACAATCAATAACACCATCAGTCAAAACACCACTCGAAACAGAAACATCACTAATTGAAGGAGCAGTATTCAATATGGTGGTCTGAGCATTTTGAGAAGCACCAGTGTCTTCACCATCATTAGGTGTTACTGCGCATTCAACAACAGAACCTTTATTGCAGCCATTTACAGCGCCACAATCAAAAGTTGAAGAAGTCTCACCACTAACTGCTGAACCATCAATACTCCAACTATAATCATAACCTTCAGAATCACTATCAGCATCACTCCAACCATTAGGGGTGCATGTGATAGTATCATCAGTCTTAATATTCTGACTAACGTCAGCACTATTAATTAAAGGAATAGAATTACTAATAACAATCTCATTAGAGAACTTTTCTGAAGAACTCAAATCTCCATCAGAAACACTCTCTGAACATTTAATATCAACATGCTTATCACAACCTGAAACAGAACCGCAATCTAGAATCCTGCCATTCTGGCCGCTAACAACAAAATTGTCAAAGTACCAACTGAACATAGGCTGCAAATTAGCAACATCTTCAGGATCAGGATCAGAAGCAGTGCCAGCATTACAAGTAAGAACACTACTCTTATAATAATCAGTATCAATAATTGAAGGATCTGAAACATCAGGAGCCCTATTAGTCTTTTCAATAGTCAAAGTGAAAGGTGTAGAAACATGATCATAACCATCAGAAGCAAAAACATTGATGTGGTAAACACCCGCATCATCATAATCAGTCTGCCAAGAAATCAAACCAGAATGTTGGTCAATACTCATACCTTGAGAAGCATTCTCCAAGGAATAATGAATCTCATCATTCTCAACATCAGTTGCACTAGCCTGAACAGAAACAAAATCAGTCTCTTTAAAAGAAACATCACTAATGCTCTGAAGAACAGGAGCAACATTCTTACCTAACCAGTTAACCCTGCCAACAGTCTGATAATTTCCAACCTTTCCAAAATATAGGAACACGACACTATTACCTCTCTTGTCATAAACAGTACACTCCCATCTGCCACTCTCTTTCCAAACACAATTAGTCAAAAAATTACCATAAAACATTCCAGTACAATCCTTACCCTTCTCACAATTATACAATTTCTCGTCAAAGAAAACTGGATCAGTGTCAGACCTGTGACCAGTAGAATAATAAGTCGAATCATAAAGCACGTTAATGTCTAAGATAAAAGAAGCCTTATCGTCACTGCCGCCAGATTGCTTAGTAACACCGCCAACAGTGATAGTTGAAGCAATAGGATTGTTAGTATCCAAATCCCTAGTGTAAGTCTCAAAAACAATAGCACTAGCAGAACTAGCAACTAGCAAAACCATGAAAACACTGACTAATATTTTGAAGTTCAACATTTTACCAATACGCATCTTGCTTTCCATCAGCTGTGTCAGGATTAACAGTTCCAGGACCAGGAGGATTTCTAAGAGTGTCAAGATTACCAAAATTATTATTCTGAGTAGTGTCCCTCCTGTCAGACGAATCCCTAGTGTGAGAAAGACTATCCTGGTTATTGCTAGGAATAGCATTGGTGATAGTGAAAAACTTACCAACAGAATTCCTGCCCTTAACCTCACCATAAAAATCGCCAACAGGAAGATCTCTCAAATCAAGATCAGTAGTGTCACCACCATAAACCTCAGAAGAATCTTTTCTAAAAACAGAATAATTACTAGCAGTATACCAAACCCAACCATCATTAACAGAAAAAATCCTGAACTTAACATCATTATTCAAGCTGTCACCATTAGCATTGTATCTCACAATATCAACAAGAGAAACATCTGCTTTAATCTTAGGCACGACAGGCTCAGGACCAGCGATGTTATTATTTTTGCAACAACCAGCCATTCCACCCATAGTCAATACCGTATAAACAGCAGAGTAAGTGATTGCTTTAGCAATATTAGAAATTAAACTCAAAGGATTATATTTTCCTCTGTAATCAGAATTGTGTCCGGAATCCTTAAGCGCGTCATACTTCATTTTGAACAAGCCTCTTGAATCTATCAATACCAATGCTTATCCAAACACCCTCAGAACCCCTTTAATTAACAAAAATACTCTAAACTTTAGTGCTTAAGAAATACTGATATATAAATGTTTCGTTTATTTGTTATTTAATAGTAGTAACGTTTTTAATATTGTTTTTGAACTTCTCGTAAGAACTTTCTAGAGCTGTAACAGCAGGAAGCTTCTTTCCCTCTAAAAATTCAAGCGAAGCACCACCACCAGTAGAAACATGAGTCATCTTCTTAGCTAACTTAAACTTATTCAAAGCCTCAACAGTCTCGCCACCACCACCAACCTTAACAGCCTTAGACTTCGCAATAGCTTTAGCGATTTCTGAAGTTCCACTAGAGAACTTCTTCCACTCAAACACACCCATAGGACCATTCCAGAAAACTGTCTTAGCATCCTTAATTACTGCTTTGAAATTTTTTATTGTCTCAGGACCGATATCCAAAGCAAGCCAGTCATCCTCAATATCTTTAATATCAACCACATCAGAGCTAGCATCCTCCTCAAACCTGTCAGCTATCACGCAATCAACAGGCAAAACAACCTTTTTGTTATCAACAAACTTTTTCGCGAAATCCAACTGAGAACCCTCAACCTTCGAAAGACCAACATTAATTCCCTTAGCCTTCAAAAAAGTGTTAGACATAGCACCACCAACCAAAACCTTGTCAGCACTCTCAACAAACTTTGTGATCACACCAATCTTGTCAGAAACTTTTACACCACCAAGAACAACAACAAAAGGACGCTTAGGAGCCTCAAGAAGAGGAGTCAAATTCGTAAGTTCTTTTTCCAACAAGAACCCAGCACAGCTAGGCAAGAATTCTGTAATAGCATGAACAGAAGCATGAGCGCGATGACAAGCACCAAAAGCATCATTCACAAAAAAGTCTGCGAAAGAAGAAAGTTTTTTCGCAAAATCCTCATCATCCTTCTCCTCCTCGGAATGGAATCTCAAGTTCTCCAACAAAATAATCTCGCCAGGCTTCAAATTGTTTACAGCTTTGACAACAGAGTCACCAACACAATCATCAACCTTCTTAACCTCTTTCCTCAACAACTCACTCAACCTTTCAGCAACCTTGTTCAGCCTTAGTTTGTCAACGACCTTACCATCAGGCCTGCCAAGATGAGACATCAAAATAATAACTGCTTTCTTCTTGACCAAATATTCAATAGTAGGCAACGCTTCCTTAATCCTAGAATCATCAATAACCAAACCGTTATCATTAACAGGAACATTAAAATCAACCCTTACAAGAACACGCTTGTTTTTCACATCAAAATCTTCAATGCCGAAAAACATAACAACACCTCTTACTTTTTCTTTTTTAACAATCTACTAACTGACGAGGCAATATTTAATACTTTTGATTTTTTAAGCAAGAAATATATCTTATCCTTATCATACTTAGCACAATCCTTTATTACGACCTTAACCATAAAAACAAGTTAAAAGAAGAGGTATAAAAATGTTATCGTAAAAATATTAATGAGAAAAACTATCAATCAAGTAACCTGCAAAACCACCAACAACACTTCCTGCAGCATAAATTAAGCTGTATTTTAAACCAATCCCTAACGCCCCAATATAAAGAGAAATGGGGTTCTTGTCTTCACTAAAATCCTTAGCTAACTCCCTCCTCTTACTCTTGTAAGAAAGAATAGCAGAAATCAAAGCACCAACCACCACACCACCAACTACCTCGGGAGTAGCATCACCAAGTAAATCAGATATATCAGCCATAATGCTGTAAAGACTAAGAAATTAATAAATCTTTCCAAGATAACTACTGTCTAGAAGTTATATTTTGAGATACGTCACAAAACCATCATTTAGAAGCCATGATCTTGACCATGTCAACCATTCGCTTGCTATAACCAAACTCGTTATCGTACCAGCCGCCAACCTTCACAAGATTACCATCAATAATCTTTGTGAAAGAAGGATCAAAGATGCACGAGTGAGGATTGCCAACAATATCGCTTGAGACAATAGGATCCTCACAATACTCAACAATACCTTTCAAGTGATACTGTGATACGTTCTTGAACAAGTTATTAATATCCTCAACAGAAACTTTCTTTTCCAACTCAACAACAAAATCAGTAAAACTGCCAGTAGGAGTCGGAACCCTGATTGCAAAACCATCAAGCTTACCCTTAAGCTCAGGAATTACTTCAGTAACAGCCTTAGCAGCACCAGTAGTTGTTATAACAATATTACAAGCAGCACTCCTACCTCTTCTAGGATCCTCATGAGGAGCGTCAACCAACTTCTGATCAGCAGTGTAAGCATGAATAGTAGTCATCAAACCACGTCTGACCTTGAAATTATCATTCAAAACCTTTACCATAGGAGCCAAACAATTTGTTGTACAAGAAGCATTGCTAACAATAACATCATCCTTTGTCAAAGAGTTATCATTAACACCTAAAACTATTGTTTTTACAGGCGTCTCTCCAACATCACACTTGCAAGGAGCAGAAACCAAAACTTTCTTAGCACCAGCAATCAAGTGCTTAGCAGCATCCTTTTTCTTAGTAAAAAAACCAGTACTCTCAATAACAACATCAACACCCAAACTCTTCCAAGGAAGCTTCTCAGGCAACTTTTCACTAGTAACCTTAATCTCCTTACCATTCACTATAAGAGAACCATTACCTACCTCAACAGTTCCATCAAAAATACCCTGAGCAGTATCATACTTGAAAAGATAAGCAAGCTCTTTAGTACTAGTCAAATCATTAATAGCAACCCACTCAATACCAGGATCATTAATACCTGCCCTAAGAACCATCCTACCAATACGACCAAAACCGTTGATAGCAACTTTGACCATAACAAACACCTCTTTACATATAAAAATAAGAATACTATTTAAAAGCTTTTCTGGAAAAAGGAAGATTCAAATAATTTCTATCAGTATAATCACTCTTACTACCATCCACAAAAGTTTCACTAAAAATATGAGTCAACTGAGTACTATTAAGTTTAGCATAAACATTCTTCATTACAAGACCACACAATCTAGGCAAAACATCCTTAATAAACTCATGGTATATGCCACGCAACTTATCAAATTGATCCAAATCATCAACACTATGGCCACTATTAATACTTAAAGAATTAGAAAGAATATCAAAACACTTAACATTAGCAGTAACTTCATCACTCTTAACCCTAGATAAGTAAGCACTCATAAATGTTGCATAGCGAAGACTTGCGGCATTAAAGCTCTTAGTTAAAACAGTAACATCATGAATTATCTTTTCTCTAAAATCATCACTAATGTGTTTATCTGTTTTAAGATAAAAATATAACTCCTTCAAACCAACCTTCCTGTCCTCAACAACATCATGAAGTAAAGCAACATACAAGTGCTCAACACAATGACTATCAAAGAATCTGTTGAATTTACGATCTTTGCCGGAAAAATAATAATCCAACATCAAGTTAGCAACATTTACTGAATGCTCATAAGAAAACAACAAATTACCATCATCATCAGTCTCAAACTTCCTCCTACTATTACCATACCAACCAACCACTCTTTCAACAAGAGACTGGACACATTCCTTGTCAGACTTGCTAAAAGAAGAACAGTTATTAACAAGATTATCAAGATTACTTTCTAAACTCTTAACGCTTTCCCCAACCATAAAAAGGTGAAAACAACACAAAATATTTAAATATATAACAAAGAAATTCAAGTCATGGTCAA
>Ga0315291_10010920_pt1 | contig 11078 bp, 10 predicted proteins | sample YL17G12_20_MG_FD_203070 | JGI IMG/M metagenome (GOLD analysis project Ga0315291, IMG submission 203070) | Sediment microbial communities from Yellowstone Lake, YNP, Wyoming, USA - YL17G12_20 | ecosystem: Environmental > Aquatic > Freshwater > Lake > Sediment | place: USA: Wyoming | collected... | reverse complement strand
CGCGGGGGTTCGAAGGCTACGCTCACACGAACAATAGACGTTCTGGTCGCTTGGGATTCAGACAGCCCTACCCGATCATTTGAAGACTCGCCAAGGCAGCGAACCTGTCTTCTGCAAACTCGAACCGCTCGTCAAGTCGAGCGATTGTGAAGACGCCCTTTGTCGCTGGAGCGACACTACAGAGGGTCAGCTTATGCCCGCAGTCATTCAACAGCCTCCGCACCTCCAAGAGCCCGGCAAGGCATGCACCACCCACAACATCAACGTGAGAGAAATCATGAAAGATTGGCAGAGTCAGGCCCACGTGAAGTGGGAGTGCAAGTACCGTGTAGTGATTGTACCCAAATATCGCAAGAAGGTCATCTATGGGAAACGGCGTCACAAGATCGGGGAGGTGTTTCAGCCGTTGTGCCGGCAAAAGGAGATCGAGCTCTTGGAGGGCCATGCGATGGTCGATCATGTGCATATGCTGCTGAGCGTGCCGCCGCGGTATAGCATTGCGATGACGGCGGGGTACCTCAAGGGCAAAAGTGCGATCCGGATTCATCGCGATTACGGGAACGTTCGCGGGACGCTGTTTGGGCGTAGTTTCTGGTCCCGTGGGTACTGCGTTAGCACGGTAGGATTTGATGAGGACAGTGTCCGCCAATAGATCCAAGAGCAAGAAGAGCATGAGAAGCGGGAAGAGCAAGGTTCTTCGATGTTCGACGGATCACGCATATGGCCCCTTTTAGGGGCCTTCCTCATACCACCGGCTCGGCCGGTGGTTTTGATTCCCGAGGCAGATCCACAAGGATCACATCCACACACAAATCCGAAGGTTGGTATGTTTTTGTTTAGCCCACATCCACATTACCCAGGCAAAAAGTGCGAAAGCTCATTACAATGCGACTATGAACAATAGGGTTCCACAACCTGTGCTGGTGACAGGGGCCAGTGGCTTCATCGGGCGGCACCTGGTGCGACGGCTGATTGAGCTTGGCGATCGGGTGTCCTGTCTGGTGCGAGCCACCTCGTGCATCGACGAACTGAGGTCGGCCGGCGCTCAGTTGGTCACTGGCGATGTGACCGATTGGGCCAGCATTGGACGGGCACTGGCGGTGTCGCAGGCCGGTATTGTGTTCCACCTGGCCGGGCTGACGAAGGCACTGCGGACAGACGATTTCCTGCGTGTGAACGCAGGGGGGTGTCGAATCCGTCGCTGCTGCCTGCGCTGACCGCACTGACAAGCCGGTGTTAGTAGTGGTGTCCTCGCTGGCCGCAGCAGGGCCTTGCGCCGTTGGCCAACCTCGGGTAGAAAGCGATGCGCCGACACCTGTTTCAGTTCACGGTTGCAGCAAGCTGGCCGGAGAACAGGCCACCGCCAGGTATGCCGGAGTGGTGCCGATCAGTATTGTACGTCCGCCGATAGTCTTTGGCCCCGGTGACAGGGGCATGCTTGAAATGTTCCGGCCGATCGCACGCTGGGGTATCCATGCTGTGCCGGGTCAGGGCGGGCGATGCTTCTCGCTGATCCACGTAGCCGACTTGGTCGAGGGTCTGCTCCTTGCAGCCGAGAAAGGCGAGCGTCTGCACCACAACGGATCGCCTGGGCAAGGCATCTACTTCATGGCCGCGGATGACTATCCGACATATGCCGAACTCGGACAGGCAATGGCCACAGCATTGGGAAAGAAGCGTGCAACCGTGGTACACCTGCCCGGGCCACTGGTGCGACTGGTCGGGCTCTGCGGTGACGCGATGGGGCGGATCCGGCGGCGTCCCGGTTGGGTGAACAGCGACAAGATCGCCGAAGCCTTGGCCGGGTCGTGGACATGCTCATCGGCTAAAGCTCGCACGCACCTGGGCTGGTCGCCCGCGGCCACCCTGGCTGATCGCCTGCACGAGACGGCCAATGGTTATCGCCAAGCGGGGTGGCTCTGAGCTTATTGCTCCGATACCAAGGGTTCTCGGAACTCCCGGCGACCCGCGTAGGATGCTGCCATGACCGACCCGTGTACACCCGTACTGATTGAATGTCCCACCACGATGGACGCTACGTCGATCGCGCGCCTGGAGGCGATGGCTTATCGCTTCGGCCGGTCCTATGACTCGTATCTTGTGATGGATTTGGATCGCAAGTATTTCTGGTCCTCGGGCGGTCGCGCGGTCCTGGGCTTTGTGTTGCAAGGGTTGCAGGCGGTGGTCATCGGCGGACTGATTGGACCCGACGAGGCCAGAGAAGCATTGCTGACCGGGTTCATGGAGCACTGCCGCCGGCACGGATGGACGGCCTGCTTCGGGCTTGCGCCCGAACACGACCTGCCCTTGTTCGACCGGTACGCGTTCCAGTCCACCAAAATCGGCGAGGACGCCCTCATCGACCTGCGTCACTGCACGTGGCGGGGAAAGGCTTACGAATGGGTGCGACGGCAGACCAACTACTGTCAGCGGCAAGGCTTGGTGTGCTAGGAGATCGGCGGCCCGGCGATAACGACCGGCCAGTGGCGCCATCGCATCTCGGAGCTTGCGGATATCTCCAAACAGTTCCTCGACCGCACACCGCACGGCCATACGATGCGCTGCTTCGTCAGCCGATTTGATCCCGATCGTCTGTACCGACGGCGGGTGTTCGCCGCGATAGCCGACGGCGGGGCCGGCCGCGCGGAGGGGTTTATCGTGTGCACGCCTTATCGCGACGGAGCGGCGTGGGCAATCGAGATGTACCGTTCGCGGCAGGACGTCGTGCGGGGCACGGTGCCGTTTCTGATGCGCCGGGCCACGCAAACCTTCACGGACGAAGGCGTCGAGGAGGTGTCGCTCTGTCTGATGCCCGTAGCCCGCTGTGACCAGCGACGTCCGGGCGACAGTTGGCTGACCCACACATATATCCGGATCACGCACCACTATCTGAACTTCATCCTTGATACACCGGGCATCTATCACTTCAAGACTCGCTTCCGGCCCCGGTGCGAAAACCGTTATTGCAGCGTCTGGCCGAAGGCGTCGCTGCGCCCGCTTCACGCCATGCTCAGCATCTGGGGCACGCTCCAGTTTAGTCCGTGGCGGGCGCTGGGCCGCGGCATCCGCCGTTTACGCATCCACCGCCAGCGCGCGACCCTGGTTCAGTCGTAACGCATCCCGGCCGGTGTCACAAGGCTTTGTCATAAAGGCGGTAGGTGCTGGTGATCTTCGTCTCGGCGCGCTCGAGGGTGCCGCGGGAACGGACATTGCTCTCCAGAACCCACGAGAACTCGTAGCGCTCGATGCCCCATTTTGCTACCGCCCCCACCAGGTTGTCCAGCAACACAATGCCGAGCCCCGCACTCTGGTAGCCGGGCACCATTGTGATTGCCATGACGCGAGCCGCCGTGATGTGCCGTCGCCCGGTCAAGAGGCGCACGAAGCCGAACGGGAACAATCGGCCATTGAGCTTGCGGAGGATCTGGTTGTAGTCGAGGAGGGCGAGCACCGCCCCGATCGGCTGGCCGCCGATCTCGGCAAACACGGCCAACTCTGGCACGATGACGTGTCGAAGCTCGTCGGCGATGTGCCGTGCTTCGCGCGGCTGTAGAGGCGTGAAGCCCCAGGTGCCTTCCAGCGAACGGTTGTAGATATCGAGGTACGTCTCGCTCTGCTGCTGATACTTCCCCGGGTCGAACGGGCGGAACACCAGTTTGGACGATTCAAGCGCTGCCAGCACCGCGGGCTTGTATCGCGCCGTCAATGCCGCCAACCGGCCCGTGTCCATTTCATAGGCATACATGTCCTGCGACTTGGCGAACTCGCAGGATTCCACCAGGGCCGCATAGTAAGGTGGGTTGTAGGTCATCAGGAAGCAAGGGGGCCGATCGAAGCCATCGACGAGCAATCCACAGGTGTAATTAAGCGACGGATTCACTGGCCCGCGCACCGCCGTCATCCCGCGCTGCCGCAACCAGGTATGGGCGGCCTCGAACAACGAGCGAGCGACTATGGCATCGTTCACGCACTCGAAGAACCCGAAGAACCCACGACGTTCGTGGTATTTGCGATTATGTACGTGGTTGACGATCGCCGCCAGCCGGCCCACCACCCGGCCACCGCGCTCAGCCAACAGCGTTACGATCTCCGCATTATCAAAAAAGGGATGTTGTCCCCAGCCCGGCAGTTGGCGCTCTTGCGCAAGAATCGGCGGCACCCAGTTGAGGTCGCCGGCATAAATTGACCAAGCGAGCCGTTGAAAACGTCTGTGATCCCGCCACGAAACCGCCGGTCTAACCACAACAGGGCCGCTCATTGCCGGCGCTCCTCAAGCAAGCCGCGGCAAATATCCGCGATGTTGGAAACCGCCGAGCCGTTCTGAACCGGCAGCAGCCGACGCATTTCGTCCGTGTCGAAGTCGGAGTGAGTTTCCTTGCCGAGCGCCAGGCCGACGAAGGCAGTCGATGAAAAACAAGTGACCAAAACAGCGCAAGTCGCAATCATCTCTTCCGCGCTTCTCTTCTGTTTCGTGGCACGACGAGGGGGCTACTTCGACATGATCTTTTCGAAGCGCTTCTCTCCCGTCTGCAGATCTATTCCGTAGAGCTCGATATAGTGGACTTTGGGCCAGGGCAGCTCGTCGGAGGCATTGATGTACATCTTCTCGACAATGGCCGGCTGGCCGTCGATGACCAGCTCGGCATGGACGGCGTTCCCCTCCCTCTTCACGGTGATCGGCCCCTGGGGGGCGGCCACCATGGTCATTTTGTACCCGCTTGCCGACGGGTCCGGTTCAATGTCGAAGCCGTAGGCCATCTTCTTCTCGATCCAATTGAGTTCCTTCCGGCGGCCGTCCTCGGCTCGCATGACATAGTAGGCGATCACCGGTTCCTCGGGATCCAGTTTGCCGTCGGCGGTAAGCCGGGCGTCGTAATGCACGACGTTGGCGTTCTTGCTCCGCTCGATGATGAACAGCGGACGAGTTTCTGCCAGGGCACCGTCCGGCGCGGCCTTGCTCTGCTCGATGGTCAACGGCAGCCGAGTTTGGTCTTGGGCACAGCCTGCCGCGGCCGGCAACGCGAGAACGGCGAACCACCACATGGCCTCTTTCATGGGACATCCTTCCCCAGTTTCGCGGGTCACGCGCCCATCAAGCCGCTGCCGGCTCACATCAAACCCACGCACCGATGCGCGATGGCGCTACAGCCTGGCCAGTTCGTCGGCCATGGCGAGGACCGTGGTGCGGATCTGTTCCTGGCTGTGATTGGTGGTGATGAAGAAGCGCAGTCGGGCAGAGTGCTCGGCCACGGCGGGGGGCAGAATCGGGTGGACGTTAATGCCACGCTCGAACAGGGCGCGCGCCAGGCGCAGACTCTTGACCGAGCTGCCGACGATCACCGGGACCACGGGTGTGCCGCCGGCCGAACCGGTATTCAGGCCGCGCTCCCGGGCCATCTTCAGGAACAACGCCGCCAATTCACGCAGCCGGACCACGCGCTGCGGCTCACGCCGCAGGACCGGTCAGGGCCGCCAAAGCCGCCGCCGCATTGGGCGGGGACAGGCCGACGCTGTAGACGAACCCTGGGGCGGTGTACTTGAGGTACTCGACCAGTTCGGCCGAGCCGGCGATGTACCCGCCGCAACTGGCCAGCGACTTGGAGAGCGTGCCCATCCACAGGTCGACGTCGGCCCGCTCTACACTCCAGTGCTCGCCGATGCCCCGGCCGGTGGCCCCCATGGTTCCCAGCGAGTGCGCCTCATCGACCAGCAGCAGCGTCTTGTGCTTTTCCCTGAGTTCCACGAAACGTGGAAGTTCGGGAAAGTCGCCATCCATGCTGTACACGCCCTCGATAGCGATCAGCACACGGCGATAACTGTGGCGCACGTCTGACAACAGCGCGTCCAGCGCCTGCCAGTCGTTGTGGACAAAGGCGCGACGGGTGGCGCCGGAAAGCGCGGCACCCTGGATGATCGAGTTGTGTGCCAGGATATCGTGGAGGATCAGATCGCTCGGCCCCAGCAGGTGGCCGATGGTGGTGACGTTGGTGGCGTGGCCGGAGACGAACACGATCGCGGCCGGGGTGCCCAGGAACGTGGCCAGGGCCTGCTCCAGATCACGATGCACCTGTTTCTCGCCGGATACCAACCGGCTGGCGCCGGCGCTGGTGCCATAGCGGTCGATCGCGGCCTTGGCGGCGGCGGCGACCTCCGGATCGTGGGCCAGGCCGATGTAGTCGTAGACGCTGAAGTTGACGATCTGACGCCTCTCGATGCATGCAGCGCTTCCGACGCCGCCCTGGTCGACGCGGAAATACGGGTTGTCGCCGGCCACCACCCGCAGCATGCGTTCCTGACGCTTCAACTCACCGTACTCGGGGAACTGGGCGAAGTCATAGTGTTCAGGCAGAATCTGGCCAGGTGGGACGTCTGACTTGGGACCATCGATCAGGTGCTTTTGTACTGCCTGAGCCAGCTCCCCCAATGTCTGCGCCTGGCAGTACGCCGCATCGGGCAGATAGCCACCGAAGGTTTTCTCTATCGCAGCAACGAGTTCCAGACGCTGCAGCGAATCGAGGCCCAGAGCGATGATGGGTGTATTGGGTGTCAGGTCGGGCAGGGCCGCACCTGCCAAGGCGTGGGCGTGCTGGCAGACGGCAGTAAAAGCGGATGATTGCGAATAATGCGGTGCGGGATGCAGAATGGAAGAATCAGTGCCTTTGATGCCGGGGCTGATGGTGTCGCTGGGGTCGGCATTCTCGACCATCAGGCCGCGGTATTCGGCAAGGGTTTTAAGTTCGCCACTGAGAAATGCCCTGCGACAGGCGCGACGCTGTACCTTGCCGCTGGAGGTTTTGGGAATCGTGCCGCTTCGTACCAGCACGATTGTGTCCAGTGCCAAGTCATGCTCATCGAGTACCGCCATGCGAACCGCATCCAGCACCAGCTTAAAACCCATCTTTCCGTTGTTCTTGACCTCCTGTACCAGAATGAGTCGCTGACTGCCGTGGTCATCCACGGCAAAAGCGGCCCCGTAGCCGGCTTCCAGCAGCGGGTGACTCATGCGGGCCGTGGCCTCGATATCCTGTGGATAGCGATTCAGGCCGCGGACGATGATCACGTCTTCCCGCCGGCCAGTGATGTAAAGCTGGCCATCGCTCATGAAACCCAGGTCGCCCGTGCGTAAGAACGGGCCTTCGCCTGTGTCGCTCAGGTGGGCGTTGAAGGAACGGCTGGTCAGGCGGGGGTTGTGCCAGTACCCTTGGCCAACGGACGCTCCGGCAACCCAGATTTCACCCACGCAGCCGGGGGCGGCCTCAGTGTGGGTTTTTGAGTTGACAATTACCACGCGCATAGTGTCGACGGGCGATCCGCAGGCTACCAAGCGACGAGCCTGGCCATTACCATCGGGCACAGGCTCGACATGATTTTCGGTCAACGCCGTGTCGTGGAAGGCTTGTACGGTCGCGCCGCTGCCACGTCGCGCGCCACTGACCATGAGCGTCGCCTCCGCCAAACCGTAGCAGGGATAAAAGGCGCTCGGTTTGAAGCCACAGGGGGCAAATGCGGCGGCAAAGCGTTGGAGCGTTGCGGGCTGAATGGGTTCGGCGCCGATGAAGGCCAGTGCCCAGGAGGAAAGGTCAAGGGTGGCTCGTTGCTCGTCGGTAATATTGCGGACACAAAGGTCGTAGGCGAAATTGGGCCCGCCGGAGATAGTTGCCCGGTATTTGCTGATAGCGGCCAGCCAGGTGATGGGTTTCTGGAGGAAGTCGACTGGCGAGATGAGGACGTTTGTGGCGCCGGCGAACACATCGATAATGACGCCGCCCACCAGCCCCATATCATGGTACGTGGGCAGCCAGAACACGCCACTGTCCTCGGGCTGCACCCTGAAAGCATGGAATATAGTATGGGTGTTATCGATGAGGTTCGCGTGGCTGAGCATCACCCCCTTTGGCTGGCTGGTCGAGCCTGAGGTATACTGAAGCATAGCAAGCGTGTCGAATGCGATGGCGGGTTCGCTCCATTGCTCGGCCAAGGCATCTGGAATCTCGTCTGTGGCTAACCATCGTATCTGGGAGAAAGTGGCCGCTTTACCACTTTTCGGTCCAATCAAGCCCTGGAACTGAGTCGCGGCAGAAGAAGTGCTAAGGGCGATACGGACCCCGGCATCGGCGGCGATAGCGTGGAAGCTATTTAGCATACGGTGGCGATGCGGTGGGTAGGTTGGCACCGCCACGCAATTGGCGTACAGGCAGCCGAAGAAGGCCGTAATGAAGTCGAGACCGGGTGGATAGACCAACAGCACTCGCTGGCCGGCAAAACCCATGTTCTGTAAGTGGGCAGCGATGGCGCGGGCCCTCTGTTCCAACTGGTCGTACGTCAGGACGGCTTGATTGGACTGGCCATTGAGCAGATGAATAAATGCAGGCTGATCCGGACTTTCCTCGGCGTGGCTGCGCAGCGTGCGGATCAGATTGCCGGGAACCTGATGCGGACTAATATGCGCTTCTACGTAAACTGACATATGTACTTTCTATGACCATTATCGTGGCTAGCTGATCCTCGAAGCCTCCGCGTCTCATTTGATCGCTTCGTCACGTTTGTGAAATGTGTAGGTTTGACCCTCAATTCCCTGAGCCGCCGATCCACAGCCGGTCCTTGGGAGCTTCGAGGACACAGGCAATTACCATGCAGCGGCCCCAAGACCTTCGATCACGGTTCCGTGCCCTCAATCAATCCCTCCAGCTCAGGCAGAAGGGGCTGCAATATAGGCTGCATCCACCCGAGTCCCCTCTGATCTAATTGTTCCTGGAGTTGCACAAGGGCAGCCTTTGCCTCCTCAATCTGGCCGATTCCATGCAGCGCCATCACTCTAAACGCCAAACCCACTAGATCGAGTTCATATCGCGTATCAGAAGCCGCATATATCTGCGCAGATTTTGCCAGCGTTTTAAGCGCGTCATCATAAGACCCCAAGCGACACTGAACAGCACCCAGTGCTGTCAGAGCGGTCCAAAAATCCGGCACCACGCGATTCGCCTTCTCGACTTTCGCCAGGGCCGCCCGGTATTCCTGTATGTCCTTCTTAAAAGGTACGATGGTTGTCAATACATTCCATGCGACATCGTAGGCCTCTTGCGGCATACGGGAATCGACAATCTGCAGCGCCATCTCACGGACCGACTCGTCAAGGGTGTCATCGCCCGACAGTTGATCCATGACCTCTTGGTAGGCGCCGTACTTCTGGTGCAGTCGCCGGACAAGCTGCCTTACTGCTTGGGCTTTCCGGCGTGGACCCAATCCACCAACAGGTTCTTTCGTTTCCCACAGGATGATCCCTTCCCGACAAACGGCCGCGATGGTACTCCCATTCGGGCTGAAGGCGACATCATAGACGTTTTCACCGACAAGAGTCATGAGTTCCAGGCCTGCTGTTGTGTCCCAGACCTTGACGGTGCCATCTTCACGACTGCAGGAGACGAGGCGATCGGCCACCGGGCTGAATGAGACCGCGGTTACGGTCCTGTTATGGCCACGGAGGGTCATCAATTGTCTGCCGTTCGTTGCATCCCAGATGGGGATCGTTGACACTTCACCAGTCAAGGCAATGAGTTTCCCATCGTGACTGATCGCAATCCCATTTCCCGCTCCACCCTTGCATGCGTTCTCAATTGCCAGGATTCTTCTCCCGCTCGCTACGTCCCAAACCCTGATGATGTTGTCTCCCCCGTACGAGATGAGGCGAGATCCATCGGGACTATAAGTCAATGACCTTATATCCGAAGCTTTCTCGTCTTCCAGTCTCATCAATTCGGTACCGGTAGCCCCGTCGCATATTCTAATTGTTTCCCGACTGGAAGATGCGATACGTCTCCCGTCCGGGCTATACGCTACCGAAACAACCGGGCTGTCATGTCCGCGAAAGACCGTCAGTTGTTCGCCCGTCTCCGCATCCCAGACGCTCGCAATGTCGCGGCCCTCAGCCAACGCAACGCGTTTTCCGTCCGGACTAAAGGCAAAATCACGAGCACGCGGCACCGGCTCCCTTGTGAGGCGGCGCAGTTCGACTCCCGCCATGGCGTCCCAGAGGGTCAAAACAACCCGGACGTTTCCCGTTGTGACAAAGCGTCTTCCATCCGGACTGAACGAGATTGCCACATACTTTGAGGGTGTCTGTATGAAGAATTGCCCCGGCAAACTCGATATATCCCCTGTAAAGTTCCATCGCTCGCTGGCACGGTAAGACATGTCTGACTGATAGAGACGCAGGCGTTCACTATAATTGTCTCCCCATTTTGCCTGATCTTCTGCAGGTAACACACCAATTGCTTCCTGCTGCCATCTAACAGCATCGGTAAAGTTTCCACTCTCCGCGTATGCGCCGGCAAGCACAGTCAGACATTCATGATTCTTCCAAGCGGTTCGTTCACATGCCAAGCGAGCCAACTCCACGGCTCTTTTGACATCTCTTACCTCTGCGATGGCACAAGTAGCTCGTAGCCAGGCAAGCTCCTTGAGAGGAGGGATATAGTCCGGATCGACTCGTATCGCTGCCTCGTAGTCGGAAGCTCTGTTGACATAGTCTGGTTCTTTGCCTACAAGACGGCTCTTTCCCTTGACATAGCAGATTCTGCTAAGATATCTGGCAATCCCTTCCGAGCTGAACGTAAACGGACTATCCGTCTCTTTGGGGGCATGTTGAAGTTCTGTGAACGTCTCTACTGCCCGGTCAAACTCCTTTGTACCAATGAGTTCCCAAATGGCCAGGATTTCATTGTTATTGCCTGCGAAGACTTTCTCTGCTTCGATCCAACAAGAGAGCTTGCCGGATGTGAAATCCGCAAACGTCATCCTCTCGAGCGTGTCCCTAAATGCACTGATGGCAGATCTTCCCTCGTCAATCCGGCCTAATTGATATTGCGTCATTGCCGTGAACGCCGCACGGTTCGGATCGGGTCCAAGATTCCTGTCAGTCCTGAATGGCACTTCCATAAGCCTATGTTGCATGGAGTAGGCGTGCTTTGGCGATGGGGCGAGGCTCGTTCAGATAGACCTGCTTCTTGGGTCGTCTTTTCACCGCACGCGGCTCGACTCGGTCCGGGCGGTCATTGACGCGATGGGTGGCCACGGCCTTC
>Ga0315291_10010919_pt1 | contig 11078 bp, 8 predicted proteins | sample YL17G12_20_MG_FD_203070 | JGI IMG/M metagenome (GOLD analysis project Ga0315291, IMG submission 203070) | Sediment microbial communities from Yellowstone Lake, YNP, Wyoming, USA - YL17G12_20 | ecosystem: Environmental > Aquatic > Freshwater > Lake > Sediment | place: USA: Wyoming | collected... | reverse complement strand
TCGACCGGCTCCATGGTCCCGAATCGCTCCGGAGCGACTTGGGCCAGCGCAGACCTCCGCTCCTCGAGGCCGAGTCCATAGAACTTCGGCTCGGCCAGCAGATCTTCGAGGTTAACGGCGGTCTGCGGTGGCGCGGCCATCTCACCTCTGCTGCGCCTTGCGTTTCTTGGCCTCGATCTCAGCGATCAGTTCCGCCGCCGTCCCTTTTTTGGCCTTCGGCGCTTCTGCCGCGGCTGCCCCAGCCGTTTTGCCTTCGCCGAAATCCGCAATGGCCTGCATCAGTTCCTGCGGGCTCATCTGGCCGACCGTCCGTGGCTTCACCGCGCCCGCGCGAGCCTTCCGCAGGATCGGTAAGTACCGTTTCTTCACTGTGCCGGTCTTGTCCGCTTCGACCAGGCCATCCAGTGTCACCCGGATCCGCTTCTCGTCGGCCTCCGTGCCCGCGCGCTGAACCACCTCGCTGGCCACCAGGTCATCGAACTCGGCCTCGCGGTCCTTGCGCTCCAGTCGCTGCTGGTTGGCCGTCGTCACGTCGCGCGCCTCCGTCCGGATCCGCGCCACGTTCTCCTGGCTCTTCCGGAGCTTCGCGCTCTCACCGGCGGCGAACGTCTGCCGGCTGGCCTCGCGCGTCGCCGCCGCTGCCGCCGTCTGCCGCCCCGTGATGACCGGGATCGCCGCGCGGTGCACGCGACCCACTCCCGGCACGTCAACCTGCGCCGCTTCCTCCTGAACAGGCAACAGGGCGCGCGCCTTCCCGACCGCGAGTTGAGTCTCAATGTCCCCAAGACTCTTCAACTCGCCGACCTTGCCCGCCAGTTCACTGGCGCGTTTCTCCTCGGTCGTCGGCACGTAGTACCGCCGGCCGCGGTAGGCCACCGTTCGGTCGGTCGGCGTCGGTATCTGCGCCGGGACAACCGTCCGTTCTGGGGGCAGCCCCAACCCCGGCGCCCCCGTGAACGTCGGCCCGGGCAGTTCCGCCTGGTGCCTTCCCTCGGTCACCGGCCTGGCGCCGCCCTGGAGCAACCCGAGGTTCGCCTGAAGTTCCTGCAACTCGTTTTCGCGTTTTTCTCGCCGGATGGCGCGTTCGAGCGCTTCTTGCTGCATGCTCATCCCGCGGAGCGCCTGCGCCAAAGCCACCGCCTGACTCAGCCCGCTCGCCACCGGATTGATCCCGTCCATTCGTCACCCCTTCCCCAGCATCTTGCTCAGCGCGTATAGGAGCGTCGCCGTCTCGACCCCGCCTCCGATTCCCGAGGCCGCCGCCGTGCTCGGCCCAGTCGTTGTGCTCGTCGCGCCGCTCGGCGACCCGAAGGCGAACCCCATGGCGTTCTGGAAGCCTTGCTGTTCGTAGTCCTGCTGATACATCGCCAGTTTCGCTTCGAGGTCCGAAAGGTCCCCGGCGCGGCCCATCTCGATCGTCCGCGTGTTCAAGGCCAGTTTCCCGCCACGCCCGAACCCGCGCTGCGTGAGCGCCTGCTCCATCCGGTCGTTGATGGAACCGTACGTCTTGTTGATATTGCGGGTCGCGGAAGTTCTAGCGGGCGCTAGATCGGCGCTGGGGTTCTCGAGGCGGCTCTGAACCAGCGGCCCGAGGATTTTCTGGATGGCGAGCTGCTCCGGGGTGTATTCGGTCTTCTGGGTGGTGGTCTGTTTCTTGCTGCGGCCCGCCAGCGCGCCGCTCACCACTGAGGCCCCCGCCATGATCGGGTAGGCGAACCAGGGCATCGAAGTCCTCCTTCAGCAATCCCAGCGCAATCATGTCCATGGGTGCCCCACCACGCAGGGTTTGCTTCCGCAGGACGCCTTCTTCTCGTGCCCCCAACTTCCGCGCCAGGTCCAGGATCGCGTAATTGTCCCGGAACACGGCCGAACTGATCTTCCTGACTCCGGAGCCGAACAGCTCCCCGTAGACCAGGCGGATCGCTGGAATTGTCGTCGCCGGTCCCCAGAACGACCGTTTGAACAGGATGTGGGACTGCCCCGCCACCGGATTGATGAGCTGGAAACTGATCAGGCCGCCCAGCTCCCGGTCGCGGTAGACGCCCCAGGTCCGTTCGCGCTTGGCCCGTTCCAGGGCCTGCTCCACGAACTCTTCCAGTGTCTTGGGCGCGAAATCGTCACAAACCCTGGCACGGAAGGACTGGATCCAGGTCCAGACACGCGGCCACGCGGAGTCCGGGAACGGCGAGGCTACCGTTACGCTCGGACCGTCCAAACTGCGCCTCCATTCCGGCATGTCGGCACCAGCCGACTGCCCCTTTAGAACAACAACGCCTGGCCCGGCGCCCTTTCCGGCATCGGCAACGGCCAGGTGGAGTTGCAGAAATGATCAAACGCCCAGAACCCGATCAGGGGAAGCCCCTCGTCGATGGCCAGCAGGAGCTCCTTCCAGTACGGGCAGCCGGCATTCCAGTTCGGGATCAGGTAAGCCACGTCCGCCCGGTCCCAGGACCACCCCGGCTCGGTGTAGGCCCAGCGGATGGCCCGGCGGACCGCCTCTAGGTCGTGCGCGTACGCGCCGTAATTCAGCGCCTCCATCTTGAATCGGTCGAAGAGCCCGCCCGGCGTCTTGGCCTTGAACGACTCCGGGCAGTTGATGTGCATGTTCAACGGCCCGCCATGGCTCCCCGGAATCACCGCCGGGTCCTGATGGGTGTCCAACTGCCACAGCACCTCGAACTTCGACCCCGCGGTCTTGGCGACGCCGCGCACGTAGGCGATGATCTGCTTGGCGTGGTTGTCCAGGATCGCCCGCAAGAAGTCCGCGTCCTCCTGGTGAGCCGCCGGATCGTCGGTCGGGTACTTGAACCGGGCCAGTTCGCGGCCCAGCGCGATCAGCGCCTTCGCCCGAGTCTCCTCGTCGTAGAACGCCATTCCGCCCGCCGGTGAGAAGTACTTCCCATCCTCCCGCTCGTACGCCGTCTCGGCGTAGTTCCCCTGCGGCCACCACAGGTGCTCTCCGAACTGGATCCACGGCTCGAGCCCGGCGTCCACCATCAGCGCCGCCATCTCCTGCATGGCCTTGCCTTGATAGATTCGGACCGCATCCGTGAAGCAGCAGTGGTGACTTGACCATCCGGTCTTCACTCGCCGCCCATCGTAGTACCGGCTGATCCACACCCGGCCCGCGTCGGGGTTATCCGGGCTGTTCGTGAATTCCATCGAAAACGACGGGCAGCACGTTCTCCCCAGGGCGACCAGCTCCTTGAAGAGATCCGCGTGCCACGCCCGCGTCGCCGCATTCAGCACCGGTTGGACCGTGTCGTCGATCTCCCATTTGCCGTCGATGTGCAGCTCGACTTGCCCGCCGGCTTCGTAGGCGTACGCCGGCGCCACGGATCCCACCAAGTTGAACGTCGTCTCCGCACACCCGGTCAGCACCCAGAGGTTGTCGGCATTCGCCTGCTGACCCGTGGCGATCAGGGCATTCCCGCTGATGGTCACGACGTCGTCGTCGTGGTACGGATGTGGGCCGGTTGTGGTCACACGGATAATCCCCGGCCTCGACGGATCCGGCCGGCCGGGGTCGCACTCGGCCAGCTCGATCTGCATCGGCGTGTTGATGAACTTGAGGCTGCCCTCCGTCTCGGCCAGAATGTGGGTCCCGGTGACCTCGACCGTGGCTTCGATGTTCCAGCCCGGGCTGAGGGGTCGCACCACGATCCAGCCGCCGACATATTCCGCCCAAACCGCGGTCAGGCTCGCGTTGATCGTGTAGACGAACTGGCTATTTACCACCGCGGTGGTGTCGCCCTGCTGGATCGTGCGCGAGATTATGACCGGGGTGGCGCCGCCGCCGAACTCCATGGTGACGATCTCGCCCGGCGTCCACGCCCCGATCGGACTCAACCGGCACCGCCAGGTCGGGAAACACCCGCCGACCCGTTTCCTCTGGTGCCAGTAGTTGATCCCGAGGTAGTGATCGAGGTCGCCCTTGAACCCCAGCCGCTCCGTCATCCACAGGAACCGCTGCGGCGTGATGCTCACCGTGTGTGGGGTGTCGTAGTCCGTGGCGGCGTACGTCAAGTTCCCCGGCTGGATCTGCTCGGTGGGGAACTCCGCCGGCGCCACGCAATGCAAGTAGTCGAAGTAGAGGGCGTAACCCCCGGAGGCCGGATTCCGTTGCCCCGTGTTTGCTATCCTCACGGTGTGCTGCCCCGCCGGCACATCCTTCCACAGCAGCCGGGAGACATTCGCCGTCCACGGCCAGGCTTGGTACAGATCCACCTGGACCGGGGCCGCGCCGTCCAAAGTGGCCTCCAGGATGCCCCCAGTCGCCCCTACCCAGGTGCCTACGTAGATGTCGTGTTGGTGCTGGCAGTGCGTCTCGATCGTCACAGCGGCGCCGGCGATCCCCGTCCACCGCGCGCTGCCTTGGCTCATCCCGCCGAAGTCGGGATAGTCCTGCTGCCAGAACCCGGTATAGGTACACCAGCGGTCGAAGTCCTCGATCCAAACCGATCCGGGGCCCGGGCACTTCAACTCGCGTTTCCCGAGCCGGTCGGTCACCTGCCAGTTCGAGAACTGCGCTGTCCACTCCTGCTGCTGGTAGGCCGTCCGGTTCGGCCTCTTGGCGCAGAGGCTCAAGAACACTTGCCGGGCCTCGAGGATCCCCTCCGCGTCGAAGTCTATCTTGACGTGCCAGGTGACATCCGAGTTCCCGCCGGCGAACTCCGCCACCGGCGTGGCCGACATGCTCGCATCGGTGGACGTCGTGTAAACTGTGAGCAGGTTGCCGTCATCGCCGCCACGCGGTGCCGCGTAAAGGCAGCTCCCGTCGCCCGCCTCGAAATCCACCGTGAGGTGGCTGTGGTCGATGACGTCCACCACCTGGCCCAGCGTCCCACCCAGGCGGATCTGATCACCCGCCGCCAAGCCGGTGAACCAGTTTGCATCGGAGAGTGCGACGTCGCGCCCAGTCACAATCACCGTGCCGTACCTGGCCGCGGTCAGCGTGATCTGGCCTCCGCTGGCATGCGCCAGCAACCCGAACGGGCAACCCATCAGCCGCCAGTCCACCGCGTTGACCTGGTCCGCCAGATCCGTGGCGATCTCGGCGGCCGTCTCGCCGCCCTGCGTCGCGGTGAAGATGATCGGCAACCCCTGATACCATAGGGTCAACTTCTTCCACTTCACCGCGCCCGTCGAGGTGATCGTCACGGTCGCCGTCGCTGGCGTGAACGCCCCACTCACCGCCCGCGCGTTCTTGAATAGGGGAACCGTCCTCCGGCTGCCGTCCTGGGCGTCCACCACCAGGCTGTTCCAGTAGAGCCACTCGTAGAGCGGTGAGTCGATCGGCTGGCAGTTACTAAGTCGGACATCGTACTCCAGGACCAGCCCCTCGAGCGAGTAGTCCGGCAGGTAGTAGAGGTACCGCGGATGGCCCAGCCCATCGTCCACGTCGTGCAGGCAAATGAAGCAGTAGTCCGCGTTGTCCCGGAAATTGCCCGCGGCTTTGAACCCGCTCGGCGAGGCCTCGAAGATCGTCCCCACCGCCCCCGGCCCGCCGAGTCCTCCGACGAACAACGTCCGGTCTGGCTGGAACTTGTAGACCTTCTCCCCCATCGTTCAACCGCTGAACCGAATCAGGAGTGACAGATCCGCCCCCGGAAACGTTGTCCCGACTTCGAGGATGTCGAGGCGCACCGCCTTCCCGGCGCCGATCGGCGCCAGGTCGGCCGGGGTGGCCACCTCCGCGCCGGTCTCGCCATCGGCGATCGTGATGGCCGCCCACTCCTCACCGTCGATGATCACGCGCAGCTTCAGGTCCGCGCCGGTCGGCGCACGCTTCAGGAGCGCCTCGACTGATTTAACCACGCTCTCCGTGGCCAGGGTCACCACCGGCGCGGCGTCTGACTGAATCGCCAGGACACCCGGCACTGCCAGCAGGGCGGTCTGGGTCACTGTCGGCGCGATCGCGGCCTGCATCACCGCCGGCGCCGCCTTCACCCCGACCAGGCGCCCCTCGAGATAGGCCAGCGGAACCGCGTCGCCACTCAACCTCGGGTTGCCCAGGTTGACGACCCGGTGCCCGCCCATGTCCAGGTCGCCGGTAGCTTTGCCACCCCCCAGCCGCTCGACAGCTTCCTGGATCCGCCGGAAGATGTCGTTCAGCCGCGCCGTGAACCCCGGCGCCGTCGCCTCCGCTGTGGGCGGGAGCTCGAAACAGTGTTTCACCGCCTACCTCACTCCACTACGGGCACCGGCAGGTCCACCCACGTCCGCAGGTCCGGCGTGGTCCGGATCGGCAATCCCGCGGTCGCCCATCCCTCCGGAGTCGGCTCGATCGGCAACCGCGCCTCCGCGAACCCATCCGGGGTCGGTTCGATCGGCAGTTGCGCTGTGGCGAACCCGTCCGGAGTCGGGTCGATGGGCAGCCGTGCCGTGGCGAAAAGTTCCGGCGTCGCCTCGATGGGAACCACGTACCAGTTCCAGCCTTCCGTCCCGCCCAGCACCCGCCCCAGGACCCGGGCCCCAAACAGGCGCACCTGCGCGCCGCCCTCCATGCGCAGCTTCATCAGCCGGCCCTTCACGTTCCCCGGCAAGCGCACCTCGACGACCCGGCGGCCTGTCGTTGTCAGCTCGGTGTTGATCGCCTCGGAGTGCCGCAGCCGCATGTCCTCGCCCGGCAGGTCGGTCGAGACGTAGAGCGTCATCTGGCCGCTGGTGTCCAGGTCCACCCTGATCTTGCGGTACTCCTTGAGCCGCTCGAACGCCATCTAAATCCCGAAGCCGAGCTCCTGGGTCTCCCAGACCTCGCCATTCGCCCCGTCGAAGTACACCCCGATGGGTCGCCATCGGATCACGCCGCCAAACAGCCGGACGATTCCCGTGCTCTCCGCGCGGTACTTCAACAGCACCGCCTCTAGGACACTGGGATTGTCCAGTGGCAATGTGTGCGGCCGCTGCCCGGTCGAAGCCGGGAAAGTCAGCGTCCGCGCCAGTGTCGCTCCGGCGGCGCCGGCGTTGGCGTAGATCTTGAACGTGAAGCCCGCCGGGGCGTCGTAGTGCAAGGTCAGGTCCTTAAACTGGTTCATCCGCCCTGCTGGCATGTTCCTTCCTTCCTTTCGTCAAATGCCGTACCCAACCTCTGCGCTTTCCCAAATCTCCCCGGCGCTCCCGTCGAAGTACTCGCCAACCGGCCGCACTCGCACCCGCGCCGCGTACAGCCGGAAGGAGCCAAACGGACTCGACAGGTAGATCCGCCCCCGCCTGGCCTCGACCAGCGCGAAACTCACCAACACGGTCTTCCGGCCGCCGGTCGCGGCCAAGTTATCCGTCTTGCGCTGGGAAAGGTTCCCCCCCGGCACGTCGCCATAGAGTGACCAGGTCACCGGCGCCCCCGCGTCGATGTCGAACTCGAGACCGTCGATCTCCTTGACCTGATCCGTGCCGCAGTCGAACACTCCCGAATCCCAACTCCGCGCCAGGCGTGGCTCCGCCTCCGCGTGCAGGAAAATCCCGTAGATGACGACCTCGGTCGTGACCTCGCCATCGAGGAACACCGCCGCGTTATACGCCCGGCGCCCCTTGCCCTCGTTGAGTTGGAAGATCGACGGTGTCCGGATCAGTGAGTTGATACTCCCGAGTGCCAGCTCCTCCGTCCCATCCGCGAACAGGAGTTTCACCGTGATGCTCGAGCCGCCGGTGTTGTGCTCGATCACCAGGTCCTCGTACAGCTTCTCGTTGTCCGGCAATCCCTGGTTGTGATACCCGCTCAGGTACCGCAAAGAGAGGGGTTGGCCGGCATCGGTGGTTCCAGACCCGAAGGCGTAGGCCCTGCCGCTGGCGCTGCCCGCCAGCAGTTCGCCGCTTTCGCCCTCGTAGTAGAGCGCCGTGAATCCGCGATCCAGCGCCGCCGCCGTTCGCATCGACACCCACTGTTCCGTCCGCGGGTTGTAGACCACGGTGATCGTGGGCCACTGTTGACCCTCCTCGGGGTACGAAAAGTACAACAGGTCGTTCGCGTAGGCCAACACAACGCGTGCACGATACTCCCGTTGCGAACTGATCGGGGGAATCACGATCTCATCCGCCAGGCGTGTGTGCGCCCCCTTGAAGATCGGATCCAGTTTGTCGGAGACCTTGCGCTCTTTGTCGAAGTCGAAGCTATAGACTCCCTGCGGCCCGGCGAAGTAGTCGAGCGAGCCGGCGTCCGCGACCGCTCCCGGCCCCAGGATGCCTATGTTGGCATTGGTCTGCTCGATCGTGGCGCCCTCATCGTCCGGATCCCCCAGCAATCGCCAGATCGTGCCTGCCTTGTAGAGAATGGCCAGCCGCTTGTGAGTGGTGACGCGCAGGAGCCGCTCGCCATCGTCGCCGATCGGTTCGTGGCTGCCCTCCTCGGTACTCGATCCTGGCCAGCAGCTCGGCTGATTCACCTTCGTCCACCACAACCAATTCGGATGCACGTCCGACCCGTACGCCAGTAGCTTGCCGAAGTACGGCCCCGCCAGACCCATCGCCGGCGGCGGCGGATCCCGGTCCGTTTCGAGCATTTTGGCGTTGATCGCGTCCGCGTCCGGCAGCCGGTCAACGTACTGGGTGGTGACGTTGTCGTTCAGTGTCCCCACCCGATAGAGGGCGCCCAAGGTGCCTCCGCCGCGGTAGATCTGCCGCTTGGTCACCTGAGAGTCCGGACTCATCGGGATGTCAGTGAGTGTGACCGCCTGCTTGTCCACGTGGATGGTCGCGCTCGGTGGGCCGGCCTTCGTCTCGTGGCCCTCGGCAGTGTCGAAACTGACCGCGTAGTAGACCTCGCCCTCGATGGGCGCGTTCAGCCCGCCGTAGAACTCCCACTGATCGAAGTTGACATCGCACATGTCGGTGGCCACCACCTGGATCCGGATCGCCGCCACCGTGGACCAGTCCTTCCCCGCCGTGCTCCCCACCCGGCTGAAGGCCAGGGTCCCCTGGACCTCCTCGCCCAGCACCCGCAGACGCTCTCGAATGGCGTCCATGCGCTGCTGCTCCCAGCCGGCGCCGTATTCGTCGTAGACCTGCTGGGCGCGCTTCTCCAGGTCGGCCAACTCCTGTTGGAGCGCCGTGTACTCCGAATTGCCGGCGAGGGCGGCTTGAGCGTCGAAAGCCCGGCGAATCTCGACGCAGGTCCAGCCCCAGCGCTGTTCGCTCAAGTGCGCCGGCGTGATGGTCACCCGGTAGTAGTCCCGGTCGAAGCTGGCATCGCCGCAGTCAATCACCAGGTCGATCTGAGCGACTTTGCTCGGGTCCGAGCAGTTGATCCAGATGCGGCACTTATCGTCGCTCCGATGCTGCCCGTCGATCCCCAGGTCCTTACTCAGCAGCCGCTCTGCCTGCCAAGTGCCCGCCGGGTTAATCCCGATCCACAGCGAGCTCTCGCCCTCGACCTTGTTGTCCGTGTCCCAGGACGGGTCATACGGTACCCGGCTGGGGTTGAAGACAGTCCAGTATCCGCCCTCCTCGCTCTGGTTGAAACCCGTGATGACGACCGTCTGCTGCGCTCCGGCGCTCACCGCCGGCGCCGTCGTGGGCGCCGCCGCCAACCACTCCGAGCAGGTGTTGCCGTCATCCTTCTTCTGCTTGTTCCGGTGCATGAACCAGGCGTAACCCTGGAACGAGGCGACGCCGATCGGCTGCCCGTCGTACCCAGAAGCCAGCAAGACAGGCGTCGCGCCGGCGCCGGTCTGCCGGTAGAGGTCCCCGCCGGAGCCGTAGTAACGCTGCTCGTCCCGCCTGAACAGGGTCCGGACAGCCCCACCTTCCGGGATCTCGACGACCTGGTAGCATCCCTGGCGCGATCGCAGCGCCCCGGCCTGATCGACGCGCCAATTCTCGATCCACAGCGCGTCCGGCGGTTGCACCAAGTCGCCCGGCGGCAGCAGGTTCCAGCTCCCGCTCAGGATGCGTTGCGGTTCGCCTTTATAGCTCACTGAGCACTCCCCCAGTAAGAGCGGATGACTTCCTCCATCAGCGCCAAGCGCTCATCCAAGTGCGCAGCGACTTCGGGCATCGCTGCTTCCGATTCTTTCCGACGCGCTTCCGCCAGAATCCCGAAAGTGAAGTAGTCGGCCAGCACCAAGGGCGCGCTCAGCCAGCGGTTCTCCGGCGTGATCGTCGCTGGGTACCGATGAAAGATCAATGCCAACGTGCCCCCGGCTACGGGTTTCGGATACAGGCGCAGTTGAGTCAGTCCCAGTTCGCCGCGTGTGATTCGCTCCGGCGTCCGTGCCGTGGTTCGCCACGGGGTATCGAGCGCCTCCAGCTCCTCGACGGTGGCCTCCCGAAGCAGCGCCCCGCCCAGCGAGGCGTGGATCGTGGACAAGTGCCGCGCTGGCAGATTGTAGACCGCCGTGCCTGCCTCGACCGTCGTGCTCGCGTCCCGAACCACGAAGAGCCCGGTATTTCTCGCCAGCCGCTGAGCCACCTCGTCCGCGAACTGATACAGCTCCTGCTCGTCCCAGAACACCAGGTCCGCGTATGCCGACCCTCCCAGCGATGGGATCAGGTCCTCAATCACCCGGCCGACATCGAGGCCAGGGCTGACCGTGCCCTGGCAAAGGAGCAGCACCAGCAGCATGGCTCAGACCTCGTAACCCTCCAGAGTGACGTCACCCGCTGCGGTGGCCCCGGTCGAGTACCGCAGAATGTTGTTGACCGCCCCAGAGGGGCACAAGTGCGGGAACGGAATCACGATCGTGCTCAGCGGCGGCATCCCCTGGTAGATCATGTTGGCTGCGGCGTCCGTGTTGTCGAAAATCTTCAGCAGGGCGCCCGCCGCGGTCGGCGTGATGATCATGTGCGTGATTACCCAGCGCTTGCCGCCCGCCGGCGTCCAGACGGCGGTTGCCGTCTCGAGAGCGCCGTAGGTGAACGCCTTGCGGACTCGGGTTCGCCCGAGCGGCGCGTACTCGGTCGGCGCCGGATTCGAGTCGCTGAACGCCGCCCCAGCCTCGTCCACCACCCCGACCTTCTGCACACCCGCCGCTGCGGTGACCACCGCGTCTCCGCCGACCTGCTTCAGGTTCTCGTTCCAGGGCGTCGCGTTGGCCGTGCCCTGATTCGCCGTCACAGTCCCCGACACCGGCACCGCGCTCTGA
>Ga0315291_10010916_pt1 | contig 11081 bp, 6 predicted proteins | sample YL17G12_20_MG_FD_203070 | JGI IMG/M metagenome (GOLD analysis project Ga0315291, IMG submission 203070) | Sediment microbial communities from Yellowstone Lake, YNP, Wyoming, USA - YL17G12_20 | ecosystem: Environmental > Aquatic > Freshwater > Lake > Sediment | place: USA: Wyoming | collected... | reverse complement strand
GTTAATCTTCTCAGCTAAATTTCTTCTCCTTGGAACACAAAGAACACGCTTCATTAATGTTTTTTCTTCCTCGGTAAATACCTTTAGGAGATACAAACAAGCAAAATAGATTCCTGTGCCCAAAAAGATTAATAACCAAAGGTTATAATTTCTGAAAAGATAAATACAAATCCCCATAGATAAGGTGGCGAAGGCGGGTTTTATTAGGTGGCTGACTATTTGTATGTTTAAAGCCGCTCTTCTGCATGCCCAGGTTAAAACGAGTAAAGTGATAGTCCCCTCGGCTGCTAAAATGCTTATGCTTGCCCCCACATGAGCTAAACTTGGAATCAGTAGAAAGTTTAAGGATAAGTTTATTGCTAATCCAATACCGCAAAAGACGGCATTCAATTTCTCCTGCCCCGCTCCGATAATAGCTTTGCCCACTGTCATATTTACGAATGTTGCAGCGGCGGCCCAAGCCAGGATACTCAAAGCACTTGCTCCGTTAATGAATTCAGGCCCAAATAAAAGCAGCATAATCTTCTCCGCCAAGAGACTGATGGCAATAGCTAAGGGGAAAACAATTATTAGCATATAGCGAATAGATTTTTCAATTAGCCGGTTAAAGTCTTTTTTATGCGTAACATAATACTCAGCGAAAACCGGTAACATTGCCATAGAAAAGATACCGGGAATCATCTTCACCGGTGTGAGAGTCTGGGAGGCCGCACCATACCATCCGGTGACAGCATCCCCTTTCATCATGGAAAGTAAGATTTTATCAATATTTCCGAATATGGAGGCGAAGATAAGACTTAAAGAAAAGGGGATATTTTTAACAATAAATTTTCGCCAAAATTGAAAATCCACTTCCCAGCTTATTTGAGAAAAATTCCTTTTAGTGATGGAATAAGCCAATACTAATACTAAGAAGTTGACACCTACAACAATTCCAGCTAAAGGAATAAGTCCTCCCCCAAGGGCAAAGACAAGGAGACCCAGGCAAAGTTTAAGTGGGCTTACTACGCTAACGAGAAGAGCTTCATACTCTAATTTCTGATATGCTTGAAACCACCATCTTAATCCGGTAGTCATTATCTGAAAAATGATCGTTCCGCTGAATATTATGGTCAAAATGGTTAAATCCGTTGGTCGGCGCATCAATAACAAAGTGATCACGCTCAATACGGAAACAATGCCTCCTAAGATTATAGTCAAAGGCACTAAGTTAGATAGATATTTAAGAGTTCTTGAGCGGTCTTGGGCTACGTCTCTGGCTGCCTTGGCATGAAGATTAAGTGTTCCAAGAGATGAGAACATCATAGCAAAGGAGCCAGCAAAAGCATATTTGCCAAATCTAACATCGCCCAGATATCGAGCACACATTATCACAAAAACGGTGGAGCAGATCATAGAAATAATTTGGGCGGCCAACAAGACACTGAAATTTTTAGCAATTGTTTTTCTTAATGAATTAGCCATGGGGTTTCACCAGTTATTCTTCAGCATTTTAGCAACATATTTCACGGCAAAAAGATCTTGCTCCTTAAGATTGTCAAGTCGGTTTCTCATTTGGTCTTTCATACGGTTGCTATCTGATAATATGCTATGGCTAAGCGATTTGAGTTTATCGAAAGTGGCTTCTTCAAGACGACAGGCACAGTTACCTTGCCCCAGCATCTCCAAAATCCCTTTATTCTTCATCCAGTAATACTGATTTAAACATATACCTATAGATGGCACCAACATACTGCTTGCGAAAACAATAAAGTGATATCGAGTTCCAATCACCAAATCCATCTGCCCCAAAATGCCCTTAAGAGTGGAACCGTCGTACACCCCCTTTATGGTATCAGTTTTGTCTTTGTGGTTCATCAATCTTTTTACCTTCGATATAAGAACCCGGTCATCATCCCCCCGGACACACTTCATGGGCACAAAGATGATCCCGGCTTTCATCTCCTCAATGAGGTGGTCGGCTATGCGGGCAAAAACCGGGATGAGTTTATGTGCTTCAGGACAGTCCTGTAAATTCATCGCTACTAAAGGATGACGGATATTAATTTTCTCTTGGTCAAAGATTTCAAGAATTGACTTGGAATCCTCTGGTGGAAGGAAAAGAGCATCATCCACAGCTTCTACAATAAGAGGTTTAGTAACACCAAGATTTTTCAAAACTCCAACAGAGAACCCCTTGTCTCGTAGAACGATGAGATCAACTTGATTGAGCACATATCGGGCAAATCTTCTGTCGAACCAATCAGTAAAAGGACCGATGGTTTGGGCAGACAGAATTATAGGTTTATTAAAGGTCTTAGCTATCAGATAGTTCAAACCATATGCATAAAGATCCCCCATAGATAGACTATTTAGATTGCCTCCGCCAGTATTAAAGAGAAAATTACCATTACTTAGGGTGTTAAGGAGTCTTTTTTGATTTCCGCTAAGAAATATTAATTTCCCCCCCTTTGTGTATCTCTTAGCGCTAAATAAGAGAGGTAATCCTACCAGGAAAGCTCGTAATCTTGTTGGCAATTTAAAGAATCTTCTATTATTATCTATGCCGAACAGTTTCCACATCAGGTTCCGTATCCGGCAGGGGAGATTAATTATGGCAAAAGACTTTCCAAGAAGTCGCAAGAAGGTCCTGTCCTGATATATACAATACTTCATGGAGTAATCCGACTCAACCTGGTGTTTTTCCGCAGTATATGCGGGAGTTTCCGACAGCGCTATTATTTGGGCATTGGGAATAAGCTCTCTGATCTTAAATAGACCCGCACTAAGCATAGCTTCATCAGCCGGTGTATTCAGAGTATAAGGACCCATTAGAACTATCTTAGGGAACTTTTTTCTCTCTTTATCTCCCAAATTTTTTCCGTTCATCTTATACTTTGTTGACCAATTCCAGCTTACTTCTCTTATCCTTTAATTTGGCAGCAACTTTGATTGCCCTTTCCACACAGGCATCCATATTGAGATATTCAAACTCGGCAAATCTTCCGCAAAGGATTATTCCGAGTTTTTCTATATAGTTTTTTACAATCCTTATGTTTTTTTGGTAATCCTTATCATATATCACATAGGCATATTTTGATCTGACTACTTTTTTTAAACAGACCTTCTGTGGGTGTAAAAGTCCACAGCTAAAAAGGCCATCGATGGAATGCTTCAATAAATCCTCATCTGAGAGTCTCCAGGTGGAGTCATTTTCTTTAGCAGTAATCTCAACTACTAAGGAACTGTGTTCAGGCGGAACATTATAAGAGCTGAAAATATGAGGAAACCCCACCCGGTTGAATTTCAAACCCTCATTTGGGAAATAGACTGCAGTATAAGGAGGAAGACTGTTACCTTCTAACCCCAAGAGAACCGCTATCAGCGAATTATACTGAAGCCTGAAGCAAGCATCTTTAATCTCCTCGGGAACATCCTCTAAGGCTTTCAATAGTTCAAATATGGGGATAGTGGAGATTAAAAGATCATACATTTTCTGTTCATCTCCATCGGAAATGAACCATCCATCTTTTTCTTTGAATATTTTTTTGACTGCAAAAGCTTTAGTTACCCTATCGCTAATCTTTTCCTCCATTGCCTGGATTAAAGCGTAAATCCCTCCTTTTTTGGGATAATAGAAATTTAACTGATGAGTATACCCCTCAGTAGGGAGTCCAATTGCAGATTTTATCACATCCTCTAAAGGGGGTTTGGGCACACGCCCCTCTACCCAGTGCAAGCTCATATCCTCAGGCTCGGTATTCCATACTTTCCTATTGTAAGGCAAAAGATATTTCTCTGCTATGCCTTTACCAAAGGTATAGTAAATCCACTCCTTGAAGTTGGAAGGTGAAGGATAATCGTTTTTCAAATAATAATAAAGGCATTCAAAATTATCCTTTTCAGGTAGATCAGAAAGCCCATTCTCAAAGGGATATTTGACAAAACGTCCTTTATAGTAAATCTTGTTGTTCCTTCTCCCCTTATGACAATTGCCTCCCAACATCCTTAGCATAAAATCTAAAGCACTCTGGTCTTGGGAATAGATTATATGAGCTCCTCCATAATCGAAAGTAAAACCATCCATAGTCAAGCTGCGACACAACCCTCCGCAATCTGGATTTTTTTCTAAGATCTCAAAATCGGTTTCAAGTTCAACCCCCAAGGTCAAACCAGTTAAACCACCACCTAAGATGCCCACCTTCATATCTTTTATATCCTCTAATATCTTATCTTTTCTCAGAGGAGACTATCTCCGTCCGAAGATTTTCCTCTTTTTTTCCTTTTTCCTTTTTCCTTTTCTCCTTGACTCTCTTTCTTCCTTCATCATAATAGTAATGATAATAGTAATAATAATGGTAGGAACCATAGGTGCTTTCCACATTGACCTTATTCAGGATGGCTCCGATCAATTTAGCACCAACATTGGAAAGAAGGGAGCTGGCCCTTTGGACCGCTTCCCCACTTATCTGACCTGAAGCCACTACCAATAAAACCCCATCTAAAAATGTGGATAACACGCAGGCATCGGTCACCGCAATTACCGGCGGGGAATCGAAAAGGATAACCTCATAATCTTCTTTTAAGGCTTGGACAAATTCTTTCATCTTAAAAGAGCCTAAAAGCTCCGAAGGATTAGGGGGCAAAACCCCGCAGGTGATAAGAGAGAGGTTCTCAATAGGAGTTGGTTTTATGACATCTTTTAAACCAACTTTTCCTACTAAATAGTGAGTCAATCCGACTTCTTTTTCTAAGCCGAAAATAGAATGCAAAACCGGTCTTCTTAAATCTGAGTCTAAAATCAAGGTTTTAGTTCCCATCTGCGCCATGGATATGGCTAAATTGGCTACCGTAGTTGACTTCCCTTCATGGGGACCCGAGCTGGTAACTAAGATGGTTTTCAAAGGAGTGTCCAATTTTGAAAACTGGATATTAGTCCTTATGGTTCTATAAGCCTCAGATATCGGGGATTTGGGCTCAAAGTGAGTGATCAGATTGGAAGCGATCTTTCTTATCTCAGCCAATTCCCCCTTGACCACAAGTTTCCTGCCTTCTACCTTTTCCTCCTGGGACTTAATGATCGGAATTGAGCCTAAGACTGGAAGACCCAAAGCCTCGATCTCCTCTATGGTTCGTATGGAGGTATCCAGTCTTTCCCAAAGAAGGGCTGTGCCGATTCCTAAGATTATCCCTAAAAGTCCGCCTAAAGCTACATTCATCTTCTTTTTAGGCTTGATCGGGAATTCAGGAGGTAGCGCCCCATCTATTATCCTTACATTACCTATTTGCCCTGCCTCCTTTATCTTAGCCTCCTCATATTTTTCTTTCAACATCAAAAAGATATTCTCTCCAACTTTGGTGGTTCTTTCTAAGCGAGCCAGCTGCAAGCTTTTCTCCGGCAAAGAATTCAATTCCCCGGAATATTTATCCACAATTTTTCCCAAAGCAGAAGTCTTGGCCCAAAGGGATTGCATCTCGATCTCTATGGAGAGAATCTTATCTACTAAATCCTTGGAATAAGTTAATGGGTCTGAAGGAACTAATTCGGTGGAGACCAATTTGGAGGTCTCAGCAATCAATTTCTTCTTTATATCCCCAATCCTTTTTACAATCTCTTCCATCTTGGGATGATTTTCTGCTACCCCCTGGGCGATATATTCAGCTCTCAAACCCTCTAGGTTAGCCATCTGAGCTCTCAGTTGTTGAATTAGAGGGCTGGAGATCTGAGAGATATCTTCGACCAAGTGGCTTTTTCTTTCGGAAAGCTGGCTCTTCATAAATTCAAGCCTTTTTTGATAAGAAGTAAGTTCGGTTAAAGCCTCATTATATATGGTCTCAAATTCCACTAACTGTTTCACCCTCTCCTCTGTTTCCTCAGGGAGTGCGGCAATCTTTTCCTTTTCCTTGAAATCCTTTAAAGCCTCCTCGTTTGCCTGAAGCTCCTGTTGGATATTTTGCAATTGCCCCTCCAAAAATTGCCTCACCTCAGTGATCTCCCCCCGGCTCATTCTTAAGCTCTCTTTGTAGTATTCCTCTGCAATGGTATTAGCCAAAAAGGCGCACAGGTCCGGATGAGATGCAGTAACCCTTATTTCGATTATATCTGTCTCTCTTATAGGCACCACCTCCATATTCCGGTGAAGCCTTTCCACACTTTCGAAAAGATTTGAGTTTGCTTTTCCATTTTTCTTTGAAACCCAGAGCTTTTCATGGGGGGAAATAGCGACTGCCTGGATTACTCTCTCCCCCAAGGTGCGAGATTTTATTATCTCCACCTGATTTTTTATCCTGGTCTCCTTCTGGATTAAGCTGGGAACCTCAAAAATTTGTTCCTTCATCCCCCCTGGTTCCTCGATCATCAAAGTGGTCTTGGACTGGTAAACCGGGGTGGTGATGAAGGAAAAAAATATGGAAAAACCAGTTACCACCAAGAAGGACAAAAGGATTATCCATTTCCTTCTTTGAAAAATCAAAAGATAGTCTTTTAAAGTGCTGGGACTTTCCTTTACTTCGCTCAATTTAACCTCCTGTTTTTTTAATTTTATTTAACGAAAAGGTGGACTACACTGGCGATGACTGCGATGTTATATACAAAGGTGATGGTTTTAGATAAACTAAAGGAGCTTTTCTTGGGAACCATCACTGTATCACCGGGTTTGAGCATGGGGATTTCTTTATAATTGCCATTCTTCATATAGTTTTTCACATTCACCTCGATAATCTTTTCCTCTTCCAGATGATTTCTGAGTATTTTCACACAGGAAAGTTTAGCATTTTCTGTGGGACCACCGGCAATGGATAAAAGCGAAACCAAATCGGTATTATCTGGCACCTCAAAGATCCCCGGCTTTAAAATCTCCCCCCATACATTCACCTTGATTAAAAGTTCATTATCAGTTCCCGGGGCAAGGTAGTATTTGGGAGTGGCCCGGGAAGGAAATTCTGACTCTTTTTGTTCCTGAGCAGAAGGAAACTGGAAAACTACAAAGAAGGTGAAGTATAAAAAGAGAGAGAAAAAGAAATATTTTTTTAACTTTTTCACACCAGACTCCTTTCTTTTTAGTTTTTGTTCATTACAACTCACTTATGTAGCGTCCCGCCTCAGGCGGGACATTTTCTTACTATATGGAGATGAAAACCTGAAGGTTTCCGCTACATAAAAATTTCATTCTTTTAAAAAATCCAGAGATAAAGATTTAAGTTTTTCACCTTTTACCAAATTTTTAGGATTTTGATAAAAAATCTCCGATGCTCTTTTCTCCCCTACGATCTTTTGAACCAAAGGAAAGGCATCGGCCAAAGAATCGATAGTTCGGTTCTTTTCATCATGAGCATCTGAGGCTACAAAATGAATCAAACCCTCTTTCAAAAGCTTCCAGGAAATTCTTTTAATCTCTTTTCCAAAGTATCCCAAGGGGCTTCCGGCATTCAGTTGAAAAAGAGCCCCCAAATTCACCCATCTTTCCACCCTTTCAATTTGCGAATCTTGAGAAATGCTTCGCTCCGGATGGGCAATTATGGGGGTGTATCCCTCAATGGCTAAGTTGAAAATCATCTCCTCGGTGAAAGAAGGGATATCGCCCAAAGGAAGTTCTAAAAGTAGGAACTTCCCGCTATGATTTAAAGTGAAAAATGAAAAGTCTTTTAAAGATCTCCAATCCAAGTTTATATTGATCTCCGAGCCCAATAAAATCTTGACCTCCATCTCTTCTTCAGACAATTTTATCTTCAATAAATTCAAACCGGAAAGTATCTTCTCTTCAAAACCAAAATCGATCTGGTTCGGGGGAATATGAGGGGTGGCGCATAAAGTCTTTATCCCAGCCTGGTATCCATTCCTGATCATATTCAAAGATTCATCTAAATCTTTGGCTCCGTCATCTATTCCCGGGATAATATGGGTATGAATGTCTATCATATCTCAAGATGCATTTGCATAAAATTGTTTGAACTTGTGGCTTCAACCCGCATCAGGCGGATTGTATTAAAATTTGTGGAAATGGTAAAAAGAGCCTTCCTGGCAAATGATTTGTTTTTCTTTAGATTTTAACTGATGTGGACTTTCGAGGAAATGTCCCCCTTTTTCTCCACATCCTGTAACTTGCTCTTTTCACCCCCCAATTCTTTTTGAATCCTTTCTGAAATTCAAAGAGCTTAAAAAATCCTTTTACTAATTTTTCTAATCGACACAATGAGAAAAAACTTAAGAGGAAAAAATTATTTGTAGGGGCGTGATTTATCACGCCCGCGCTAAGCCCTCTGGAGTGTCAACCTTTAGGTTGACCAATGGTAAAGATAAATTACTGTTACGGGTCGGATGAATCCGACCCCTACCTTCCATATGGGAGCGGTTTAATTTTTAGGCGTGATTTATCACGTCCAAGTAACATGGATAGCCCTGGGTCCCTGAACCCAGGGTTATCAAGTTTACGCAAAAATTCGTAGCGTCCGGGTTTATCCCGGACGTTTAGATGGTAGGGGGCACGTTGCAGCGTGCCACTATGTTTTTTCGTAGTGCGACCCTTTCAGGGTCGTGTGTATGTCGCCTAGCAGAGGTTTCATACCTCTGCCCCCACCACGGCGGGGCTACGCGCCTTTTAAAGCCCGTAGCCCGTAGGTCGAAACCTTTGCAGTTCGACCCTTCGATAGACTCAGGGTGCTAAGCAAAGTCGAAGCACAATGCTCACTACCCTGTCTTCGACCCTGAGGCTCAGACCCGAAGGGAGCGAAGTCGAAGGGCGGTTTCGACATAATCCTATCGGACGAAAAAAACGCCCCGCCAAAGGCGGGGCGCTACAATCTTTGGTGAACATTGTAGGGACAGACCTTCAGGTCTGTCCGGACAGGTTTGAAAACCTGTCCCTACAGCCTACTAACACGGAAAAGGTTCACCGAACAGAACATACCGGGCTAACTTAATCACATCCACTAAGGTGTATTTACCATCACAATCCACATCTGCTGATGCCATAGGAATAGGAGAAGAACCTGCTTTTAAAACATAATTGGCCAAAAAAATCACGTCTGCTAAATTGATTTTGGCATTGGTATTGACATCGCCTAATATGAACACATAAAAGCTCCAGCTCTGGCTTGACCATCTTATTGCTCCCCATCTATCGTATGCTTTTACCCTCCAATACCAGGTCTTAAGGTCAAGGGTATCCACAAAGGTGGTGTCAAGAAGGCTATCATTGAGCACCGTAGATTCAGGACTAAAGACAATAGAACGGCTAAGATACAACTCATATCGAACAGTGTCATTGGAATCAAGGTCAATGCACGCTTGCCAGTCAAGAGTTACCGGTGATCTGATAGAGTCATTATCTAAGGGGGATATGAGAGCGAAAAAATCCGGAGGGTAACAAACATAAAAAGTCCACGTCTGGTCTGACCATTTTACCGCACCCCATTTATCATAGGCTTTTACTTTCCAATACCAGAGACCACTTGCTAAACTGTCTGTAAAAGTAGTGTCAAGAAGGCTACTATAGACTATTGTCGACTCAGGATTAAAGGAAACAGACCTGCTAAGATATAAGTCATATCGAACTGTGTCATTTGGGTCAGGGTCAATTGAAGGTTGCCAAGCAAGAGTGACTGGTGTTTTGACAGAATCATTATTTAGGGGTGATACTAATGAATAAGAACTTGGACGATTATTGGTTAAGTTTCTTAAGATAGAAACGCCATCGTAAGCATTTGCTACAGCCAAGTCTAAATCGCCATCCTCATCTAAATCAGCACAAAAAACAGAAATGGGGCTATCTCCGGCAGAATAGTCAACTTTAGTTTGAAAAGTCGCATCTCCATTGTTCTTTAAGATCGAAACATTTCTGCTTAATAAATTTGCCACAGCCAAGTCAAGGTCGAAATCTCCGTCTAAATCCCCGCAGAAAACCGAATGGGGTTCATCTGCTGAAGCATAGTCGATTCTGGTTTGAAAAGTTCCATTCCCATTGTTTTTCAGGATGGAGGCATTATCGCTTGTATGATTTGCCACCGCCAAGTCCAAATCCGAATCTCCATCTAAATCCACGCAAAAAACGGAATGTGGAACAGCTCCTGCACTATAGTCAACCTTGGTTTGAAACGTTCCATCTCCGTTGTTCTTTAATATGGAAACGTTGTCGCTTCCATGGTTTGCCACAGCTAAGTCCTGATCCAAGTCTCCATTCAGATCTGCGCAAAAGACAGAAAGAGGGCCAACTCCTGCCCCGTAGTCAACTTTTGTCTGAAAAGTCGCATCTCCGTTGTTTTTTAATATAGAAACACTGTTACCCCACCAATTTGCGGTGGCCAAATCCAAATCGCCGTCGCCATCCAAATCAGCGCAAAAGACAGAATTAGGACCACTGCCTGTAGGATAGTCAACTTTAGTCTGAAAGGTTCCATCCCTGTTATTCCTTAAGATGGAGACGGTGCTGCTATAAAGATTCGCCAAGGCCAGGTCCAAATAACCATCTCCGTCCAAATCAGCGCAAAAGACAGAAGCAGGGCCATCTCCTGCGCTATAGTCAACTTTGCTTTGGAAAGTTCCGTCTCCATTGTTCTTAAAAATAGAAACGTTGTTGCTATAAAGGTTCGCCACGGCCAAGTCCAAATAACCATCTCTGTCCAAATCAGCGCAAAAGACGGAACGAGGATTATTCCCTGCACTGTAGTTGACTGCTGGTGCGAAGGGGATGGAATCGGGGTTGACTATTGCGAGGGATTGAGGAAAAGCAGGGACACTCACCGAAAGCAAGATTACCAACACAAACAATGTTTTGGTCATATTGACCTCCTTTTAATGCTGATCAAATTCCACCCATCAGTATTAGCTGTATCAATCCAATAATAACTCAGAAATAGAAAAAGTCAAGGGAAATCGATAGCAGAGTTATGCCCCAGCAAGACTGGGGCACTATCTGATTGATACCTAATCTTCCCGATAGGTCACGAGTCTTGCTCGTGACTTAAGAGAAATGTAGGGACAGACCTTCAGGTCTGTCCGGACAGGTCTAATGGTTATCAACTAATTATGTTAACAATCCAACATAACGCAATAGCTCTGATGAGCCGTTGGAGAGTAAAGCGAATTCTTGACGCACGTGCTGGCG
>Ga0315291_10010915_pt1 | contig 11081 bp, 11 predicted proteins | sample YL17G12_20_MG_FD_203070 | JGI IMG/M metagenome (GOLD analysis project Ga0315291, IMG submission 203070) | Sediment microbial communities from Yellowstone Lake, YNP, Wyoming, USA - YL17G12_20 | ecosystem: Environmental > Aquatic > Freshwater > Lake > Sediment | place: USA: Wyoming | collected... | reverse complement strand
TGAATCTTCACCTCAGGCATAGGTACACCTCCTTCTGGCCGAAGACGGTGTATTCTATGCCTGCTTCTCCGTAAATGTCAAGACTTCAGTATACTACCAACAAGTTCGGGACTCCGGAGTCCTCAACTTGTTGAGGTGTTTTCGTACTTCATGGTGCCCTGAAGGGGGCATGATAACTGCGTTGAATCCCCCTCGTTTAGTCCTGGCTCGTCCGGGCCAGGATCAGTAGCCGATTTTCTTGTCCACCACGTTGCGCAGCGGTTGGCCGGCCTGGTAGCGGCGCAGGTTGTCGAGAAAGATGTCCAGCGCCCGCTCGTCATAGGCCGGCGTGGCGCCGGCATAATGGGGTGTGATGATCACGTTGTCCATGCTCCACAGCGGCGAATCGGCCGGTAGTGGCTCCACCTCGAACACGTCCAGGCCTGCACCGGCGATCCAGCCCTCCTGCAGGGCCCGCACCAGCACGCTTTCCTGGATGGTGCCCCCGCGCCCGATGTTGACGATATAGGCGGTCCGCTTCATGGCGCGCAGTTCGCGCTCCCCGATCATGCCATGGGTTTCGCGGGTCAAGGGCACCGTCAGTATCACGAAATCCGCCTCCGGCAGCAGGTCGAGCAACCGTTCGGGGCCGTACATGCCTGCCACGCCCGGGGCACCGGCCGACGGGTCGCGGCGGATGCCCAGGACTCGCATCCCGAACGCGGTAGCCACCGCGGCGGTGCGCGCGCCGATCGCCCCGACGCCGACGAGTAACATCGTTTTGCCGGCCAGCTCAAAGATGCTCTGCTGGCCATGACTCATCCACTCATGGCGGACCTGGGCGCAGGCCGCCCGGTGCAGCCCGCGGGCAAAGGCGAGCAGGAGCCCCATAATGTGCTCGCTGATGGGGATGGCGTGGATGCCGGAGGTGTTGGTCAGGATAAAGCCCAGTTCGGCGGCCTGCGGGTGGCGCAGCAGCCAGTCGGCGCCCGCGCCCCACTGCTGGAGCCAGCGCAGGGCACGCGCACGGGGGAGCAGGTCGTGGGGGAAGCCGCCCGCCGCGATCTCGATCTCATCCAGCGCGCGTTCGACCTGGGCGCGGTCGCGCGTGACGAGGATGCGCATATCGGGTGCCGCGGCCTGCACGAGGGCCAGTTGCTCTTCGGACAGCGTACCGGGTTCGAAGTCGAGCAGGATCGTTTTCATGGCGCCTATTCTACTTGCTTCTAGCGTATCGTGCAATTGGGCCGGCGAGGGCACTGTTCACCCTCCCGCAGGTTGGGCCAGCCGGTGGACATTGGTAAGGCGTGCCAAGCCGGGCCGAGGTTTGAGGCATCCCGAATAATAACCTGCGGGTGGGTAGTTTGTCTGTCTGGGGAGAAGATGGTAAAATAGGAGCAATATGGGGCGAGGTTGCCATTTGCTCCGAGGAGGGTAGCATGGCCACTTCTCTGCTGCAGACCAAGCTCTATGCCCCCCCCATGCGGCCTGAGCGGGTCTCACGTCCGCGCCTGATTGAGCAGTTGAACGCAGGGCCTAACCGCAGGCTGACGCTCGTCTCTGCACCGGCCGGGTTTGGCAAAACCACCCTCGTCGCCGAGTGGCTGAGCGGCGCGGACCGTCCCTATGCCTGGCTCTCCCTCGACGAAGACGACAACGACCCGGTTCGTTTCTTGACCTACCTCATTGCAGCCCTGCGGCAGGTTGACCCCAACACCGGCCAGGCCGCCCTGGCGATGATGCAGTCTCCCCAGCCGCCGCCACCCCATGTGCTCCTCACGGCTTTGATCAATGACGTCGCCGCTGTGCCGCGTCCCTCTATCCTCGTCCTCGACGACTATCAGGAGATCCACACACTGTCCATTCACCAGCAACTCGCTTTCCTGCTGGAGCACCAGCCGCCGCACATGCACCTGGTCATCACCACGCGCGAGGATCCGCCGTTGCCGCTCTCCCGGCTGCGGGCGCGCGGGCAGATGGTGGACATCCGGCAGGCCGATCTGAGATTCACGGAGGAGGAGACGGCCGACTTCCTGCGACGCGTGATGCGGCTCGCCTTGTCGCTCGACGATATCGCAGCACTCCAGCAGCGCGCCGAGGGCTGGATCGCCGGCCTGCAACTGGCCGCCTTGTCCATGCAGGGCCAGGACGACGCTCATTCACTCGTGGAATCCTTCACTGGCAGCCAGCGCTACGTGCTGGACTATCTGATCGAGGAGGCCTTTCAACGACAGCCCGCCAGTGTACAGGATTTCCTGCTCCAGACTTCGATTCTTGACCGTTTCACGGCCCCGTTGTGCGATGTTGTGGTGGGTAGGGAGCAGGGATCAGGGACTAGTGATCAGGGAGCAGTGATCAGGGAGCAGGACGCTTCCCTGATCCCTGATCACCGATCACGCCTCCCTGACTCTCAATCAGTCCTGGAATACCTCGAGCACGCCAACCTCTTCATCGTGCCGCTCGACCAGGCACGGGAGTGGTATCGCTACCATCACCTGTTTGCCGATCTGTTGCGCCACCGGCTCAAGATCGAGGTAGGGGACAGCGCGGACCTGCACCGGCGGGCCAGCGCATGGTATGCCGAACATGGCTTCCTCACCGACGCGATCCGCCACGCGCTGGCGGCCGCTGATTGGGACAGCGCGGCCTCGCTCATCCTGGCCGTTGACGCGGAGATGCTAAAGCACGGCCAGGTGGCTACGCTGGTCGGTTGGTTCCAGGCGCTTCCAGAGGATTTTGTGCGTGCCCGCCCATGGCTCTGTTTCGAGTACATTTGGCCGTTGCTCCTGGCGGGGCAAATTGAGGCCGCCGAAGCCTACCTGGCGCTGGCCGAGCAGGGTGCCCAGGGGGAGCCAGCCCTGCTGGGGCAGATTGCCTCCGCGCGGGCCTACGCGGCCCGGATTCGGGGCGATGGCCGCCGCGCGGTGGAGCTATCGCAGCGCGCACTGTCGCTACTGCCCCCGGACGAGTGGACGTTGCGCAGCGTGGTGGGGATGAACCTGGGGATGGCCTACTGGTACGCCGGTCATCTCGACGGGGCATGGCAGGTGCTCGTGGAGGCCCGGGACGCCGCCCGGCGCTCGGGGAATGACTATGCTGAGGCGACGAGCGGAATCTTCCTGTGCCGGATATTCGCGGCACGGGGGAAACTGCGCCAGGCCGCGGCTGCCTACCGCGAGGTGATCGAGCAGGGCGGGCAACTGCCCGTCATCGCGGTGGCCCACACCGACCTGGCCACGTTGCTGTACGAGTGGAACGACCTGGAAGCGGCCGCCAGGCACGCCCGGCAGGCGATTGCGCTCAGCCAGCGCGCCGGCAACGTGGAACTGCAGGTCGCCGGTTACCGCACGTTGGCGCTGGTCCGGCAGGCCCAGGGCGACGGGGCGGCCGCACAGGAGGCGATCCAGGCCAGTTCCCGGTTGGCGCAGCATCCCGGCATCTCCCAGGTCGCACGGCTGCACGCGCTGGCCTATCAGGCCATGGTCAGCCTGGCAGGGGGGAACCTGGACGCAGCATCCCAGTGGGTCGGCCAGTTTCCCAGGTTGGAGGCGGTCGAGTCGCTGTTCAGCTACCTGTCCCTGAGCATGGCCCAGGCGCGCCTGTTCCTGGCGCAGGGCCGGCGAGCGGAGGCCGCGGACCTGTTGAAGGTGCGGTACGAAATGGCTTCCCGCGCCGGGTGGCAATCCGCTATCGGCGAGACGCGCGCACTGCAGGCTCTGGCCGCGCCCACGCCTGAAGAGGCGCTTGGCTTCCTCACCGAGGCGCTCACGCTGGCCGAGCCGGAGGGCTACGTGCGCACGTTCGTGGACCTGGGCGAGCCGATGAGAGTGCGGATTGCGGAATGGGGAATGCGGAATGGGGAATGCGGAATGGGGAATGCGGAATGCGGATTGGGGAGGGCGCAGGCGCGCCGGCTGGGGGCCTACGTCAAGACCCTGTTGGCTGCGTTTGAGGGAGCAGGGGGGCAGGGGAGCGGAGGAGCGCGGGTAAAAGAGGTCTCCACTGCACCTCTGCACCCCAGCGCCTCCGCTCTCGTCGAGCCGCTGAGCGAGCGCGAACTCGACGTCCTGCGCCTGCTGGCCGAGGGCCGGACCAACCAGGAAATCGCGCGCGCGCTGTACGTCTCCGTCAACACTGTCAAGACTCACCTCAGGAACATCTACGGCAAACTCGGCGTGAACGCTCGCCGCCAGGCCATCGCCCAGACCAGGACGCTTGGCTTGATGTAGGAGACGTGTTATGATTCTCATCATCCGCGATTTGAGTCTATCATCAACGTTCGGCCTCGGCAGCAGAATCTGACGCTGGAAGTTCAGAATCCCAACCTGCGTTCGCAGATCGAAGCGATTGTGCGACAGTTGCTGGAGGTAGGTTAAGTGGTAGGACAGGCGCTGAAGGAACGGTTCGTGCGACTGGATTGGCCGCAGCGATTGGGCAACCTGGCCTCGACCATGGCGCGCATTTCCACGCGCGCGGTCTCTCCACAGTATGACAAACTGGTCGCGGATTTGCTGCGGGAGGCGGCTTTGTTCATCGAGTGGAGCGCGCCCAAGGTCCCGCCTCCCTTGCTGTTGGACCTGGCTCCCCTTCAGCGAGAGTTGCTGGCATGGCATCGTCTCTGGCCCCAGGATCGACTGCGTCCCCTATTGTTGTTGCAGGCACGCCATATCTCTGACCGCCTACTACGCCAGGCCGGATTGACCTGACACCGCCTAGCCACCCCCCAAGATCACCCCTCAATCACCCGTCATGGGTGATGACATGCGGCTCCTTTGTGATTATGCTATGGGTAGCATTGCCTGCCAGACTTTCAAGGGGCAGGCGGCGACGAGAGTGCCCGGCGGGCCCATTAGATGCAGGTAGCAATAGCAAAGGAGGGAACCTGGACACTATTTGGATGGCTCTATACTGGACGGGACCGATTGGCGTAGGCGCATTTCTGGCAGGGTTGGGCGTCCTCTTCTGGGGCATCTCCAAACTCCAGAAGAAGTAGCGCGGTTGGCCCGCCGGGCGCTCGTCTGCGGAGAATCCAAGGAGGCCGCCTTGCTGCAAGTCGAGATCCGCGTCAAAGGGCAGATAGATGAAAACTGGTCGGAATGGTTCGCGGGCCTGGAAATCGCGCACACCGACCAGGACGAGACGATTCTGACCGGCGACGTGGTGGACCAGGCGGCGCTGTACGGGCTGTTGGCACGCCTGCGCGACCTGGGCCTGCCGCTCATATCGGCCAACAGCGCCGAGGTAGATCGAGGACAAGACATGGCTGAAGAAAAGGTGATGTGACATGCAGGGATTTCTCCTGGGCCTGGCCAACGGTTCGTCCTGCCTGGCGTTTTGCGCTCCGGCCCTGATCCCATTCTTCATGCACGAGGGGCAGGGCGTGCGCCAGAATCTGGTGACGCTGTTCAAGTTCCTGGGTGGGCGGATGGGGGGGTATCTGCTCATCGGCCTGCTGGCGTGGGGCGCGGGTAGCCTGCTATCTGGCGCTGCTGGCTATGAGAGGCTGCTGATCGGCATCGCGTACGTGGGCCTGGCGGCACTGTTGCTGGTGGCGGTGCTGCGCAAGAAGGCCCCGGCTGGCGCTTGCGCCTTCGAGGGGGCGCGAGCCACGCTCAGCCGCTGGCCGGCCCTGCTGCCGGTGGGGATGGGCTTCCTGGCCGGGCTCAAGATCTGCCCACCCCTGCTGTTGGCGTTCACCGGCGCGGCCAGCGCCGGCAGCCTGGCCGGCAGCCTGGTTTTCTTCCTGGCATTCTTCCTGGGCACCTCGGTCTATTTCATCCCCATTCCCTTCCTCGGCGTGTTCCGCCGTGCCTCCGCCTTGCAGATCGTCGGCCAGTTCGCCGCCGTCATCGTGGCGCTGTACTATCTGTTTGCGGGCGCCATCTTGTTGATCGCCGGATAAGCGCTCAGCGTTCTTTGTGGGAGGTATTGTGGAAATGACTGCACAGACTGAAACGAAGCCCAGAAAGCCCGGCCTGGGCGTCCTCAAATCGTTGCTCCTACTCCTGCCAATCATGCTGCTCTCGTTCTTGTTCCTGGCCGGCGGGCCGCCGCGTGAGGACCCGCTGCCGTTTATCGCGGGGATTGTCACGTGGCTGGCGCTCAACATCCTCTTTTTCCTGATGCTGTACACCGGCAAGACCTACCGCTACCGCCGGGTTCTGTTCGTCGCCCTGGCGCTGACGTTGATCATTACCTTCGCCGCGAGTATCTTGGGTACGCGCGGCAGCCTGGCGCTGACCGATGCAGACGTACTGCAAGGCAAGACCCCGTTCTGCTTTCTGGTCATCCCCACCATCATCATCCCCGCGCTTTTCACACGCACGATCATCTTCCCTGGCTCGCTCCTGACCGGATTCGCCCCCATCGCCAGTATGCTCGTGCTATGGGCGGGCGCGACGCTGTTGGTGGGGCGCGGCTGGTGCAGTTGGCTGTGCTTCTATGGCGGACTGGACGAGGGCTTTTCGCGTATCCTCAAGAAGCCGGTCATCAAGAGCATTGACCGCCGCTGGACGTACCTGCCATGGGCGGTCCTGCTGGGGGTTGTCCTGCTCTCGGCGGTCACGCTCTCGCCCGCCTACTGCGAGTGGCTGTGCCCGTTCAAGGCCGTCACCGAGTCCGCTGCCATCACCTCGACGCTGATCCTGATCCAGACGATCATCTTTGTCACGCTGTTCGTCGGCCTGGTGGTCGTGCTGCCCATGCTGACCAAGCGCCGCACGCAGTGTGCGCTGTTTTGCCCGCTGGGACCGTTGCAGTCGCTCGCCAACAAGATCAACGTCTTTGACGTGCGGATTGACCCGGAAAAGTGCTCGCGCTGCAAACTCTGCATTCGCTCCTGCCCGACGCTTTCACTGGACGAAGCGAGCCTGGAGAGCGGGCGCACCCTGATGTCCTGCACCAAGTGCGGGCAGTGTGTGGATGCATGCCCGCGTAAGGCGATCTCGTTCCACATCAAGGGGACGAAGGTGGGCATCAGCGCCGACGCGGCGCGCGTGCTTTTCCTATACCCCACGTTCATCTTCTTCGCTGCCTTTGGCGGGAGCATCATCTCCAGCGCCATCTTGACTGTCCTGAAGCTGGTCACGACCGGCAGCATGTACTAGGGGAGGCGTGCCATGCAAAAACTGAAAGCCATCTTGGGATACACCTGGGCGGCGCTGCTCATCCCACTGGCGGTGGCCACGCTGTTTGGGATGGGCTCGTGGATGAAGTTATTGGTGTCCGGTACCGGGCTGACCGTCTCCCCCTGGTTCACCGGCGACGTGGTGGCGCGTACCGTGAAGCACGACGGCTACGAGACGCGCATCCACCGTCCGGTTTTCCAGGCGCTCATCGGCGAGCGGCGGGAGGGGTTCGTGCAGGTGGATTGGGGGCCATTGGAAGCACTTCCGGCGCAGGTCGACGAGGAGGTGGATTTCGATGACGACGGCCAGGCGGATTTCCGCGTTGTGTTGGACACCGCCAGCGGCCAGGCCACGCTGACGCCGCTCACAGAATACGTGCTCAACCTGGCCGGCACATTCCGCCTCGACGACGCCTGGGCCATGCGCGCGACGCTCAGGAACCCGCGCCGCTAATCCGCAAGGAGACAAGGAGAGGGGGAGACAAGGAGAGGGGGAGACAAGGAGGTTCGATGAGCATACACCCGCAGGATTCCGTTGCCCGCCGCTGCTAGATTCATATTTCACGAGGAGGTGTTTACCGATGACCGCACCGGCTCGAACTCAAGAAGGTTCGTCCCGCATGCCGATCTGGAAAGCGGTGCTGCTTACTCTGCCGATTGTCCCATTCGCGTCCAGCCATTTGATGGGTGAACTGACATCCGGCGAGGCTCCGCTCATCAAGATCATCCCCGCCCTGTTGGTCTGGATTCTGCTCACCGTGGTCTTTTTCCTCATGTTGGTCACAGGCAAGACGTACCGCTACCGTTCGGCGTTGTTCATTCTCGTCGCCTTTGCCCTTCCTGTCTACCTCATTCCTCAACTGTTCGAAACCTTTGGCACCAACATGCTGACCGAGGAGATGACCCTAAGTGCAAGAGCCAAGTTTTGTCCAATGACCATGCCGATGGTTCTCCTGCCGGCCATATTTAAGGGAGTGGTGGTCTTTCCCGGCCTGGTCGTGGAAGGGGCGCTATGGTTCTTCCTGTGGGCGGGGGCCTCGCTGGCCGTGGGGCGGGGCTGGTGCAGTTGGGGCTGCTTTTTCGGCGGTGGGGACGAATTCTTTTCCCGGTTGCGCAAGAAACCGGTGATCAAGCAGGTGGATCGCAAGTGGCGCTTGCTGCCCTTTGCCATCCTGCTGGCGATCGTGCTGCTCGCGGCGGTGACCTTCCACCCCATCTACTGCGAGTGGCTCTGTCCTTTCAAGACGGTCAGCGAGTTCGAGGCGCCCACCACTCTGCGGACCCAGGTGAGCCTGGGAATCTTTATCTCGCTGTTCGCCGGCCTGGTGGTCACACTGCCCGTGCTGACGAAAAAGCGCATCCAATGCGCGCTCTTTTGTCCATTCGGGGCTATGCAGTCCTTCTTCAACAAGATCAACATCTTTGAGGTGCGCATTGATCCCGCCAAATGCACCCAATGCAAGCGTTGTATCCGCGAGTGCCCGACCTTTTCCCTGGACGAGGGCAGCCTGGAAAGCGGCAAAGCGCTCATGAGCTGTACCAAGTGTGGGCAGTGCGTGGACGCCTGTCCCCAGGGGGCGATCTCGTACCACATCAAGGGCACGCCGATAGGCATCAGCCCCAATGTGGCCCGGGTGCTGTTCCTTTACCCGGCGTATATCCTCCTCTCTGTCGTTGGCGGGCACATCGTGACATACGGACTATGGCGGGTCCTCAAGTTGATCACGACCGGAAGCATGATCTAGCCAGAAAGGGGTGATAGGAAGATGGCAAAACTGAAATCCGTTCTGGGCTATTCTGTGGCCGCGTTGGGCATCCCGATCATGATCGCTGCCGTATTGATTTGGACTGTCTTGCCCCAGGTAGGCATCCAGTTTGTCTCGGCCACCGGGTTGAAACACTCTGCCAACTGGAGCGGAGGCGAGGTGGTACGGACGATCAATCACGGCGCGTACGAGACGCGGGTGCACCGCACGGTCTTCGACGCGCTGATTGGGGAGCGGAGCGAAGGATTCGTCCAGGTGGCCTGGTCGCCGCTCGATGCTCTCCCGGCGCGCATTGACGAAGAGATTGACGCCGATGGTGATGGGCAGGCGGATTTCCGCGTCGAGGTGGACACGGCGAACAAGGCATCCACGCTGACGCCTTACACCTCCTGGGTTCTGGGCTTAAAGGGCACCTATAGGCTCGAGACTGTGGTCCTGGAGGGCACCGCCTTTAGGCTCAATGAGACGTTGGCTGTGCGCGTGCGCCTCAGGAATCCGTCGCGATAACGGCCCTGCCGCAATCATCACCGCTGGCCGCGATTTTCGGATAAGGCCTCCGCGACGATGTAGATGAGTCGCGGAGGCTACGTGCATAATGATAAGGAGGCAAAAATGAGCAAGCAAGGGGCACAGGTGGAAAGCGGTCAAGCGAACGAAAAGGTGGCCCTGAACAAGCGCCTCGAGACAATCGGCTGGGGGCTGTTCCTGATCATGCTGGGTGGGTTCAGCTTTGTGCCAGATGAGATTGTTGCGAAGGGCGTTTGGTCAATTGGCGTTGGCGTCATCATGTTGGGGCTGAATGTGGCGCGCTACTTTTACGGGATCAAGATGAGCGGCTTTACCACCTTCCTGGGTGTCGTTTCGTTGATCGGCGGTGTGCTGCAGTTGTTGGGGATGCACACCCTCGAGGGGGCGATCCTGCTCATCATCCTCGGCGCATACCTGATCGTCAAGCCGTGGTTCGATAAGCGGCAGCTCTTTGGCAAGGTCGAGAAAAGCTGAAGGAGTGGTTCCAATACCACCATGTTCGCGTTCTTTCTGGTCGGCGTCGTGGCCCAGTCCATGTGGGTGGAGAAGGATAGGCGGAAGACCATCGGAGTGAGTAAATGAGTAATGAGTAGATGAGTTCAGGTCACTCTCAGATCTGACACTTCGACCTGGCGGCCTTGGTGTACCAGCGTTACGGGAGCGAGGAGCAGGTCGTCATGCGGGGTGAGTCGCATAGCGCCTCCGCAGTCCCAGCCAGTATCGCTCTCGGATGTCGAGTTCTTCGCGGGCGGTGTGGACGAAGTAGAATTCCCGTTGGGGGTGCTGCCGGTGTAACTCCTGGTAACGCCTGAGCGCCGCTGCTCCATCCGGGCAAACCTCGACTACGGTCATCTGGTCCAGTTTGCGGCGATCTCCCTCGGTGTGGGCCTCCAGCGCGTCTACGATGAGCCACTGATTGGGGTATTGCTCACGGATCTCTGCCCAACGCATCTCAACCTCCTGACGGTGACTGTGGCTATCTGGCAGCCAGTATACTACTTCCGCCCCGGCAGGTCAATCATCGGCAGGAAACACAGACCTGGCAGGTTGCGGGCGAGTACGCCCGGCGAAAACCTGCCAGGTCTGGTGCTTATGACAGCGGTCTATAGTTGGCCTATTGAGGCCAGATGTCGTAGGCGGTGAAATCTACCCACACCAGGTCGGAAGTGTTCGGGATGTTGGCCAGGAGCGCATTGCCGATGTAATAGGGTGGATCAGGGAACGCGCTCCACCAACGCTTGTCGGAAGAGTAGCCGAACTGGAAACCCACCGGGGAGGGCGCAAAGGTCTGGCCCCAGGCGGTGAACTCGGTCACCATGGCGCTCAGCGAACCGAAGCCCTGGCTGTCGTCAATGAACACCAGGCCGGTGCGGTACGTCGGCGGCATGTGGCTCGCCAGCCAGTGCTTGAGAAAGACCTTGTAGTTGGAATTGTAGGTCCTGGCCTTCGCAACCCAGGCCGCCGCTTCGGCATCCGTCACCGGTTTGCCGTTTTTGTAAGACCTGTTCAGGTACCACTCCGCGTCAACGCCAAAGCCGATCACGCTGGAATGGTTGCCGTACTGCTTCCACAGGATGTCAATCAGCATGGGTACGTCACAGGCCGATGGCTCCACCTGCAGCCAGACCTTGATCCCAGCCGTGTCAAAGGCGGCGAAATCTGGTTCCGCCATGTCCACGGTG
>Ga0315291_10010914_pt1 | contig 11081 bp, 4 predicted proteins | sample YL17G12_20_MG_FD_203070 | JGI IMG/M metagenome (GOLD analysis project Ga0315291, IMG submission 203070) | Sediment microbial communities from Yellowstone Lake, YNP, Wyoming, USA - YL17G12_20 | ecosystem: Environmental > Aquatic > Freshwater > Lake > Sediment | place: USA: Wyoming | collected... | reverse complement strand
CGGGGAGATTTGAAAAGGTGCCTGATTTGCTGCCCTGGTAGCCTCGCTGAGCAGTGGCAGGATGAAATGGACCAGAAGTTCAACCTACCTTTTGAGATTGTGAGCAGAACGTCAATCGAGGATGACAGAACTGGTAACCCGTTCGCCACCCGTGACCTAGTAATTGGGCGTATGGACATGATGAGCCGCGACGAAACCCTCCTCGCCAAGATTAGGCAGACGCCTGACTGGGATCTAATCGTCTGCGATGAGGCCCACAAGATGAGTTGCCCTTGGTCAGGGAACGAGCCAAAGCCAACCAAACGGTTCCGACTCGGCAAGGAATTGTCGAAGAAGACTCGACACCTTCTACTAATGTCCGCAACGCCACACAACGGCAAGGATGAGGATTTTCAGTCGTTTCTGCAAATCATCGACCCGGAAAGGTTCGAGGGGCGCCCGCGTAACGATGAAAAGGTCGACGCGAAGGACATCATGCGGAGACTTGTCAAGGAGGAGATGGTCAGGTTCGACGGGACACGCCTGTTTCCGGAACGGAAGGCGTACTCACCTGTCTATGAGCTCACGCCTGAGGAGATGGCGTTGTACAACTCTGTTACGAAGTACGTTTCGACCGAGATGAATCGAGTCGAACGGCTAGCGCGCGAAGGCCAAGGCAAAAGGGGTGCTATAGTGGGTTTCGCCATGACCGGGCTCCAGAGGCGCCTGGCATCCAGCCCAGAAGCCATCTACCAATCGTTGAACAGACGGCACGAGAACTTGAAGAAGGAGCTCGAGGACATCAAGCAGGGGAAAAGAAGAACGGCTGACATACCTGTTAGCGGAGAGCAGTTGAGCCTCGACGATGAAGGGGAGGTTGACGAGGACGAATACGAGGAGACCGAGGTCGAAGCTCTGGAAGCCGAAGTCACCACCCACGTCACGGCAGCTGAGACGATCCCAGAACTCGAGGCTGAAATAGCGACCCTAAGCAAGTTGGTGGCTCAGGCCCAGACCGTTCGTGCCTCGAACAATCACGGAAAATGGAGGAAGCTGTCCGAGGTTCTGAAGGAAGAGCCTTTGTTATATGGAGCGAACTCCAGGATGCACAAGATTATCATTTTCACTGAGCACAGGGACACGATGACGTACATCACCACCAGGATTCGGTCTCTTCTCGGGAAGCCTGACGCGGTGGTCAACATCCATGGCGGAATGGGCCGGGAGGACCGGCGCTACCTTCAATCCAAGTTCCAGAACGACAAGGATGTGCTGGTGCTTGTTGCGACCGACGCCGCTGGGGAGGGCGTAAACCTCCAGCAGGCGCACCTGATGATAAACTACGACATCCCCTGGAACCCGAATCGTTTGGAGCAGAGGTTCGGGCGTATCCACAGAATTGGCCAGACGGAGGTCTGCCACATGTGGAACCTCGTGGCCAAAGACACCCGCGAGGGGAATGTGTTCCAGAGGGTCTTCGAGAAGCTCGAAAGGGAACGCGAGGCACTCGGGGATTGCGTGTTCGACGTGCTCGGTCGCGCTATCGAGGCCAAGGAACTGAGGGATCTCATCCTTGAAGCGATTCGCTATGGCGACCAGCCTGAGGTTCGCGCGCGACTGAACGAGAAGATCGACAACTCTCTTGACCGAGAGCGAATCAAGAACATCCTGGAGGAGGCGATGCTTTCTCGGGACTCGATGGCTTGGGGCGACGTACTCCACATCAAGGAGGAGCTAGAGAGGGCCGAAGCGCGGAAGCTTCAGCCGCTGTTCATCCAGGCATTCTTCGTCAAGGCGTTCCAGTCTCTCGGAGGGACGATACACAATCGCGAGGGGAAACGGTTCGAGATCTCTCATGTCCCCGCTGCACTCAAGCACAGGGCCGAGGAGCTGCCAAGGCACGCGAAGCTCCAGGATAAGTATGAGCGCATCACCTTCGAGAAGGAGCTGATTACAGTTGCTGGGAAGCCTACAGCCGAGCTGCTCAGCCCTGGACATCCCCTACTCGACGCGACCATCGAGTTTATCCGCGATAGGAATCCCCGGGTTCTCGATGACGGCGCAATTCTTCTGGACGAACGTGACAAGGGGATGGAGCCCCGAGCGCTTTGGTACATCCAGAGCGAAATCCTGGATGCCAGGACCGATTCCGGCGGCAACAAGTGTGTGATATGCAAGCAGCTCAACTTCGTTGAGATGGACGGCAAGGGGAAGTTCTGGAACGCCGGCTACGCTCCATACCTGGACTACAAGCCTCTGACAAGCGAGCAGCTTTCCCTTGTGTCCGAAGCGCTTACCCCTGCTGTTCTCTCCGGGTTTGCCGAGAGACATGCTCTCGACTTTGCCTCAAGCCACATCCTCCCCGAGGTCTACATGGAATCGAAGAAGAGCCGGGAGGAGCTGGTGGACAAAACATGGAACGCCGTCAAGGCCCGGCTGACGAAGGAGATTGCCTATTGGGACCAGCAATGCGAAGAGCTGAAGGCCCGTGAATTAAGTGGGCAGCATACGCGGTTATCCTCAGGGAACGCACGGAAACGCGCCGACGACCTCCAAGCCCGACTGACCGAGCGAAAGGTAGAGCTCGACAAGGAGCGCCACGTGGAGATTCGACAACCCTATATCATCGGCTGTGCGCTAGTCGTTCCGATGGGCATGCTTGCTTCCATGACGGGGGATACAGTGAATCCTGACCTTGGCGGGGTCGAGCGGGATGCCGTGGAGCAGATGGCGGTTGATGCGGTCATGGCAGCGGAGAGGAAGCTTGGCCGAGAACCGAAGGATGTTGGCAAGCTCAAGATTGGCTACGACGTCGAGAGCAAAACGCCCTTGACTGGCGAGTTGTACTTCATCGAGGTCAAGGGCCGCCAGAAGGACGCTCGCACTGTGACGGCGAGCAGTAACGAGATAAGGACAAGTCTCAACAAGCCTGACCGGTTCATCCTTGCAATCGTGCTCGTCGATAAAGACGGCGCGAAGGAGCCCGTATACGTTTGGAAGCCCTTCATGATCGAACCCACCTTCGACACCGTCAGCGTCAATTTCGACATCAAGTTGCTGCTAGAACGAGGGGAGATGCCGACCTAATGCCAGAAAGAAAGAAGTTGATTGAAGTTGCTCTTCCGCTGGAAGCCATAAACATCGCCTCTGCGCGCGAGAAGAGTATTAGGCATGGGCATCCGTCAACCCTTCATCTGTGGTGGGCGCGACGCCCTCTCGCCACCTGTCGCGCAGTACTGTTTGCAAGCGTAGTGGACGATCCGGGGAACTACATCGAGGATGAAGTCCAGGCAAAAGCTGAGAGGAAGCGCATCTTCACTATCATCGAGAAGCTTGTCAAGTGGGAGAACAGCAACGACTCTGCGGTTCTCAACACAGCACGTCTCGAGATAGCGCGGAGCATCGCACGGGCCAATGCTGATAAGATTGAAGAAGGGATGAGCGCGGAGAACGTGCTCAAGTATCTCGCAAAGAACGCTCCCGCCGTGCTCGATCCCTTCTGTGGCGGCGGGAGCATCCCTTTGGAGGCGCAGCGGCTAGGCTTAAGAGTATATGCATCTGATCTCAACCCCGTCGCCGTGTTGATAACGAAGGCGCTCATTGAGATTCCCCCGAAGTTCGCCGGCAGACCACCTGTGAACCCCGAGTCGAGGAGGCAGAAGTCGATCCAGAAAGGTGGTTGGACAGGTGCGCGGGGCCTTGCTGAGGACGTCCGGCACTATGGCCAATGGATCCGGGAAGAAGCAGAGAAGCGCATAGGTCACCTCTATCCTAAGGCTAGACTCTCGGATGGCACTGAAGCGACGACGGTGGCCTGGCTATGGGCGCGTACCGTGAAGTGCCCGAACCCCGCTTGTGGGGCGACCGTACCTCTAGTGCGGTCGTTCTGGTTGTCCAAGAAAGAGGCGGGGAGGGCGTGGATCGAACCAGTGATAGAGAGAACGAAAAAAACAGTTACTTTCACGGTGAAGTGTGAAGATGGCGAGGCTCAGCCAGGGAATATGGTCAGAAAGAAAGGAGCACTCTGTCCGTTCTGTAGCACTATGTTGCCTTTGAGTTATCTTAGAAAGGAAGGGATAGAAGGGCGACTAGGTCATAGGCATTTGGCGACGGTAGCAGATGGTCAACACGGACGTGTCTTTGTCGCACCAGACAAACTTGTAGAGAAGATTGTCACGGAATCAGTTCCTGCCTGGAAGCCGGAGTACGAATTGCCTGACAATCCAAGATACATCTCTCCGCCATTATACGGAATGAGGACATACGCCGACCTATTCACGCCCCGTCAGCTAGTTGCGCTAACAACGTTCAGCGATTTGGTGGGGGAGGTACGATTGAAGGTCTTCCAGGATGCTTTGGCATCAGGACTGCCGGATGATGGAAAGGGCATTGGTGACGGTGGGACGGGTGCAAAGGCATACACGGAATCTGTGGCAACGTATCTGGCATTTGCGGTTGACAAGATGACAGACACTAACACGACATTATGCACTTGGCAGATAGATCCACCAAGGCTTCGCGCCACCTTTGGCCGCCAAGCTTTGCCGATGACGTGGGATTTTGCTGAAGCGAATGTTTTTGGAGATGCTGCAGGAGACTATCAGCGTTGCATTGGCTCGTTATGCGAAGTCCTGGACAATTTGGTCCCGAGTGCGAGTGGTCAAGTCAAGCAACTAGATGCGATGTCAACTGTGGATGGTGGGTCACATCAACTAGTTTCTACTGATCCGCCATATTATGATAACATCGGCTATGCAGATCTCGCGGACTTCTTTTACGTATGGCTACGGCACTCCCTAGCCGATATACATACTGACATATTCAGTACGGTTCTTTCTCCAAAAGCACAGGAGCTTGTAGCCTCCCCATACAGATTTGATGGTGACAAGGAGAGAGCTCGTGCTTTCTTCGAAACAGGGTTAGGCAAAGCCTTTGAGCAATTGCGCGTTGTTCAGTCCACAGGATACCCGCTTACGGTCTATTATGCGTTTAAGCAATTGGAAACGAGTGTAGAATCTGACAGCGAAGGCAATGAACCTTCCTTTGCCGTTTCTACCGGTTGGGAGACCATGCTAAAAGGTTTGATCAAGGCGGGTTTCAGCATCACAGGGACTTGGCCTATGCGCTCTGAGTTAAAGACGCGGAATGTCGGACGTGATGCCAACGCACTCGCCTCTTCCATCGTCCTCGTCTGCCGTCCACGCCGAGACAATGCCCCCATGGCTATACGTCGTGAATTCATGGCCGCGCTCAAATCCGAGCTGCCCGCGGCGCTGAAGACTCTGCAGGAGGAGAACATTGCGCCGGTGGACCTTGCGCAAGCCTCCATAGGGCCAGGCATCGCTGTGTTCAGCCGTTACTCCAAGGTTATTGAACCCGACGGCTCCGCCATGTCTGTCCGCACAGCGTTGCAGATGATCAACCAGGAGCTGGACTCCTTCTTGCGTCATGAGGAAGGGGAAATGGACGCTGAGACGCAGTTTTGCGTTCAGTGGTTTGAGCAGTATGGGATGAACCAGGGGGCGTTCGGTGAGGCAGATGTCCTGGCTAGGGCAAAGGCCACAAGCGTTGATCGTATCGCTCGCTCAGGCGCAATCAATAGCCGTGGCGGAAAGGTGGCCATCAAGCCACGCTTGGAGTATCCGCCTGATTGGGACCCTGTCACCGATTCAAGGGTTTCCTTGTGGGAGTGCGCGCAGAATCTTATCAAGCGATACCAGGAGGGCGGCGAAGCCCTGGCAGCCGAATTGGTGACGAAGCTCGGTGTGGGGCGCAGCGAAGATGCGAAGAACCTTGCTTACAGATTGTATAGTGTGTGTGAGAGGAAGGGCTGGGCAGAGGATGCAATGCCGTATAACGAGCTTGTCACTGCATGGCCCGAAATCCAGCGCAAGGCCGCAGGAATCACCGGAGCTGGACCGCAGAAGATACTCGACGTGGGAGTGGAAAGGAGGGGTAAGAAATGAGCATGAAGCCGTGGCGCAAGGTGGCGATACCGCACGACGATGTTTCCTCTGGGAGGTTCCAGCAGGCGCAGTTCGCAGCAGACATGTCTGAGGTTCTCAAGGGGAGCGCACAGCCCGAGTACCAGGATCCATCCGAGTTCTTCGCCAGGACGTATTTAACTGAGGGGATGAAGCGCCTGTTGAAGTCGGCGCTGGAACGTGTTACTGGTGCTGGCGGCGAACCCGTCGTAAAGCTCAAGACCTCGTTCGGGGGCGGCAAGACGCACACGTTGCTGGCCCTCTACCACATGTTCAATGGGACGGAGCCGAGGAAGATGGCTGGAGTCTCGGAGCTGATGAATGAAGCCAAGGTTGCCAAGATGCCGAAGTGCGCCGTGGCTGTCCTCGTGGGCACGGCCCTCGACGCCACGCAAAAGCGCTCTCACCCAGAGTACAAGGGAATCACTGTGTCGACCCTGTGGGGTGAGATGGCTGTGCAGCTCGGCGGCAAGGAAGCTTACGAGCTTGTAAGGAACGCTGATGAGAAAGGTGTGGCTCCCGGCAGCAACAACCTGACGGCGCTGTTCGAGAAGTACGGACCCTGCCTCATCCTGATTGACGAGCTCGTGGCCTACTCGAGGAACATCTACAAGGTCGAAGGTCTTCCGTCTGGCAGCTTCGACAGCAACATGACGTTCGTGCAGAACCTAACGGAGGCGGTGAAGAAGAGCGGGACGAGCATCCTGGTGGCAAGCATACCTGCGAGCAACATCGAAATTGGAGGCGAGGGTGGAGAGGCCGCCCTGGCTCGCATCGAGCATACCTTCGGCAGAGTGGAGGCAATCTGGCAGCCCGTCGGGCATATCGAGAGTTTTGAAATCGTCAGGCGGCGGTTGTTCAGCAAGATCTCGAGCGAAAAAGACAGGGACGACACGTGCTCGGCCTTCCACAAGATGTACAGGGATCAGAGCGCCGAGTTCCCCACAAAGTGCAAGGAGAAGGAATACCTCGACCGTTTGAAAGCAGCATATCCGTTCCACCCCGAGTTTTTCGACCGTCTCTACGAGGACTGGGCGACATTGGAGAAGTTCCAGCGGACGAGGGGCGTGCTGCGCCTGATGGCCCTGGTAATCCACGAGCTTTGGACGAAGAACGATCAGAGCTACCTCATCATGCCCTCGAACCTCCCGCTCTACGCTCCGAAGATACGGGACGAACTGACGAGGTACGTGGGCACCGAGTGGTCAATCGTCGTGGACAACGACGTTGACGGCGAGCAGAGCGAGCCTGCGAGGATTGACAAAGAGGTCAAGCGCATAGGGGCGCAGATGGGCGCGAGGAGGGTGGCAAGGACTATCTTCTTGGGGAGCGCGCCCAGCGTGAGGCAGCAGAATCTACGAGGCATCGAGGACATCAACATACGCCTAGGGGTAGCCCAGCCGGACGACAACCTAGCCGTCTACGCCGACGCCCTGAGTCGGTTGACGGATAAGCTGACTTTTCTCTACAGGGACGGCAAGAGGTACTGGTACGACACCAGACCGAACCTGAGAAGGACCGTCGAGAACAAGGCGGCGATGATAGACCAAATTGATATCGAGAACGATTTGATAGAGCGCCTCCAGGAAATTCGGGACAGGAGGGCGTTCGCGAGGGTGCATGTAACCTCCGATCCGGCGTCAGTGCCGGACGAACAGGAAGCGCGCCTCGTAATCCTAGGACCGCAGGACGTCCACAGGGCGGACCGGGTGAGCCTCGACTCCCCGGCGATAATCAAGGCCAAGGCCATCCTCGATTCCAAGGGCTCCGGTCCGAGAATCCACAAGAACACCCTGCTGTTCCTCGCCCCGGACTTCAACGCGATTGCCAGCTGCATGCAGGAGATAAGGATGCACATGGCCTGGCAGAAGGTAATCGACGAGGAGGACTCGCTCGGTCTTAGCACCAGCCAGAAGAAACAGGCGACCGAGAGCGAGAAGAAGGCCCAGAGCACAGTCAAGCTGAAGATGGTTGAGGCTTACTGCTGGCTCCTCGTGCCTGGCCAGGACGTTTTAGCAGAATCCGGGCCTGGAGATGTCCGCTGGGACGTGACGCGCCTCACTGGGAGCCACGACGGCGATATAGTGGCGAGGGCGAGCAAGAAGGCCGTGCCTGATCACCTGATAACTGATTGGTCGCCGGTGAACCTGAAGCTCGAGCTCGACAGGTACCTCTGGAAGGACAAGGATTCAATCGACCTCAAGCAACTGTGGGACTACATGACGACGTACCTGTACCTCAGCAGGCTCGCCAACGTCGAGGTGCTGATGGCGGCAATTCAAGACGGCATCAAAACGAAGGAATACTTTGCCTACGCTGCGGGCAAGGACGCGACCGGGAAGTACCTCGGGTTAAACTGGCAGACACTATCACAGCGCATCCTCGTCGACGGGACAAGCGTACTGGTAAAACCTGAGATTGCAGAGAAGCACATCGCGCCGTCGGTGCCATCCGGGCCACCGCAGCCACCAGGAGTCGATAAATCTGGAGATGGGGGCAAGATAAAGCCGCCAATAGAACCTGAGCGAGAACTACCGAAGCGGTTCCATGGCTCGGTTGCGCTGGACCCGCAGAGGGTGGGCCGGGACGCCGGGCAGATAGCGTCTGAGGTCATTTCTCACTTATTAGCGCTACCGGACGCAGAGCTCACAGTCACGCTCGAGATCCAGGCTAAGTTTCAGAAAGGGGCGCCGGATAAGGCGGTCCAAACAGTCACGGAGAACGCGCGGACGCTCAAGTTCAGGGAGAGCGGGTTTGAGAAGGAGTGAGCACTAGAGTACACTCCATCCATCAGCCAGTAAAGAGGGCCTAGTGCTTTCTCATTTACTTCTTTGTCTTCACGCCGATCTCTTGCACTTCGCCGAGCCAGATGGTAACCAGCAGTTCTTTACCCTAGAATTGACGAAAAGCCAGCAATCGTGGAATGCAGGGGACAGGATGCATACTTGGCGACCAGTCCGGCAGCCACCGCAAGGATGCATGCCCATGCCACCAATTCGTGAGTTTGGCGCTTATGCTCTTTCCATTATTGGATACCCTGAGTCTCATTGCCGCTGCCTTCAGGAACTGAATCTCATACTCAATCGGGTGTGGTTGGTGATTGCTGCAAACAACAGGTCCTTTCTCTCGATACATTTCTTGGCCGTGTCAAACCAGGTGGCTCTTATGTCAGACATCAGCTGACTGCAATCAATATCCTCGTCAGACTCATCGAGTCTCTTCTTCAAGGTATCCAGAGCTAGGTCGTAGCTGGGGAATCGCAGCACATAGCAGCAATGGCCAGCTGCGATAGTTCCACTTCCTGCAAATCCACCAATCATGCTCTGCCCGCAATTGCACGCGTAGAACCAGATGACCTTGGTCCCAAGCTTCAGTCTCATTATCTCCTCAGATGTAAGACCCATGAAATCTCGATCTGAGCCATGACCGATTAGAATCAAAGCTCCTCTATCATAGCTCTTGTCAAGATTAGACAGGGCCGCCCTTATTTTCACAGGCGATTCACCAAATCCGTCCATGACCAAGGTTTTCATTTAGGCTTCCGTCCGCCGTGCGTACCAGCGCTCATTTCGAATACGAGTTCCTGAAGAGCCTCACGGAGTCCTCTCATCATAGAATCAGTCTTCTCATTGGAGACAAGCAGATCATCGACAGTATACACCTGCTCGTCGACCCTGAACTCTTCGTTCCCCATACCACTAGCGCTCATGAGCGCTAGTGACCTTCTCACCGGGTCGACCCTGTTACTGGCTTCTCTGACCAGGTCTATCAACTCGACACTGGAATTCTTCAGGTAGAACATGACTGGACCCGAAGCCAAGGCATCGGCATAAGTGCGAATCGGTCTGTTGCTGTACTCGTTGTTTCCCGTTGCCAGGATTACAGGCACGGCCTGTTTCTTTGCGCGCAGGACCTTAAGGAATTCAAGTCCATCTTCTGGTCTATTCAGATCCAGGTCGACGATGACAATATCAACATGATTCTCGCTGATTGCCGTTAGTGCAGAATCCCATTCCGAAACATCAATGACCTCATACTCATAATTCCTAAGCTCAGCGGCAGTGAGCCTTCCCCATGCGCTAATCCCGACCTCGTCGTCGTATATTAGAACCTTGTAGGGAAGTACGTTACTGTCCCGCATCCAAGACAACCTCCGGGAACTTTATTCGGAAAAGTGAACCACTTGTGTATCTCTTCGCTTCCCCGGCGGAGTAGTGACCTCCGTACCAGTCAACAATGTCCGCGACTATATAGAGACCTAGACCGGATCCCCCTCCAGAACGAGTTGAATTGTATGGAATCCATATCCATCCTTCAGGCTTATCTGGTAGCCCTGGTCCATTGTCTTCGCATTCAACTACTAGATCGTTCCCTTCAGATTTTAATGTCAGAGAGATCTTTCGATTAGCAGGGAACTGTCGGTGCCTCGCATGAGCGAATTCGGATGAGGTCGCTGCATTGACCAGGAGGTTGACGACGACGGCCCACAAGTCTGCCCCCCGCATCTTCACTGTCGTATCTTCGCATTTGCAGACGATTTCAGTGCGTCTTGCAGAGAAGACCAAAGTCATCTTCTCCACTATTCCTTCGACGACCTTCTTTATCTCAAAGCTCGTGGCGCGATATTCTCCAGATCTACCCGAGCCTCGTAGTAAATCATATGCACTGACTATTCTCGGCACCAGATCATCTACTATGTGAAGGACCTCATCGTGCTCTTTACTCTCGCACTTGGTCTTCAGAGCATGCGACACAAGTGAGCGAGTCGGTTTCAGCGCTACGCCAATGTCGTGCATCACAACACTCACCAATGCACCCGAGGTCAGACGATCCCTGTATAGAGATGCCAACTCTGTCTGACTCTGATAGGCTTCCAAGAGTTTGTCTAGTTGTTCGAGATCGAACACCATGTCCTTCCTCTCAGCAAGCGTCCTCTTTAGATTGCCAATCATGGTCTTGAGTACGTTGAGATCATCCACCTTGCGTTCCCTTGTTCTCGCAATGACAGGTTCAAGTTCCCGACGGACTTCGGAGACCTTTTCAAACACCCACTTGCCGAACTTCTTCAATTCTCTAGTCGCCGGCCCATCGATTAGCCCCTCTCGATTCGCGGTATCT
>Ga0315291_10010912_pt1 | contig 11082 bp, 10 predicted proteins | sample YL17G12_20_MG_FD_203070 | JGI IMG/M metagenome (GOLD analysis project Ga0315291, IMG submission 203070) | Sediment microbial communities from Yellowstone Lake, YNP, Wyoming, USA - YL17G12_20 | ecosystem: Environmental > Aquatic > Freshwater > Lake > Sediment | place: USA: Wyoming | collected... | reverse complement strand
AGAAGCTAAGCGGTAGGCCCCAGGTCTTTGATTGATTGAAAATTTCACCAAAGGCCCAGCTCTCATCCAATTTAGTAAATACTAGACTGCTGAGACCGGTTGAGAGGAACGCCCTAATTTCGTGATCGAGCTGGGCCTGGCTTTCAGTGCTGGAAAGGCAAAGGTGGAAGTCAATTGGCAGGCTAAGACTCTTTAATGCCGCGAGATCTTGGATACCTGCCTTGTTCTTTGGACTTATTCCGGCCGTATCGATAAGCACGAGCTCCGTGCCGCGAAAGGTTTCGTGTACCCCTAACAAATCCTCGGCGGCATTGGCAGCGAGGAAGGGCACGTTGATAATCTTGCAGAAGATCCGCATTTGATCGCTGGCAGCTAAGCGATGGTTGTCTAAGGAGACGACAGCCACTTTTTGCTTTTCGCGCATAGTATAGTGTGCGGCAAGCTTCGCAACCAAAGCGCTTTTGCCGACACCGGTAGGCCCGACGATTCCTTGGTAGGAGACCGTGCCAGGCATGACATTCCAGCGTGGTGCTATCTTAATTCGTTTCATCATCCAACGAATAGAGTGATCGCGGTAGTAAGCCTCGCCGTCACTGTCGGGGGCGGGCAAGGAACGCAGGTGGCGCAGTAGGTCGACGATAGTGACTTCGTTGATACCCATGACGCTCAGCTGGCGCTGGGTGGGCACCATGTCGATTGGTAGGTCCTTTAGTCCGGAACCGTCCTTGTGACGCAGGGCTTCGATCATCATTAGCTTTAGCTCCTGCATGCCCGCCTCTAGTGCCTGTACTTGGCCACGGGTCGGCAGGGACGCCGTCAAATTTGCAATTTGCGCGCTCATATTGCTTAGCTCTAATGCAACCTGCGGGCTTTGAGAGGCGTCGCTTTGTGTCTGTGCGCCGTTCATGCCGGAGCGGCGCTCACTATGGGCGGCGGCAGCGGTCACTTCGTAAAGCATGCCGGTACCACCGGGCGCCGGCTTCTCCTTGGTCGACAGGATAACTGCGTCAGCGCCAAGCGTTGTTTTTACAGAGCGTACTGCGTCTTTCATCGTAAAAGCTTCGAAGGTTCTAACGTCCACGTAGAGGCTCCCGGGCGAGAGGCAAAGGCGAGGTCAAAAGCAGAAGAGGTTGCGGCGGTAGCTGTGGCCCACCTAGAAGGTTACGGAGCCAATATTTTTGGTCTGGATGTCCTTGGGGATCTCATCAAAGGCGAGGACGGTAAGGCTAGGAACGAAGCGGCTGATCATCTTGCGCAGGTCCCAGCGCACCCGCGAACCGCATAGGAGTATCGGTTGAGTGCCTGAGGTTTCGAAGCTACGCATGCACTCAAAGGTATTGTTCAAAAGGGACTGGGCTTGTTGAGGGTCAATGTTTAGGGAAGTGCTGCCGTCTTCTTGCTGGTTTATGCCTGAGACGATGACGTCTTCAGTCATACGATCGAGGGTAATCACGATAAGCTGGTTATCTGGGCTTAGGTACTTCTTAATGATACCACGCCCCAAGGCTTTTCGTACATAACGGGTTAATGCATCGGGATGTCGCACCGTCTTGCAATGATCGGCAAGGGTCTCGAAAACGCTGAGCAAGTCGCGGATACTAACGCCTTCTGTCAGGAGGTTTTGCAGGACTTTAACCACATCGCCGAGATTGAGCCGGTCGGTGGCGATAACCTCGTCGACGACCTTTTCGTGATCCCGTTTTAGGCCCTCGACTAGGGAGTGTACTTCCTGACGGCCGATGAGCTCCCCGGCGTGGTCTTGAATGAGCTTGGTAAGGTGGGTGACGATGACTGTAGAGCTGTTGACCACTGTGTAGCCGCGAAAGGTGGCCTCGTCGCGTTGGCCTGGAGTGATCCAAATCGCGTCCAAACCATAAGCTGGCTCCTTGGTCTTATGGCCGTCTATCGGATCTAAAACATCACCGGGATCCATAGCCAGAAAGCGCCGTGGCATTAGTTTCCCGCCACCGATGATGTTGCCTTTTAGCATTATTTGGTATTCGTCCGGGCGTAATTGGATATTGTCTCTTATCATGACCATCGGAACGATAATGCCGATGTCCAAGGCAAAGGTTTTGCGAGCGGAAGCGATGCGTTCTAGGACTTCCCCGTCTTGCGCAGTATCGACTAGGGGCACTAATTCGACACCGACTTCAAGGGCCAGAGTGTCTAAGTGCAGCAGGGCTTCGACGGAGTCGCTTTTCGCCTCTGGCTTTGACTTGTCGTCGAGTGATGCAAGTCGCGCCACCTCACGCCGGATTATTTCACGGCCAGCGTAGCGAGCCAGGAAAACCATACCTATGCCGAGCAGCATAAATGGAAGAAGCGGCATTCCCGGAAGTATGCCGAGAAGGCCGAGTAGAGCGGCGCAAACATACATGGCCTTTGGGTGAATAAATAACTGGCCGGTCAACTCTTCGCTCAGATCGTTACCACCACTGGCGCGAGTAACGACGATACCGGAGGCGGTTGAGATGATCAGAGCGGGGATTTGCGAGACTAAACCATCACCGACTGTGAGTAGGGTAAATTTGGCGGCGGCATCGCTAAAGGTCAGCTTGTACTGGACGACTCCGAGGATCAGGCCGACAATGATATTGATACCGGTAATGATCAAGCCAGCGATGGCGTCACCGCGAACGAACTTACTAGCGCCGTCCATCGAGCCGTAGAAGTTTGCTTCGTGCTCGACTTTTGAACGTCGCCGTTTGGCCTCTTCACGGTCGATGCTACCGTTATTGAGTTCAGCATCGATGGCCATCTGTTTGCCTGGCATAGCATCTAAGGTGAAGCGAGCACCAACCTCAGCGACACGGCCAGCACCCTTGGTGATGACGATGAAGTTGATGATAACTAATATGATAAAGATGACGAAACCGACGAAGTAGTTGCCACCGACGACGAATTCTCCGAAGGCCTGCACCACCTTGCTGACATGCCCGGTGGCGCCGCCAAGCAGGATACCCCTGGTGGTAGCGACGTTGAGGGCCAATCGAAATAGTGTCGTCAAGAGGAGCAGGGTCGGGAAGGTGCTGAATTCGAGTGGTTCCTTGATGTAGATGGAAATCAGCAGGATAAGCAGGGCCATGCTGATTGAGATGGACATCAGGATGTCGAGAATAAACGGCGGCAGCGGCACGATCATCATCATGATGATGGAAACGACGCCGATAGCGAACTGAACGTCGGAGCTTTTTAATGCTTCAAAAAATCCATTGAAAGCGGGACGACTGCGCACGGCGGCATTTTTAGCGGCTGGCATCTACACCTCGTTTTTTTGGGAGGACGCGACCCTTTAGCGCGAATACGTAGCGGATGATTTCGGCGACCGCTTTGTAAAGTTTGTCAGGGATTTCTTGGCCTTCTTTTACAGTGGCGTACAGTTCTCTGGCGAGAGGTACGTTTTCGATGATTGGAATCTTTTCATCTCTAGCGACTTCACGCATTCTCAAGGCAATGAAGTCTTTGCCTTTTGCTACTAGGATTGGGACCTTATCCCCGGCACTATAGCGCAGTGCTATGGAATAGTGGGTTGGGTTGGTAATCAATACGGTAGCAGTCTTGGTTTTTGCTATAATTTTTTTATTGGCAATTTCACGCATCATGCCGCGCATCTTGCCTTTGGTTCTTTGATCGCCCTCGCGGTTTTTATAGTCCTCCTTTATTTCCTGTTTCGTCATTCGCATCTGTTTTTCTAGACTGATGAAGTTCCAAAAGTAGTCGGCACCCGAAATAACCAGGAGAAAGCCAGTGACCGCCCAAAATAGTGTTTTGGTTATGCTTCCCCAGTAGATCCAGCTCGATCGCATTGGGTAGGCCATGAGTTCAGGTACTCTTGACCATTCGCCTCGTAGGATGAGGTAGGCAACGGTGCTGACGGATGTTAATTTGGCGAGGCTCTTGAGTACATCCACCCATGCTTGGCTACTGAACATACGAGCGATGCCGGAGATTGGTTCCAGCCGTGAAAAATCTGGGCTGACACGCTGCCAGGACCAGCTCAGGCGCGTTTGTGCCAGGGTGACCGAACTTGCAGCGACCATGGTGATAAGAAATATCGGCAGGCATAGTTTAAGGATATCGACCCAAGTATTGCCGAGGAAAGACATGATATTATTGGCGTCAATGCGGACGCTTACTATCTGGTCGAAGTGCGTAGTGAATAGGCGTTGCATCTGCTTCATGAATCCCGGTGCGCCCGAGGTGAAGGCGATAACACAAGACGCTAGGACCGCCACCGAAGTGAACTCGCGTGATAGCGCAATTTGGCCACGGTCGCGAAAGTCTTCCCGTCGCTCGACAGTAGCGTCTTCTGTGCGGTCGTCTGAACTGGCGTCTTGATCCGCCATTTAACCTACTCATCTATGGTTGGGGGGAAGGGGCGATACTGCGAATAATGCCATGGAGCAGCTCTTGGACACCGGTGAAGTGATCCGTAATCCAGCTGGGAAAGAACGGTAGGGTGGCAATGTAGATCACCATACCGATGATAAAACTCGCGGGAAAGCTCATCAAGAAGGCGTTCATATTTGGTACAGCACGAGCGATAAGCCCAATGGCAGCCATAGTGAACAAGAGAGCGACTAGGATTGGAGCGGAAAGTTGGACCGCGATGGCAAGGATGCCACCAGTTACTGTGATTAAAATTGCCACCAATGAGCCGCTCATATGCGCGGCCCCACCTGGAATCAGTCGGAATGTATCGAGTATGGCGCTCAGAAAGATCTGGTGCAAACCGAGCGTGAGGAAGATTAACATCACCATCATGCGGTGAAATGCTGAAAAGCTATCCATCTTCTCACCGTAATCTGGCAAGAACAGACTGGCTGTGCCAAATCCCATTTGGTAGGACACCACTGTTGCGGCCATCATGATACCGTCAAAGGCAGCGCGGGCGCAGAAGCCAATGACCAGCCCAATCCCCACCTCGCGGATAACGTAGGACGCAATCGTTAGCACATCTGCAGCTAGGTCCGGCGCCCAGGTCGCGGGAATAGCGGGATACATGCCGATGGTCAAGGCCAGCGACAAAAGTACGCGGACCCGGACCGGTGTTGGTGCGTCGCCGAGAATGGGCAGGGAAAATAACAAGGCCCCGATGCGAAGGAAGGCCATCGCACCGACTAACAGTTCGGTCGGATTGGGAATTCCTTGCATGGTTTAGTGGGTCACTCCAGGGATGCCGTTGAAGAGGTCGGTGGTAAAGCCCATCATAGTCTGGAGAATCCAGGGTCCACAGAGTATCATCGCCAGGGTGATCATCAGAATTTTCGGGACAAACGAAAGTGTTTGTTCTTGAATTTGAGTTGCTGCTTGGAGGATGGAGACTAGGACGCCGGTGATTAAGGCCGCGGCGAGAATGGGGGCGGATATTTCAATCGCCACCCAGACGGCGCGGGTCCCGAGGTCGATTACGGTTTGGTCGGTCACCTCAGGCCCCTTTCTCAGAGATTAAAGCTCTTGACGATATTGGTGACAATCAGCGCCCATCCGTCCACAAGCACAAACAGAATTAGTTTAAATGGTAGCGAAACCACTGTTGGCGGCAGCATCATCATCCCCATAGCCATGAGGACCGATGACACCACCATGTCGATGACGAGAAATGGGATATAGATGAGGAATCCGATCTGGAATGAGGTCTTTAGCTCACTGACGATAAATGCTGGCATTAGGGTGGTCATCGAGACATCTTGAACGGTCTTCGGGCGCGGTTGTTTGGTAATGCTAAAAAATGTTTCGAGGTCGCTTTCGTGCGTCTGAGCCAGCATGAATTTGCGCAGTGGTTTGATCAATTCGTCGATGGCCTGCTCTTGTGAAATTTTCTTTTCGCTGTAGGGAGTATAGGCCTTGTCTTTGATGGCATCGATGACGGGCGACATAGTAAAGAAGGTGAGAAAGAGAGCTAAGCCGACGATGACCTGGTTTGGTGGCATCGAGTTGGTGCCTAGGGCTTGGCGAACGAAACTCAAGATAACTAAAATGCGTGTAAATGAGGTCATCATAAGCAAGATTGCCGGAGCGATCGACAGAATGGTCAGCATAGCAATGATTTTCATCGCCGGGACCAGGTCGGTGGGATCGTCGGTCTCTTTTAGGTCAATGCCAATGGTGGGTACTTTAACCTGAGCGTAGGCCGGCCTTGGCTGCAACAACGCGCATGCGATCGCAATGAGCAGCAGCGTACCGGCGAACATATAGGACCACTTACGCATTTAGATTGTCCGCAGGTTTTTCAGTTTTTCACGAATCAACCGGGTGACGTCATCGATGGCCTTCTGGCCACCTTCGGCTGGGCTGAGAGCTTCAGGAGGCCGCTTCGTGGAATGAGCCGGAGCAGGGGCTTGGACCCTTGCTTCGGCTACGCGGGCGGCTTGACGCGCAGGACCTCTGTCTTCGATGCCGTTTTCGCCGACGCCGATGTTGATGCGCTGACCGCTGACGGGCGCTTTTTTAGTACTTACAGGTGTACCCTGTGGAGACGGCGTCGTTGGCCTTGCCATAGGGCGTTTAGGCGGCGGCGCCAGGCTTTCTCGGTCGTTTCCTGGCAGATTCTTTAGAACCGGTGCCGGGCGCATCTCGAGAGTGTCCGACGCCGACAAGAGCTTGTTAAATTCTGGCGGCAGCTCGGGAGTTGATTTGTTTTGTGCCGCAAGCGTCTGGGCCTGGGTTCGGTTTTGATAGGTTGGTGCAGAGGGTGCAATTGCACTCAAAAATGTAATCTGATCCGGCGAAATGCCGATTAGTAGACGCTCATTTCCGACTTGAATCAGAGAGATCTTCTGCCGCGGTGCCAAGGCCAGTGTGGCAATGGTTTTCATTGTCAGCATATCCTGGCCGGTGAGGTCGCCCTTAAGCATACCTCGCCGTTTAAGATACGGTTTTGCCAGCCAGGTTAGCAGGAGGAGGCCGAGCATCACGGCCGAAAACATGGCCACGCGAACCAATTTGTCCCGCATGTCGAATCCGCCAGTGGCTAAAGCCCCGGCTTTCTCTGAGCCGGTGAAGGTAGCGGTGTCTGATTTGAGTTGCTCGCTTGGGGCGGGGCCACCTTCGCGCACAGGGGTGCGTGCGATTACTTGATCGGCGCTGATAGTAGATGGAGCTGGTGGTCCGATTAGGTCCCTTTCGATGAAATCTGGGACTGCAGCAGTCGCTGTTGAAATCATTGGTGCAGCCACTGGTGCGGTGGGAATCGACGCGAGCCTTCTGGCGTCTAGGGTCAAGACAATGCGATCTCCAAGAATTTCTGCTGTCAGAGCATCCTTTGTTTTTGCTGCGTCCTGATTGATAAAGAAACGGATGCCGGCATCACTTGATGTTAGCTGAAATGCCGCGATCTTCGGCATATAGGGTGCGATTCCCTCGAAGAATTTTCCGGGTTCCGGCACGATTGTGCCCGGCAATGTTAGCTGCAGGAAGGCGCCGTGGTTTTGAATTTCGCCAAGGGATCCCCAAGAAGGCTTCTGATTGAGTCGAATGGTGATGCTCGGCAACGTCGGGTCGTCCTCGGCGTCTATAAGACCCAGGGTGACCAATGTAGCGGCAGGTAGTTTCACTGGATCTTTTGACTTGGCCAGAGCGGAGGTGCTGAGCGCCAAGGCAAAGAGCGCGTAATGAGACCATCTTTGCCGCGTAGTAGTGTGGATAAGCAACAATATATTTCCTAATGCAAACTTTGGTCGCATGATCATCCAGCCTTTTCAGTCTGAGCTAAGTCGCCAAGTCCAAATTGAGACACCACATCGGTTAGGCGGACGCCGAATTTTTCGTTGACCACTACGACTTCGCCCATGGCGACGAGCTTGTCATTGATCAAAATTTCCATCGGCTCACCCGCGATTTTGTCGAGTTCGATGACCGACCCCTGGCCAAGCTGTAGCAAATCGTTGACCAACATTTTTGTCCGGCCTAGCTCGACCGAGACCTTTAGCGGTATGTCGAGGATCATTTTGAGTTTGGAAAAGTCCGTGCGTGGCGCTTTGGTTTCACCGTCGCCACCCCCGGCTTTGACGGCCTTGCCCCCTTCTTCGCCCGCCTCGGATAGCGCCTCATCAAAATCGGCGCCTAGTCCAAAGTCTTCCGCGCTCATGCCCCCGCCGTCGCTGCTCATAGTCTGTCTCCTTTGGGCCTGGTGTTGCTGCCGGCGGCAAGGCCGCTTGCCAAGATGGTTAAACGTCGATTAAGGATTCGACTATTTTCAAGGCGCGGTTGCCTTTGAGGAGCCCTGGGATGCCTTTGAATTTCGGAATGCCTTCGACCTGGATATCTAGGGGCATCGTCGCGTCACTGTTGAGCTGGATAATGTCTCCGGGGCTTAGTTCCAGTAAGTCGCGCAAGGCGATATCCGCCTCGCCCAGCTTGACAAGAAGATTAGCTGAGGTTCCCATAATTTGTTCCTTGATCCGGTTGATCCAGATGAAGTCAACTTCCAGCTGCTCGCTTTGGAAGCCGACGGAGAGCTTTGATTTAATCGGTTCCAAGGTCGCGTAGGGGATAACCACCTTGATGGTGCCAGAGACTTTTTCCAGCTCAACATCAAAAGTCGTGGCGATGACAACGTCGGATGGTGGAACGACCGCAACGAATTGCGGATTGATCTCAGTCCGGCTATACCCCACCTTGAGCGGGTAGACTGGTTCCCAGGCCTTTTCGTAGTCGTCGATCGCAGACAAAACGACGCGGCGCGCGATTTTGATTTCGATTTGGGTGAAGTCTTTGCCCTCAATCTTGGTATAGGGCACGTCGTTGCCACCGAAAAAGCTATCGACTAGGGCGTATAGCAACTTTGATTCAATGACCATGACGGCTGCTCCGCGCAGTGGATCAAGGCGGAGGATGTTGAGACAGGAAGGTAACGGTAGCGAGTTCATGAATTCGCTAAACTTGAGCGGACCGGTCGAATTGACGCTTAGGTTGGCCATCTTTCTCAGGGAGTTTGATAGCGTGACGCGAAACAGCCTGATGAAGCGGTCATGGATGATGTCGAGGGTCGGCATTCGGCCGCGGATGATCCGGTCCTGGTTCGCCAGATCATATTGAACGACCCCGCTTTTCATTTCATCGCCACCGGCGTCGCCTTCGTCAACGCGATTGTCCGATACGGCCGAGAGGAGTGCGTCCACCTCGTTTTGGGAAAGGACTTGATTCATGCCGCACCTTTAGGAAAGGGGTAATGGTAGAACATTGGATGGAATGCGCGGGTCTTAAAGCGGTGGGTATTATAATCCCATTATATCACAGTAAGTGGGATGCGCTAGATCCGGGTGTGGATTGTTGCATAAAGGTCCGCTCACTCGATTAGGATGTCGGTGATAAAAATGTTGTCAATTTTCTTGTTCATATACTGATTGATGCGATTTTCGATTTCTTTGCGAAGCTGTTCTTTTCCGTCTGGTCCAAGCAAAAATTCACGCGTCTTGCGGGTGGTCACATGAATCACCGCATCACGTAACTGCGGCAGGCGCTTGTCCATCTCTGCTTTGATTTCTTCTGAGCAGTTGTATTCGATGGTGACTTCAAGACGAATATAGCGATTTTCTAGAGGATTGCCGAGGTTGAGATGGAAGGCTTGAAGGGGCATGGTGCAGCCGAAGTCGACTCCATCGATCTTGCCAACTTTATTGTCACCTTTATCGGCGTTTTTTTCTCCGTGTTTGGCGTCTTTCGCTTCGCCATTTTTTTCTCCATGTTTATCCTCTTTTCCTCCTTCCTTTTTTTCTCCGTGTTTGGCGTCTTTTCCTTCGCCATTTTTTTCTCCATGTTTATCCTCTTTTCCTTCTTCCTTTTTTTCTCCGTGTTTGGCGTCTTTCCCTTCGCCGTTTTTTTCTCCATGTTTATCCTCTTTCCCTTCGCCCTTTTTTTCTCCGTGCTTTACTTCATGGCCTCCCGCCTCGCCGGACTCTTCGCCACTGTTGGGATCCTTGCCCCCTGCGAGGAAGAGCGCTAGACCACCGCCGATTGCGGTAGTCGCTACAACCCCGCCAATGATGAACATCAACATCTTTTTCTTCTTGCTGGCGGCGGCAGCTTCTTCAGGTGGCAGTTCGGCCTTGGGCGCCTGTTCTTTCTTAGTCTCTTTATCATTTGACATGGGACTGCCTTATCTTTGACCGTGCGGGGAGGGTAGGGGATTGGTCGGGGGCGCATGAGGCTAGGGAGTGAGGGAAGCCTATGCAATATCGGTGTCAAAACCTGGCGGTTTGGGCATGATGGAGGATCGTAGGACTTTTTCCTATTGCTTGATAAATGACCAATGGCGTTGTCAAATCACTGGCGCTCGGCGTCAATATGCTGACGCCGAGTGGCAAGGAGCTGCCGCCAGTTTTTTGACGCCGGCCTAGGGAAAGTGAATTGCATGCGAAGACTGACTTGGAGTTTGGTAGGTGGGATGGCGCGCTTGTGTGGCGTTTCAGTGGCGTTAATGCCCTGGTGTTTGTCGACGCCTGTGCTTGCGGCTGAGCCCGCCAACCTCAATTACGATGTCGACGCCGCTTTGGTCTACTTCGAGGCCTTGAGGGGGCCACATAGTAGGGCCGGCATGGTCGACGGGGCAGCCATTGCACCGTTGGCGTTGGCGTCACAGCCGCATACTCTCGGGCTGCGCCGACTTGCACTTGGCTTGACCTGGCAGGCTTCCGCCGCGGCCAGTCTGCACCTGACACTGCGCCCTGATGCGGTCAACCGTCATGATGAGGCAGGTGGCACTCTCCTTCCTGTGCGGGAGGTGGACACCCGGAGTAGCGATGGGGGGCTGCAGCCATTACCAACGATACGCCTTCTCGATGAATACCAGCTAGTTCTCAGGGCGCGGCCCGGAGCAAGCCTTGGTTTTGGCGTCTGGTCTGGTTTGGAGCCGACCGAGCTAGCTTATCCGGAGCTACTTGGATTTGGTCTAAAGGTGCTATTCCCCGCCAAGTTCTCCGGCCTGCGCCTTGCCTGGCAGCCGCTCAGTCAGGAGCCCGACCGTGCAGGCGCTGCGGGTGCAGGTGCCAAAAGCGCCCCGATGACGGGCGAGCTCTTTTTGCTTCAAGGCAATGAGGACCGGGCTGAGGCTTTGGTACTTAAGTCTGACTCCCATGA
>Ga0315291_10010911_pt1 | contig 11082 bp, 7 predicted proteins | sample YL17G12_20_MG_FD_203070 | JGI IMG/M metagenome (GOLD analysis project Ga0315291, IMG submission 203070) | Sediment microbial communities from Yellowstone Lake, YNP, Wyoming, USA - YL17G12_20 | ecosystem: Environmental > Aquatic > Freshwater > Lake > Sediment | place: USA: Wyoming | collected... | reverse complement strand
TGTGCACCGGCGTGAGGTCGATGGTGTAGTCAGGTCGCTGGATGGAGGCCTTGCGCACCTGTGCCGAGCCAATCACGCCGCACGGTTCCCCAGGCACACACGCGACTGACGCGACGTATCCGGGCTGGAAGACGCGGTTGAAGAGCGCGCCTAGGAGATAGTACAGCGGTGGCTGATGCCCCTCACCGACCACGCTCTGCTCTGGCACGTTCTGGTTAGGCAGCGAGCCGTTCTGTGCCACATAGTTCACATAAAGCATGTGCGATGGCTCATCTGGCGGCTCCCAGGGCGGCACCATCCACACGAGGCACAGCGTTAAGAGGACAAAGAAGGTTAGGATGAGCGATTGGGCCAGCTTCATGATGGCCTCCGATCCTGAACGCCGAATTGAGCGAGGCCGCTCGCATGCCGCGGCCCTCGGAACACGCAAGACGAACTACGCAACACAAGCCACGTTTCACGCTTCACGTCCAGAATCTTCTCGGTGTGCTTCAGGGACTCCTTGTCGGCCAGGACGAGCATGCTGTCGCCCTGGTTGAGCACCGTGCTGCCGCTGGGGATCATGAACTCGCTGCCACATCCGATGAGCACCACCAGCGTGCCCTTGGGCAGGCCCAGTTCCACGATCTGCCGGCCGATGGCTGCCGAGTCCGTCGGAATGCGCAGTTCCATCCGGTCGCTCTTGGTGCCGTGGCTGCGCACGAACTCCAGCGGATACTGACGTTTGCGCGCAATGGGCGCATCGACACCCAGCAGACGCGCCAACCGGCGCAGCGACATGCCCTTGAGCAGTACCGATGTCGCGACAACAAAGAACACCAGATCGAAGATCAGGTTGGCCCTGGGCAGCCCCGTCTGCGCGGGGCGGTGCGGCCCCGCCAGCAACGGAAACGTGGCCAGGATGATGGGCGTTGCGCCTCGCAGTCCGACCCAGGCCAGCGCGGCGTTCTCGCGCACGTCGAGCCGTGCAAGTGACAGCGTCAGGAAAGCGGCTGCTGGACGGGCGACCAGGATCAGAAACAGGGCCACCAGGCACCCGATGGGCCAGATCGTCATCACCCGCGATGGCAGCACGAGCAGCCCCAGCGTCAGGAACACTGCGATCTGCATCAGCCAGGCCAGGCCGTCGTGAAAGCGCAGCAGGCTCTTCTTGTGGATAAAGTCGCTGTTGCCCATCAGGAGCCCGGCCAGGTAGACCGCCAGAATGCCGTTCCCGCCCAACGACGACGTGGCGCCGTACGTGAGCATGACCCACGAGAGCGTGAGGACGGGATAGAGCCCTTCGTGCTCCAGCCGCAGGTGATTGACGAGTTCGACCGCCACCCGCCCCATGGCCAACCCCAAGGCCGCGCCCAGTACCATTTGCAGCATAAACTGCGGGACGAGACTGGCCACCGAAGCGCCCGGGTGCGTGAGCAGGTAGATCAGGCTCATGGTCAGAAACACGGCCGTGGGGTCGTTACTGCCGGATTCCAGCTCCAGCAGCGGCTTCAACTGCCCCTTGAGGCTGACCTTCTCTGACCTGAGCATGGCGAACACGGTCGAGGCATCGGTCGACGAGACGATGGCACCCAGCAGCAGGCCCTCCAGCAACGTAAAGTGCAGTGTGACGTTCACAAAGAGGCCCACCAGTGCGGCAGTGATGAACACGCCGACAGTCGAAAGCGCCAGACCCTTGGCGAGCACGGGGCGCACGCTGACCCAGTCCGTGTCCAGTCCACCCGAGAAGACGCCTAACCCCAAGGCCACAACGCCCACCGACTGTGCGGTCTGGGGGTCGTTGAAACGGATGCGCCCTGGGCCCTCTGCGCCGGCAAGCATGCCGATGAGCAGAAAGAGCAGCAGCGTCGGGCCGCCCAGCTTGCCCGAGGCCTTGCTGGTGATAACGCTCAGTAGCAGGAGGACGGAAGCGACGACCAGGATGTGCTGGAAGGATACCATTTTTGCGGTCCTGCCTCGCTGCGCAGCGTCGCTGCGCCAGTTTGGCAGACCATTGCACTGGTCTGCAGCCTAGTATACGCGGAATCGCGCGATGGGGCAAGCAACCCCCAATGGGGGTGTACTTCACTTTGCACCGGTACCATGCCACACAGCACCTCTGCAGCGTTGCACACCTGGCATTCGGAGAGGGGCGCACAGAGGCTGCGCTTGAGTTGCCGAATGACCCTTCCGATGGTATAATCTTACGCGTATCCGCTCAGTTCGAGTTCAGCAGGGGAGTGGGACGACATGACGGCACTGGCAAGCTGGCGCGACGCAGCCGTGATCCTGCTGTCGCTCGAGGCCTTCATACTGGCACTGTTAGTGGGGGCTGCCCTGTACCTGGCCTGGCGCAGGCTGCGCCAGCTCCAGGCTTGGCTGGTCCCCTACCTGCTGCTGGTGCGCACTTTCACGCGTCGCGCACGTAAACTCACCGTACGGTTCATGGGGGCTCTCGGAGCGCCTTTCGTCCGGCTGCGGTGCTTGGGAGAGGGACTGCGTCGCGCGTTTGGCATTCTCGGTGGGAGGTAGACGATCATGCCCGACGACTCAGAGAAGCGCGTGCTGGTGTTGGGAGCGTTGCTCGGGGCGGTCTCAGGAGCCGCACTGGCGCTGGTTTTCTTCCGCCGTCGGCAAGCCCGGCCGGCCGGTGAACGTAGACCGATCAAGCCCGGCCAAGTGGTGCGCCTGGGAGGCAGCCTGGCTGCGGTCGTGCGCCAGGTCCTGGAATGGCTGGCCTAGTGGGCATTCACCCAATCGAGCGTTGAAGGGTGGTCTGTGTTTGACAGGTTGAGGTTTGGTGGAATAATCGTGCACAAAAGCACGAACTCGGACTGACGGCTGCCCGACGGGGGGAGCCGTCCATTTTGCGTGCAGTGGGCCGTTGTGGCCCTGAACTCATTGACACCACATCACAAGGAGGCTAGAGGGTGTATCGCATTACAGCCAGAGAGGACCTGGCGCCGGTAACCAAGCTGCTCAAGGTTGAGGCACCAGAGGTGGCTCGCAAGGCCAAAGCGGGGCAGTTCGTCATCGTGCGGGTCAACGAGCATGGCGAGCGCGTCCCGCTCACCATCGCGGACTATGACCGCAAGACCGGCGAGATGACGCTCGTGTTCCAGGAAGTGGGCAAGACCACCAAGCTGCTGGGCACGCTCAAGGTCGGCGACGAGCTGGCCAGTTTTGTGGGACCGCTCGGCAGGCCCACCGAGATCGAGAACTATGGCACTGTGGTGCTCGTGGGTGGCGGCGTGGGCATCGCCCCCATCTACCCCATCGCTCGCGCACTGCGCGAGGCGGGCAATACCGTCATTTCCATCATCGGCGCGCGCACCAAGGACCTACTGTTTTGGGAAGACAAGATGCGCGCGGTGAGCGATGAGCTGATCGTCGTGACCGATGATGGCTCGTATGCGCGCAAGGCCCTGGTCACCGAGCCGCTCAAGGAGATTCTGTCCTCCGGACGCAAGGTAAGCGCGGTGTGGGCCATTGGGCCGGCCATCATGATGAAGTTCTGCTCGCTGACGACACAGCCGTTTGGCGTCAAGACGATCGTGAGCCTGAACTCGATCATGGTGGACGGCACGGGCATGTGCGGCGCCTGCCGCGTCGAAGTGGGCGGCAAGACCCGCTTTGTGTGCGTGGACGGCCCCGAGTTTGACGCGCATCAGGTGGACTGGAACCTGCTGATGGGCCGCCAACGCATCTACCTGGACCAGGAAAAGCGGGCCCTCCAGGTATTCGAAGAACAGCACCAGCATCATGGTGGCTGCAGCGGGGAGGTCAAGTAGCATGGCTAACATTCAACCCAAGCGACACGACATTCCGCGCCAGGACCCCCAGGTCCGAGCGCATAACTTTGAACAGGTGGCTCTCGGCTATCCCGAAGCCGACGCGCTCGAAGAGGCGCAGCGCTGTCTGCAGTGCAAGAAGCCGGCCTGCCGCGACGGCTGCCCCGTGCAGGTGCGCATTCCCGAGTTCATCCTGGCCGTGCGCGAGAACCGCATGTGGGATGCGGTCGAGGCGCTCAAGGACAAGAACAACCTGCCTGCGATCTGCGGCCGCGTTTGCCCGCAGGAGACGCAGTGCGAGGAAAAGTGCGTGTTGGGCAAGAAATACGAGCCCGTCGCTATTGGCCGCCTCGAGCGCTACGTGGCCGACTGGGAGATCCAGCAGGGCGTGCGCAAGCCCAACCCGCCCGTTCCAAACGGCAAGAAGGTGGCCGTGATTGGTGCTGGCCCTGCGGGCCTCACCTGCGCGGGCGACCTGGCCAAGCTGGGCTATCAGGTCACGATCTTTGAGGCGTTGCACGCGCCAGGCGGAGTGTTGATCTACGGCATCCCCGAGTTCCGTCTGCCCAAGGCCATCGTGGCCACCGAAGTCAAGTACGTGCAGAGCCTGGGTGTAGACGTCAAGCTGAATTGCGTCGTCGGCAAGATCACGAACGTCGACGAGCTCTTCGCCCAGGGCTACGATGCGATCTTCCTGGGTACGGGCGCAGGGCTACCCATGTTCATGAACATTCCGGGCGAGAATCTCAATGGCGTCTACAGCGCCAACGAGTTCCTGACCCGTACGAACCTGATGAAGGCCTACAAGTTCCCCGAGTACGATACCCCGATCATGATCGGCAAGCACGTCGCCGTGGTGGGTGCGGGCAACGTAGCCATGGACTCGGCACGCTGCGCGCTGCGCCTGGGCGCGGATGAGGTGCACATTGTGTACCGCCGCACCAAGGACGAGGCTCCGGCTCGTGCCGAAGAGTTGGAGAACGCCGAGGAAGAAGGCATCCAGTTCCACTACCTGACCAGTCCCGTTGAGGTCCTGGGTACGGACAAGGGCTGGGTGCGTGGCATTCGCCTGCAGAAGCAGCAATTGGGCGAACCAGACGCTAGTGGCCGCCCGCGGCCTGTGCCGATCCCGGGCTCTGAGTACGAAATGGTCGTGGATCTGGTGGTCATGGCCCTGGGCACGCGCCCCAACCCGATGGTCTTCACCGATACACCGGATCTGGAGCGCAGCAAGCACGGCACCGTGGTGGCCAACGAGGCCAACGGCCGCACCAAGAAGCCCAGAGTCTGGTCTGGTGGCGACATCGTGACTGGCGCCGCGACCGTGATCAGCGCCATGGGCGCTGGCAAGCGCTCGGCGGCGGACATGGATGCGTATTTGAAGAACCCCGCCGAGCCGTGGTGGACGGAATAGCCGATCAGCTTGACAAAACTTCCGAAGTCTGACAGATTTCGGAAGTCTCGTCTGGATCAAGGGCTTGAACTGTTGTCTTCTGATTGTGCCGCTGTGCCTCGCCCTCTGAAGGCATGAACATGGCCGAACTCGGCGGTCACTTGCGGATCACTGGCAGGTACGCTTCCCAGGCGATGGCACCTACGCGCTCCAGCCGCAGGCCAGCCAGGGTCACCCCCAGCGTAAAGGCGGTGCCGCGTGGCGCTCCCGCCTCTGGCCTCAGTTGGAAGCTGTAACTGCCGTTGGCAACGGAGATGTCGGCCGTCAGGGTCTGGCCGCCCTCGCCAAAGACGGCCGGCCCGCTTATGGTGGCACTGAGCGTGGCTGGCACAGGAATATTGCCATATACTACTTCCACAGTGGCACCACCGGGCGGCAGGAGCAGCGGGCGGCCCGCATCGCGCCAGGTGAGCCAGGGGACGCCAGGTGTGGCAGTCGCAGTGGGTATGCGCGTCGGGGTGCCAGTCGCGGTCATCGTGGGCGCGGGGCTGCCGGTCGGAGTCCTGGTCGGAGGGCGCGTGCGCGTGGGCGTTGGCGTGATGGGCGAACCTTCCACTATTACGTCGTCCGCCCAGCGGCGCACGCCGTCAGCGGTATAGCTCTGCATGTAGATGTCATGCTGGGTCCCCAACAGGGTCTCCCACGCGATGTAGAGCGCACCGCCCGGGTCTATGGTAATGACCGGCTCCGTCCGCCAGTCGGACAGGCTGGTGGCATTGATGCACACGTCCTGGGGCCAGAGCCGCGCGCCGTCGGGCGCGAGCTTCTGCGCCAGGATGTCGCTGCCGCCCGCACGGCTCTCGGCCCACACCACGTAGATGTAACCGGCCGCATCCACAGCCACGTCGGGGGCGTCTCGCCTTGCTGAGGCCGTGCTGCTGTTCAAGCGCACGTCGCTGGTCCACAGGCGCTGTCCCAGCGTGGCGTCGAGCTTCTGGGCGTAGACCGCGTAAGGGCCGCTTGGGGGCCTGTCGGACCACACGACGTAAGCTTCGCCGGTGGCATTCAACGTCACGCGAGGGTGTTCGCGCTGGGCCTCGGCCGCGTCGGCGTTGATGCGGATGGGATTGGGCGAAAGCCAGTTGCCAGCGCCGTCTAGGGCCAGGCCGCAGATCTTGGAGTCGGCGTAGGTCTCCCCTTCTCGCCAGACCAGGCGGGTGCTGCCGTCCGCAGCCACGGCCAAATCGGCTTCCCGGCCTGGCTTTCTTACGAGCTTGACCTCGGCCCACGGCGCTGCGCCGAACTTTTGCAGTTGTATGTCCGGACAGGGCGCGCCGTAGCACGCGTCCCAACGCGTGAGCCATAGGGCGTAGCCATTGCCTGACCGATCCAGGCCCACCCTCGTCTCGTAAGCGTTGTGCACCGAACCATACAGGAGCATGTCGGCACTCCACAGGAGCCTGCCATCGGCGTCCAGCTTCTGGGCATAAGCACTGCCGCAGCCATCCCAGACCACGACAGCACTGGCCTGGGCATCCGCGGCGAGGCCAGGAGAGCCAACCGACCAATAGTTGTAGGCACGGCTCACCTGCGCGTCGGCCGGCCAGAGGCGATACCCGTCCGATTCAAAGCGTTGCGCGAAGACATTTTCGCTGCTTGCGCCCATGCGATAATCCGTCCAGGCAACGATCACCCCGCCACCAGGTACCGCCGCCAACGCGGGCGCACGGCCCTCAGTCAGGCCAGTGGAAGGCACCGGAGTCGGCGGCGTGTCGAGCCGCCGAGCGAAGAGCAGGGCATCTTTGCCGTCGTCGTGGAAGTAGCTCATACAGGGGTGGCCAGTCGAGGTCAATGCCAGCGAGATCCCCTTGCAGACACGGCCGGACTCGACCGTCTCCACGTGCCAGGCGCTCCCGTCCCAGTACGCATGCCTCACCTCGCCGTTGCGCTCGCTCAACGACTTGCAGTAGCCAATGTGGGGGTGCCCTGCGTCGTCCAAAGCGAGCGAGGTGTAGAGCCCGACCCTGCCCGCGCTGTCCACGGTCTCAATGCGCCAGGCCGAGCCGTCCCAACGCGCGTACTTGAGATCCTGGTTGTCGGAATCGTAGTAGCTGATGTGCGGACGGTTCGACGTGTCCAAAGCAAGCGATGGGTACTCCCCGACGCCGAGGCTGGGGCCCACGGTCTGGGTATACCACGCCGAGCCATCCCAACGCGCGTAGCCCAGCGCGCGTGGCGGCCAACGTTCGCTGGTATAGGCGATGCACGGGCGGCCAGCATCATCTACTGCCACCGAGGTGCCCCCACCCAAGTGCTCCTCACCGCGGTCCACGGTCTGCACGCGCCACGCCGCTCCATCCCAGTAGGCGTACTTGACCTCTCCATGCGCTGTATCCACTTCCTTATAGAAGCTGATGTGCGGGCGCCCGGCCGCGTCAAGGGCCAAGGAGACGTACTTGCCCACGGCGCCCTCCGTATCCACTGCCTCCCAATGCCAGGTGGAACCGTCCCATCTGGCGTAGAGCAGGTCGTGCTCGCCGGAGTTGCTTGCCCAACCGGAGTAGTAGGCCAGGTGGACGCGGCCAGCGCCGTCCACCTGCGCCGCGGAGTACTCGCCCGGAAAGTAGGACGGATCGGCCAGCTCGACCTGCCAGGCGCTGCCATCCCAGTAGGCGAGCTTGAAGAGTGACTCAAAGTCCTGCTGGAAGCTGATGTAGGGGCGGCCGGCACGATCCAGCGCCAGCGAAGTGGTCTCCCCGCCGGCATTGTAGTACGCCGCTTCTATGTACCAGGCAGGGGTCGGCAAAGCGGTCGGGGTCATCACCGGCGTCCGGGTTGGGGTGACGGTCGGAGTACGAGTCGGTGTGGCCCGCGGCGTTGGGCTACTGGTTGTTGTAGGTGTGCGAGTCGGCGTCGCCGTGGCCGGTAGCGTGGGCGTGCGGGTTGGCGTGGGTGCCGCACCCGTGAAGCGCAGGATGCTCAGGCCCCATTTTCCCTCAGCCACGTAAGCGTGTCTCGCCGCCACCGCTATTCCGGAGGTGCCTTCGAGAGGGTAGTCGCCCTCCAGAGCAGGAACGGCCGGGTTGCTAACGTTCAAGATGTGCAGGCCTGCGCATGCGTCGGCAAAGTAGACGTAGCTCCCCTCCAGAGCCAGGCCGCGGACACATCCGAAGAACTCGCCATAGGAGCCAACCGCGATCGGAGAGGTCGGGTTCGCCACGTTGATGATGCGCAAACCGACACCATCAGCAGCAACGTAGGCATGGTTCCCTGCCACCGCCACGCCCATGGCAGAGCCGGGTGTGTCGCACAAGCCGATCTCAACGGGAGCAACGGGGTTGGCGACGTTGATGATACGCAGGCCGGCTGCGCCATCGGCGACGTAGGCATAGTTCCCCGCCACCGCCACGCCGCGCGCCTGGCTCGTGTGGAAGGAGCCCACCTTGGTCGGCTGCGCCGGGTTGGCCACATTGACGATGTCCAGCTCCCCATCCCATGCGGAGGCGACGTAGGCATAGTTGCCCGCCACTGCCACGGCATATACGTAGCCCACAGTATAGCAGGTGCCAGCCCAGGTGGGAGCGGATGGGTTGGCCACGTTGAAGATGCTCAGACCGTACTCACCAGCGACATACAGGTAGCTCCCCACCACCACCATGGCCGTGGCCTGGTCCCTAGTGTCGAGCCCACACCATCCGGTCACCCTCAAGGCAGTCGGGTTGGAGATGTCGATCACGCACATGCTCAAGCTATCGGCGACATAGGCGTAGTGCCCTGCCATGGCCACGCCACACACCTGCCCCGGCGTGCGGTAGAGGCCGGACTGGTCCGGAGCCGCCGGGTTGGCCACATCGATGATGCGCAGGCCCATGTTCTCGTCGGCGGCATAGGCAAGATTCCCCGCCACCGCCACGCCAAGGATGTCGCTACTTCCGGAATAGCTCCCGACCTCGGCCGGGCGCGCCGGGTTGGTGACATTGACGATGTGCAAGTTCCGGCTGGCAGCCACATAGGCGTAATTCCCCGCCACTGCCACACGTCGCGCCCCCCACGGTGCCCGGCAGAAGCCAGCCTCGCTGGGAGCCGCCGGGTTTGCGATACTGATAATGCGCAGACCTTGCGTGCCATCAGCGACGTAGGCATAGTTCCCTGCCACCGCCACACCCTCGCAGCCCTCCGGTGTGTCGAAGAAGCCAACCTCGCTCGGATGCAGCGGATCGGAGACGTTGATGATACGCAGGCCACCGCTCCCAGCGGCGACGTAGGCATAATTCCCTGCCACTGCCACGTCGTGGCACCACCCCCCTGGTCTGTCGAACACGCTAACCTGCGCAGGAGCTGTCGGGTTGGCGACGTTGATGATGTACAACTGGCCGGCCTGCCCAGCGAGGTAGGCGTAGTTCCCCGCCACTGCCACGGCAGATACCCAGCCCGCAGTATAGCAGGTGCCAGCCTCAGTGGGAGCGGCCGGGTTGGCCACGTTGACGATGCGCAGGCCCCAATACCTATCGGCGACGTAGGCATAGCTCCCCGCCACCGCTACGCCATCCACAGGGCCATGCGGGCTCGTCTGGCCGACGACTCTCACATCCGCCGGGTCGTAGACATCCAGGATGACCAGTCGGGGCCCAACGCCAATGTAAGCGTAGTCCCCTCGTACGGCCACAGCGCGGGTGCCCCCGCCGATCTGGCCCACCAGTTCCACGTTGTCGTCTGCTGTGGTCACGACAGGCAGCGGGCGAGGGAAGCCCGCTAGCGGCGGACCTTGGGCCGCTATGGCTGACGCCAGCGCGAGGGCCATGCCCAAAACAATGAGGATTGACCACTTCCCTTTCATCGTTCCACCTCCTTGCACCGAGGAGAAAGCTCCACATCCGGACTGGCTGAATGTGTGGTTGCATGTCAGTGGAGCGGGGCAGCTGATGCCAGGTGCCGGCACCACTATACTGTCAAACGCCTAAGGATACAAGCCACTCATGCCACCCTCCCAAGGCTTCTCCAAAGTCGCTTGATAAGCCCCCAGGGATACCCTGCGGGGCAGGATGAAAAAGTCCTTCCATAGTGCGTCGAGCTATTCCGTTGCCTTGGCCGCTTCGCTCGAGGTAGAGATTCAACTTGACCACTTTGATTATGGAGAAGGTCCTGTTGCCTGGGCTAATTCGCCTTGCTTACGGCTCGACTTCACGTTAGAATACCCCTATGCATATGCATCCGTTGAGTTGGCTTCGTCGTGTCTGGCATTGGTTGCGGCAGTTCGCTGCGCACCCTCTGCCGTTACGCCTCCTCCTGGTCTTTCCTATGCTCTGGTTAGCTGGACGGGTGCCGCGCCCCGTGGTGCGCCTGGGTCCGCAGCAGACGGTGCAGACCAACAACCCCGCAGTCGGCGTGCACACGCGCATGACCGACGAGGTCGAGGAGTGGAAGATCAAGCGCACGCTGGAAATGGTGCGCGAGATGGGATCGCCGTGGATCGTGGAGTATTTTCCCTGGGGCTATTATGAGCCGGAGAAGGGCGCGTACGATTGGGCGCACCCCGATCTGGTGGTGAACCACGCCCTGGCCCAGGGGCTGACGGTGCTGGCGCGGGTTGACCTTGTGCCCGAGTGGGCGCGGCCGGCGAACACCACCTTCCGCTACCTGCCCGAGGAGCGCTCTGCCGACTTCGTGTACGCCTTTGTCCAGCACTTATCTGGGCGCATCCACCACGTGATTGTCTGGAACGAGCCCAACCTAAGCTTCGAATGAGGCTACCGCCAGCCCGACCCTGCCGCCAACGCGCGCCTGCTCCAAGTCGTCTAACCGCGGGCCAAGGAGGCCGACCCCGACGTGGTCGTGCTGGCGGCGGGCCTGGCCCCCACTCTGGCGCCGCCCGGCAGCGAGTGGGGTATGAACGATCCGGAGTTCCTGCAGCGCATGTAC
>Ga0315291_10010909_pt1 | contig 11085 bp, 11 predicted proteins | sample YL17G12_20_MG_FD_203070 | JGI IMG/M metagenome (GOLD analysis project Ga0315291, IMG submission 203070) | Sediment microbial communities from Yellowstone Lake, YNP, Wyoming, USA - YL17G12_20 | ecosystem: Environmental > Aquatic > Freshwater > Lake > Sediment | place: USA: Wyoming | collected... | reverse complement strand
TCGATATCTATAGCAGATAAAATCTTCAAGGGAGATATTTCTCCAGGCAAAGCCGAAAGTCACAAGGCAAACTACGGTAAGATATTCTCTGCAAATGATGGGCAGATTATCGATGAGGTTTACCTCACTGTTTTCAGGGCGCCAAAAAGCTATACCAAAGAGGACCTGGTCGAGATAAGCTGTCATGGGAGTCCATTTGTGCTTTACAGAGTACTTCAGGAGATAATAAAATCCGGTGCAAGGCTGGCGAATCCAGGGGAGTTTACCCTCAGGGCTTTTTTAAATGGAAGAATCGATTTGACTCAGGCTGAGGCAGTGGCTGAGATCATAAAGGCAAAGACCGAGTTGAGCCTGAAACAGGGGTTAAAACATCTGCAAGGGGGGTTGTCAGAAAAAATAAATCTTATCCGGGAAGAGCTGATCAATATCTTAGCTGAATTAGAGGCAAGGATAGATTTTCCAGAAGATGAGATCGAGGAGTTAGGTAGGTCGGATATTTTGGAGAAGATGCAAAAGATTGAGTCAGACATAAAGAGTTTAATTGACACTTATGAGGAGGGGAAAATTCTGAAAGAGGGGCTGAGGCTGGTTATCGTGGGGAAGACTAATGTGGGGAAATCGTCTCTCCTGAACGCCTTTTTAAAAGAGGAGCGCGCTATTGTTACTCCTATTCCCGGAACGACCAGGGATGCAATCAGCGAATATACTAATTTCAAGGGTTTGCCGGTGAGATTGACTGATACTGCCGGTTTCAGGTTCTCGCAGGATAGAATTGAGATCGAAGGGATAAAAAGGACCAAGATCGAGATAAATAAAGCTGACTTTATACTTCTGGTTATTGATGCTTCAACTGGTGTGACAGAAGAGGATAAGGAATTGGAAAAAGAGCTTTCTGAATTTAGCCATATAATTGTGATTAATAAGGTGGATTTAGTCTCAGATGAAACGGTTAGAGAAATTGAGTTGAGCTTTACTGAGAAATCAAAGAAGATTCAAAAAATCTCAGCTCTCAAGGGAACCGGGATCGAGGAGCTTAAGGAAAAAATCGCTGACGAGGTATTCTTTTCCAAAAAAGGACTTGACCAGTCCGCCTCCGGCGGATTAATTACTAATTTGAGACATAAGGAAGCATTATCCAAAGCAGTTCAATCTATGGGCCTGGCTAAAGAAAGCTTTATGAAGAATATGAGCTTTGAGTTTGTGGCTTTGGATTTGAGAGTTGCCCTGGATTCAATTGGTGAGATTGTAGGCAAGGTAGTCACCGAGGATATCCTGAATAAGATTTTTTCAGAGTTTTGTATTGGGAAATAAAATGAATCCGTTGACTCTGAAATTCCATTTTATTATCATAGCATTATGTTCGATAAGAGAAAAATAGTTGAGAAATTTGCACTATCAGAGCACATTGTTGTTTATCCTGGTGATTGCATAGAATTACTGAAGACCATACCGGATGAGTCATTGAAACTTATTGTTACCTCGCCGCCTTACAACATTGGAAAGGAATATGAGAGGCGACTGAAGCTGGAGTCTTACCTTGACCAACAAGAAGCTGTTATCCAGCAGTGTGTAAGATGCCTTTCGCCTCGTGGGAGCATTTGTTGGCAGGTTGGAAATTATGTAGACAATGGTACCATCATCCCCCTCGACACGGCGCTATATCCGATTTTCAGGGATTCAGGTCTTAAAATGAGAAATCGGATCATCTGGCACTTTGAACACGGTTTACATTGTAGTCGCCGATTTTCAGGGAGATATGAAACGATTATATGGTTTACGAAATCTGATGATTATGTATTCAATCTCAACCCGGTAAGAGTACCACAGAAGTATCCGGGCAAAAAGCATTTCAAAGGACCAAATGCCGGAAAATACTCTTGCAATCCTCTTGGCAAGAATCCTGGAGATTTGTGGGTAATACCTAACGTAAAGAGTAACCATGTTGAAAAGACTGAACATCCGTGTCAATTCCCGGTGGCACTAATAGAGCGTCTTGTTCTTGCAATGACAAATGAAGGAGATTGGGTCTTAGATCCGTTCCTTGGGACCGGCACTTCAATTATTGCAGCTATTCGTCACAATCGCCGTGGAGCAGGTGCAGAAGTTGTTCCCAAGTACATACAATTAGCCAAAGATAGGATACAACGGGAACTTGCTGGAACTCTCAAAACGCGGCCAATGGGCAGACCTATATACGATCCAATTGAAGCTGGTAATAAGCTAACTTCAGCCCCCTGGATTAATTCCGAAAACTCGAAACAGATTTTGTTAATTAAAGAGAGGAAGGTTAGATACCAGACAAGATGAAAATTGTAGAAACCTATTCCCATCTAAATGGCCTTGAATTTCTTCTGGTTCACAAACCCGATCTATGGCGAGAGGTACAATCTGTTATTAAGAATGTGGATGCAGAAAAGTTCAAGACCAAAGTTTCCAAAGAGAAGACGATGAAGGGCGAAATTCTTTATAGTCCTGTCGGTATGAATGCTGATTTCAAAAGGTTACTGCGTGACAAGAGCTGGCAAGAGAGCCGGGTCAGTTATTGGGTAACCAAGAGCGAAAAGCTGATTCGAAAGACACTGACTATGACACCGGCGGAACAAAAGAAAGAAATTGAAGCAGCAGGCGAAGTACCTATTTTTAGCTACAACCAGACCGATTTTGTCAAAGACCGAGTAGCCGTTGAAGTGCAGTTCGGTAAATATTCATTCGTAGCATATGACCTCTTTGTGAAACATCTTGCCTTCTACGTCGGTGACTATATTGACGTCGGGGTTGAAATCCTACCAATGAAGTCTCTCCAATCACACATGAGTTCTGGGGTACCCTACTATGAGGGTGAAATCTACAATGTCGTTAGGCAGGGTCGCGGCGTTCCCGCAGTTCCTTTGATTATCCTTGGGATTGCAGCATAAATGTAAGAATTGCGAACAAATCATTACAGCTAAACCTATGTTGCGCCGACAGGCATGGGTTTTAATTGGGACGAGTCACGAAAGAAAATGACCACCGGAGCCACTTCACCGAATAACCCACTGCCCCACGGGGCACGCGGGCTGGATCTCGGCGAGGGCGTTTTAGTCTTCGCGAAAAATAAGATAGTCGTGACCGCAAAGGGAGCGTGCGAGCACTTTACGATGCATTTCGGAACAGACTTACAAATATTGGATTTTCACAAAACTCGAAAAGCCGCCGATGGCTCTGATATTTACACGACGCTGTTTACAATTACTCATACGAATTTGGCCGCAATGTTACAAGAAATTGCGCTGCCCGCTGTGCAGGCATTGCTCGGCGTACTTCGTCCTCTTCGTCCCGGATGGATGGCCAGGAAACGTGTTGGAGCCTTTGTTGGCCTCATGCCGGCAGAGTCCGATATCCCGGCTGTGACAAAGATACGGCGCGGGAAACTGGTTCTCGATCCCGACAAATTGGCTGCTCAAGTCCGGGCTCCTGAGTTTCTTGAAGATCTTTACGACCTCAGTGACGGGCAAACCTTTACGCTCTTCGCATGCAAGAATCCCAGCAGACCACGGAGAATAGGCTTCGGCTTTAAGTTCACTGATCCCACAGGTCGTCGACGTCTCGTTTGGTTTCGAGAGTGTCAGGCAGTTGAGGCATTCAAACGCATTGGTACGCTCCTCGAGGCGGCGGCGGTCAAATATGGCACGTTTCACAAGGCATTGCCATGGTAGTAATAGGCAGGCGGGTGCAGCTGAGACATTCATTATGTAATTCAAAGGAGGAGTCAAATGACAATAAGCAAGCATGATTTAGAAAAAATGACTGACTTACTTGAGAAAGGGTCCACTATAGCTTATATTGCGAAAAAGTTCAATAAAAAATATGATTACTGGGAGATATATAGGGAGGTCCCAGATCACAGTTTTCTTGGAAAGAAGCGAAGCATCTCGAATCGTTTAAAAAAGCTTGAAAAAGATGAGTTAAAAGTACACCGCACACAGTTGATTAATGAGATAAGAGGAATACTGGATGATCTTTATAAAACTTCAAAGAAAAATTTCAAGAAACTTATTGATATTGGGGAAATTATCTTCAAATAATGTGTGATAATTAGCTTCACCTGCTCGCTCGCGTTCTCGTAGACAGCGAGCCGGTCCAGATATTACATATAGTAAATGAATCATGTCAGACTGGTTTGAGACGATGGAGGAACGCCACTGGCTCCTTCCGGTCCACAGGATCCAGATTCGGAATGAAAAGGGAGAAGAAGAGGCTCGATTTAAGACATCTCTATTTAAATGTTACCCAACAAATACTACAATTTAATCTTTTGTTGGGTAACTTTTCCCTTGACAATTGTTACCTAACAAAGTATGATGTGGTAATAGTTGTTGGGTAACAGGAGGAGATATGGTAGGTGTGATAAAAGGAGTCCTCAAAGAGGAATTACATAATTCTCTGCGGATGAAAAAGGAGTATGAACAGGCTCTAAAGAATCTGCCTCAGGGATGTCTGGCGGTTAGAAAGATACGAGGCCATAAATATTATTATCTGGTGAAAAGGATAGATAAGAAAGTAAAGTACATATATAAGGGGAAAATATCTGAAGAAGAAAAAAAGAAGTATTCAGAAGCAAAAGAGTTGAGGGTAAAATACAGAAAATTGCTCTCTCAAGTGAAAAAACAGATCAGGTTTTTAAGGAGTTCCTTACGTGGAAAAGAAGCAATATGAGCTATGCCTTGAGATCTTGAGAAGGTTCCATAAAGCGAATATCTTAAATGATTTTGTTCTGATTGGTAGCTGGTGTATATTTTTTTATAAAGATTATTTTTCCTCTGTTTCCTATATCAATCATGCTACTCTAAAAACAAGAGATATGGATTTTCTTATAAGTATGCCTGATAAGATAAAGCAGACAATAGATATTCCTAATCTTCTTAAGGACTTAGGTTTCGTGACTGCATTCAGAGGTACTTATGGCTATATAAAACTCGACCACCCTGATCTTATAGTTGAGTTTTTAGTTCCGGCAAAAGGGAAAGGTACAGATAAACCCTATTCCGTGCCTAAATTAGGCATAAATGCCGAAGCATTAAGATTCCTTGATTTTTTATCGGAGAATACTATAAAAGTTAAGGTTGAAGATTTCTATTTGAACTTACCTCATCCTGCCAATTTCGCCCTGCAAAAGTTAATAGTCTCCCGCCGAAGAAGTAAAGAAGATAAGGCCATAAAAGATAGAAACATAGCACTTGCGATTTTGAAGGCATTAATTACCAAGAGAGAAACGAATAATGTCCGTCAGGTTTTTAGATCAATGCCAGGCAAATGGCAAACGAAGGTCATTCGAGGCTTGGAAGATGCGAAGGAAAAAGAGATTTTGAGTATTCTTAAGAAATAGATTGAAACAAGATCCTCTTGGAGTCCTGCATAAGGACATGAGAATCATGCCACACTGGTTTGAGACGATGGAGGAGCGCCTCTGGCTCCTTCCGGATGAGGAAGGAGAAGAAGAGGCTCGATTCATCAAGAAGGCATTGCGATTGCGCAAGGGGCAAGCTGTGCTGGATGCCCCGTGCGGGGCTGGGCGTATTGCCTTTCACTTGGCTTGCCAGGGTTGCGCGGTCACAGGTGTGGATCTGCGCCCTCAGTTTGTGAATCGTGCGCGGCGCAAATTTCGCACCGAAGGGTTACAGGGCAAGTTCAAGGTCATGGACTTGCGCGGTCTGGACTTCGAAGAGGAGTTTGATGGGGTACTCAACTGGGAAGGTAGTTTCGGCTACTTCTCGGAGAAGGAGAATTTTGACCTGATCCGGCGCTACGCTCGTGCGCTTCGGCATGGCGGCAGATTGCTGATCGATCAAGCAAACCGCGAATACATCCTCCGGCACTATGTCCCGGAGCGACGCCGCGGTGAAGTGATTATACGGAATTACTGGGACAGGGATAAACAGCGAATTATCTCCCGCAGGATAGTCAACGGGCGTAATGATCCGAAGAATATGTCTTCAATGCGGGTCTACACTTTTCGAGAGACAAAGGAGTTGTTCAAACAGGCCGGCTTGGTAGTGGAGGCGTTCTATGGCTCTTTCCGCGGGGAGCAGTTTCGCCGGTCAAGTCCGCGCCTGATTGCCGTGGGCAGAAAGATGTGAAAAGAAAGAAAAATTATTTAGGAATTCTGCATAGGTAAATAAAAGAACTGGAATTTTTTCTGATCTTAATTGTAATTGGGTTAAAAGAGGATTCTAACTTTTTAATAGCTTAACAATTCACACATTTTCAAAGGAGTAGGAGATGAGAAAAGTAAGCTTAATGCTTGTGACAGTAGGTTTGATTTTTCTTTTCTTGAATACCTGTTTGGCTAACGACTCAACAATGGTTCGCAAAGGAAAATGGGGTATTTCCTTGTCAGTTAGCGGGTTAAGTAATTTGGGGATTGGCTTATATCAGGGAGGCATAGGGGTCAAACACTGGTTTTCTGAGGGTTTTGCGCTGAAGAGTATCTTGGGATTGAGCGCAAAAAGTAGAACTTACCACAGTATAGATACTCTTTACAGCGACAATAAAATCAATCAGGCAACTTTCTCAGCGAATCTCGGAGGTGAACTTCATTTTTCAAAGGGTTCCAGGTTTTCGCCATACTTTTACACCGGGTTCAACTATACTATGAACACTACAACTGAGTATTCTGCTACGCCTGTGAGCAGGCCCCCTGGATGGAACACAAAACGTCGCACCTCTACAAGTTCGTTTGGAGTTGACGGCGCAATTGGGGTAGAATATATGTTTTTCCAGCATCTCAGCCTGGCAGGCGAATATCAGGTCGGATTGAGTTTTCAGACGGATAAGATTCGAAATACTCTAATACCTGGACCGGGCATAGTCCAGCCGCCTGAACTGAAAACCACAATCACAAGCTTCGGGACTAAAACCTCGAGTTTGATATTGACTGTTTATTTTTAGGCTTTATTTTACGGGTACGAGCATGTGTAGAAAGTAAGCTCAGTTTGGCCTGAAGAAGTTGGGTAGAGCCAAGCTCCATCCCTACGAGGTTATTAAAAAGCAGGATATGTTTCACGTGAAACATCGTATGTATGTTTAATCGGAATATGATCGATTATCAGGAAAGATTCGAGGTTATAGTCATAGGCGCCGGGCATGCGGGGTGTGAGGCTGCTCTGGCGTCTGCCCGTATGGGGTGTAAGACTCTGCTTCTGACTATGAACAAGGAGACGATTGCCCAGATGTCCTGCAATCCTGCTATTGGAGGATTAGCCAAGGGTCATCTTGTCAGAGAGATCGATGCTCTTGGCGGAGAAATGGGTTTTGTCACGGACAAGACCTACATTCAATTCAAAACCCTGAACAAGAAAAAAGGTCCAGCGGTCTGGTCTTCAAGAGCTCAATGCGACAGGGTGGCTTATAAGATGGCTATGAGGAATTCCTTAGAGATTCAGCCGAATCTTGTTTTGAAGCAAGGGAATGTAGAAGAAATTCTGATAGAGAACTATAAAGTTAAGGGGGTTTTAACTTCAATTGGAACAGTCTATTACGGCGATGCAATCATTCTGACTTCGGGGACATTTCTCAATGGACTGATCCATATAGGGTTAGTAAATTTTCCTGCAGGAAGAGCTGGTGAGTTTCCCTCTTTAAAGGTCTCGGATAAGTTAAAAGAAATGGGTTTTGAAGTTGGAAGGCTTAAGACCGGAACTCCTCCTCGAATTGATGGAAAGACTGTTGATTTTTCAAAGACTATTCCTCAACCAGGAGATGAAAATTATAAGCCCTTTTCATTGAGAACCAAGGAGATAGAGAAAAAAGACCATCTTTGCTATTTGACTTATACTAATGAAGCCACGCATAAGCAAATCTTACAGAATCTTGACCGTTCACCTCTCTACAGCGGGCTAATCAAAGGAATAGGACCAAGGTATTGCCCCTCAATTGAGGATAAGGTTGTTAAGTTCAAAGAAAAGCCCAGGCATCAGATATTCTTAGAGCCTGAAGGAGAGAACACTACTGAATATTATGTTAATGGATTCTCGACTTCCTTGCCAGAAGATGTTCAGCTCAAAGCATTAAGAACAGTTCCCGGACTGGAAAATGTGGAGATGACCCGTCCCGGATATGCGATTGAATATGATTTCTTTCCTCCGACACAGCTCAAGTCTAACCTGGAAACAAAGTTAGTCGAAAATCTTTTCTTTGCCGGGCAGATAAATGGGACTTCTGGGTATGAAGAAGCTGCAGCACAAGGAGTTATGGCAGGAATTAATGCAGTTCTGAAACTAAGGAAAAAAGAACCTTTTATCCTGGACCGGAGTGAAGCGTATATTGGAGTTCTGATTGATGATCTGGTTACCAAAGGAACCCTGGAGCCTTACCGGATGTTTACCTCCAGAGCAGAGCACAGGTTGATTTTAAGGGAAGATAATGCAGATGAAAGGCTGTTGAAATACGGGCATAAATACGGATTGATCTCAGATGTGCTCTGTAAAGAATTCAAAGATAGAAAGATAGAAGTCGAGGAGGAGAAGTTGAGGCTTAAGAAGATCTTTGTTCCATTAGGCTCATTCGGTAATTTGTTAGAAGAAAACAGCAATGGCAAGAGAGTCTCTCTGGCTTATGCTCTGAAGATGCCGGAGATAACTTATGAGGAATTACTTAAAATCGGCCAGGTTCCTGAGGATTTGTCTCAAATAGTTAAGGAGAAAGTTGAGATAGAGATAAAATATGATGGCTACATAAAAAGAGAGCTGAAAGAGATTGAGAAATTCAAAAAGTTAGAGAATATGGTTATTCCGGAGAAGTTTGACTATTCTAATCTAAAAGGGTTTAAAAGGGAGGCAAAAGAGAAGTTGATGAGAATCAAGCCCAGGTCAATTGGCCAGGCATCCAGGATCTCCGGGGTTTCTCCTGGAGATATAGCAGTTCTGATGGTATATCTGAAACAATTCAGCTCAAAATCAGGCTCATTTTCAAGTAAATCAACAACTTAAGGAGAATGTTTCACGTGAAACATGGTGAAACTGACTCTTTTGAGAAATTCGCAAGGTCACTGAAAGAGCATCTCGATTTAGACCTATCCTTAAAATCCCAGAAAAAATTCAGACTTTATCTGGATGAGCTCTTGTCCTGGAATAAAAGGATAAATCTCATCTCCAGGAAAAAAGATAAGCCAGAAGATGTTTACAGGCATTTTTTGGATTCACTCTTGATCTATAAAGCAGTGAGAATCCCAGAGTCTGCAAAGATCCTGGATTTAGGCTCAGGCGCTGGGTTCCCGGCCATTCCAATGAAGATCCTCAGAGAGGATTTGAATATCACCATAGTAGAATCTATCCGGAAAAAGGTTTTATTTCTCAAAAAGATGATTGAGCTTTTGGATTTGAAGGACATAACTGTTCTTCAAAAAAGAACTGAAGAAATTCAGAATAAACTGGAGTTCAAAGAAAGTTTTGATTTTATTACAGCTAAAGCTTTTGGAAAATTGAAACAGACGATTCATGCTGCTTATCCTTTTCTGAAACAGAACGGGATTCTGGTTGCTTACAAGGGAAGCTCGTACAGGTCAGAGATCATAGACTTTCTAAAAGAGCCGAGAAATCTGCAACTGCAGATCAAGGACATAGAATTTTTTGCGATTCCCGAATTCGAAATAGAAAGATTCTTAGTCCTCATTGAAAAAACCTCTTGACCTTTTCAATTTTTTCTTTTATAAATACAAAAATTATAAGGAGTTGGTTTCTTGAAAAAGGATTTTTGAGATGGGAAAGATAATCGCAATAGCAAACCAAAAAGGCGGGGTGGGCAAAACCACAACTGCAGTTAACCTGTCCGCCTGTCTGGCAGTAGCTGAAAAAAAAGTCCTGCTGATAGATATAGATCCCCAGGCAAATTCGACTTCTGGCATGGGGATAGATAAGAATAATCTGCAAAACACGATATATGAGGTCTTGATAAATGAGGTCCCGATAAAAGATGCAATTCTTCCAACCACAATCCCTTTTTTAGAAATTGTTCCTTCCTCGTTAAGATTGGTCGGCTCTGAAATTGAACTCGTTAATTTGGAAGGAAGAGAAAGAAAACTAACTTCAGCTTTAGCTCCGATAAAAGATGAATATAGCTTTATCCTGATAGATACCCCTCCTTCTTTAGGGCTCTTGACCATCAACACCTTAACTGCGTCAGACTCAGTTTTAATTCCGATCCAGTGCGAATATTATGGGTTAGAAGGTTTGAGCCAGCTTTTGAATACGATCAATTTGGTTCGGCAAAACTTAAATCCGCGCCTCGAGATCGAGGGAGTAGTTTTAACGATGTATGATGTCAGGTTAAACCTGTCCAAACAGGTGGCAGAGGAGGCAAAGAAGTTTTTTGGGGGAAAAATCTATACCACTGTTATTCACAGGAACGTAAGGATTTCAGAGTCCCCGAGTTTTGGAAAACCGATCATACTTTATGATATCTCCTCTACCGGGGCAGAGAATTATATAAATTTAGCCAAGGAGATCTTAGACCATGACCAGAATAGCGTTAGGTAAAGGGATAAAGGCTTTGATTCCTGACCTACCTCAAGAAGTCAAATCAGAAATCAATGTCCTGGAAAAAGAAAAAAGGGGAGTTTTAGAACTGGAAGTCGAAAGGATTCGGCCGAATCCATATCAACCCAGAGGGAGTTTTAATCAGGGAAAATTAGATGAGCTTACAAATTCAATCAAAGAAAAAGGAGTAATCCAGCCGATAATAGTTAAGAAGATAGAGGATGGTTACGAGTTGGTTGCAGGCGAAAGAAGGCTTGTAGCAGCAAAAAAGCTTGGACTCGCACTGATTCCAGCCATTTTGACAGAAAATCTGTCAAAAGAGGGTTCACTTGAGCTTTCAATAATAGAAAACGTGCAAAGAGAAGACCTTAATTCTATTGACCAGGCTAAAGGTTACAGGAGATTAATCGAGGAATTCGGACTTTCACATGAGGATATGTCCAAAAAAGTTGGCAAAGATAGAACTACGATCTCTAATATTCTGAGATTGTTGAATCTTCCGGAGGAAGTACAGATGTCTCTGGTCTCCGGAGAACTGTCAGAGGGTCATTGCAGAGCGCTTCTGAGTTTGGAT
>Ga0315291_10010908_pt1 | contig 11085 bp, 6 predicted proteins | sample YL17G12_20_MG_FD_203070 | JGI IMG/M metagenome (GOLD analysis project Ga0315291, IMG submission 203070) | Sediment microbial communities from Yellowstone Lake, YNP, Wyoming, USA - YL17G12_20 | ecosystem: Environmental > Aquatic > Freshwater > Lake > Sediment | place: USA: Wyoming | collected... | reverse complement strand
TCGACTTTGCCGGCCTGGTGCGCGGCGCCTCGCAGGGTGAGGGCCTCGGCAATCAGTTCCTCGGTCACATCCGTTCCACCGATGCCATCGTCAATGTCGTGCGCTGTTTTGAAGACGCTGATATCACCCACGTTGAAGGTTCAGTCAATCCGATCCGCGACATCGAGACGATTCAGGCCGAGTTGATCTATGCCGATACCGGCACGGTCGCCAAGGGCCTCGAGCGCTACCGCAAAATGCTCAAGTCCGGAAAAAAGGACGCGATTGCCATCTGCGCCATGCTCGAGGCGTTGGACGCTCATCTGCAGGGTCTTAGACCCGGACGCACCTTTGATCATCAGCCTTTTGTCGGTGATATGCAGGAGGTAGACGACGCCTGGCGTGATCTACACCTGCTGAGCTCGAAGCCAGCGATTTATGTTTGTAACGTCGACGAGGATTTAGCCACTGGCGTGGGCGATAATATCCACACTAAAGCGGTGCGTGCGCATGCTATCAAAGAAGGGGCCGAGGTCATCTTGTTGTGCGGCAAGCTTGAAGAAGAAATTAGCACCATGGCTGCTGCCGATCGCCAGGAGATGATCGCTGATCTGGGCATGGCTGAGCCGGGTCTTAACGCGCTGATTAGGGCGGGCTACGCCACCCTCGGGTTACAGACCTATTTTACGGCAGGTGAGAAGGAGGTTCGGGCATGGACCATCCATCGCGGCGACAAGGCACCGGCGGCAGCGGGCAAGATTCATTCGGATTTCGAGCGTGGCTTTATCCGTGCCGAAGTGTTTGCAATTGCCGATCTGCTCAAAGCCGGCTCGCGGGTTAAGCTTAAGGAGCTTGGTCAGCTACGCTCGGAAGGCAAGGAGTATGTTGTCCAGGACGGCGACGTCATGGAGTTCCGTTTCAACGTCTAATACGTTAGTAAACGGCGTCGGTCAGGTCCGGCGGCAGGCTGCGGCGCTGGGTTTTTTGGCATATTTTTGCCGGATTGATGCCGGCCTGCGGAATGCCGAGTTGACCACTGTCGACCGGGCTCATCACGCGCAGCGCAGCGACCGGCTTGCCGTCGATGCGGATCAAGGCATAGTCCTGTTTTGCAGCCAGTTCGCTGGTCAGACTAAAATAGCGTTGTGCTCCGCTTGGTGTCAGCGTTACCAGCCAGGTGTGATCGCTTTGCGCCAAGGCTGGGCTGATCTCCTGGATGTCGCTACCGGTTAATGATATGCGAGGGTCTGTATAAAATTTTTGTCCTTGCACGGTGACGCTGGTCGCTCCAGCGGCAAGGCGTTTAGCTTGCCTGTAAGCGCGCTGTATGCTGAATTTGCCGCGGCCATATTCTAGGCATTTAAGCTGAGTATAATCGGCCGCCATCAGCTTAAAGCCAGTGCGGCACGGGATGCTGCCGGGATCAAGCTGCAGGCAGCGGACGAAGCTTCGCATGCCGCTAAGCTGGTCGCCCCCGGCGCTGGCTAACTTGAGCGCTAAATATTCATGGGCTCGTGATTGATTGGGGAAGGCGCCGACCAAAGTCAGCCCTCGCAATACAGTGGCGGCAGGCGTGAAGGATTCACTGTCACCAGTAGCGCTGCCGCTGATCCTAGTTTGTAAATCCCGCTCGACGCGGTCTAGTCCCTTGGCGACGGCTAGCTGCACCTCAAAGTCCTCGGGATGCTCCTTGCCGAACTGCTGTAGTAGTTTTCCCAGTAAGCCCTCGTCGGTCGGGCTGAGCGGCTGATGGTTGACAAGTCCGCCCAGGATCGGCCGCAGGGCATCGATAGCCTTTAGCTCTTCGCTGCTAGCTCCGTCGCGGGACTCGCCCAGATCGCCGAGCACCACGGCTGGGGTACGATCGACCGTGCCGTTGAAATATTGAAATCCTGCGAGCAGACTTTGTTTCGCCGACCTGCTTGGGCTGGCCCCGCTAGGCTCGCCTTCTTGGCCGTGCCGTGCTGCGATGCAGCCGCAAAGCTGCAGCAGGAAGAGGATGACCACTCCTAGATGTGGGGCGGTATGGTTGGTCTTCGCCAAGTCATCCTCGTCTACAGTTTTCGCCAGCTAAGGGCCCGTCAGGAAATGACTTGACCTAATGCGCAAGTCATTTCCTGACGGGTCTTAAGCGCCAAATATAGCATCATGCGTCCTTGGGACGCGATCAATTTTCTTAGAGACTCGCTTCTGAATGGAAAACGCTTAGGGCCCGTCAGGAAATAACTTGCGCAGTTGGGTGTCAGCTGACGGCCGTCTGCGGCCGATTTCAAAGCGAAAAATCCTCGAAATACCCGAGGTATTCCTCCGGTTTTTCGCTTTGAAATCGACCACAGCCAACCATCATCTGACACCCAACTGCGCAAGTCCTTTCCTGACGGGCCCTTATCGCAACGACCGTGGTATCACGTCGCTCAGTCTATTTAACGCATCTTGAAGTGGGTCTAACTGCGCCGCAGATGCTAATGGTGCCAGACCTGGTAGGTCAAATGCGACTAGTGGCGTCGGCTTGGACACGAACTTGACTCCGAGATTTTGGCACAGACGCCGCCAGGCTGGTGGCGGTGCCCCAAGCTCGGGATTGGGCATCGCTGCTAGCGGCACGCCTGCTGTAGCCTGGCAGGCTAAGACCAACTCCACCGCGGTGGCTGGCGACCACTTATTGATGCGGCACAGCCAGCCTGTGGTATCAGGCGTCGGCAAGAGGTCGAGGGCGCTCTGCATTTGGCCAAGTAGGCAGCGATGGATGCGTTCACCGGTTGTGCCTTCAAGCTCCTGCGTGCTTGTCCAAGGCTCTAGCGGCGGTGGGCTTGCTCCCGGTTCAGTCGAGACGATCAGCGCTGCTGCACCGCCTGTAGGCAAGTAATTGGAGACAAAGGCTCCGCTATGGACTCGGGCCAATGGGCCGTCGCACCATGAGCCATTGTGCCAGCCGAAGGCGCTGACTAAAAAATAGTCGCCCTCAACTGCATTCAACTGCGGCCATTCGATGGGTTGGTGCCAGGGTCGAACGGCAACCACTAGCCGCAATTCTAAAGGAAAAACGTTTACCAGGTAGAGGCCCTGGCCGAGGTCCTGGCTGATGACAGGGGCCACCTTTGTCGGGCCCGTCGAGTTTGAGGTTAACGTCTTACCGTCGTTTTCCAGGCGCAAGTAGAGCCAGGGCACTACGGTCTCAGGTACCGACTGGGTCGACGTTAGGATGGTTAGGCCGTGTGTTGTTACAGAGCCCTCTTTGAGGACGTTCGTCCTATCAAAGCTGCTCGGTGCTATACCTCGACTGAGAATCCACCGCATTCGTTCCACCGTTGAGTTGCAGGTGTGCCATTGCCGCGAGTTGGGTGCGTTTCGCGCCAGCCTGTTGCTATCACGTTTCTGCTCCACGTGGTACGGGGTACCGATGTAGGCCACTTGCATATCTAATCTATATGATTATTTTTATGGTGCGTCCAATAGGTTGGCAGGCTATGCTGCGCCGAATCAGTTATGAATCAGGGATAAAATGCCTTTTTTGAGCCAAACTGAGTTAGAATAATGACTCATGCACTGCTATGATCCGGCTTCGCTACAAGTATTCACGCTCCGCGCATCATATAGTCCTCATATGACCCCTCTAACACTTTAGGATTATGCTTTGACCATCGACGTCGAACAACTCGCCGATCTCACCGCTCCGGCCTCACTGGGAGCTCATCGGCCGGCCGCCGGCTCAAATATCATCCTCATCGGTGCCAGTGGTGCCGGTAAGTCCAAGGTGGGATTCCTCCTTGCTAAGTTGCTCGGATATGGGTTTCTCGATCTCGACGAATTGGTCGAAGGCAAGGCGCATGCGACTGCTGAAGCCATCTTTGCCAGCCATGGCGAGGAGCACTACCGTCGTTTGGAGAGTGCGGCAATCATGGCCTTGCGAGGACTGCGCAGTCACGTGATTGCCACCGGTGGTGGTGCGGTTATGGCCGCGGGTAACTGGGATTTACTCGCCCGCCTAGGGACGATCGTGTGGCTGAATACCCCGGCCGATGAGATCGCGCGGCGCTTAATCGGTGTCGAGGCGGAGATGGCCAGACGCCCGTTATTGGCCGAAGTCCTCGAGGTCAAGGATCGAGAGGGCCGGTTGCGCCAGCTGACTGAACGCCTAAGCGCTTTAATTGGCAACCGCCTCGAATTCTACAAGCAAGCCGACTTGGTCGTCGCTGATAGCTTTTCCACCCCGGAGTCAACTGCGCAGCGCGTCCGTGCGGTGTTGGTCCAGGCCTCCGTCCTTAACCTGCCCACAGAGCAGCAACCCTATGATCGCTGGCACGTTCTATAGACCTTCATAACGGCAGCCCCCGCCGCTATCTTTTCTTCGCACAGGCAGCCATGCCCGACGTTTCCAAAGCCTTAGAAAAAATCGCCGCGGCGCCATGGCGTCCGGGCCTGGTAGTGCTCGGTGCCAGTTTTCTGGCCGCCACCGCTGTTTCAACCGTCATGGGTTATTTGGTCCAGCCCGCGCCGGGCAGCGCCAGACCGATGAGCCGGCCGGCGAGTAGTAACTTTAGTGTGCCCGAACCGACGGCCACCTTGACTAAGGCGTCGATCGAAACCATCGTCAAGCGCAACTTGTTTAATTCCGAAGGGGTGGCCGGTGCAGGCCAGCAGCTAGAGGGAGGAAGTAGCCAAGATGGTAAGGCGGCGGTGATCCTCAGATCGACCCTGCCGATCGTCCTCATGGGCACCATTTATGGTGGCGATCCCTTATCAGGGATCGCCTTGATCGAGAACAGCACCAAGAAGACGATCAACAGCTTTATCGTCGGCGACAGCCTCCAGAAGGACGTTACCTTAACGGAAATTCACAAAGAGAAGGTCATTATCAGCAATGCCGGCCGCAGCGAATATATTGAAGTGCTGCAGGAAAAATTGAGTCGCAGTAAGCGCAAGCGCAAGTCGATCGTACCCGTTGATCCGGCCGACATCGTCGCGCCTTTAGCGACCGAGCCGCCACCGCCATCCTTTAAAGAAGACGGCTTTGAGCGCAAGGAGCGTGACATAAGCCTGACCCAGGCCTACCGTGAGAAGTTGCTTACGACTGATTTTACAAAGGTATTACAGGACGCTAAAGCCACGCCAAACATGGTCGACGGCGAGCTCAAAGGCTTCAAGCTCGATCGCATACGCAAGGACTCGATCTACGAAAAATCTGGCTTGCAAAATGACGACATCATCACCGAAGTCAACGGCGTACCCCTCAGCGACGCGGCTCAAGCTATCCGGCTTCTTCAATCCCTGCGTAAGGAGGCTGAAATCGATATTCGAATCATTCGTGCCACCACCCCCATGACCTTCAACCTGCGGGTAAAATAGCCAGGATTCCATGGCCGCTAACATCCACATCGCCCAATTTCTAAGCCGGCTCAATCTGACGCCTGAGCGTGCGGCTGTACTCGCGCGTTCGGCTGGTCAGGTGTCATTGATCGTCGCCGGCGCCTATATCGTCGCCTCTTTTGTTTCGGCTTATACCATGTCGGGTCTCATGAGTTCGGCGTTGGCAGCCAATCATCAGCGCGCGAACCAGACGGTGATCGCCGCCTCGGTGAATCTGACTAGCACGGATAACTACCGCGACATTGAAAAATCTATCCGCGAACGCAATCTGTTTAATTCCAGCGGTGACTTCCCGGAAGAGAAGTCTAGTGGTGGCGTCCGGGAAGGGACGAAAACCGCCACCTTTGATATCAATGCTGCATGCAACAAGCCGACGGTGAATATTGAGCTGATCGGTACGATTTTTCTCGGCGGCGCAGAATCGGTGGCCACGGTGCAGGAGTCTGGTTACTCTGAATCCGACGCCTACCGCGAGGGCGACATCATCGTTGGCAACGATCAGGCCAGTGTCGCTAAAATCGAAAGAAACCGGCTCATCATCAATAATCGCGGCGTGAAAGAGTGCTTGGAACTTGCGTCCGAGATGAAGGGAAAAGAGGGCGCAGCTACCTTCCCAGACACCGGTAACGGTGCGCCGCTCAGCCCCATGCCGAAGGGAGCGGCGGTCGAGACCGGTTGTATCCTAGAAGAAAAGTACATCCATGATGAACTTGGCCCAGGGTTTGGTACAATCATTCAGAAGGCTCGCCTGGTACCTAACACCGCCGACAATCAAATGAACGGTTTTAAGATCTTCGCCATTGATCAGACTAGCCTCTATGGCAAGACCGGATTGCAAAACGGTGATGTCATCACCCAGGTCAACGAGACTAGTTTAAAGCAGCCGGAGCAAGGTTTCGCACTGCTAGAAGCTTTCTCTAAAGAAAAAGAAGTGCGCATTCATATCTTGAGAAATGGCACACAGCCAATGATGTTGACGTGTCGCATCCAGTGAAGTTGTGGGCCTACCAATAGAGGGAGAGATCAATGTTTGCTTATAGGAACGATGCCGAAAGACTCATGGCTCCGTTAACGGCCCTGGCTCTGGCGTTGGCAATATTAGCCCTACCAAATTTGGCGACCGCTGCCGTGGTACCTGCTGCGAAAGCCGATGGGGCTGCGGCCTCGCCAGGCGCTAGCGCTGTTGCGGCAAGCGCTCCAGCGACGCAGCCTGCTGCGACCAGTACAGTCGCTACTGCGCCAAGCGCTCCCGCTGCAACCAGCACTGCCGCTGCTGCGGCAAGCGCTCCCGCTGCAACAGGAGCTGCTGCTGCTGCCGCAAGTGTTCCAGCTGCGAAGGGCGTAGCCGGGGCTGTGGCGGGGCCTCCCGCTGCTCCCAGCGTCGCAGTCCCGACGACGAGCGCTGCAGCTAAGCCGACCATATTACCGGTTGCGAGCACCCAGCCTGTGGCCGCAGCCGCCACTCCTGCGCCAGCCCGCGCGGCACCACCACCGCTGAAGAAGGTCGTGGCTCCAGTGCAAAAAAACCGCGAGGATCCCGTCGCCAGCAGTGCTCTGCCAGAAGAAGACAAAGACCTGCCCAACAGCCCGGATGATGCCGGCAATGCGGCGGCAGGCGGCATCGACGAGATCAAAGCCCATACGGTGCCATCGGGCAACGCCAAGGCTCCGGCGGTCGTCAAGGTGCCCGGCTTGCGGCAAGGCTCGGCCGGGGTGCCTGCTGGCCAGGAGTTGGTCAATATCGATTTTCCTGAGCCTACTGAGATCAAGGATATTATTAAAGCGGTGGCCTTGTGGACCGGTAAAAACGTCATCTTAGACCGCAATGTCAACGGTAAGGTGCAGATCATCTCGCCGCGCAAGGTGACCAAGGAAGAGGCCTATCAGGCTTTTCTCTCGGCTTTAAACCTGCTCGGGTTGACCACGGTAGAAACTGGTAAGGTCATTAAGATTATGCCAGTGCGAACTGCTGTGAAAGGCAATCTTAAGACCTTCCTTGGTTCAAGTTGGACGATGATGACCGATGAGATCATCACCCAGATCGTGCCGCTTAAGTACATCGACGCAAAGGAGATTCAGTCGACGTTGTCGCGGATTGTAGCCTCCAACTCGATGATCGCTTATCCGCCGACAAATACTCTCATTATCAGTGATTCAGGCTATAAAGTCCGGCGTATTCTCGACATCCTCGAGTTGCTTGACGTGCAGGGCCAGCAAAACCAAGTAGCTATCGTGCCGATACGTTTTTCCGAGGCGAAGAATATCAGCGAGAAGGTCACCGAGATTTTTAAGAATAGCGCCGAGGCAAAAAAAGGTGCGGGTTCAAGCGGCTATCATGGTTACAAAATCATGACGGACGAACGCACAAACTCAGTGATCATCTTCGGTCCGCCGCGCACCATTGCCGACGTCAAGGCTTTGGTGCGTAAGTTCGACATCCAGCTAGATGACCCCTCACGGCAAAGTGCGATCCATGTGCGGCCACTCGATTACGCGGACTCTAAAAAACTAGCCGCGACCTTATCCGCGCTCGCGACCGGGAAAAAGACGACACCCGGCGGCATGCCTGATTTTCGTCGGCCACCCATAGGTACGGTACCTGGTGCTGCCCCAAGTATGTCTGAGCCAATATCGGTGGCTTCGCTCGGTGATGATGTCAAAATCGCTCCCGATGAATCGTCAAACTCCCTATTGATCACCGGCAGCCATGCTGCCTATCAGACCATCAACTCGTTGATTCGTAAGCTTGACCTGCGCCGTTCTCAAGTTTATGTCGAGGCGGACATCCTCGATATCAATATCGGCAACGGCTTTCAGTTTGGTACCAGTGTTTTCGCTGGCCGCGGCGGCCCAAGCGACACGAGTATCGCCACCACCTGGCAGGGCCAAGCCCTTGGTCCGCTCATTGCGGCGCAGGCGGCGGCCAATGCGCCAGGCGCCTCTCAGACCAATAATTTACAGCAAATACAAAGCGTTGCTGGAGCTTTTTCCGAAGATATGACGGTCGGGATTCTGTCCGGCAAGCAAGTCAACATCGCTGGCTTGGGCACCTTTAGTCCAGGTGCTCTGATTAAGATGATCAAAACCGACACCAACACCCGAGTCCTATCGTCGCCCAATATCCTGACCTCCAACAACGAAGAAGCTCAAGTCGTTGCCGGGCAAAAGCTGTTCTTTACCTCTAAAGAGATTACTCCCATCACCGGCGCTATCGCCAACAAGGTGGAAAAAGAAGACGTCGACTTGACCTTGCGGATCAAGCCAAACATTAGCCAGTCCAACTATGTAACCTTGGCGGTCGATCTAGAGCAGAATTCGGTCATCGGCATCGACCCAACCAGCGGTCTGCCGAAGCTCAGTAAACGCAAGACCAAGCAGACCGTCACCGTTAAAAACAGCCAGACGATCGTAATCTCCGGTTTAGTCGAGACCCGTGAATTTCAGAACTTTAAAAAGATCCCTTTGCTCGGCGATATCCCGATCATCGGCTGGCTGTTTCGCAACTCGAACATCGAGCATTCGCGTAATAACCTGATGATATTTTTGACTCCACATATCATCCACGGCGCCGACGATCTGGCGGCTGTGTATAAACAGAAGCTGGAGGAGCGTGATCAGATTTTGGCCAGCATCTTTGGTTCTGATCACATCAAAGACGACTTCTATGCCATGCTCCCAACTAAGGAGGATGGCCAGTACGTACCCGACGATATCGACCGCGTCGAGGCAGCTCGGCGTGAAGAGATGCTGAAGGTGATGTATGAAGGCTCGGGCGAGAGTGAAACCAGCCCAAGTCAGCCGCCAAGCGACGAGAAAAAGGCAGCAAAAGCCATAGAGAACGACAGGAAGGCTGAAAAGATTGATGAGTCGCCTACCTATGTGCCGATGGCTGGCTCAGGCGATAGCAGCGATGGCGCGGCAGGGGGCGGCTCTGATGGCGCCGTTGACGCTGCCCCACCGCCACCGCCCCCACCAGCAGAACCGGTTGAAAGCGGCGGCAACGACGGCTAACTTCCTGGCTCAGGCGCGGCAAACGGCGGCAGACTGGCCTGCGGACATGACTAAAGGATGCGGCATTGAACGGGAAAAAAGCAGATCCAGCCATTGACCTTCCAGCTCCTCTTGTTGAGGGGGGCGGGACGCCGCTTCATCCAAAGTGGAGCAATCTGCCGCCGGTTTCGTTTCGCAAACTGCAGCGTAAATCCCTGGGACAGATCCTTGTTGAATCTGAGGCTCTATCCGAGGACCAACTCAATTCTGCCCTGGCAAGGCAGGGAGAATCTACAGCCAAGCTGGGCGAGATCCTGATCGAGCAGGAGGTGATTAGCGAAGAAGATGTGTTACGCGCCTTGGCCTATCAGCTTGACCTACCCTATTACGGCCGCCTGCCGACCAATGATATCGACCCTACCCTGGTTGATAGCATTCCCATTCAGTTCTGTCGTGATCACAAAATTCTGCCGGTGGCCAAAGACGATTTTAATGTAACCGTCGCCGTTGCTGATCCGCTCAATGTCTTCCCACTCGATGACCTGCGCCTGATTTTGTCCACGAATATCAATATGATCGTCAGTCCGGCTGCGGTGATCGAGAACAGTATAAACCGAGTTTACGAACGCTCCAACGACGCCTCACAAAAGGTCTTAGAAGACCTGAATGCACCCGAGATTGGTGAGGGCGATGACCTCGAGGAGACCCGTGATCTGCTTGAGTCGACCGACGACGAAAAGCCGATTATTCGCCTGGTGAACGGCCTGCTCGCCCGGGCCGCGAAAGAACGCGCTTCTGACATTCACATCGAGCCCTACGAAAACGAGATCATGGTTCGCTTTCGCATCGATGGTGCGCTGCAGGACAAGATGCAGATACCGCGTCGGCACGCCTCGACCTTGGCGACTCGGATCAAGATCATCGGTAAGCTCAATATCGCGGAAAAGCGCATACCTCAGGACGGCCGGATTTCGTTTCGTGTTGCCGGTAAAGACATTGACGTCCGCTTGTCGGTGCTGCCGACCTCGCACGGTGAGCGCATCGTCATGCGGTTACTAGACAAGTCTTCAGGGTCTAAACGCTTGGAGGATATGGGCCTTGATCCTGAGATAAGCGCTAAATGGATCAACCTGATTGAGCAGAGCCATGGCATCGTGCTGGTGACCGGGCCGACCGGCTCCGGTAAGACGACCCTGCTGTATGCCTCGCTCATGCACATCAATACCACTGACATCAATATCGTTACGATCGAGGACCCGGTCGAATATCAACTAGCCGGGGTCGGGCAGGTGGAGGTTAAAGAGAAGATCGGCCTGACTTTTATGGAGGGCTTGCGCTCCATCTTGCGGCAGGATCCGGACGTGATCATGATCGGCGAGATCCGCGATAGCGAAACCGCCGGGATTGCGATTCAGTCATCGATGACCGGTCACTTAGTATTCTCGACCTTGCATACCAATGACACGGCGACCACCGTGACCCGCTTTCTCGACCTCGGTGTGCAGCCCTTCCAGGTTTCGACGGCCGTGCTCGGAATCATGGCAACCCGTTTGATCCGCCGCCTTTGCTCCAGTTGCCGCGAGGCCTACGATCCGCTCGACGGCGAGCTGCTACTTATGGGTATGACGCGTGAAACCCTGGCCGCGCGTAAGATCTACCGGGCCGGAGACGGTTGCGAGGAGTGCAATGGCCTGGGCTATAAGGGGCGTATGGGGATCCATGAGTTAATGATCCTCGATGACGACATAC
>Ga0315291_10010907_pt1 | contig 11086 bp, 9 predicted proteins | sample YL17G12_20_MG_FD_203070 | JGI IMG/M metagenome (GOLD analysis project Ga0315291, IMG submission 203070) | Sediment microbial communities from Yellowstone Lake, YNP, Wyoming, USA - YL17G12_20 | ecosystem: Environmental > Aquatic > Freshwater > Lake > Sediment | place: USA: Wyoming | collected... | reverse complement strand
CGGGACATTCTTGCCCGGAGCGTTTGACAAGTATAAGAGATTTATATTAGATTCTAGATTTAATCAAACGACCCGCACGGGATTGTTACATCATTATAATAGATTTCTTGGTAATGATTTTGCAAGTCTCTGGTCCGAATCTCCCGGAGTTAAGAAATATTATTGGTCGGGCATGTCTGGTGCTACCAATCCAAACAAATAATCAATTATTATTAAAGAAACTCTCCCGTTGCCTATTGACAGGCGCCGGGAGAGTTCGTATATTTAATGATCGGATAAACATAAGTTATGAGAAAAAATAGTATACGAACCGAATGGAAAGTTAAATTTTTAGATAGAATAACTGGCATTCATTTTAGAAATAAAGATAAGGTAGTTGATAAAATATTACGGCGAATAGATTCAAGTAAATATGGATTGGTGTCGCGGTCAAAAAAGTACAATGTGGAATGCTTCATAACTATAGAAGATTTGCGGCACATGTTATATGATGCATATGGAACTCCGTGCAAATACTGTAATATAATATTAACCATTAAGAATTTGACTATTGATCATATGATTCCAATATCAAAACAAGGAAGTTCTAATAAAGATAATCTTCAAGTTATTTGTAAAAAATGCAATAAGATAAAAGGTTCTTTGGACGAAGAAAAGTTCAATATTTTATTAGACTGGTTTAAAACAATACCAGATGAATTGCGAAAAGATATTTCTATCAGATTGGCGCACGGAATACATTAACTATGAGGTTACATGACAGATGCATTAACTGTTCTGGAAAAGTTACTGGGGTCTTCTCAAAAAACAACAAAAGGGGAATATCTTTTTCATTGTGTTTTTTGTCATCATCGTAAAAAGAAACTATCAGTCAATTTAGGCAATAAATTTGGTTCTTGGAAATGCTGGGTCTGTAATAGAGCTGGTAGAAAACTTGTGTCGTTATTGTATGCGGTGGGTGCTCCGCCTGAGTACATACAAAGTATACGAGAATTAGATCCAGATTTCAAAAAATTTCATGCGAAACTTCCAGAGCAAATTTTACAAGTACCCCAATTACCAATAGAATATCAACCATTATATATTCCGAGCACGATTTATGCGTATCGGCATGCTCTGTCGTATGTATTATCTCGGGGGTTTGGTATTCATGACATTCTTAAGCATAAGTTTGGGTATTGTACAACCGGGGTATATAAGAATCGGTTGATTATTCCCTCCTATGATAAAACACACAAGTTGAATTTTTTTGTGTCTCGATCATTTTATCCCGATGAAAAGTACAAATATAAGAATCCCCCGTGGTCCAAGGATATCATTGTATTTGAAAGTATGATCAATTGGAAACTACCCGTTATTTTAGTAGAGGGGGTGTTTGATGCAATAACCATTCGTCAAAATGCGATTCCGTTGTTGGGGAAATTTATTAGTAATACATTATTAACTAAATTAATAGAAGAACATCCACCGGAAATTTGTGTTTTGCTGGACGATGACGCCCAAGAATCAGCATGGGATTTATTTCATATGTTGAATTCATACGGGTTAACAGTAAAGAATGTGTCACCGACCAAAAAGGATGCTAATGAAATGGGGTTTGAAGATATCTGGAAAGAGATATTATCATCGCCGGGGTTTAGTTTTAAAGACATGATAACACAAAAACTTCATATATAATAGGATATTAATTATGGAACCTTTATTGGATGCTCTTATACAAAAATATGGTAGCGACAAGAGTATGTCGAAATACACGCCAATGTATAGTGCTGCATTTACTCCAATGCGAGAAGCTGTTACTTCTGTTTTGGAAATTGGAATAGGATCTATTGATAGAACTTTTAAACATAACATGTATGGTAATTTACGAAACTACCCAGATTATCTTCCCGGTGGTTCTCTTTGCGCATGGCGAGATTTTTTTCCCAAGGCAACGATCTACGGAGTAGATATTGATCCGAAGTGTCATTTAGAGAAAGAGAGAATTGTTACATATATTTTTGATTCGTCTGATACCGCCGAGTGCAATAAACAATTATATTCTAAGACATTTGATATTATTATAGATGATGGAGATCATACGCCGTCTTCTCAAATACAGACCGCGCATAATTTGTTTTCATTGGTGAGATTTTTGGGTTATTATGTAATAGAAGATTTAGGTGAGTGGACTCGTGATCATACTGTAGAAGAGAATATTAGTGCGTTATCCTCCATATTAACGCAGCACGAATATTATCACCACCATGGGGGAATACTTTTTATAAGAAAGAATTATAGTAAAAAACAATGTCTGGCATCTAATGAATTTTTTGAACGCTCTGAATATATATACCCAATAAATTATGTATAATATAATACCTGTGAAATTCGATAAATTAACCACAATAGCACAGATCGCTGATATTCATATACGCATACTTCGCCGTCACGATGAATATAAACAGTGTTTTGACATATTGTATAAGCAGTTGCGCGAAGAATTACTGAATGGGAATGGTATTATAGTTGTCGCTGGTGATGTTGTTCATGCTAAAACAGATATGTCGCCCGAGATGATACAATTGGCATCAGAGTTTTTAAATACATTGGCTAACATTGCTCCCACTATTGTTATTGCTGGGAATCATGATTGTAATTTATCCAATGTGAATCGATTAGATGCATTATCCCCTATTATAGACAATCTAAAAAATCCCAATTTACATTATTTAAAACACAGTGGCATCTATACTGTTGCTGATGTGGATTTTGCCGTTCATTCGATTTTGGATGATAGGAGTAAGTGGCCAGTTGCAAATGATTGCAAAGCTAAGACTAAAATTGCCTTGTATCATGGACCCATTTATGGTGCAAAAACCGATTCCAATTATACAATTACGGATCGTCATGTTGAAATTTCATTGTTTAATGGATTTGATATAGTCATGCTTGGAGATGTACATAAAAAGCAGACCTTGCAGGAATATTCAGTTGAGGAAATAGAAGTTGATGAGAATGAAGTGGAACAATATTTGAAAGATGGGTGGGAAATTGTTGTTCCATTATAAAACTTATTAGATTTTGGGCAAGTGAAGTAATTGACGGCGGTTTCTTAGAAAAATTAAAAGAGGTTTTGTATGAAGAAAGTACGATTAAAAAGAACTAAACCCATAATACAATTCAGTGGGTCGGCAATTCAACAAAATCATGCAGAAAAATTGGTTGGACACGGATGGTGTAAATGGGATATAGATACTTGTACTCATGAATTTGTGGAATTACCAAACGACTATGGATATTATACACTAGAAATGATAAATGGGCAGATACAATTTCCTGCGAATCTTCCTAATAATGTACGATTGAGATTATTTACAGGAGATGCAGACGAAACTATCATTAAAAAAACTGTTAGTGCATTGCGTAAAAAATATAATGTCATTGAATTAAGTGTTAATCGTACCAAATTTTCATCTGTTGGGAGGCGGGCCAGAACGGATTTACTCGAATTAGGTGATTTGAGTAATGTAAGTATTCAGAATTCCATGATCGAATCGTGGCTAAAGGCTACACATGGAAAACAGATCAGTACTAAGTTAATAACTAAGATATTGGATATTAATAAAAAGTTAAATGATGAGATTGAGCACGATGATCAATCTCGAAATGTGCATTGGCGTCCTATAGAATTGAAATTTTCAAATATATTTTCGTATGGAGAAGATAACATTATACGATTCGATGGCATGTCTGGTACCTACGGCATTTTTGCGCCCAATGCCAGCGGTAAATCCTCTTCTATGGATGCATTGATATTTGCATTATTTGACAAAACTCCCCGAGCATTCAAGGGGAGCGACATCATGAATAATAGAAAGTCCAAATTTAATGTTCAACTTATATTTGAAGTAGATAATAAACAATATCTTATTCGTAGAGAAGGAATTCGAAAGAAAACTGGGCAAGTGAAAGTAATGGTGGAGTTCCTTTCTATCAATTTAGATGGTTCACTTGTCTCGTTAAACGGGGCCGAGCGATCAGATACCAATAATAACATTCGTTCTCTTATAGGAACATATGATGATTTTGTGTTAACTGCATTGAGTAGTCAAAATGCCAATTCTTTATTTATTGATAAGTCACATTCAGAAAGAAAAGACCTCCTTAATCAGTTTATGGGATTGAACATATTTGATAAATTAGTAACAGTGGCAAATAATGAATCCAAGGAAGTGCAGGGAGCACTACGCAAATTCAAAAATGATGATTTTACACAGATGTTGGCAGACATTCAAACAGAATTGGACACTCTTGTCGGACAAGAAACAATAAATAATATACTGCACGGTTCGGTGTCAAAAGAGTTGGTTCAAGTAGAGCAGTTAATCAATGAATTGTATAATGAAAAACTCCCCGTGATTGGTGGGGAAATAAATTTAGAAGAACAAAATCAAAAACGAGATCAATTGCACAGTAAGATTTTAACACTGGAACCAGAAATTGATAAAATACAAGGCCAAATAGACAAATTGGAAATAGAAATCGCAATTTCTCCGAATATAATTAGAACTGAAGCGGAGGTTATTGCAGTGACGGACACCATTTCCATCATTAACAAAGAAATATCTAAACTGGAACAGAAAATTACCAAGGAACGAACATTATACAATTCCATTAAGGAACGAGTGGGTTGGTTGGATACATATGAATATGATCCCAATTGCACATATTGTGTGAACAATGTATTTTTTAAGGCGGCACTGAAAGATAAAGAAGAAATGGACTCCCATTTTGAACAAGTACGAGAATTAACAGAACAAAGAAATTCCGAGCGATTAAATGTAGAAGATGCCGAGAGTATCCTCAAGAAATATAAGGATGAATTGGCTATTAAAGCTGGCGTTGAACAACTCAAAACACGAAAATTAAATGAAACGGTTAAAATACAAGAATTGAAAATGTCTCTTATTGAGATGGAAAAGAAAGTTCTTGAAATAGACGCAAAAATTGAAAAATATCTCGTACAGGAGCATGCAATACAACACAACGAAAGTATAGATGCGACGATAGAGACACATAAACAAAATAAAGAACGAGTTCAAACGAATTTGTCCAATATTGATAAAAAGCTCCGTGAAATTCATGCCGTAATTGAAGTATGCAAATCTCGCAAAGAAGATTGTATTCGAAAAATGCGGGAAGCCGAAGAATTGGAGTTGGAATATGAAGGATATCAGTATTATATGGATGCCGTTGGTCGTGATGGGGTTCCGTATGACTTGATTACCAAAATTATTCCTAATATTGAGGCAGAAATTAATAATCTATTAACACAAATAGTGGATTTTACAGTCACTTTGACAGTTGATGACAAAAACATCAACGGGAAGATAGTATACGACTACGAGCGTCTGTGGCCGCTGGAAAATAGCTCAGGAATGGAGCGGTTTATTAGTTCACTCGCTATTAGGGTGGCTTTAATGAAGGCGTCTAACCTGCCCAAGCCCAATTTTATGATAATAGATGAAGGATTCTCTGTGCTGGATGCGGAAAATTTGTCTAGTATGTCCAATTTATTCAATATCTTGAAAACTCAGTTTGATTTTGTGATTATTATCAGCCATTTGGATGTTATGCGAGATGTTGTGGATAATAGTGTAAGTATAAAATCCGAAGACGGATTTAGCAGTTTGAACTATACTTAATTTGGAACGAAATTCATTCAATAGTATCTGTATTATATGTAAGTGTAGTATTTATAGTATATTAACAATCTATTGTGATATACTATGGCTCGCATTCGCAAAGTTGTAACCAAGTTAAATCTCAGTACGGTACCCGTTTACATAAACGATACTAAGTCATATTCTGACTATTTCTCCCTTTCACAATTTGATAGATATTTTACCAGTGGTAAGAATGGGTTTCTTATCACTGGTACCTCGTATCTTACCCCGCAATCAGAGATTATATTGGAGCTAATAGATTCAAACGGAAACCCCGTATTTCTCAATCCTATTACAAACTATTCTGAGGGCGGGGGACGACTCATTTCGGTTGAAGTGTATGAAAATACCCCACCGGGGCCGGGAAATCTGTATATATTGGGAGTTGCCAGAGGTACTATTGCGGGGGGTTCAATACCCGTCGAATGGGCAAATAAATATAATATTCGTTGGACGGTACCAGTAAACATTGAACCGAGTAGAAAAAATGTATCTATTATTCGGTTCAAAAATGTACCAGAAATTTTTGTTACTGAACGACTTGGTGACAAACAAATAGTAACCAGATTGATAGAATCTCAATCTAATATACAGATTCCCATACAAACTCAATTTTTTAATTACTTGCCCGCTGGATATTCGTTGTTACCAACTTCATCATTATTTACTCGGGATATGTTGGGCGGATATATCACGGGGTCAATAACCAAATTAACAACTACTCAATCTATCAGTGCAAGCATTAGTACATATCTTAATACAGAACAGACATGTTCTATTAAATTACCCATAGATAGGATTTTGAATTCTGTCCGAGCGTTTACTGGCACAAATATCTATGATCAAAATGGAGTTAGTTTTCCTGTTACGGTATTAGAAAATGGAGTGACAACAGTTACAGAAAGTGTAACAACACAATCAGTAGATTTGTATAAAGTATATGCCACTTCAATATCGCAAAGTAACATGCAAATCCAATATGAAGTAGATAGAAAATCCACTGTACCGGGTATTTCTAATGTATTTGTAGATTTGCGTATTATCAATTTAAATACCTTGAGTGGTGAAATTGCTCGTATTAAAACATTTGTAAAAGAACCACTGGCACAGGGAGATTATAATTTAGTAGCAGATACGAAACCACCTCCACAAGATTTCTTTGTTAGTGGGGGAGTGGTCAATACTGGTATTTTTACAACAGCTTCTCATGTTGATACTACATGGTTTGCTGATTTTAGTGGAAGTAACAAATATTATAGTGGTTCTGTAACATCTTCAATTAATATGATAACAGGAAGTGCAACTAAACTTCTTGATGGAGTAACATTTAATATAGTTAGTCCCGCCGCAACAGGCAGTTACTTTTTGGGTACACAAGAACCACTATTATTTTTTACTGGTAGCGAGTATACACTATCCTATGATGTATATTATGCTAAAGAAGTAAACGGGCAATCATATATCACAGACGCAGAGTTGAATGTATATTTGTATGGAAGTGGTTCCGCTCGGGGCATTAATGAAACTGTATGGGGAATGCCAATAGATTCTATTTCATTTGTAAATAAATCCATTGCGCTTATTGAAAAACGAGAAGTTAATTTCATTGTTAAACAAAATGGTCCGGCGCAATTGCGTTTTCTCATGTCTGATGGGCATTTTACCTATACTAATATACGGTTAAAAACCGCAGAAGAATTTGGATTTAATTCCGATGAAGTACAGATGGTAATTCCATTAGATGCGTATGCAAGTTCTTCTTTGATATTTAAAACCGAATTTTATGATATTAATAATAACAATGTTAATATTGATACATTATCTAGTCCGATACTTTTACCCCCCACATCTACTATTGCATTCGGTTCGGCATCTTTTGCGGATAGTGCATCTTTTGCGAATAGTGCATCATACGCATCATACACTCCCGGAATCGCAACCGTGGCATTTGTCATGAACGGTGGCGCGTATCCTCTCAGCACGGGGTTCAAGGGTTCTGTGCGCATTCCAACAGATGTAACATTATCAGAAGTTGGTATATATACAAGTGGTTCGGGCAGTATTAATATTGATATTCGATTACAAACTCATACTACATATGAACCGCTGTCTAGTTCTCCCGCTTCTATCGTTGGTACGCCACTTTCCATGAGTAATGATACCAAATATCTCGACAACACATTGTCGGGATGGACTACTATGTTAATGACCAATGATATTTTAAATTTCTTTGTGCTAGCAGTAGATGGGGCAGAATTAAAAGTAGCAACTATAGTATTCAATGTAGCAAGATAGGGAGTTCATATATGTCAACATTGCGAATGAGTTTTGTCAATTTGTTGGTACCAGATGGTAGTGGAAATGTGTATTGGCAACCCGCCGCCGTATTAGATACGAATGATTTGTGGCCTACAGACCAAGTATTAATATTTACAGATGGCGCAACTAAGGTAAGTTCATCGTGTCATATTCCCGTTCCAAAAAACTATGTGGGAACGGCGAAAATTGGATTGCGATGGAAAACTACATTAACATCCAATGATGTAGTGTGGGATGTAGATTATCGTTCAGTAGCAGTTGGGGAATCAGCCGACCAAGCAACTTTTCAGGAATCGTTGACGGTCACTGATACAGCGGCAGGTACAGCTAACTGGTTGAATGATGCTGAAGTGACATTAACGAGTGCTAATCTTGCCGTAGATGATTCAATATACATCAATATTAGTCGAGACGGAACAGATGGTGCGGATACAATGGCTGGATCGGCACAATTGGTAGATGCTTGGTTCGAATATGTCGATTCTTGATTTAGATAGTTATCTTGCTGGGTTATTTGATGGAGAGGGGTGCATTTCTGCACGGTTTGAAAAAACATCGACCGGAAGAAAAAATACTAGACTTATAATATCTGTAGGAATGTATTCCCGGGCTCCGGTAGAATTATTTAAGCAGAGATTTGGAGGGGGGTTTAATAAAAGTGGTAAACGGTGGTCTTGGTGGGTGTGTGGAATAACTGCCAAAGAATCATTGGAAGTGTTTTCTAAATTGTGTATATTAAAATCAGAACAGGCCAAACTTGGATTATTGTTGATTAAAGAAATAGAAAAAACTCCAATTTCTCGTAATAATCATCCAAAAGGAACTCAGATTATAACATCAGAAAGCATGGCTTCCCGTCAAAACATTATAAATTTACTTAGTACTGCAAAACTTAAACAATATGTTGATGTTTAAGTTGGTATCTAATTTATGGCATTAACCTTTGCGTCAGGTACCGATAGAGTAGGTATTGCAGCAGCAGCGTCTATAAATGATCTTACCACATTTACGGCGCTAGCATGGGTATATCCAACAACACTATCCACCGCCCGTCACATTGTTGGTAAATCTAAATTTGGTAGCGGTGCGGTCCAAGGATGGCGATTTGTTAATGATAGTACATTAGGAACCGATTTACAATTTCGATTTACCAGAGCAACATCTGCATTTGTTTGGAGAGTAACCGCCAGCCAAGTTACAAATACATGGGCATTGGTTGCTGTTTCTTTGGACATTTCTGCCGGGACACCAGAAAAAAATATACAGATTTACAGGGGGACTGTAACTACACCAGCTAGTGCATTAACTGTTGTTGGAGCATCAAGTAATACTGGATCGGGTGCGTTTGATGTCGATAATGATTGTGATTTTAATATTGGTAACTACACCGGGGCCAATAATTCATATCAAGGTCGTATTGGTCCCGTTGCATACTTCAATCGACAATTATCTCTTGGTGAAATCATTAGTTGGCAGTATAATCCACAAAATATGGCTGGATGTGTTGGTTTTTGGCCATTGGGTGCTCATGGTACAGCAAACGTAGCCGATTTATCTGGTAATGGAAATATTGGTACGGTTTTCAATGCTACCTCTGGATCGGTTACGGCTGGTCCTCCTATTCCTCGACAAAATCCAACGCGACAGAGAATATTTCAACCACAAGCACCACCAGCACCATCTCCGTCACCATCAATATCAATATCTCCGTCTATCACACCATCTATCACACCGTCTGTTACTCCAACTACATCTATCACACCATCTATCACGGCTTCTATTACTCCGTCTGTAACACCAACTACATCTATTACACCGTCTATCACGGCTTCTATTACTCCGTCTGTAACACCATCTATTACTCCAACAACCAGTATCACACCGTCTATTACTCCATCTATTACACCATCTGTCACACCAACAAAGAGTATCACACCATCAATTACTCCGTCTATCACACCAACCATCGGACTATCTCCAAGTATCACACCGTCTATTACTCCAACAACCAGTGTCACTCCAACAACCAGTATTACACCGTCTGAAACACCGTCTATTACTCCAACAACCAGTGTCACTCCAACAACCAGTATTACACCGTCTGAAACACCGTCTATTACTCCAACAACCAGTATTACACCGTCTGAAACACCATCTATCACACCGTCTGAAACACCATCTATTACTCCAACAACCAGTATCACACCATCTATTACTCCAACAACCAGTATCACACCATCTATCACACCAACCATCGGACTATCTCCAAGTATCACACCATCTATTACTCCAACAACCAGTATTACTCCAACAACCAGTGTTACTCCAACAACCAGTGTCACACCATCTATTACACCAACAATAAGCATAACACCGTCTATCACACCATCTTTTTCGATGCTAATAGCTTCAGAAACAGTTGGAATAATTTATATAGATTTTCTGCGACCGGGGGGCACTCGAACTCCAACGCCAAGTATTACACCATCTATCACACCATCTATTACACCAACAACCAGTATCACGCCATCTATCACTCCAACAACCAGTATCACGCCATCTATTACACCGACAACCAGTATTACACCATCTATCACACCATCTATTACTCCAACAACCAGTATTACTCCAACAACCAGTATTACTCCAACAACCAGTATTACTCCATCTATTACTCCAACAACGAGTATTACACCAAGTATTACCCCATCTATTACTCCAACAACGAGTATTACACCAAGTATTACACCATCTCCCGCATTGTCTATCACACCGTCTATCACACCATCTATTACTCCAACAAAGAGTATCACACCATCTATTACTCCAACAACCAGTATCACACCATCTATTACTCCATCTATCACACCAACTACATCTATTACACCGTCTATTACACCATCTATTACTCCGTCTGTAACTCCAACAACCAGTATCACACCATCTATTACTCCAACAACCAGTATCACACCATCTATCACACCAACAAAGAGTATCACACCATCTATCACACCATCTATTACACCGTCTATCACTCCAACAAAGAGTATCACACAATC
>Ga0315291_10010906_pt1 | contig 11086 bp, 4 predicted proteins | sample YL17G12_20_MG_FD_203070 | JGI IMG/M metagenome (GOLD analysis project Ga0315291, IMG submission 203070) | Sediment microbial communities from Yellowstone Lake, YNP, Wyoming, USA - YL17G12_20 | ecosystem: Environmental > Aquatic > Freshwater > Lake > Sediment | place: USA: Wyoming | collected... | reverse complement strand
GACTACCGCGGCTTGGCTCACGAGGCCGAAGACGCCGACGCCCCGCGCCCGCGGGTGCGAAATCACCAGATTCGAGAGGCTGTGAGACTGGCCGTCGAATTGGCCGTTGAAGCTCACCCGGCCGAAGCCGATGGGCAGAAACTGGCTGTGCTCCACGTCGTTGAAGTCGAGGTCGGCCGTGAGGACGAAGCTCTTGTCGAAATCCTCCGGATGGCAGCCAATGGTCAAAAACTGCTCGGCTGTTTCGATCCGGTAGGGATCGTTGGGATCCCCGCTGCCACCCCCGTAGCCGAGTTGGCCTGTACCGATTATGCGCGGACGTGGTCGTTCCGTCGGCAGCCCCCGCTCCCATAGAAGCCGGGGATACTGGTAGCCCTCGAGAAGCTGCCACACACCGGCGTGGGTCCAGGGCGCGTACGTCGGGTAGGACATCATTTCCGCCGTGGTCCGGCCTTCGCCGGCGGCGCTATCCGCCATGCCGCTCGCTTCCATGTCCCAGTAGCAGCGTATCGCCGTGCCAGCGTTGTCCTGGACAGTCGAGCCGCGGCGCGAGTACGTACCGGTCTCGCTGCGCCCGATGAGGCCGCCCGGCCAGCCGAGGCCCTGTACCCGTCCTGCCGAGAAGCTGAAAAAGGCCACCCCCCGGCTGTTCTGCCCGACAAGCCCTCCGATTGCCCCTGTCCCGCTCACATCCACGAGCGCATAGCAGGAACTGACCAGTCCGCTGTTCTCTCCGATCAGACCCCCGACTTCGTCATTGCCGACTGCGGCCAGGGTTCTGACCCCGCTTCCGCTGGGTACGGCGGGTCCTCCGGCCCAATCCGACCCGCCGATAGTGCCGCGCGCGTAACAACGCAGGATGGTGCCGCCCTCGTTAATGGCGGCGAGACCGCCCGCTACGAATGCCTCTGCCTCCACCGATGACCGTCGAATATCGATGCCCTCAAGCCCCAGGTCCCTGATTTGGCCCGCCATGCCAATCAGACCGAACAACCCCGCCGTTGATTCGCTTTCCGCATGAATGACCAGATTTCGAATGATGTGACCTTTGCCGTCGAAAACGCCCACGAAGCTGCCCTCGGGCGGTGCCGGCAACCAGCTACCGTGCGTCGTGCGAGGGGGGTAACCATCGGGTGCAATCACGCTGCGCGAGAACACCTGCCCTCCCGGCCGGTTCGGGTCCACGTCGATGTCAGCCGTCAAGACGAAATGGCTGCTGTACAGGCTCGGGTCCTGGCCCAGGCCGACCAACTGCTCCGCCGTGGCGATCTGGTAGGGGTCGTTCGGCTCCCCCGTCCCGCCCGCGAATTGGACGCCCTGTGCCCCCGGGGAGAGCCCCAGGGCCAAAATGATGGTAAGAACGATGACTGCCTGCGGATGATACCTGAATGATGCCATGTCCGTTCCCTCTCGATTCTGGATAACGGGATAATGATATGAAGGCACACCGCGTGCCTTCCGCTTTTCCCGTCATGCTCCCGGATGGCGTTACTGGGAATGACCCTTCCGGCACGTGCGCGCAGCGCATGTGCCCGAGGGCTCGGCAAAATCAGAATAGATGCGAAGCCGATTTTCTCCCAATACGCGAACCCGGTTCTCTCGCGAGGGCGGGCCGTTATGACATGGCTTACAGAATGTATGATGGCGAACAATAACAATTATGATAGTGCTTCATGCGGTCCGCCTTCGCCGCATTTTTATTGTAGCATCCCCACTGGGGACTGCAAGGGAAATCTCACAAAAATTGTCAGGTACCGGTCAGGAAAATCCTCGGGCCGAGGTCACCGGTTCGCCCGCTGTATTGACCTGAGCGCACCCAGAGGTTACAATGGAGGCCGTGGGTCTTCGGCGTATCCGGAGTACCCCAAGCGGCGGAGACGTGATTCTCCCCACCATGACCCTCAGGGAGAACGGAGGAAAAATGCTCAGCTCATTCCTATTCGTAGCGGTCCTGCTGACAGGGCAGGTGCCGACGCCAGTAGACATCACTTTCCCGGCGGACTCGGTCCGGGGTGTCCCGGACGACGGCGACTGGCCCGCCGGTGAGGCCCCCGGCCTTGCTATCGATGATGACGTCAGTACGAAGTATCTGCATTTCCAGGGCCAGATTCAGCCCACGGGGCTCCAAATCACCCTGTCGACAGGCGCCGCCATTGTCACGGGCCTGACCCTTACTACGGCGAACGACGCACCGGAGCGCGACCCCACAGCTTTTGTGCTCTCCGGCTCCAACACCAGTATCGATGGGCCTTACACGCTGATTGCGCGGGGCGACATCGTGGACTTCGCCCAAGCGGTGAGCTGGCCCCGCTTCACCCCGAATGCGACCCCGATTACGTTCCCCAACAGCACGGCGTATGCCCACTATCAGCTCCTGTTCACGCGCCTTCGGGACGCCGCACATGCCAACAGTATGCAGATTGCGGAGGTCGAGCTTTTGGGCAGCCCGGCCGCGCCGTTGCCTCCCGAGGACGACACCCCTCCCACCTATCCCCCAGTTTCGGGTTCTGCCCTGCTCATCAGCGAGATCAAGGCAGTCAACGAGGCCGGGATGCCAACCACGGTTGAAGGGAAAACGGTCTACCCGGATTGGATTGAGATCCAAAACGCCGGGACCGAGCCGGTCGACCTCCGCGGCTGGTATTTGACGGATGACCCGAAGGACCTGACCAAGTGGGCCCTGCCGGCGCTCCAAGTCATGCCGGGCGGCTTCCTGGTGGTCTGCGCCTCCGGGATTCAGGAAGAGGACCATCCGGAGAACTGGCCCTACCGCGACAAAGCGGGCTTCTACCACACGAACTTCACGCTGGACGCGGGCGGCGAGTATCTGGCTTTGGTCGCGCCCGACTTGCAGATCGTGCACGAATACGCCTCGTACGTCGGCGAGCAGGGCGCGGGCTTTCCCCCGCAGCGCGATGATCTCTCGTACGGCATGTACGACGGCCAGGAACAGTACTTCACCACGCCGTCGCCGGGCCGTCCCAACAGCGCCGGATATGCAGCAATATCCGACGAGCCGGTCTTCTCACGCGCCGCCGGCACATTCACAGGTTTCTTCTTTCTGGAGCTGACCTCCCCCAATCCGGCGGCCGAAATCCGGCTCACTATCGACGGCCAGGTCCCCACCCTCGCTTCCGCTCCATACACAACGCCGATTCCGATTGCCGCCACCAAGGAAATCGTCGCCCGCGCCTATGAGCCGGGCAAAGCCCCCAGTGCCGCCGTGAGCCAGACGTATGTAGCCCTGGCCAACGATGTGCTGAACTTCAGCTCCAACCTGCCGATCGTTGTCATCGATACGAGCCGCCAGAGCGTCGGCGGCAGCCTGGCACGGGTCTCTTCCGTCATTATCGATACAGGCGAGCAGGGGCGTGCGAAAATCACCGACCCACCGGATTTCTTCGGGCGCGCGGGGATCAAGAGGCGGGGTTCCAGCACCGGCGGGCAGCCTAAGCCCTCCTACGCGCTGGAGGTATGGGATGAGAACAACCGCGATCGGGACGTCTCCCTCCTCGGTTTGCCGGCCGATTCCGACTGGATCCTGTACGCTCCGTTCTCCTTCGACCGCGTCCAGATCAACAATGCGTTCGTATTTGACTTGAGCAACCAGATCGGCCGGTACGCGGTTCGCACCCGCTTTGTCGAGATGTATCTCAATGCCAACGACGACACCGTGTCGGCAAGTGACTACGTCGGGCTCTACATCCTCATGGAGAAGATCAAGCGGGGCCCGGAACGGGTCAACATCGAGAAGCTGGAGCCGTGGGACAGCACCGAGCCGAGAATTGCCGGCGGCTACATGCTGAAGATCGACCGCCCGGACCCGGGGGACCGCGGCTTTCGCACTGCTCGGGGGAATCCGACCTACGGGGATGGCACGCTGTGTTACGTGGACCCGAAGGAAATCGAAATTACGGCCGCTCAGTCGGCCTGAATCCGAGGCTATCTGGATGCCTTCGAGAATGCCCTCTATGGACCGGACTTCGCCAATCCCGAGACCGGCTACGCCCGCTATATCGACGTGGACTGCTTCATCGATCACAGCCTGCTCAATATGCTGGCGATGAATGTGGACGCCCTGCGCCTCAGCGGCTACCTGTACAAGACCCGCGCCGGCAAGCTCGGCCTGGGGCCGCTCTGGGACTTCGACCGCGCGCTGGATTCCACCGACGGCCGCGACGACAATCCCCGGAGCTGGCATGGCACCGGCGACGGCACCGATTACTTCAACTACGTCTGGTGGGACCGCTTCTTCAAGGACAGCAACTTCTGGCAAAAGTACATTGACCGATGGTATGCGCTGCGGAGAGGCTCGTTCAGCACGGCGAGCCTCAACGCCACGATCGATGGGATGGCCAACGAGATTCGCGAGGCGCAGGTCCGCAACTTTCAGAAGTGGCCCGGCCAGGGCCCGCGCTTCGGCGGCTTCCAGGGCGAGATCGACCATCTCAAGCAATGGCTCCAAACACGGTGTGAGTGGGTGGACAGTCAGTTCATTGCCCCGCCCCGGATTATCCCGGATGGCGGCCACGTTCCGGCCGGCAGTCTGGTGAGCCTCGTGAACCCCCATGCCGGCGGCGCACTGTACTACACGCTCGATGGCTCGGACCCGCGTCCACCCGGCGTGGCTTCCACTGTCATAGAGACGACCACGCTGCTGCCCGAGAATACACCCAAGCGAGCCCTCGTGCCGACAGGGCCGATTGATGACGCTTGGCGGGGCGGCGGCGACTTCGATGACTCGGGCTGGCTCAGCGGCACTACCGGCGTCGGCTTCGAACGAGGCAGCGGCTACCAGGCGTTCTTCAACATCAACCTCGGGGACCTGATGTACGGACGCAACTCAAGCTGCTACATCCGCATCCCGTTCTTTGTCTCGGGCGAGCCGAGCCGGTTCAACTTCATGACGCTGAAGATGCGCTACGACGACGGGTTCGTCGCCTATCTCAATGGCGTCGAGATCCAGCGGGCGCTGTTCAACGGCACGCCAGCGTGGAATTCCGCCGCCAGCGGCAACCACGATGACGCCGCAGCGGTCGTCTTCGAGGAATTTGACGTATCCGCTCAGACCGGCCTGCTGAAAAAAGGTACGAACCTGCTGGCCATCCAGGGCATGAACTCGTCCGCGACGAGCTCCGACTTGCTCTTTTGTGCTGAGCTGGTCGCGGGCCGGCGCACGTCTCCTACGGAGAGCGGCCTGCCCACCGGCGTTCATCTCTACGCCGGACCCTTCACCGTCACCGAGAGCACCGAGGTCAAGGCACGCGTGCTGGTGGCCGGCAATCCGTACAGTCCGTGGAGCGGACTGGCACAGACCGTCCTGGCGGTCGGACCGGTCGCCGAAAGCCTGCGGATCAGCGAGCTCATGTATCACCCCGCCGACCCGAACACCGAGTTCATCGAGCTGACAAATATCGGCACGGGGGCCATCAACCTCGGTCTGGTCAAGTTCACCAACGGCGTGGACTTCACCTTCCCGAGTGTCGCGCTGGCACCGGGCCAGTACGTGCTCGTCGTCGAAGACAGCGCGGCCTTCGAAGTCCGGTACGGGCCCGGCTTGCCCATCGCCGGCATGTACACCGGGAATTTCAACAATGCCGGCGAGCGCGTCGAGCTGCAGGACGCGGCGGGACAGGTCATTCAGAGCTTTCGCTACCGCGACGGCTGGTACGATGCCACCGACGGCCCGGGCTTCTCGCTCACCGTCGCGGACCCCGCCACGACCGACCCCAACGCTCTCGACCAGAAGAGCGCCTGGCGCCCCAGCGCCCACGTCGGCGGCTCCCCCGGCTCCGAGGACACGGAGACTGTCCCGCTACCTGGCCTGTAGAGACGCAAGATTTTGCGTCTCTACAATGTGAGCCGTGCTTGATCCTCGTGCGCGCCCGCACCTGGGTGCCATGCTTACGCTCGCGTAAGCATGTTTGGGCCATCGAATCGCGCATGTCTACGCGAGCGTAGACATGACACCCGGCGCCGCGCTACAGCCCCTGCTCGTATCGCTACACCTTCAGGTCGCGCAGGTAGGGGTAGCTGGCTTTGAGCGCGTCCATGTTCATTTCGACGAAGTAGTTCTCCACGCCGCCCGTTTTGGCCGTGGTAAAGAGCTCCTTCCAGTCGACCACGCCCGCGCCCACCGGCACCGGTTTCTTGTCGGTGGCCGACCAGTCCGCCAGGTGGAGCGAAATGAACCGGCCGGGATACTTCTGGAAGAACGTGGCGGCCTTGTACCCGAGACTGATGACCGCCACCTGAAATTGCATCTTGACCAGCTTCGGATCGAGCTCGCTCATCAGCTTGTCATAGATGAGCACGCCGTCGATTTCCTTGAATTCGGAATTGTGATTGTGGAATCCGGCCTGGATGCCCGCTTTCCTGGTCCGCTCGCCGATCTTATTCAGCTCGCCTGCTGCCTTCGCCCAGTCGGCCATCGTCGCCTCCTGCCGAAGGCCAAAGCTCGAGAGAACCATATGTTTGAGGCCGAGCTCCTTGGCGTAAGCGATCCGCTCGTCGAGCGTCTCCTTGAGCTCCTGGAACCCGTAGTGGCAGCTTTCGCAGCGCAGGCCCGCCACCTCGAACGCTTTGCGGACCTCCGCGGCCTTCAGCTTCACGAGCGGGGCAAAGCCCGACTTCTCATAGCTCGGCGGCGAGCACAGCTCGATGGTTCGATACCCCACGGCCGCAATCTGCCGGAGCGTGCCTTCGAAATCCTGGGCGACCTGCCTGCCCACGGGATAAAGCTGACACCCAATCGGCAAGCCGAGCGGAGCGGCGCCGAGTTTCTGTGCTACCGGCCCCAAGTACGCCGCCGCGAGAGTTACAGCCGTCTTGCCCAGGAATTGTCGTCTTGAGATCGTCTTCATACGGATTCAGGCTCCCAACCTTTTCGATATTCACGGGACAGGTATTTGTTCGCTTCCGGCACGTTCGTGATCTTCATGTTCTCGGCGTCATACTGCAAGCGTCGCCCGGTGCGCAGCGCGACGGCCCACAGATTCACGGCCTCCGAAATCGGCCACGCGTTCAGGAAGCTGCCGGGCGACTGCTCTCCGCCCTTGCACGCGGCGATCCACTGGCGCACGCCGGGCGCGACCTGGCCCCGTTCGCGCTGCCGCTCAGCCGCAGGCGGAGCCTGCACCTCGCGCATCCTCTTCTCGGGAATCAGACGCGGGTTCTCCACGTGGAAGCCCGCCAGAATCTTGCCCTTGTCGCCGACAAACATCATGGCCTCGGCCGGAAATTCCTTGCCGTCCTCCTCCAGCTCCGGCGGCGTTGGCGGCCGCATGCCGCCGTCGTACCAGATGAGGTCCACCGCCGGCCTCGACCCGCGCGCCGGATACCGCAGCCGGACCACACTGGCGGTCGGAAACGAGAAGTCATTCCTCACGGTCGTGGAGACATCGCCATTGAACTCGCAGTTGTGACTCAGCATCGGCTCGACACTGGTCGGGGCCGTCAGCTCGAGCGCATTGAAGACGGTCCACAGACTGTAGTGGCCCATGTCCGCCAGGGTGCCGCCGCCGAAGTCATACCAGCCGCGAAACACCATGTGCGTGTAGTGAGGATGATAGGGTCGCTCCCGCTCGGGTCCCAGCCACAGGTCCCAGTCGAAGCCTTTCGGGACGGGGGGCTTATCCGCGGGGATCGTCGCATACTGCGGCCAGACCGGACGATTGGTCCAGTTGTGGATTTCCCGCAGCGTGCCGATGGCCCCGTTCTGGATCCAGGCCGTCACCTGCTCCATCGAGCCGTTGGCACCCCAAGGCAGAAAGTACGTCGCGACGCCCTTCGTGCGGGCGGTGTCGATGACCAGCTTGGCCTCTTTCAGCCTATTCGCGATGGGCTTGTGCACCATCACATGCTTGCCCTTCTTCATGGCGGCGATGCTGACGATCCCATGCAGATGGTCCGGCGTCATGACCTTGACCGCGTTCAGGTCCTTTTCCTTATCGAGCAGCTCGCGGAAGTCGGCATAGGACGCACAGCCCTTGAACGTGCCGCCGGGCCGCTTGTTGGCATAATAGGTTTCGACAACGTCCTTCCCGACGTCGCGACCACCCGGAATGGTCCCTTCCATGCCGGCGCCCCAGTCGGATTTCCCGGTCATCCGGCGAATGTCGTCGCGCAGGCCGTCGGCCGACCAATCCCGATAGCCCACGGCGTACTGGCTGGGGTCGCAGACGGCGACCACCTGAATCTCCGGAATCGGCAGCAGAGATGCCATCTCCCGGAGACCTTGCGTGCCCGTGCCGATCACGGCCAGGGTGATCTTCTCGCTGGGAGCGACGGTACCCGCTCCTCCCAACACGTGTCGGGGAACGATGGTGAATGCGGCGATGCCGACGGCGGTTCCCAAAAACTTGCGGCGACTCGGATGTGAGCTCATTTTTCTCCCCTACAATATAGAGACACAAAATCCTGTGCTCCTACAGTACGCCGAACCAACAATCGTGTCAAGAGCCAACCGCCGGACGCACCACAGCGTGTGCGACCACGTTTTGTGGGGGGCCAATCCCCATTTGCCATGCTGAACGAAGTGAAGCATCTGGGCAGTGCAGGAGAAGCTCCCACCGCATCCCATCCACGTCTATGTCCATGGCCAGATCCTTCGCTGGCGCTCAGGATGACAGGACAGCGAAAGGTACCGCCCAAACGGACACACAAATGCCACGAAATTTCGTCGCACACACCAACATCTGAACCCTGCTGCCCGATGGCAGCGGCAGACCCTGGTACAGACCCAGAACCTGGTGTTTCTACCGAACCTGCACGTCGTCGACGTAGATCAGGCCAATGCCGGCGACCGGTTGGGCTCGGTTGCCGAGGCCGACCACGATGGCGCTCACGCGGGTCAAGTCCACCGGCGCCAAGGCACTGAAGGGGATAGACCATTCCTGCCAATCGGCGGTCACAACGGCGTTTGAATCCGCGTTTGTCACGGTGGCACTTCGGCCGGTGCTGTCCTGGATCGTGACATACAACGGCATGGGATCATTCTCCGCCCGGCCCCGGACATAAAGGCTCAGCCTGTTGAGGCCATGAACGGTCCAGTCCTGCGGCGTGGCCCAACTCCGCTCGGCCTCGGAGTAGCTGATGCCGGCGGTGTTATCATAGTTCAGGGGCATGGCAGTCCGTCCGCCATGAACAATCCCATGCTCCGCGAACGGCGCCTGGCTGTAGCCGACCTGTGAGCCATTGTCGGATGACTGGTAGCCATCGATCCACGTATCGTAGACACAGTTGCCGACGTCATCCGTGTAGCTCTCGAAATCGTCCACGATGAGGTAGTCCGCGACCGTGAAGGCCCAGACGTTGCCGGTACTCGTCATCCCACTGCTGTCAATCTCGTCCACGCGCCAGTAACAGGTCGTATTCCATGGAAGCGGCTCGATGAGGCGGAAGGTGGTCTGGGTCTGGCGTCCCTGGTAGACGTCCGCCGTGGCGGGTGTCGCGGCCTGCACCGCCGCCTTATCGGTTCCGAAATAGACATCGTGTCCCGACGCACCGTCTCCCGCAGACCAGCTCAGCGGCTTATCGTAGTGGATATCGACAACCGCACCAAGCGCCGGACGGGGATTCCAGGCCAACAGCAGATTGCCGCGCAGGGCCGTGACCACGTCCTCGGCGGTCAGCACACGATTGTAAGCACGAACCTCATCGATGCATCCTTGGAAGTACCGCGAGTCCAGGGTATTGGCCCCGATCACGATCAACGGATTGGAGCCCACATTTTGGTCGCCCGTATGATCACCGGTCGCGTCGAGCAGCCCATTGACAAAAAGCTGGACTTGCCGTGAGCTCTCCGTTCTGGTGACCGCCACGTGCACCCATTCCCCTGTGACAATATCCCGGTTTGATATGGTATTGGGATTGCCGCCGGGTCCGGTCTCAAAGGCCAGCTTCCTGCCCAGCACCGACACCAGGAAGTGATCCCCGCCGCCGGCGTGATCCGACCACAGCAATCCGCTGCCGTCGCGCCCCGTCGCGCCCTCGGGACCCGGAGCATCGGCCTTCATCCAGGCCATCAGGGTCAGGTCCGTGCCGACAACCTGCGGGACCTCGACGCGGTCGTCGATACCGTCGAACACCAAGGCGCTGAGGTTGTAGCCGGCAACAACATTGGGATCGCCGAGGATCTGGCCATGACGGCCGTGGCCCGACCAATCGATGGCGATCGCCCCTTCGTCCCGATCGAAGCTCCAGAAGCCGACGAGGTTCGGGTCCGTCACCCGGATGTCGGGCGTCGTTCTGAGACTCCATACCGCGCCGGTGTACGTGCTGGCACCATCATACTCATCGACGCGCCAGTAATAGGTTGTGCCGAACTCCAGTTGGGGCGGATCGTACGTGGTGGTCGTCTGCCCTTGTGACGCGCGCGGCAGGTTCGCCGGATCGGTTCCGAGATACACACTGTGCGACACCGCGCCCGAGCCGGACGTCCAACTTAATGCCGCGTCCGGGTTCACCAGCACGGCGCCATCAGCCGGGACGGGATGGGACGCGAATTTCGCGGAGACGGTGAAGCTCCAGACCACTCCGGGGTACACGGTGGCGCCGTCGGCCTCCACCTCATCGACCCGCCAGTAATACGTCTTGCCCAGCTCCCACGCGTCACTCGCGAACGCGGTCACGGCGACCGCGCCTTTGTCGGCGCCTGCGGCTCCTTTTTTCACGTCGTCCGCATTCTCGCCTACGTATACATGGTGGCTGGCGGCGGTGTCGCCCGCCGTCCAGCGGAGCGTGACCTTCGTGGTGCCGACGGTGGCGCCGTTCGCCGGTTCGGGATTCGTGGCAAATCGGGTCCACCGGGGACCGAACCAGTACACATTCTTCACGTCGGCGGCGCTGAGGGCATGGTTCCACACGGCCACTTCATCGAGCTTGCCTGTGTACCGTCGCCACTGCGTGCGGTTGCGCGGCCCACCGATGCGGACCGCCGTGATGGGGTCATTCGCCTTAAACGATTGGCTGGAGGCAGCCTGGCCATCGACATAAGCAACCATCGTGCCGGCACTTGTGCTGTACGTAACCGCAATGTGATGCCACCGGCTGTCATTGAGCTTGGCATTGCTGGTGCCAAGGTCGC
>Ga0315291_10010900_pt1 | contig 11089 bp, 9 predicted proteins | sample YL17G12_20_MG_FD_203070 | JGI IMG/M metagenome (GOLD analysis project Ga0315291, IMG submission 203070) | Sediment microbial communities from Yellowstone Lake, YNP, Wyoming, USA - YL17G12_20 | ecosystem: Environmental > Aquatic > Freshwater > Lake > Sediment | place: USA: Wyoming | collected... | reverse complement strand
ACCCGACGGCGCGAAGTGGCCCGAGAAGACCCCCGGGGTCACCACCAGCCGGTTCTCGGGCCCGAGCGGATCGGCGCCGCGGGGGACCTCGTCGTAGACGATCTTGTCGACGAAGCCGCGGCCGCCCAGCCACGCGCGGGCGAACGCCGGATCGAGAGGCGCCCGGGTGACCGTACCGCCGCTCAGGTCGATGCGCAGGGTGGTGCCGCCGAAGCCTGGGACCATGCCGGCCTCCCTACTCCGCCCGCACCAGGGCGCCGGTGTTGCAGACCTCGGTGCAGGCCCAGCAGAAGTCGCACTTGTAGGGGACGCCGTCGGCGCCCTCCATGAGGACGTCCTCCGGGCACACGTCGAAGCACGCGCCGCACTGGGTGCAGAGCTCGTCGTCGACGACGTACACGCCGTCGGCCCAGGGCGCGATCGCCCCGGTGGGACAGGCGTCGGCACAGTCTCCGCACTGGTCGCAGACGTGCGGCACGTATCTCCCCGGTGCGGGGAACCTCGCCTCGATGCGCAGCCGGGAGCGTCGCGGATTGGTCTCGCCGAACTTCTCGATGGTGCAGATCTGCCGGCAGAGCCGGCAGCCCGTGCACGCTTCAGGAGTGACCTGGATCCTCACCAGCATCCTCGCGGTCCAAGCGCAGGAACTCTCTCCGGCGATGATAGTGCAAGCCACTGCTGTCGCCAAACGGGCTCGGCGTGACTGCCCCCTTCGCCGGTCGGCATTCCCCTCGGCTGACGGAGAGGTAGATAATGCGGTCGCGACCAGCAGTGCGAGGGGAGGGACACGACCCGCTCCACGCCATCATCCGCACTTGGGGGGTTGTCCATGCGCAAGGTCGGAATCCGCAGGGAGGACAAGGACGCCTGGGAGGCCCGCGTCCCGCTCGTCCCCGACGATGTCAGGGGGATCGTCGCGTCCTGCGACGCGACGGTCTGCGTGCAGCCGTCGGCACTGCGCGTGTTCCCCGACGACGCGTTCGCGAGTGCCGGCGCCGTCGTCACCGAGGACCTCGACGATTGCGACATCGTGCTCGCCGTCAAGGAGATCCCGGAGGCCCAGTTCCGGCCCGGCAAGACCTACGTCTTCTTCTCGCACACCATCAAGGGGCAGCCGTACAACATGGACATGCTGCGCCGCATGATGGAGCTCGGCTGCCAGCTTCTGGACTACGAGCGCATCGTCGACGAGCACAACGCGCGGCTGATCTCGTTCTCGCGCTTCGCCGGCATCGCCGGCGTCGTCGATACGCTCTGGGCTCTGGGCCGCCGGCTCGAGTGGGAAGGGCTCTCGCCCAACCCGTTCGCCGGCCTTTGCCAGACCCACACGTACGGCGACATCGAGGCGGCGCTCAGCGCCCTGGCCGAGTGCGGGGAGCGGCTCGCGGCCGAAGGCGTCCCCGAGGCGCTCGATCCGCTGGTGATCGGCGTGACCGGCTACGGCCGGGTCTCGCGCGGCGCCCAGGAGGCGATCGACGCCCTCGGCCCCGTGACGGTCGCGCCCGACGACCTTGAGGCTCTGGTCGCCGACCCGCCGCCGGACCGTCGCGTCTACAAGGTCGTGTTCCGCGAGGAGGACACGGTCACGCCGAGGGAGTCGGGCGCCGCGTTCGACTTCGACGACTTCTGCTCCCACCCGGAGAAGTACCGGGGGACGTTCACCCGCTTCCTGCCCTTGCTGAGCGTCCTGATCAACGCCGTCTACTGGGAGGAGCGCTACCCGCGCCTGGTCACGAAGGCGGACGCGCGCGAGCTGTGGGCACGGGACGAGCGCCCGCGCCTGACCGTGATCGGCGACGTCACCTGCGACATCTGCGGCTCGGTCGAGTGCACGATCAAGGACACGCACGTCGGCGAGCCGGTCTACGTCTACGACCCGGTCGACGACGTCGACCGCGACGGCGTCGCCGGCAGGGGGGTGGTGATGATGGCCGTCGGTAACCTGCCCTGCGAGCTGTCGCGCGACGCCTCGGAGGCCTTCAGCCACGTGCTCGCGACCTTCATGCCGGCGCTCGCCGCCGCCGACTTCTCGGTGCCCTTCGATGAGCTCGCCCTGCCGGGCGAGCTCAAGCGGGCGCTGATCCTGCACCACGGCGAACTGACGCCGGACTACGAATACCTGAGGAGATTCCTGTGAAGAAGGTGCTGGTTCTGGGCGCGGGCATGGTCTCGGGCCCGCTGGTGCGTTACCTGCTCGATCGCCCCGACCTCGAAGTGACCGTCGCCGACGTCGAGGCAGAACGGGCGGCTGCCGCAGTCGCTGGATCCGCTCGAGGGAAGGGGCTGGCGCTCGACGTCCGCGATCGCGCCGCTGTCGACGGCCTGGTCGACGGGTGCGACCTCATGGTCAGCTTGCTTCCCCCCGACTTGCACGTCGCCGTCGCGAAGCACGCCCTGGAGGCGAGGCGGCACTTCATCACGACGTCCTACATCAGTGACGAGATGAGGGCCCTCGACGGGGCGGTCCGCGGGGCGGGGCTCACGTTCCTCAACGAGGTCGGCCTCGACCCCGGCATCGACCACATGTCGGCGCTGCGCATCATCCACGGCATCGAGGGTCGCGGCGGCACGGTGACCTCGTTCCACTCGTACTGCGGGGCGCTGCCGGCGCCCGAGGCCGACACGAACCCCTGGGGCTACAAGTTCTCGTGGAGCCCGCGGGGCGTGATCCTCGCCGGGCGCAACAGCGCGCGTTATCTGGAGAAGGGCGAGGAGAGGACGCTCCCCGGCGGCAAGCTGTTCTCGCGCCACTGGCTCGTCGAGGTCAAGGGCTTCGGCGAGTTCGAGGCTTACTACAACCGGGACTCGATCCCTTACGTCGAGGCCTACGGGCTCAGCAGTGCGCGCGACATGTTCCGGGCCACGCTGCGGTACCCTGGGTGGAGCTACACGATGCAGAAGCTGGCCGACCTCGGTTACTTCGATCTCCAGGATCTCACGCCGTCTCCCGGGACCTACGCCGACCTCGCCGCCGCCCTCGCGCAGGTCCCGGCCGGCGGCGATCTCACCGCCCGGGTCGCGGAGGCCCTCGACGTCGACACGGCCTCGGACACCATCACGCGCATGGAGTGGCTCGGCCTGTTCTCCGGCGAGGCCATCCCGTGGGAAGATCTCCCGACCGGGTCGCCGCTCGACGCGCTCGCCTCGCGGATGCTCGCGCTGATGCCGCTTGAGAAGGGCGAGCGCGACCTCTGCATCATGCAGCACGAGATCGTCGGGGAGTACGCCTCGGGGACGCGCGAGACCATCAAATCGACGCTCGTTGCCTTCGGCGAGCCCGGCGGCGATTCGGCCATCGCGCGGACCGTCGGCCTGCCGGCCGCCATCGCCGCGACCATGGTCCTCGACGGGCGCATCGCCGACCGGGGCGTCCTCGTCCCCGTCCTGCCCAGCATCTACGTGCCGGTGCTCGACGAGCTCGCCTCCTCGGCGGGCGTGGTCTTCAAGGAGAGGACCAGCGTCGTGTGACGTAAGGAGGGGAGGGCGGCGGTGCAGTCGCCGCCCTCCCCGTCCGCGCCCCGGCGAGGTGATACAATTGCCTGCCGCTCGCGGGGCGGCTTCGCGCCGCCGCGCTCGCCGGCCGCGCCACGGTGGGGCGTAGCCAAGTGGTAAGGCACCGGGTTTTGGTCCCGGCATCCGGAGGTTCGAATCCTCCCGCCCCAGCCACCGAACCCACCGCGCACGACCCGCAGCTGACGACACAGGTGGACACATGACCGACAAGGCATCCAAGGCATCCGGACCGCTTGCCGTCGTCATCCTCGCCGCCGGCCTGGGGACGCGCATGAAGTCGGACGTGCCCAAGGTGCTGCACGAGGTCTGCGGCCGGCCGATGCTCGCGTACGTCATCGATGCCGCCCTGAGCGTGTCTCCCGAACGGCTCGTCGTCGTCACGGGGCCCGAGCAGGACGCGCTGGCCGAGATCCTTCCCACGGGCTGCGAGCGCGCCATCCAGGCGGAGAGGCGCGGCACCGGCGACGCCGTGCGCGCAGGGCTCGACGCTCTCGTGGGCTTCGACGGCGATGTCATGGTGCTCTACGGCGACGTGCCTCTCGTGGACGCCGCCTTTGTGACGGGCCTGGCGCGCTGTCACCGCGCGGCGGGGGCCGAGGCGACGCTCACCACGGTGCGTCTCGAGGACCCCGCCCAGTACGGGCGCATAGTGCGCGACGAGCAGGACCGCGTGGCGCGCATCGTCGAGTACCCCGACGTGACCGCGGACGAGCGCGACATCGACGAGATCAACGTCGGCCTGTACGTCTTCCGTGGGGCCTCGTTGCGGGCCGCGCTTTCGAGGCTGTCCAGCGACAACGCCCAGGGCGAGCTCTACCTGACCGACGTCGTCCACCTGCTCATCGACGCCGGCCACGTGGTCGCCACCTGTGAGGCCGAGGACGAGGAGATGTGCATGGGCGTCAACTCGCGCCTCGAGCTGGCGATCGTGAACGCCGCTATGCGCCGGCGCCTGCTCGAGCGCCTGATGCTCGCCGGCGTCACCGTCGAGGACCCCGAGACGACGTACGTCGACTGGGGCGTCGAGGTCGGCCGCGACACGGTCGTGCGCGCCAACACGCACCTGATCGGGCGCACGACGGTCGGCGCGGCCTGCGAGATCGGCCCCGGTTCGCACCTGCGCAACGCGTTCGTCGGCGATCGCGCCCGCGTCGTCACCTCGCACCTGCTCGACTGCGTCATCAGCTCGGGCTGCTCGGTCGGGCCCTTCGCCTACATCCGTCCGAACACGGTGCTCGCGGAGGGCGCCCGCGCCGGCACCTTCGTCGAGATCAAGAACAGCCGCATCGGCGAGGGCAGCAAGGTGCCTCACCTCAGCTACGTGGGCGACGCCGTCGTGGGACGCGACAGCAACATCGGCGCCGGCAACATCACGGCCAACTACGACGGCGTCGAGAAGCACCCGACGACGATCGGCAACAACGTGCGCACCGGCAGCGACACGACCTTCGTGGCGCCGGTCACCGTCGGCGACGGCGCCTACACCGGCGCCGGCTCGGTGATCACGCAGGACGTGCCGGCGGGGGCGCTCGGCGTGGCCCGCGCCCGGCAGCAGAACATCCCCGGCTACGCCGAGCGTCGCGCCGCCCGGCGCCGGCGTGAGCAGGACGAGCGCCGCTGAGGGGCGCCGGTCCGCCCTCTGGTAGAATCACCGTTCGGTCGTCGCATCGTCAGTAAAGGGGACACCGTGGCCGACTCTTCCTGCTGCGTGATCACCACCCAGAAGCGGCTCATGCTGGTCGCGGGGCGCAGCAACCCGGCGCTCGCCGAGAAGATCGCCGAGAAGCTCGACGTCACCCTGGGCAAGGTGCTGCTCAAGACCTTCGCCAACGGCGAGATCTACGCACGCTACGAAGAGAACATCCGCGGTGCCGACCTCTTCATCGTGCAGTCGCCCTCGGAGCGCCTGAACGACGACGTCATGGAGCTGCTCATCCTCATCCAGGCCGCGAAGCTGGCCTCGGCGCGACGCGTCACCGCGGTCACCCCCTACTACCCGTACGCTCGCCAGGACAAGAAGAGCGCCGCCCGCGAGCCGATCACGGCGCGCCTCATGGCGACGCTGCTCGAGGCGGCCGGCGCCGACCGCGTCCTCACCATGGACCTTCACCAGGGGCAGATCCAGGGCTTCTTCGAGATCCCCGTGGACCACATGACGGCCGTGCCCATGCTGGCCGACTACTTCCGCTTCAAGGACTTCGAGGCCACCCAGCTCGTCGCCGTCTCGGCCGACGCCGGCGGCGTCAAGCTCGCCAAGCGGTTCATCAACCGGCTGCCCGGCGCCGGCCTCGCCGTGCTCACCAAGATGCGCCCCGAGCACAACCGCGCCGAGACGATGCACTTCATCGGCAGCGTGCGCGACAAGATCGCCATCGTCGTGGACGACATCATCGACACCGCGGGGTCGATCACCAACGCCGTCGACACGCTGTGCGAGAACGGCGCGCGCGAGGTCTACGTGGTCGCCACCCACGGGATCTTCAGCGACCCGGCGCGCGAGCGCATCCACGCGTCGCCGGTGAAAGAGGTCGTGGTCACCGACACGCTCAGCATCGACCTCGGCCCCGCGGACACCAAGATCAAGGTCCTCACCGTCGCCGACACGCTCGCGGCGACGATCAGGAACGTGTTCGAAGACAAGTCGGTGAGCGAGATCTTCGCCGGCGAGAACCAGCTGTTCTAGCAGGAGACCACTATGGAGAAAGTCAAGCTCGTCGTGCAGCATCGCGAGACGACCGGAAGCCGGGCCGCCCGGCGGTTGCGCCGCGAGGGTCACATCCCCGGGGTGCTCTACGGCCACGGCAGGCCCGCCGTGCATCTGGCGGTCGAGCCGGGCGCCCTGCGCGCGGCCCTGTCGACCGACGCCGGCACGCACGCCGTCCTCGAGGTCGTCTTCGAGGACCAGAAGAAGGTCCACCGCGCCATCGTCAAGGAGCTAGAGCTCGACCGGGTGAAGCACACCGTCACCCACGTCGACCTCGAGGAGGTCCGCCTCGACCAGATCGTCGAGACCAAGGTGACGGTGCGCTTCGAGGGCACGGCCAAGGGCATCAAGATGGGCGGCATGGTCGACGAGGTGTCGCGCGAGGTCACCGTCAAGGGCCTCGTCACCGACATCCCCGAGCACCTCGTCGTCGACATCACCGAGCTGAGCATCGGCGACGCGGCGCATGTCTCGGACCTGCAGGTGCCGGAAGAGCTCGAAGTGCTCGACGGCCCCGAGCAGGTGCTCTGCAGCGTCCTGCTGCCGCGTAAGGTCGAGGTCGAGGAGCTCGAGGAGGGCGCCGAGGTGATCGCCGAAGAGGCGCCGGCCGAGCCCGAGATCATCGGCAAGCACAAGGAAGAAGAAGCGGCGGAGTGACGGCCGCGGGCCGGCGTCTGCGGCGCCGGCCCGCGGCGCGTCCGGGCGTCGGACATGGCCCTTCGCTCGCAAGCGCGACAGCACGGTGACGCCCTCGTCGTCGGCTTGGGCAACCCCGGGCCGGCGTACGAGAACACCCGCCACAACATCGGCTACCTCGTCGTGCACGAGCTGGCGCGCCGGCACGGCTTCCCCAGGGCGAAGCGCGGGTATGAAGGGCGCTTCGCCGTCGGGACGATCGCCGGTCACGAGGTGGCCATGCTGCAGCCGACGACCTGGATGAACGACTCGGGGCGCAGCGTCGCCGCCGCGCTTCGCGGCCTCAGGCTGCCGCTCGACAGGCTCCTGGTGGTGCACGATCACATCGATCTGCCGTTCGGCAGGCTGCGGCTCGCGCCCGGCGGCGGCTCCGGTGGTCATAACGGCCTCAAGAGCATCAGCGGCCTGATCGGTGCCGACTACCACCGTCTGCGTATCGGCGTCGACCGCCCGGCGAGCTACGACCCGGACGTGGTCGCCGACTACGTGACCGCGCCGTTCGCCGAGTCCAGGCGGGAGGTCGAGGAGCTCGTGGCGCGCGCCGCCGACGTCGTCGAGCAGTGGCTGGAGCTCGGGATGGACGAGGCCGTGACCCGGGTCAACGCCGGCTGAGGCGGGCTACAGCTTCGACTTGGCCAGGGCCACGGCGATCCGGTCCTGGGCATGGTGGGCGCGCGTCACGTTCACCCAGTCGCCGTTCATGAGCATCGCCACGATCACATGGTGTCCGACGCTGCTGGTCACGTAGCCGGACAGGTTGCTGGCGATGTTGAGCGTCCCCGTCTTGCCGCGGAAGTTCGCCTCGGCCGCGGTGCCGCGCATGCGCTTGCGCAGCGTGCCGTCGCGGCCGGCGATCGTGAGCGAGGCGTAGAACGCGGGGTAGTCCTCGCGGCCGGTCATCACGCGCAGCAGCTTCGTCACGCCGGCGGCCGAGAGGCGGTTCTGGTAGCTGAGCCCGGAACCGTCGTAGAGGCGGAACATCTCGTCGGTGAGCCCGAGAGCGCGCATCGCCGCGCGTGAGACGCGCAGGCCGGCTGCGGTAGTGCCGGAACGGCGGAAGTCTCTGCCGAGCCCCTTGAGGAGCATCTCGGCGAAGAAGTTGTCGCTGTCCTTGTTCAAGGGTTTGAGGAGCGTCTTGAGCGGGGCCGAGACGACCGTGGCGGTGAGGTAGGCGTCGTCCGGAACGGTGCCGGCGCGGGAAGTCCCGGTGACCTCGATCCCCGCCGCCTCGAGCGCTTCGAGCAACCGCTGTGCGGCGTAGCGCGGCGGGCTGGCGACGCGCTCGCCGTCACGCAGGCCCTCGTTCACGGAAAGCGCCGAGATCGGGCCGCAGTAGTCGGCGAGACCCGGCTTCCACGACGACACCGTTCGTTGCCTGTCGAACCAGGTGTCGTCACCCACCACCCGCCCGGAGATCTTCGTCACTCCGAGCGCTTTGAGGTGGCCCACGAACGCGCTGAGCGACGAGGTGCGGATGTGCAGGCGCTGCTTCTGGAAGCCCGGCGTCGACAGACTTGGGTCGCCGTAGCCCTTGAGGTAGATGCTGCCCTTGACGACCCCGATGGCAAAGGTCTGCGTCGCGTAGGCCGCCGGGAGGTACAGCTCGGTCTTGAAGCGATGGTCGGGGCCCCAGCGGTAGAGCGCCGTCGTGGACGTGACCAGCTTCATGTTGGAGGCCGGCGCGAGCAGGGTGCGCGAGTTGCGCGCGTAGACGGCCCGGTTGGCGCCGGCGGTCCAGACGGAGACGGCGGTGCGTGAGCCGGCGAAACCCTCGTCACTGAGGATGTCGATGATGCGCGCTTGGATGCCGGCGCGGGCCGGCGCGGCTGCGCCGGCCAGGGCCGGCACGACGAGCGCGACGACGAGGGCGAAGACCAGAGCGAAGCGGCGCAGCTTCATGGCGCTACGTTCGGCTCCGGTGGCTCGAGGCCTTCCCGAGCTGCGTCGCCGGCTCAGCGGGACGCCTTTCTCACGCCGACGATCAGGTCGGCGAGGTCGTTCACGGCGCGGTTCAGGCCCTTCTTCGTGATCGTCGCCGTGGTCGAGTTCCAGGCGTGAGCGGGGGTGGGGACGAGCAGCCAGACGACGAGGAGGGCGAATGCCACCAGCGCCGCGAGGGCGAGAGGCGCGGCCTCGGCACACGGGGCGCCGGCCGCCGGTCGTGCCGTGGCTCGACCGAGGGTCGGGCGGCTCGTGCGGGCCGCGCTGCGCGATGTCCTCGTCATGCTTCCTCGTCTCGCTCGGCGGGTCGACACGTGGGATTGTATCGACCGGGGGTGACGAACGCCTGACGCGACGGCGTACGCCAGACTGGCGACGAGCAGCGGCCGGGGGGAGGACCGGGTAGAATCGCGCTACCCCGGCGGGTCCGGCCCGGCGGGGCATTGCCTGTGTCCGGAGGCCGGCATGCTGCTCGACTATCTGATCACCAGCGAGCGTTTCAGGACCGCGGCGCCGCGTCTGCGGCGCGGCGCCGCGGTCTACGCGCCCTCGTTCTTCGCGCCCTACGTGCTGGCGGCTACGCTGTCCGCAGGGGAGGCCCCGGGCTGGCTCGTCGTCGCCCCCGACGGCGAGGCGGCGGCGAAGCTGGCCGCCGAGCTCTCGGTGTACCTGCGGCGTGAGGTGCCGGTGCTGCCGGCGCGCGGCGTGCTGTACGGCGCCGACGTGGCGCCGGCGGCGCACGTCATCGGCGAGCGCCAGCAGGCGCTCGCCGTGCTCGCCGCCGGCGGGGTCGTCGCCGCCGAGGCCGTGGTCCTGCTCGAGCGCTTCCTGCCGCTCGAGCTGCAGCCGCGACCCGTCAGCTTCGCGGCCGGCGAGGAGGCGCCGCTCGCAGGATCAGGCGGCGAGGTCGGCTTCGAGACGATCGTCCGTCGCCTCGCCGACCTGGGCTACGAGCGCGTCGAGCAGCAGGTCCGCAACCGCGGCGAGTTCGCCGTCCGCGGCGGGCTGATCGACGTCTATCCAGCGCTCGGCGACCCGCTGCGCGTCGAGTTCTGGGGCGACGAGGTCGAAAGCATCCGCACCTTCTCGGTCTACTCGCAGCGCACCAGCGGCACCCGCGAACGCGCCACCGTGTATGCCGCCTTCGAGGCCGACACCGAGCTGCCCGAGTACAAGACCGGCGTGCAGCAGGCGATCGCCGCCTGGGAGCACGAGGGCAGGGAGGAAGCCCCGGACGAGCTCTACCGACGCGCCGGCGTGCGCGCCCTGGCGGCTCTGGCGGGACGCTTCACTACGCTCGAGGACCTCGTGACGGCAGGCGGCCAGCGCCTGGCCGTGTTCAACCCGGACGAGACGGTCCGCGCCCTCGCCGACTTCGCGGCCGAGCTCGAGATGACCGGCATCAGCGGGCCGGAGCGCGAGCGGCTCTACGTGCCGCTCGCCGAGGCCCGCGCCCTCCTCTCCAAGGGCATCCAGCTCGACCTCGTGCAGCGCGACCAGCCGCTGCGTTTCGACGCCTCACGGCCGCAGCTCGCGGCGCGTGACCTCGCCGGCGCCGAGCGCGACCTCATCCGCCTGGTGCGCGACGGCTACCGCGTCTTCGTCGTCTTCCGCCACGAGGGCGAGGCCGAGCGCGCCACCTACCGGCTGCGCAACCTCTCGGCCGAGGTCCTGTCGGCCGAGGAGCTCGCGCGCCACGGCGCGGCCGCCCCCGGCCTGTACTTCGTCGCCGCGCCGCTGCGCGACGGCTTCCTCTCGGCCGAGCTCAAGCTCGCCGTCGTGCCCGAGCGCTCGCTGCTGCGCGGCGCGGCGCGCGAGAAGCGCTTCACCGGCGGCACGCGCCTGGCGACCTTCTTCGACGTGCGCCACGGCGACTACGTGGTCCACGAGGACCACGGCATCGCTCGCTTCGCCGGCATCGAGACGCGCACCGTCGCCGGCGTCACGCGCGACTACCTGCTTCTCGAGTACAAGGGCGAGGACCGCGTCTTCGTCCCCCACGAGCAGATCGGCAAGGTCAGCCGCTACATCGGTGCCGGCGCCGGGGCGCCGGCGCTCAACAAGCTCGGCGGTACCGCCTGGGCGACGGTCAAGACGCGGGCCCGCAAGGCGGTCGTCGAGATGGCCGGCGAGCTGCTGCAGCTCTACGCGGCGCGCCAGGCCATCCCCGGCTACGGCTTCCCGCCCGACGGTGAGCTGATGCGCCGCCTCGAAGAGGCCTTCCCCTTCGAAGAG
>Ga0315291_10010899_pt1 | contig 11089 bp, 5 predicted proteins | sample YL17G12_20_MG_FD_203070 | JGI IMG/M metagenome (GOLD analysis project Ga0315291, IMG submission 203070) | Sediment microbial communities from Yellowstone Lake, YNP, Wyoming, USA - YL17G12_20 | ecosystem: Environmental > Aquatic > Freshwater > Lake > Sediment | place: USA: Wyoming | collected... | reverse complement strand
CGGCCATGGATTCGAAGGAGGTCTACGCCGAACTCATTTCCGACGGCATCCACGTCCATCCGTCCTTTCTGCGCCTGGCGATCGCCAGGAAGGGCAGCGACAGGATCTGCCTGATCACGGATTCCCTAGGGGTCTCCGGTCTGAGCGACGGGACCTATCCCTGGGGCGAACTTGAGATCGTCCTAAACGGGCGGGAGGTCCGTCTCAAGGACAGCGGCGTCCTCGCCGGCAGCATCCTCCACCTCAACCAGGGGATCAGGAACATCATCGATTGGACGGGCGCCGGCGTCTCCGAGGTCGTGAACATGGCCTCCTTGAACCCGGCCAGGAATCTTGGGCTGGACGACGTCATCGGGAGTCTCGCAGAAGGCAAGTTGGCCAACATCGCCGTCTTTGACAAGGATTTCCGGGTGATCGACACCTGGCTGCGCGGCAGGCCTGTCCTGGGCGGGGACCTGTAGAAAAAGAGGGTCTGGGCCGTGTATGAGGCGCTCTTGAAAAAATAGGATCGATAGGGTATTTTGATGCGTTTGACATGAACACCACTAAGAAGCCGGGTTCAAGGGCCCTTCTTATGCTCGTTGCTGCTGCGGCGGCTTTCTGTATCCTTTTTTGGTTCGTCCTCCGCCCGGGAAAGGTCCCTTCCCAAAAGGTCCTCGGGATGTGGAAGGACCTGGGCGTCGTAAAGCCTAACATCATCCTCGTCACCCTGGATACGACGCGGGCCGACCGCCTGGCTTGTTACGGCTATGCGGGCGTCAAGACGCCGGCCTTGGACGCCCTGGCCGGACGGGGGGTCCTGTTCGAGCAATGCGCCTCCTCCTCGCCCTTGACCCTGCCCTCCCACAGCACGATCATGACGGGGATGTACCCCACCTACCACGGGGTCCGGCTCAACGGCAACACGGCCTTGAGCGAAGAACAGACGACGATCGCCGAACTCCTCGCCGGCAGGGGATACGAATGCGGGGCGTTCATCGGGGCCTTCGTCCTCGACGGGCGCTGGGGCCTCAAACAGGGTTTCCAGCATTACGACGACACCTTCGACCTCAAGAAATACAAACACCTCGACCTGGGCGGGGTCCAAAGGCCGGGCAACGAGATCACGGATGCCGCCCTCGCCTGGTTGGAAGGGCGGAAAGACAAGCCTTTTTTCGCCTGGGTCCATTTTTATGATCCCCATTCCCCCTACCAACCTCCGGAGCCGTTCTATTCGGAATATAACAAAAGCATGGCCGGACTCTACAACGGGGAGATCGCTTTCATGGATTCCCAGATCGGCCGGCTGGAATCCTGGCTCGAGACGAACAGGCTGGTCAAGAACACCGTCTTCATCCTCATCGGGGACCACGGCGAAGGCCTGGGCAGTCATGGCGAGGGTACGCATGGTTATTTTATCTATGATTACGCTGTTCATGTGCCTTTTCTGGTCGTGACGCCCTTTAAGGGACTGAAAGGGGTCCGCATCTCCGCCCAGGTTCGGGCTGCCGACGTCCTGCCGACGGTCATGGAACTGGTTGGGGCCGCAATGACTGCCGATGTCAACGGGCGGAGCCTGGTCCCTGTCATGTTCAATCCGAAAGAGGCCGACCTGGGACCGGCGTATTCGGAATCGATGGCCCCCAACCTGCAGTTCGGCTGGGCGCCTCTCCGCGCCCTGCGGACGACCCGATTCAAGTTCATCGACGCCCCGCGTCCGGAGCTTTACGATCTGACTAGGGACACGGAGGAAGAATCGGACGTCCAGAACAGATACCCTGATCAGGCCCTGGCCATGAAGAAGGAGTTGGACTACCTGGTCCTCGAAACGGGCCGGGGCGCGCCGGCCCCCCAGGCCGCCAACCTGGATAAGGAAACCGTCGAGCGGCTGGCCGCCCTAGGATATATCGGCGCTCCCATCGCCTCGAAAAAAGCGGGCGAGAAGGGGACGGCCTCCCTGGCCGATCCCAAGGACAAGCTGGGGATCTTCGAATCCATCCAGCGGGCCGGGGAAATGATCTTCAGCGAAAAATATGCTCCCGCCGCGGAGCTCCTGGAAGGGGCCCTCGGGAAGGAGCCGAAGATCCCCCAAGCCCTGCTCCTGCTGGCGACCTGCTATGTGGAGTTGGGAAAGAGAGAGGACGCCAAAGCCCGCTTGGACGAGGTCTTGAAGGACGATCCGGAGAGCACTCAGGCCCTCATCGCGCTGGCCAACATCCTCATGGGCGAGGGGAAAGGGGAGGACGCGATCGCCCTCTGCAAGCGGACGCTGGTCGTGGACAGCCGCAATAATCAGGCTTACGCGCTCATCGCCGAGGCGTATATCAATGATGCGAACCCCGCCGGAGCCCTTCCTTATATCGAGAAGGCCGTCGAGATCCAGCCGAAACTGACCCAGAACCGTCTCACCCTGGCCGCCTGCCTGGTCGGGATGAAACAATACGACCGGGCCGAGCCGATGTTCCGAGACATCGTCCGCGAGTCCCCTAAGTTCCCTTTCGCCCACTTCAACCTCGGAATTCTCTTCGAGGAGCAGGGGAAGTGGCAGGAAGCCCGGGGGGCCTATTCGGAGGAGGTCACCCTTTACCCCAAGGAGTTTCGCGCCCGGTTCAACCTCGGCAAGATCCTCTTCAGGTTTGGAGACCGTCCGGGCTACATGGACCAAATGAGGGAAGTCATCCGGATCGCGCCCCGCCAGGCGGAAGGCTACCTTTTTCTGGCCCGCGGCCTGCTCTACGAGAACGCGCCGGTCGACGAGGTCCGGGAGATGGCCGAAAAAGGGGTTTCGCTGGCCAAGACCTCCGACCTCAAGGCCTTCGGTTGGTTCCTCCTAGCCGATATTTACAATCGCGAACACCTGCCCGAAAAAATGAATGAGGCCCTCCAAAAGGCCAACTCATATAAAACCATCAAATAGGAGTCCGTCATGAAATACCGAAAGATCATCCTGTTGGGCCTTGTTGCGGTGATCACGGCCATCGTCCAAGTCCTTCCCGCGTCCGCCCAATACCGGGAGTACTACCTTTACGGCAAGATCCTGGATACTCAGAAAATACCCATTGAGGGGGTTCAGATCGATCTTCGCGACGTCGCCACGAGCCGCGGCTACAGCATGAAGACCGATAAAAAAGGAGAGTTCAAGTTCGCCGGCCTTCCCCACGGCGTCTACCAAGTGGTCTTCAGCAAGGAAGGATTCGCCCAAAAAATGGACGAGTGGAGGTTCGAAATCCCCCAGGACACGATGCAGAAGGTCGAAATCCCCACGTTGACGCTCATTTCCCAAACCCAGGTCGAAGAGGTCCAACGGCTGAAGGAGGTCGAAAGCGGGATCAAGGAATCGGCCGACAAGATCCGGCAGGGCGACTTGGACGGCGCCGTCGCCCAACTCAAGGGGATGTTGGATAAAAACCCCAAGGATGCCAACGCGCTCTTTCTCATCGGAATGGCCTACGTCAAGAAACAGATGTTCCCGGAAGCGACGGGCGCGTTCCTCCAGGTCGCCGAAGTGGCCCCCAAGTTCGCGGCCGCCTTCCATCAGCTGGGAGTCTGTTATCAGCAGCAGGACCAGCCGGATAAGGCCCTCGAAGCCTATGCGAAGGCTCTCGAACTCGACCCCGCGAACACTGACGCGTTCTACAATTCGGGTCTGATCCTATTCAAGCTGAGCCGCGTCGACGAGGCCTTGGACCGCTTCGAGAAAGCCCTGGCCCTGAAGCCGGACGATCCGGCGTTCCTTGAGATGGCCGGAAGGTGCTACATCAACAAGGCGGATTTCGCCAAGGCGATCGAATATTTGGAAAAGGCCAAGACAGGCTACGGCGATCCGGAACGAACCAAGTTCCTGGATGAATTGATCGCCACGCTGAAGACGCAGATCAAGAAATAGGCCGGGCGGCAACGTGCTTCGTCGTCCGTGTCATGCATGGGGACGCCTGAGAACTTAGACTCTAGGTTGTTAAAGGGGATCTTTCGATGCCGATCGATAACCCTTTTTTATCAAAGGGTTACATCACGGCCGGAAGGCTTAAAAATATTTTTTAATATTTTTTAATGACTTGACAAAATCGCAGAATCATATTAAACATAATTTGTAAGTTTGACAAACTTACAAATTGAAATAAGGGCTGCAATCCTTATATGAAGAAGGCCAATTCTCACCAAGCCAAAGTTCATAACAGGCTGTTGATTCTCAGGACCATTTACAACAATGTCAAGATTAGCCGAGCTGATATCGCTCGAGTCACTAGTTTAAACCGTGCGACAGTTTCGGATGCCGTGACGGAGTTGATGAAAGATGGGGTTGTCGCTGAGGTGGGTATAGGTTCGTCAGTGGCGGGCAAACCTCCTATCCTTCTCAGCATGGTGGATGATGCACGTTATCTCATAGGGGTTGACCTGGCGGAAAGTGAGTTTCGGGGAGCTGTGATTAACCTCAGAGGAAAGATTATCCATCGTCTCAATTTGGCGATTAACGGACGGGACGGCGACGCTGCCCTGGCATCGGTTTATGGTTTGCTTGATAAGCTGATCCCGCTTGCTGAGGGTCCTATTTTGGGTATTGGCATTGGAACGCCGGGGCTGATAAATACTCGACAGAGAGTCGTGCGGAACGCCGTTAATCTCGATTGGCATGACCTTCCTTTGGGAGATTTATTAGACGAACGGTACAAGATGCCCGTTCATGTCGCCAACGATAGTCAAGCCGCCGCTCTGGCTGAGTTTACTTTCGGAGCCAGCAAGAATATCTCCAATTTGATCGTGATCAATATAGGTCGTGGGACCGGCGCCGGCATTGTCCTTAACCGCCAACTTTACTATGGGGATAGCTTCGGCGCCGGCGAATTCGGTCACGTGGCTATTGTCGAAAACGGCGAACGTTGTCGGTGTGGACACTACGGTTGCTTGGAGACGGTCACCAGCAGCCAAGCCATTGTAAGGAGCGCCCGGGCTATTGCCAAAAACGATCTTCACTCTAAGTTATATCGGCTCGTGGCTTCACCGGAAGAAATCGATATGGACATTGTGTCTCAGGCGTTCGAGGCCGGCGACGATGCCATACGGACACTCATTACTGAGGTCGGGCGTTATTTGGGTTTTGCCGCGGCCATCCTGGTGGGCATTCTGAATGTTAACCGTATTGTGATAGCCGGTCGGGTCGCTCGTTTTGGTCAGACCTTGCTTGAACCGATCAAGCAAGAGATCAAACGACGTTCCCTGCCGGGGCTTGCCGATGAGACCGTTGTTGAAATTACCACTCTGGGGCCGGATATTGTGATTTTAGGAGCCGCGGCATTACTTCTGAACCACGAGCTTGGATTGCCATGAGGTGTTTCTTGAAGGAGGTGAAATCGAGAGGAAGCAATGATAACCGATCAGGTTTAGGGGGGTTTCTGCCGGGCCGCCCGGGAGAAACAGGGTTGTTTTAAGGAGGAACAGGAAAATTAGGAGGAATAAAACATGCTAAGAACAAAACGATTCCTGTTTATGAGTTGGCTTCTCGTCCTTCTCATGGCTTTTGTCGGTGTGACCAGGATCCAGGCCCAGTCCATCCTCGACGGCAAGCTGACCGGGACCATCACGGACGACAAAGGCGAGCCGCTTCCCGGCGCGACCGTGGAGTTGACGAGCCCCGAGTTGATGGTAAAACGCGCCACCTCCACCTCGGCGAAGGGGATATATGTTTTCCTCAATCTGCCGATCGGGGACTATAGGCTCACGGCCTCCTTATCCAGCTTTAAGACCGTCGTTCAGGAAAATATCGCCGTGACGGCGGGAAGCTCGTTGGTGGTCAACCTGGCCCTGCCGATGGGGGCGATCGAAGAGACGGTGACCGTGACCGGCGCGGCGCCGGTGGTCGATGTCAAGACCTCATCCCTCGACTCCAAGATCAGCAGGGAGATGCTGGACAAGATGCCCACCAGCCGCGATTCGTTTTATGACCTATCGCTCTCGACGCCGGGCATGTTCGACGTGGGCAAGAACGTCATGGGGAGTCCCACGGCCTACGGCGGTTCCACGCAGGAAAATATCTTTCTGGTGAACGGTGTCGACACGACCAATCCCCGCGGCGCGGCCTGGGGTTCCATGATCAATGTCAACTACAACACCGTCGAGGAGGTTCGCGTCATCTCCTTGGGCAGCAAGGCGGAATACGGCAATTTTTCGGGAGCGGCCATCGATGTCATCACCAAGTCCGGCTCCAACGAACTGCGGGGCTCTGTGGGACTTTACAGCCAGCTCGGCACCCCGAATCCCGGAGCGCCCAAGGCCAGCCAACTGGGCCGCGATTGGCTGTTTCTCCAGCCGGGGGATGACTATAGAGCCTACCCCAAGTCGGAGTTGGAAGCGGCCCTGACGGTCGGCGGCCCGTTCATTTCCAAAAAATTGTGGTTCTATGCGGCCGGCAACATCCTGAACCAGAAGAGCAAAGAACTCAACTGGGACCCCATTGTCACAAATATTGGGCGGTATGCCGATGTCAAGATCACCGGCGCGCCCATGAAGAACCACTACGCGTGGGTGTCCTATCATTATGAGAATAACCATGCTGAAGGCTACACCGACGGTTCCGTAAATTGGGACCCCTCCATGGCCTATCAAAGCTTTACGCAAAGCCAATCCATCTCGTCCCAGTGGCAGTGGTTCCCCGCTTCCACGACCTTCCTTTCGTTGAAGTTTCTGGGGTTCCTCGTCAACGATCGGGCCCAACTGCCCGATAACGCTCCCGACCACCCCGGATATATCAATTGGTGGAAAGCCATCCCTTTTGACATGGGCGTCGGTGGCGCTTTCGGGCTCTATCAAGGCGAAAAGACCAGCCGCACGACCATCCAGGCCGACGTGTCGCACTATGCCGAGAACTTCCTTGGTGAGCATGACCTCAAGTTCGGCGTCCAATACACCCGCGGCCGCCTCAAAGGCACCAGCGCATCGTTCTTCGGGCAACAGCTCACGAACCCGGTTACCGGGGAAGACCTCGGCTTTTTCGGGATCTACAATACCGCCTATATTTACCCCTGGACCTATAGCATCCAGGAGATCAAGGACAATTATGCTTACGGCGACCAAGGCGTCATTATGTATGTCGACCGGAGTTTTGAAAAGCCGCATCGAACGCTCCGCATGGCCGATTCCTTGGGTTTCTTCCTAGATGACCAGTGGACCCTGGGCAAACAACTGACCTTCAATCTCGGCCTGCGCTACGACGCCATGACCGCAAAGTTCGGCAAGGGGCAGATGCTGGAGCAGCCGACCACTCCCGCGGGCTTCCGCGATGAACTCAAGGTCCTTCGCGACCGCACGGGTTCGGGCAACCTTTTCAACTTCAAGAACTGGTCTCCCCGCGTCGGTCTGAGTTACCAGATCGCCAACGACCAGAAAACCGTCCTACGCGCCAGTTTCGGGCGATATTATACGCCGATGGGCGTCGAAAGCTTCGGCTCCGGCGGCCCTGACCTTGATCGGACCTATAGCAAAACGCTGTATTACCTGATCCCCTGGGAAGGCCTTGACCTCAACGGCGACGGCATCCTTTTCGGCGACGACGTCGGCGAGGCCACGCGGAGGATAGCGGGATTACAACCCATAAACAGCGGCGACTTTTTGAACGTATTCCGGAGCCGAGACCCTTCCTGGCACCTGAAGATTCACCCCGGAATGAAAAACCAGCATACCGACCAGTATACCATCGGCCTGGAACGCGAGATCTTCCGAAACTTCTCCGTAGCCCTCACTTACATTCACCGCAACACCAAGGACATGATCGTGCAATGGCCCCTGAATCAAGTGACCCAGCAGCCCTGGGAATATGAACGCAAGACTCAGACCATCAACGGCCGGGAAATATCTTTGTACAGCATCGTCCTGAAGGACTACGACGGCAACGGCGTCATCGACGGCGACGATATCCAGTGGATCGGGGACAACTCGGACCACGAGTGGCGCAACATGCCCGCCATGGACGGCAAGAAAGCCCAGCGCCTCTTCCAGGGCTTTCAGATGACGTTCACTAAACGCTACTCCGACCGCTGGCAGTTGATGGGCTCGCTGCTCTGGAACCACTCCTCCGGCATGGGGGCCCGCAACAAGCGCCAGGACCAGGACTACAACATGGAAGGCATGAACATCTGGAGCGACGCCTGGCTGGCCGGAATGAATCAAACCGTCAATAACATGGAAGGTCCCCTGCCCTTCACCCCGAAATTCGAATTCAAGGTCGGTGGCAACTACACAATCCCCAAGATCGAGGTCGATTTCGGCTTGCGCTTCCGCTTCCACACCGGCCGTCCCTCCTGGATCCTTTCGGAAGTTCTGCAGCTCAATCAGTGGAATTATGATCCGAACGATGCCTACCTTTTGGCTCACGGGGTGGTCCTCGAGGCCAGCGGCGGAATGCCGGGCCAGATCGTGGCCCAGGACCCCCTTAAACCGCTTTACCTTTCGGCCCAAAAGATCCTGGACCTGCGTCTTGAAAAAAGTTTCAAACTGGGTCGTAGCAACCTGCGCGTCATGCTCGACGGCTTCAACATCTTCAATTCCAAGGACGTGACCAACGCTATGGTCAAGAGGGTCGAGATTGCCGGTATCGTTGCCAGGGACGTCGGCCGGGTCGTGGGCCTAGTTGCGCCCCGCTACTTCCGGCTGGGCGTCCTGTTCGAGTTCTAGACAAAAATTAGAACCGGAACACGACGCTGAATCCGCCCGGCGAAAGGCCGATCTCCCATTGGCGTCGCGGCCGCTCGGAAGGGGAGGCTTCCTGTCTCCTGAAAGACCCGGCTTCGTAATTTTCCAGGTCTCGGATCGCCCGGCGCGGCTGGGTGAAAATGTTGACGAGAGAGATCGTCTCTCCGGCCGCGAAAGTGATCAACCCCTCATGCCATTTCCTGTGGAAAGCGAGCGTGGTCACGAGCCCGGCAGCGGCGTTGGCGCCGATGTTCAAGAAATGGGTCCCCCACCCACGCCCGTCCTTCTCCCGCCGGGCGCATCTCCTGAGGAGTTCCTCGGCCTGAAGAAGCTTGGATCGGCGCTCTTCCGGCGTGGCCTCCGGAATGAGCCACAGCTTCTTGGCGCTGGTTGCCGGAAGGAAGGGGTCGATGAGCAGTCCGCCGACTCCCAACGCGAAGGTTGCGCCTCCGACGAGCATGTCCTCGGCGAAACGCCTGTCTCGGACCTTCGGAGCGTTCGGGGAGCCCTGGTCCGGCTTGACATCGTTCCAGTGAGCGATGGCCAGGCTTCCCTGGACGACGGCCCCCGCTGAATAGCCGGCGATCCAGCCGTACCACCAGGTCCTGGCGCGCGGCTGGGCCGAACGCAAGGCGTTCTCGATATAACCGAGCCGCTCCTTGACCTGTTCATCGGAAAGCGCTGCGGTCTCCTGCGCATAAGCGGTGCTCAATGAAAAAAGCGCCACGAAAAAAGCCAGACACATGGAAACGGGATTCTTTAGTTGGCTGAACAACGGATCTCCTTTTGCCGACCGGAAATTATACTGTCCAATTCGAAAAAACTATATGACCACCCTTGAACGATGTCAATAGACGAAATATAATCGTCTGACCGTGGAAGACATCGCGCGAGGGGTCAGATCCTTCACCCTGGGCACGGCCGTGAGCCGCGTCCTGGGTCTTGTCCGCGAGGTCGTTTTTGCAACCCTCTTCGGCGCCGGCCACTCCACGGACGCCTTCAACGCGGCCTTCCGCATTCCGAACCTCCTCCGCGATATGTTCGCCGAGACGGCTCTGTCCGCGGCTTTCGTCCCTGTCCTGACCGGCGAGAAGAAGAAGGGCAAGGAGGCCGAGAACCTCCTGGCTTCGAACATCTTCAACACGCTCTTCGTCGTGGTCGGCTTGATCACGGTCCTCGGAATCATTTTTTCCCGTCCGCTGGCGAAGGTCATCGCTTTCGGGTTCGGGAACGTTGCGGGCAAACTTTCACTGACGGGGAAACTGACGTCCATCACCTTCCCGTTCCTTCTTTTCGTGGCCTTGGCTGCCTGGGCCATGAGCTACCTCAACACCGAGGGTTCGTTCTTCGTCCCGTCCCTGGCGCCGGCGTTCTTCAACGTCTTTTCCATCCTCGTCCCCCTGGGCCTTTTCGGCTGGTATACGGCGCGGGGCGGCGATCCCATCTATGGGGCGGCCATCGGCGTGACCGTGGGCGGCTTGATGCAGTTCGCCGTCCAGGCGCCGGGTGTTTTCAAGAAGGGGTTCCGGTATAGGTTCTATTTGAGCTTCCGCGATCCCGAGTTCCGCAGGGTGATGGCCCTTTTCATCCCGGTGGCCATCGGCCTGGCCGGGTCGCGGATCAACGTGGCCGTCAACACGGTCCTCGTTTCTTTCCTCGAAAAAGGGAGCATGACATGGCTCAACTATGCTTTCCGGATCATGCACCTGCCGCTGGGCCTATTCGGGATGGCCGTGGGCGCGGTCGCCCTCCCCAAGCTCTCCCGGCTCGCGGCCGAGAACGACCTAAGGGCCATCCATGATACGCTCGGCGACTCGCTGAAGATGGTTCTCTTCTTGACGGTCCCGACGTCCGTGGTCATTGCATTCCTGTCCTTCCCCATCACGGCCGTCATCTACCAGCACGGGAAGTTCACGGCCACCGACACGGCAGCGGTCGCTCAAGCCCTGGTCCTTTATATCGTCGGCATTCCCTTCATGGCCGCCTTGCGGAACACCGCTTCCGTCTTCTACGCCTATAAGGATTCCAAAACGCCGATGTACGCCAGTTTCGCCTCCATCGGTCTTAACTTCGTCTTGAACATCAGCTTGATGAGGGTCCTGGGCTTTTTAGCCTTCCCGCTGTCCACGACCATCGCGGCCGTAGTCAACATCGTTCTCTTGGTTTGGCTCCTGCCTCGCAAGATAGGCCGGATCGACCTCGCGCCTGTCCTAAGGTTTTTCCTTGCTCTGGCGGGGGCCTCTGCGGTCGGAGGGTTCACCGGCTGGCTCCTCAACCGTTTCCTTTTCGGGCCGATGGGGCATTCATTCTGGGTCCGGCTGGCGAGCGTCGCCGTCAGCGGCTCCGCCGCGCTGGGAATCTTCTATGCCCTTCTCGTGGCCTTCGGGGTCAAGGAAGCCAAAGAATACCTCAAGAGATTCTTCCGGCG
>Ga0315291_10010896_pt1 | contig 11092 bp, 12 predicted proteins | sample YL17G12_20_MG_FD_203070 | JGI IMG/M metagenome (GOLD analysis project Ga0315291, IMG submission 203070) | Sediment microbial communities from Yellowstone Lake, YNP, Wyoming, USA - YL17G12_20 | ecosystem: Environmental > Aquatic > Freshwater > Lake > Sediment | place: USA: Wyoming | collected... | reverse complement strand
GTCAAGGACGGCCGGGAGGTCGGGCCTGCGTCATAGAAGTGGGTTTAGGGACTTGACCTTTGTTGGGGACTGTGATAATGTAGATATATTACTACATTATCAGGAGGTCCCATGGAAACCAGGCAAGCACTTGAGGCGCGCCGCCTCGCCATCCTCGAAGAGATTCGCTCCATCCGCGCCATGCGCCGCGGGACCATCAACGAACAGTATTTCGACGTCCGTCTCAAAGCAAAGAAAGAGACGACGCGACGAGGTCCCTATTATGTCTTTTCCCGACGGGAAGGAGACAAAACCGTCAGCCAACGCTTGACCACACCCGAAGCCCTCGAACAAGCTCGAAAGGACGTCGAAGCCTATAAGAGATTCCAAACTCTGTGCCGGGAGTTCGAGCAAGTGACGGCAAAGCTTGGAGACGTGGAGCGCTCGTCGGCCCAGGAAAAAAAACGCTTCAAATCCGGGTTGAACAAGACCGGGAAGTGAAGCATCTGCTGGAGACGGTGGCCAAGTCCAAAGTGGCGGACCTGGAGGCCTGGGAGTCAGCCTTGAGGGTGGCGGTGCTGGCCTGTGGGGCTAAGGTTCTGGCCGGGATGCCGGCCGAACACGGCTCGGGCCGGAGAGAGGAGGCGGTTGTCTGCCGTTGTGGTCATCGCATGGAAAGCCAGGGCGTCCGGCGCAAGGAACTGATGACCATCCTGGGGCCGGTGGCCTATGATCGGTCGCGTTTTCAGTGTCCCTCGTGTCAAGCGACCCGCTATCCGGGCGACGAAGCCTTGGACGTGGTTGGAACAACGCGCTCTCCGGGATTACGGCGAATGATGGCCCGGGCCGGCAGCCAGTCGACCTTCAAGGACGGGCGCGACGACCTCCGCATCTACGCCGGCTTGGATGTCAGCGCCAAAGACGTCGAGCGGGTGGCGGAGCGAATCGGCCAGGAGATGGAGTCCTGGTCGGAGCGGGAACGGCAGGAGATCCTGAGTCGGGACCCCCATCCCGAACCGGAGAAGGATATCCCAGTGATGTATGTCAGCTACGACGGGACAGGCGTGCCGATGACGCGCCCGGAGTTGGCCGGGGTCAAAGGAAAACAACCGGACGGAACGGCCAAGACCCGCGAGGCCAAACTCGGGTGTGTCTTTATCCAGACCAGCGTCGATGAGGAGGGGTTCCCAGTCCGGGATCCGGATACGACCAGTTTCGTCGGAGCGATCGAGACGGCCGACGCGTTCGGGTGGCGGATGTACGGAGAAGCCCGGCATCGGGGTCTGACCAAAGCCCAACGGGTTGTCGTTCTGGGGGACGGTGCGGAGTGGATCAAGAACCTGGCCGAGATGCACTTTCCGAAAGCCATTTTGATCATCGACCTCTACCATGCCCGCGAACACGTCTCGAACTTATGCCGGATCCTTTTTGGGTCGAATGAGAAGAAACTGGGACGACAGCGTCTCCGCTGGTGGGCGGACTTGGATGCGGGAAAGGTGGAGATCATCATCCGTCAAGCCCGACGACATCTGTCCGACGACCCTGAACTGAAGAAGTCAGCCGAGGCCGAGATCCACTACCTGGAAAAGAACACGGAGCGGATGCGTTATGCTCAGTTCCGCGCCCAAGGCTTATTCGTCGGTTCCGGAGTCGTCGAGGCCGGCTGCAAAACCATCATCGGCCAGCGCCTCAAGCAATCCGGAATGGAATGGACGCGGCGCGGAGCCAATGCCATTATCGCTCTGCGCTGTGTCATGAAATCCAATCGGCTCGAAGACTACTGGGAATCCCGTGCCGCTTGATTTACCCCACTTCTATGACGCAGGCCCATCCCCTACTTATACAGGATTTTCCGGATGTCCTTGATATTATGCCCGTTCTCGATGGAGGCTAGGACCTCCGGATAACGCTCGACTTCGCCGCCGCGGACGGCTTCCTCCCAAGCGGCCAGAAGCGGATCGGGGATGAACGCATGTTCGGCCCTGATGGTCCGGTTGATGCCCCGGAGGGCCAGCCACTGCGTGATCATCAGGAGGGCCAGGGCGTAAAAAGCGATATTGGGACCGGGGAGGATGGCGGCCAGCCCGCTTATGGGAACGAGGATCGCTTCACCCGCCAGAACGAGGATGTGGGCGGTCCGTTGTTTTTGAAGGAAGACCGAGAACTTGAGGTGAACCTTGCTTTCGTCGGTGGAATCCGCGTAAACGATCGGCAGGCATCCGTCCTTGAGTCTCAACGCCCGTTCGAAGGCCTGCTCCATACGGAGGGTCCTGTGCGGGAGGAGCATGAGCTTCTTCTTGGCCAGCTCCCAGACCTCCCTGGACTTTGAGAATTTGACCTGGATCGGCTTCGCGGAGTCCGAAGAAAAATACCGATAGCGGCCTTTATAGTCGCGGACGAAGAAGAATTTCATCTCTGGTCCTTACTTTCTTTTATTTAATAGATAAATGAAGAACGGGGCGCCGACGGCGGCCGTGATGACACCGATCGGAAGCTCGGTGGGGAAGAGGAGTGTCCGGGCTAGAAGGTCGCAATAGACGAGGAAAACGCCGCCCGCCAGGGAGGAAAAGGCGAACAGATAGCGGTGGTCCGGCCCGATCAGGATGCGGACCCAATGCGGGACAACGAGCCCGACGAACCCGATGATCCCGCTCACGGAGACCGAGAGGGCCGCGAGCAGCGTCGATAGGGCCAGGAAGATCTTACGCACCCGGACGACCGAACAGCCAAGGGACTGGGCCGCCTCATCGCCCATGACCAGGAGGTTCATGTCCTTGGCAAGTCCCTGGGCCGCGCCCAGGCATAGAACAACGTAAGGAGCGATGGCGCCGACCTGCCGCCAATCGGCGAGGGCGAAACTTCCCAGCAGCCAGAAAACGGCTTGTTCGAAAGAGTCGGATTTCATGAAGAGCAGAAAGGAGGTCATGGCCGAGGCCATGGCGCCGGCCGCGATCCCCGTCAGGAGGAGGGTTTCCACCCTGTAGAGGTCCTTCCTCCGGGAAAGAACGTAGACAAAGGAAACGAGACCGAACCCGGCCGCAAAAGCGAAGACGCTTTGGCTGGAGAACCCGAGGACGGTGACGTTGATGCCGAAATAGATGCAGACGACGGCTCCGAACGAGGCGCCCGAGGAGGCCCCGACGACAAAGGGATCGGCCATCGGGTTCTGGAAATATCCCTGGAGGATGGCCCCCGAGAGGGAAAGGGCCGCCCCGACCAGAAAGGCCAGAAGAACCCGGGAAAGCCTGAGGTCGATGAAGATCGTCGAGAAGGCCGAACTCCGGCCGGTGAGGAGGTCCAGAAGGTCCGCCGGGGTGGTCCGGACGGGGCCCGTGAGCACGGAAACCAGAAAGCCGGCCACGAGGAGGACGGCCAGAACGACCAGGAGGAGACGGCGCTTCGCGGTCACGGTCATGGTTTCTTATCGAACCTCTCGGGGTGGATGTTCCGGGCGGTCTCCTCCAGGGCATCGGCGAGCCGTGGGCCGAAACGGCTGGCCACGTTCTCGTCTAGGAAACGGACCCTTGCGGTCCGGACCGCCGCGACCCCTCGGAGCCGCGTATCCTTGAGGAACCGGTCCCGCGCTTTTTCGAACTCAGGGATGGACCGGGCCAGGACGATGATGACCTCGGGGTCGTCTTGGACGAGCTGTTCAAGGCTGTAATGCAGCCAATTTCTGGAGATCCCACCCGCGACGTTTCGGGCCTTGCAACGGGAGATGAGGTCGTTGAGGTAGCTCTCCCGTCCGCACGTCCAGAGACCCGTTCCATGAAGGGCGAGGAAGACCCTCGGCCCGGCGGTCACGGCGCCGAGACGGTCGCGAACGGCATCCAGCCGGTCCTTCAGCCGGGAGGCGAGCGCTGCCGCCTCCTTTTCCCGGTGCGTAACTTTGCCGATCTTCTCGAGGAGAGGGAAGAGCGAACCGAGGTCATTCCCGATGTTCAGGACGAAGACCGGAAGGCCGAGCTTTTTGAGTCGCTCCACGGTCCGGAGCGGGTTGCCGCGGAAGGCGATGATAAGGTCCGGGGACAAGGACTTGATCATCTCCAGGTTCGGATCGACCAACCCGCCGATCTTTTCCTTCCGTTTCGCCGCCTCGGGATAGTCGCAATAGCGCGTGACCCCGACGATCTCCTGATCCAAGCCCAGGGCGAAAAGGATCTCGGTAACGTTGGGCGCTAGCGACACGATCCGGCGGGGTGGACCCGAAAGGGTGAATGGGGCGCCCGTGTCGTCGATGGTGGTTTCATTCTGGGCGGAGGCGACCAGGAAGACAGCGGTGAAGAGGAGCAGGACACGGGACGCGCCGAACATCAAGTCTTCTCCCCTGAACCGGCGACGAGTGAGATCTCCGGGAGCCCGGAACGCAGGTTTTCCCGGATGTCCACGTCGGCGTCAAAGATCCGTTTGATGTTGTCCTTTGTGATCAGCTCGGAGGGCCGGCCCTGGCCGCTGATCCTCCCCTCCTTGAGGAAGATCAGCCGCTGGGAATAGAGAGCGGCCAGGTTGATGTTGTGCTCGGCGGCCAGGATGGTCTTTCCCTTTTCCCTCCCGAGGCTCCGGAGGATCTCATAGATCTCGACCTGATAGCTGATGTCGAGATGGGAGCTGGGCTCGTCGAGGAAAAGCAGGGGAGTGTCCTGGGCCAGGGCCCGGGCGATAAAGACCCGCTGCCTTTCTCCGCCGCTGAGGTGGGCCATCAACTTGTCCTTGAGATGGGACGTCTGGGTCAGTCGGAGGACCTCCTCCAGGGCTTCCGAATCCGAGGCCGCGGGGCCGCCGAGGCGTCCTTGGTGAATATAGCGTCCCATGAGGATGATCTCGGCCACCCGGAAATCGAACACGGGGTCGTAGATCTGGGGGACGTAAGCGATCCCGCGGGCCATCCGACGCCTTCCCCAGCCGGCTATGTTCGTCCCCTCGATCCGGACCTCGCCCCCGACTTCCCGGACAAGCTTCTGCAGGGCCTTGATGAGCGTGCTCTTCCCCGAGCCGTTCCGGCCGAGGATCGTGACGAACTCTCCGGATTCGACGGAGAACGAAATGTTTTGGATAACGGGGCCGTTCCCGTATCCGGCGGACAGGTCTTTGACTTCAAGAATGGGCATATTATTTAAGAGTTGTTTAAGAATTGATTATATAATAAGTCAGGTAATAAGTCGCCCCGGCTTGTTGACATTTCAGGCCGTGCGCTCTATGATGAGCCCCCCGATACGAACAACCGAGGACGCCGATGAAGGACAGCTTCAACTTCGAGGACATCGAGAGAAAGTGGCAGAAGATCTGGGCCGAGAATCGGGTCTTTGAGGTCACCGAAGACCCGACCAAGCAAAAATACTATCTGCTGGAGATGTATCCTTATCCCTCGGGACGCATCCATATGGGCCACGTCAGAAACTATTCCATCGGCGACGTCATCGCCCGCTACAAATCGATGAACGGGCTGAACGTCATCCATCCCATCGGCTGGGACGCTCTGGGCATGCCGGCCGAGAACGCAGCCATCAAGCACGGCGTCCATCCCCGGAAGTGGACGCTGGGCAACGTCGCCACCATGCGCGACCAGCTCAAGAAGATGGGCTTCGGCTACGACTGGTCCCGCGAAGTGAACTCCTGTCTGCCGGATTACTACAAGTGGAACCAGTGGATCTTTCTCAAGATGTTCGAGCGCGGCCTGGCCTTCCGGAAGGAAAGCTGGGTCAACTGGTGCTCCCAGTGCCGGACCGTCCTGGCCAATGAACAGGTCGTCGGCGGGGTCTGCTGGCGCTGCGACACGCCGGTCATCCAGAAGAAGATGGAACAGTGGTTCCTCAAGATCACGGATTACGCCGAGGAGCTTCTCTCCGGTCACGAGATGCTCGGCAAGTGGCCCGAGCACGTCCTCCTCATGCAGAAGAACTGGATCGGGAAGAGCCGGGGCGCGATGATCGACTTCCCGGCACCTTCCCTGGCGCGGCCGGTCGAGGTCTTCACGACCCGGATCGATACGATCTATGGAGCGACCTTCCTGGTCATCTCGCCGGAGCATCCCATGGCGGCGGACCTCATCGCCGCTTCCCCGCGCCGCGAGGAGTTCAAGGCCTGGATCGCCAAGGCCGTTACCGACGCCCGGGCCAAAAGGGATTTCGGGGACGACGAGAAGGAGGGCATTGACACGGGGGCCAGGGCCGTCAACCCGTTCACGGGCGAGCCCATGCCCGTCTGGATCGCGAACTATGTCCTCATGGATTATGGGACGGGGGCCATCATGGCCGTTCCGGCCCACGACCAACGCGACTACGAATTCGCCCAAAAATATGGGCTTCGGACGAAGCCCGTCATTATCCCTGAGGAAGGGTCCGCGGAGAAGGCCGAGGAAGGGAAGGCCTTCGAGAGCTATGGCCGCCTCCAGAACTCCGGCCCTTTCTCCGGTCTGTTGTGCGAAGAGGCCATGGATAAAATGGAGGGCTACGCCGAAGAGAAAAGCATCGGCCGCCGCAGCACGACCTTCCGCCTCCGTGACTGGGGGATCTCCCGCCAAAGGTACTGGGGGACGCCCATCCCGATCATCCACTGCCCGAAGTGCGGGACCGTGGGCGTCCCATATAAGGACCTCCCGGTCGAGATCCCGCACGACGCGGCCATCACGGGGGAAGAAGGCTCTCCCTTGGAGCGGCTGGAGAGCTTTGTCCATACGGCCTGCCCCAGGTGCGGCGGCAAGGCCAGGCGCGAGACCGATACCATGGACACGTTCGTCGACTCGTCCTGGTACTTCTTCCGATACACGTCCCCGCGGGAAAAGAGTCTCCCGTTCCGGCCGGAAGCCGCGAACTACTGGCTCCCTGTCGACCTCTACATCGGCGGCGTCGAGCACGCCATCCTCCACCTCATCTACGCGCGCTTCTTCACCAAGGTCCTCCGCGACCTCGGCCTGACCGAAGTGAGCGAGCCCTTCCCGCACTACCTGGCCCAGGGCATGGTGACCAAGGACGGGTCGGCCATGTCCAAGTCCAAGGGGAACATCGTCGATCCGGACGAGATCCTGAAAAAATTCGGCGCGGATGCCCTCCGGCTGTTCATCATCTTCGCCTCGCCGCCCGACAGGGAGTTCGCCTGGGCGGAAGAGGGGCTGGAAGGGTGCTACCGGTTCCTCGGCCGCGTCTGGACGATCGTCCACGAGAACCTGGATGTCTTCACCGGCGGGGCATCGGGATTACCGAATGACCCCCCGGTAGGGGAGAGTGTCGGCCGGGTGCTCAGGAAGACGCACCAGACCATAAAAAAGGTCGGCGAGGACATCGGGGTCCGTTTCCACCTGAACACGGCCGTGAGCTCCATCATGGAGCTCTACAACCTGGTCAGGAAGGACAGGGACGCGCTCAGGCAAAGCTCGGAAGGCAAGGCGGCCCTCCGCTCCGCCCTGGAGGCCCTGGTCCAGCTCCTTTCGCCCTTCTCCCCCCACATCGCTGAAGAGCTCTGGGAGAAGATGGGCCACTCCGAGATGCTTATCCGGACGCGATGGCCGGCCTTTAACCCTGCCCTAGCCAGGGAGGAAATCGTGACCATCGTCGTCCAGGTCAACGGAAAGATCAGGGACAAGTTCGAAGCGGTCCGGGACCTTGCCGAAAAAGATCTCGAAGAAGAGGCCCTGCGCCTGCCCAAGGTCCGGGCAGCCCTGGGCGGCAAATCGGCCCGCAAGGTCATTTGCGTTAAGAACAAGCTGGTCAGTATCGTCGTCTGATGGGTGTGGGAAAAACCATGAAAAGATTTATCGGACTCCTCGCGGCCTGCCTCCTGGCGCTGTCCTGCGGCTACCGCCTGCGCGGCACGGCAAGCTACCTTCCTTCTCACATCAAGCGGATCAGCATCCCCATGTTCAAGAACCTGACCACGCGATACGAACTGGACCTCAAGCTGACCCGGGCGGTCATCGACGAGATGGTGGCCCGGGGCAAAGTGGAGGTCCTGGCCGAGAACGCCAAGGCGGATGCCGTCCTGGTGGGAGAGATCCTGACGTTCACCGTCAGCCCCATCGCGTTCTCCGGGCAGGCCGCCGCCGACCGGTACAACATCACCATCGTGGCTAGGATCGTCCTCCGCGACCTCGTCAGCCCGAAGGTCCTCTTCTCCAACCCCTCCTTCGTTTACGTGATGGAGTATGAGGTGCCGCAAGGGTCCGATTTTGAGTCCCAGGAGACCGAGGCCATCAGCAAGGCGGCGGAAGAATTCGCCAGGACGATCGTGGTCAACGTCCTGGAAGGATTCTAGCTCTTGTTCAACCAGGCCCTGGGCGAGAACCTCCGGGAAGAATCCCTTTCTCCGGGCTATTTTTTCTACGGCGAGGAAACTTATCCCGCCGAGCGGTTCGTCCTCGATCTCCAAGCCCTGCTCATCCCGCCCGATGCCGGGGATTTTCGCCCCGATCTTTTCTACCTAGACGAGACGAAATGGGCCGAAATCATCGACACGGCCAGGACCATGCCCTTCCTCTTTTCGCCCTGGCGGATCGTCGTCGTCAGGGTCCCTGAGAAAAAGCCGGACTCAGACAAAGGGGGCGAGAAGGAGGCTAAACTCGTCACCGACGCAGAGGAAAAGCTCCTTAAGGCCTATTTCGCTTCCCCGTCTTCCCGGACCTTGATGGTGGTCGTCCTGCCGGGCAAGATCAGGAAGAGCCACCCCCTGATCCGTGTCTTCTCGTCGCTTCCGGGGGTCGCGGTGAGGGAGCTTAAAACCCTGAAAGCATACCAGCTCCGGCCTTGGATGGAGGAGAAGGCCCGCTCGGTCGGGAAAGCGCTGACCGCGGACGCGGCCCTGAGGCTCCTCGAGATCGTCGGATGCGACCTGCGGCTCATGGGCAACGAGATCGAAAAGCTGGCCGTCTACGTGGATGACAAGAAGACCATCGACACGGCCGACGTCAACCAAGCGACGGCTTGGGTCAGGGGATTCGATTCATACGAACTGGACAACGCGCTGGAGAAAGCGGACCTCCGGGAGTGTCTTATCGTCCTCGACAATTTGTTCAAGGCCGGAGAGAAGCCTGTGGACATTCTCCGTCAGATCGTGGGCTTCTTCCGGAATATCCTCATGGCCCAGACGCAGCTTCGGGAGAAGAGCGCCGAGAAAAAAGCGATCTTCAAGCAGTTCTTCCCTTATATCCCGGAGACTTTCCGGAAGCTCTACCAGGAGAAATACGCCGGTTTCTTTGCCTCGGTCGAGGACATCCCGGAATCCGACCTCGCCGGGCTCCTCGAAGATCTGGAAAACGTGGACGTCCTCATCAAATCGTCGGACGCCGAGGCGCAGAGATTGTTCGAGGTCTTTCTCTACAAGTACTGCCGGCTGCGGAAAAAGGCGGGGGTCACTTCGAAGGATTGGGGGTGATCTTCGCCACCTGGAGGCTGAGCCTCGATTTGTATCGGGCCCCCCTGCTGGCGTGGATCGTCCCCTTTTTGATGGTCTTGTCGATGACGGAAAAGGTCTCGGGGAGGAGTTTCTTAGCCCCTTCGGCGTCTTTATTCATGATCGCTTCCCTGACTTTCTTGACATGGGAGCGGATCGTGGATTTGTTTTGCTTGTTGACGGCGGCTCGGCGGAGGCTTCGCCGCTCCTGCCTGATCGCGGATTTGTGATGGGCCATCGTTTTCTCCTTTGAAGGGAGATATGATAAACTGTTCACCCCGTAAAGTCAACCGATGAAAATCGTTCTGCAGCGCGTGAAGGAGGCCCGGGTCGAGGTCGAGGGCCGAACGGTGGGCCGGAGCGGCCTCGGGCTCTGCCTTCTGGTTGGGATCGAGAAAGGTGATACCGAAGGGGATGCCGAACATCTGGCCCTGAAGGCCGTCGAACTCCGGATTTTTCCTGACGAAGCCGGGAAGATGAACTTGTCCCTGGCCGATGTCGGCGGCGAGGTCCTGGCGGTGTCGCAATTTACGCTGGCCGGCTCAGTCAGGAAGGGACGGAGGCCGAGCTTCGACGGCGCCGAAGAACCGGCCCGGGCCGAAGCCCTGTTCGCCCATTTCGTGGATTCGGTCCGGGGCCTGGGGATCAAGGTCGAGACCGGGGTCTTCCAGGCTGTGATGGCCGTCCACATCGTTAACGACGGCCCCGTGACGTTCATCCTGGAGTCGAGACGGACAAATCCCCCTCGCGGACCTCAAGCGTGTTTAGAAAGAAGGCCGACGAATCAATCCGTCCTTTTAAAGCACTCCGCGAAAAAACCCGTCAGCTGAACCTGACGCTGCTCGCCTTCCGCAAGGCGTTTTGGGCCGCAGCCTTGACATAGGGGTTCTGGTCTTTGGCCAGCCGCACCAATAGCGGCAGCGATTCCCTCCCCCCGATCTCGCCCAAGGCCTCGGCGGCGCACTTCCGGACGTCCGCGTTGGCGTCGCCCAGGACGCTCTCGATGTGCCGGACGGCCCCCTCCGGCCGCCTCGCGGCCAGGACCCGGAGGACCGCGCTCCGGGCATACCAGGGAGACCCCAAGAGCTTGGCATAGGCCAGGTCCGGATCGAACGGCGCCCGTTCCCCCAGCTCCCTGACGATGAAGTCCCGGATCTCTTCACAGGGATCGCCGAGGGCTTCGATGAGGACTTTTCCAGCGAGGCGCGTGTCCAGCCGGGCATAGGCCTTGAGGACCTTCAGCCTTTTCTGCTTGTCCTGGGTGAGAGCGATCTTCCTCAGAAACGCGGCGCGAATCAATCCGTCGTCCTGCTCGGGAGAATCCATGTCTCTCAACGCCTTAGGCCCTTCCGTTCAGACGAGGTCCAGGATATGGCCCATCTTTTCTTTCTTGGTTTTTAGATACTGGAGATTTTCTTTGCCCGGCTCGATCTCGAGGGGGACCCTGCCGATGATCTCCAGCCCGTAACCCGAAAGCCCGACGAACTTGCGGGGGTTGTTGGTCAGCAGGCGGATCTTGTTGATCCCGAGGGCGACCAGGATCTGGGCGCCGATCCCGTAATCCCTCTGGTCGGGTTTGAAGCCCAACCGGCAGTTGGCCTCCACGGTGTCCGCCCCCCGGTCCTGGATCGCGTAGGCGCGGATCTTGTTGGTCAAGCCGATCCCCCGGCCCTCGTGGTTCATGATGTAGAGGATGACGCCCCGGCCTTCCTTATCGATCATCTCCATGGCC
>Ga0315291_10010894_pt1 | contig 11093 bp, 14 predicted proteins | sample YL17G12_20_MG_FD_203070 | JGI IMG/M metagenome (GOLD analysis project Ga0315291, IMG submission 203070) | Sediment microbial communities from Yellowstone Lake, YNP, Wyoming, USA - YL17G12_20 | ecosystem: Environmental > Aquatic > Freshwater > Lake > Sediment | place: USA: Wyoming | collected... | reverse complement strand
AATTCAATCGAGGGGTTGAGCCCCCGCGATGTCACGGTAGTTTTGAGCTATATTCCTGTGAGCGGTCAGACGATCAGGCCGGGTCAGGTGATGACACTCCCACCCAAAGGCGGCGAGGTCCCGGGGTCTCAAGTCGTGGCGCCCGTCATGGATAGGGAATTGGTCGGCTTAAGGCTCGATGCCGCTTCCAAAGAAAGGCTCAAAATATATCTTTTGGTCTTCTTCTTATTGCTCATGATTTTGTCTGCCGGCCTCATTATTTCAATAGTTCAGGGCAGCAGGATGAGGAGGAAACTTGCGGAGATGGAGGGTGGGCAGGCGGGCAAATATCCGGCTGTTGAAGGTAAAGTAATGGACGAGGGCCCGCCAAGGCTGGGCGGGGGCCGTTAGAATCCAATGAAATCAATGGGATCCGGAGCGCAGTGAGGGATTGCTCAAAAAGTGAATTATTCACTTTTTGAGCAACTTTGGCCCCCCGTGAAACCGATAATAATAGTAGAGGGAATGGGGTATAATTAGATTGAGGTGGTTCCATGCAGTTCAGTCCGATACAGCCTGATCTCGTAAAATACGAGATGAGAATGGTTCAGGGGGTGGATCCCACTGTCAGGGAGCAGAAAAAACCCGGTTTCTTCGGGCGTCTGCTATCCGGACTGGGCCGCGTTCTGGGCGCTGTAGCGATGCCGCTCTCTTTCATCTTCCCGCCGGCGGCGATCGGTGCGGCAGGCATGTACGGTATAGGCTCGATCGGCGACCAGATGCAGGCCAAAAGCGCTCAAAAACAAATGGATAAAATGCAGCGCGAGCAACAGACGCAGGTTTCCTTCCCCGGTTTGCAGATGGATGCGGAAGCGGTCCAGCCGGTGGGCTATGATATTTCAGCGAGCGACGAGCGCGTGATGAACGTCCTTTTTGCAAGAAATGACGCCATGACCGAAATGGCGCATTCAATATGAGGTGGGTTATGGGAGATGTGACAAGAATTAGCAACAAAGCGATAACGCCTCCGGAAAGCCAAGTGGAGCAAGCAACCCCCGGTTTACCAACCGAACCTTTCTATGGCCATCCCGGGGATTCTTTTGAGGCGGATGCCGGCAGGGCGAGCACAACTGGCGAGGGGCAGAGAACGGGCAGCGCGGCGCTTTATGGCGAGGTGCAAATATCGCCGGAACAGGGCGAAGAAATCGATAAAGAACTTAGTATGCTAGGCAAGGCTATAAACGAATTGAAAGATAAAGTCCCCGCCGATCAGTTGAAAGCAAGCTCTGCAAGGCTTGCCGAAGCAATGACCATACGATGGGCCCACCACCTGGCGGCAAAATTCATAAGCCAGATGCACAAATCGGAAACGACAACCTGATTTAAAAATAAATAAAGCACAAAAACCGGCATCCAAAAGATGCCGGTTTTTTTATCAAAATTGGGGTCTCCCCACCCCGATTTTACGTCTCTCATCCCTCGTCTCTCGTCCCTCGTATCACTTTACTCATAACCCGGCACCAAACCGGCCTATGTGTAACATACTGAAATTACTATATAATACCGCTGATCCCTGATCACTAATCACTGATCACTTTCGTGGCATGGAACGTGCATTTCATCCTGTCGGAGTCCGTATAAAAAAGGGGAAACCATGGGCAAGTCGATTCTTTCAAAGCTGAAGCTGTCCCGCAAGGATCTGGAAACTCGTGCGCGGGAAAAGGCAAAAGATGAAGCAAGACGGGCTACAGAAGAGGCCAGAAAACAGGGCGCGCCTTCGCTCACGAAGGCGGAGCTTGTCAAGATCAAGCGCCGCGACGAGCTTATCGTGCAGTATATGCCTTATGCAGCGTCAATTGCCGGCCGCGTCTGCCAGACGCTCTCTTCGGCAGTCGATTATGAAGATGTGCTTTGCAACGCGAGATTGGGGCTTCTTGAAGCCGCAAAGAGATTTGATGAGGCGGAAAACGTCGATTTCCGCACATTTGCATATTACAGGATCAAGGGCGCGATCTACGACGGGCTTCGCAGAAGCGGCTGGCTGCCCAGAACCCTTTACGCAAAGCTCAAGTTCGAAGAGGCGGCGAATGAATATCTGCAGCACAAGTCGGACACGGCAGTCAAATCGGTCGATTTCAATGCGGAGGACGAGGCCACCGAGACAGTCAACAGCCTCGCCTCAATTTATATTATCTCACTTGAAGCGTCCGACGATTTCGACGTTCCGGATGAGAACGGCGTGGATCTGGAGCAGAAAAGCGAATTTGCAGAGGTCAGGCATTACATGCGGGAGGCGATCGGAAGTCTGCCTGAAAAGGAAAAACAGCTGGTGAAGATGTATTATTTCCAGAATAAGACCTTGGAGGAGATCGGCGAAAAGATGAATCTTTCGAAATCATGGACTTCGCGTCTCCACGCCCGCGCATTGAGCCTGCTCTTCAAGAGGATCAGGCACATGGCGAGCCAGATAAGGAACGGTAACGACGGGGGAAGTAAAGAAGAATAAGAGGTAACTTATGACGGTCGAGATGGCGATATCAAAACTTTCAAGCGAGGCCCTGGGCAAGGCGATGACGAAGTCGGAGGGCGCAATCCAGCCTCTGGAACAGGGTTCGCAGGGCTCGTCTTTCAAGGAAATCATGACGCAGATGGATTCCGGCGCGTCGTTTGCCGACATGTTGGGCGTTGGTAACACGACGATCGATCCCACCGGCGGATTGCAGTCGATTGCCGGCAACGGAGTTGAGTTCACGCCCGGCCAGGATGCGGTCGGACTCGAGAAAATAGATTCATCGCAGAAAGTCGCCGATATGCTGGGCGAGGTCAACAAGGGCCAGATGCAGATGGACAGCCTCGTGAATCAGATTCTTTATAGCGGCAAAAAGTTTTCAAATCAGGAGCTTCTTTGCATCCAGGCGCATGTGTTTCACTTTGCGCAGATGACGGAACTCACGGTCAAGGTCGCGGAACAGGGCGTATCATCGGTCAAGGCGGTACTTAATACACAGGTTCAATAATGGATAAAAGCGGCACAAATAACAGGCAGAGGATGGTTGCAACCCTGGCGGTAATCGAAGAGGGCGACAGGGCAGCCGACCTCCTTGCCTTTGTGTCCGACGGCGAGAAGGGTTCCCTAAAGTCGGTTATCGATGCCTGTTTGAAAATCGATCCTTCGGAGCGCGAGTTTAAGCTACGGCAGCAGGCCCGCTCGCAGCTCTCTTCAGAGCAGTGGAGCGGACTCGCGGAGATCCATCCGGCGTGGCTTCTGGAAGAGCTGAAAATCGAATCGCCGCGCATCATCGGCATCATCCTCCGCTATCTCCCTTCAAGGCACGTCCGTTTCCTTTTGGAACACCTTCCCCCGACGATCAGGTTCGCAATTCCCAACGTCGTTGAGGCGTTTTCAGTCCCGCAGCCGGTTCTCGATGTGATCAGGCGCCGGTTCGAAAGCCGTTTCCAGCCGCTCCATCTTTCGCGCTCAATTGAGCAATTCGGTTTTGACGAGTTATATTATCTGAAGGGCGACGAACTCGAGGTATTCTTTAAGGATCTGGGCCTTCAGGAGCTTGCGATGGCCCTCGACGGTATTTCGGGAAAATCTTTGAACGTATTGCTCAACCGCTTGTCTCTGCGCGATGCGAAAAGGCTGCAGCAGCGCATGCGCTCCCTCGAGGATGTCACCGGCGTGCTCAAAAGACAGGCCCGCTACACAGTTTTGGAAGTAGAGGGGGAACATCTGGGACCGGAACATCTCCTTTTGGAGATCGGCCTTGCGGCGTTTGCGCGTGCGGTTTCGCCGGCGCATAATGATCTTTTCCGCATGCTCGAGATCAAGCTGGATCCGCGCATAAGCTACGTCCTCAAACGCTATATCGATGAGCGCCTTGAAAAGAACACCAGCGCAGTTGCAGAAGAGAGGCAGAATCTCATCGTCTCCCGCGTGGCCGCCCTCGCAAATGAAAGCCTCATAGACCCGTCCTGGAGCAAGTTCCTCGCCTAACAAGTTGAGTTGGCATAAGAGCCAATCTGTGCTACAAAAACGTGAATCGTGAATCGTGAATCGTGTATCGATGCACGATCCACGAACCACGATCCACGCTTTTTGAAGGGGTGCAAAATGGCCGCAAAAATCGTCAAAGGTTCGGAGTTCGATAAAAAGAAAAGCCTCGAAGAGGAAGTGAGAGCCGAGAAACCGCATCATGCCGTTGATTTGGGGGAAGAGAGCGGCGGGGTCATCGACCGCAAGACGATCGAGGCAAAAAGCAGGGCGGAGGTTGTCATCACCGACGCCGAAACGGAGGCCGCGAAGATCCGCGAACACGCGCAGAAGATTTTGTCGGAAGTTGAAGCGGTCCGCGAAAAGGCCAGGAAAGAAGGTCTGGCCACGGGCGAGGCGAAGGGGCTGTCGCAGGTGACTGAAAAGCTCGTGCGGCTGGAGGCGATGCGCGAGAAATTTTACAGGGAATCGGAAAACGAGATCATAAAGCTTGTCATGGCGATGGCCGAAAAGGTCATAGGTAAAATCGTCGAGGACAGGCCCGATGTCATAAAAGATGTCGTGCGTCAGGCGCTTGAGCGCTCGCTGGGCGACAGGATCACGGTGCGCGTGAATCCGGAGGATTATAAAACCATCGTGTCCCAGAACCTCGAGTTCAAAGACGTGCTTGACCGCACAAAGCGACTTCATTTCAAAGAGGACGAGACTGTTTCGAAGGGCGGCTGCATTGTCGAGACCGAAGTGGGAACGATCGATGCGCAGATAGAAACGCAGATGGAAGCGATAAGAAAAGCGTTGGAAATAGGCTAAGGTCAAGGTCAAGGTCAAGGTTGAGGTTAAGGTAAAAGATGAAAAACGAAATGCCGGTGATTGATTTTCACAAGTATCACCACTTGCTGTCGTCGGTTTCCACTTACAGCATTAAGGGCAAAGTGACGGAACTCACGGGCATCGTGGTCCGCGCCGTCGTCCCCGGTGTGCGCATCGGCGAGCTTTGCTTCATCGTTCCATATCACAGCAAAACCCCGATAAAAGCGGAGGTGGTGGGCTTCAGGGATCAGGAAGCGCTGCTTATGCCCCTTGGCAATCTTGAGGGCATTGGCCTCGGCAATGATGTGATACCGACCGGCCACACGCTTTCGGTCCGCGTCGGAGAGCAGCTTTTGGGCCGTGTGATAGACGGCCTTGGGGATCCTTTGGATGAGGAAACGAAGGGGCCTTTAAAGTGCACGGATGAATATCCCGTCAGCGCGGAACCGCCTGCGGCGCTCAAACGCGAGCGCGTGACGAAGCCGATTTCTGTAGGCATCAAGGCGATCGACGCGATGCTCACCGTCGGAGAGGGCCAGCGTATCGGATTCTTCGCGGCTGCCGGTGTCGGCAAATCGACGCTTATAGGAATGATCGCGCGCAACACGGAGGCCGAAGTCAACGTGATCTGTCTGGTCGGAGAGCGCGGCCGCGAAGTGCGCGATTTTTTGGAAATGGATCTGGGCGAAGAAGGTTTGAAGCGCTCCGTGGTGGTTGTTTCGACATCGGATCAGCCCTCGCTTGTCCGTCTCAAGGCGGCATACGTGGCGACCGCGATTGCGGAATATTTCCGCGATAAAGGCAAGAGGGTGATGCTCATGATGGACTCGATCACGCGTTTTGCGCGTGCGCTGCGCGAAGTGGGACTTGCAGTCGGCGAGCCGCCTGCAAGGCAGGGTTATACGCCGTCCGTCTTCTCCACGCTTCCGCGCCTGCTTGAGCGTTCCGGCAATTCGGATAAAGGCTCGATCACCGCATTCTACACGATCCTTGTCGCGGGCGACGATATGAACGAGCCCGTGGCGGACGAAACAAGGTCGATTCTCGACGGGCACATCATTTTGTCGCGCGCCATGGCGGCCCGCGGCCATTATCCCGCAATCGACGTTTCGGAATCCATAAGCCGTGTCATGGATTCGATCATCGACGACGACCACCGCCAGTCTGCGCAAAAATTGCGCGAGGTTGTCGCGAACTACGAGAAGGAGCGCGACCTCATCCTCATCGGCGCGTATGAAGAGGGCAGCGATCCGAAAGTCGATTACGCAATCGAGAAGATCGATGAAGTGAACAATTTTTTAAAGCAGGCCGTCAACGAGAAATACAGTCTCGAAGATGCGGTGGATCTGCTCAAAGGCATATTTGAATAATTTTTAATATGGCAAAGTACAGGCTACAGGCGCTTTTGACAATCAAGCAGCGGATGAAGACCAAGGCGGAGGCCGCCCTGGCCCGTGCCATCAAGGCGCTCATCGAGGCGCGCGAGAAGCTAAAGCAGCTGGAGAAGGAAAAAGAGGAGATAATTGAGTCGTGGAAACAGGCAAGAAAAGAGATGAAATCCAAGGTCGCAACCGGGGTGATGATCGGGGAGGGCAACGTCTACGTCAATTATCTTAGAAAGCTCAAAGAGGACGAGGAGAAAAAGGAACAGGAGATACAGGATCAAAAGGGCGTCGTGGAGGAGGCGGAGATCGCCGTGAAAACGGCGCGGAAAGAATATATCGAGGCGTGCAAGGATCTCCGCGTTATGGAAAAGCACAAGGAGCTTTGGGCAAAAAAGGTCAAAGAGGAGATCACCCGCCGCGAGGAGCGCGAGATGGACGAGCTTGGAAACGTGATACACCAATTGCGAAGGATGCATGGCGAAAAGGCGCTGGGTGAGGTATAATTGAGGCCAAGGTTGAGGTTAAGGTCAAGGAGGCGAGATCCATATGACAGACGAGGTGACAAGGGCGGACCAGAAAAGGCAGGACCGGCTTGCGGCCGAAAAACCCAAGGAAACGGAAAAACCGAAGGAAGGCCCCTCCCAGTTTGACCGTGTCCTGGAAGAGAGCAAGTCTATACAAAGGGCCCTGCCTGCAACGCAGACACCCCAGAAGGCCACGACCGAGCAGGCGGCCCAGGAGGCGCATCGCAGGGATGAGAGACAGAAAGACGACGAAAGGCGGGAGGACAAAGACAAGGAGAAGGGAAAAGATCAGGGGGACGGCGAAAAGAGATCGACGCAGGGTCTGGTGCAGGGGCGCGTCGCCGCAAAGGGGCAGCAGAAAGACGGCCGCGGAGGCAGCGGCGGAGAAGGGCGCGGCGGTTTCGCAGGCGGACAGAAACGCTCCGTCGCCTCCACGCAACTCAAATCGCCGGCAAAGGCAATAACCCCCGGCCTCCACGGAAAATTTGCCGAGAGGCTTCAGGCAAGCATAGCGAAGGGCATGGCGGCGCCGCAGATGACGCAGGCGGTTTTGAACCAGCTTGTCCAGTATGTGAGGATCGGCATCAACAAGATGGGCGACAAAGAGATCCAGATAGATCTCCACGAGAAGATCTTCCGCGGCCTCAAAATGCGCTTGACGTCGCGCGAAGGCAAGGTCGGCGTCCATTTCATGGCGGCGGACGCCCAGACGCGCTCCGTGTTTGAAAAGAACAAGGACCAGATCCGGGACGCCTTGGAGAAAAAGGGTATTCTGGTTGAAGATATCCGCGTAACCTGATATATTCCCAAAAAGAGCAAATTCGAAGCACGAAATTCGAAATACGAAACATTTCGGATTTCGATATTCGGATTTCGAATTTATTCAAATGGGCATCAATCCTTTCCATTTCAAACTGAAGAATGTGAGCGGCACGGAACAGCGTGTGCTTTCCGCCCTCTTCGATTTTTTGCCGAAGACGGGCATGCGCGAGAAATTTCGCGAAGCCGTTCTGGAGGCCTTGACCAAAAATCTGGGCATCGAGACCGCATATAACCTTGAGGCGGTGAATCAGGGTTCCTTTGACTCATTTATTCGAAAGCTTCCCGATGCGGCGGTGCTTGTGGTTTTGGGCATGGCCCCGCGCGAAGGCAGGATAGTCGTCGAAATAGACGAGCATCTTGCGGCCCTCTTCATCGAAAAACTTTTGGGCGGGACCGCCGAGACGTTTCCGACGCCCAAGCCGCTTTCGGATACGGAACAGGGCGTCCTCCAATATCTGATTTTGCAGCTGCTTGCACATATGTATCGCCTGTGCGGCAACGATGCGAGGCTGCATTTCCGCTTTGAAAAGTTTGTGTTCCAGCCGAAGGCGCTCAAGGGGGTCGTTTCCGAAAATGATAATGTATCCGCCCTCACAGTCAAAGTGACGGTGGGAAAGCTGGACGGCTTCGTGAGGCTCTATATCCCGTCGCCTTTGATCGAACAGCAGTATCTGAACATCCAGGCGAAGGGCGAAGCTCGCGAGGCCGAGCGGGAGTATATCATGGACCGTCTGGAGGAGTTCGGATTCGTGACCGTCCCGCTCTGGGCGGAGGCGGGCCAGACGACGATAACGGCGGGGGATATGAAAAATCTGGAAGTTGGCGACGTGATCATCTTCGATGCCACGCAACTCATGCTCACAAACACCGGGCCTTCGGGCCGCGTGGTTCTCCGCACGGGCGAGGGAAGACACGGCGGGTTTATTTCAGAGGTCATGGCCCTCCCCAGGAAGATTCAATGCCGTATTGTCGATGTGAAAAAAGGCGAGGATATTATAAGCAAATAAGCCCGCCACTAAAACGTTGGCGGGCGGGGAGACGTTATGAAAAAGGCAGAGAAGGCGCCGCCTGAACCGTTAAGCGAAGACATTGAGGCCCTGGAGGACTGGGAAGAGGTATCTTCCGGAGGGACCCCGAAAGAGGATCCTCCGAAAAAGGGGCCGGCGGATGAAAGGCCCACGGAGGTTTTCAAACAGCCGAAACCCCCGGTAAAACCGGCAAAGGCGCCGCTAACGCAGGTAATCGATGAGGTCGTCCACATGTCGGCCGATGTGCCGGTGCATCTGGTGGCGGTCATCGGCAGGACCACAGTGTCGGTCAAAGAAGTCATGAATTATCAGATGGGGCAGGTCATCGATCTCGGCAGGCCGCCGGGAGAGACGGTGGATCTGGTTGCCGGCGGCAAACTTTTTGCCAGAGGCGAACTTGTCGACATCGACGGAAAGCTTGGCGTGCGCATCGTGAAACTTGTTAGATAAAAGTCCGAGGGGGATATGTTTCCACTGTTGATGTTGATTGCCGCCATACCTACAGAGCCCGCCACATCTTCCACTGCGGTCGATTTCACATGGCTCTTCATAAAAATGCTCCTGGTTTTGGCGATCGTCTCGATTGTCGCCGTTTTGGTTCTTAAATACGCAGTGCCGCATTTCGGTATTTTAAAACCGTTTCAAAAGGGACAGTATTTCACGGTGCTCGGGCGATATGTTCTCGAGCCGAAAAGATCGCTCTATCTTGTGAATGTCGGCAAAAGATATTTGGTGATCGGAGTGGCGGATAGTGGTATAAACTTGGTCACGGAAATATCAAAAGAGGAAGCCGAAGGGGAACGGCAATGAAATTCCAAATTCCAAATCACAAAAAATCAGTGAAAAGGCGCCTCCTTCTGGGAGCGGGGATGTCAGCCTTTTGCTTGCTGATCAGCGGAGTCGCGTATGCGCAGGCGGGAAAGGTGGGCATATCAAGGCCCCTGGTCATGCTGACCGTTCTGGCTGCACTCGCTCTGGTCCCGTTCATCGTGATGATGGTGACTTCTTTTGTGAAGCTCGCCGTCGTGCTGGCGCTGATTAGAAGCGCGCTCGGCACGCAGCAGGTCCCGCCGAATATAGTAATTACGGGCATTGCGACGATTCTCACGATCTATATAATGATCCCTGTGGGCTATGATGTTTATCGCTCCGCGGGGGCCGTCATCAATCAGGGGACGAACCAGCCGCTTCTGTCGCAGGCGTCCGTTGAGCTTTTGATCGAGGCCGTGAAGACGGGCAAGGAGCCCGTGAGGGCATTCCTTTTGAAAAACGTCCATCCGCAGGAGCGCATCCTCTTTTATAACCTAGCGCTGAAGCTTAGGGTGAATGAGGAGGACCGCAAGGGAATTACGGATCAGGATTTCATAAACATCATCCCCGCATTTGTCGTGAGCGAGCTCACTGAAGCGTTCCAGATCGGATTTGTGATATTCCTGCCTTTTTTGGTGATCGACCTTGTCGTCGCGAATATCCTGCTTTCTCTGGGCATGTTCCAGATCTCGCCGATCACGATTTCGCTGCCGTTCAAACTTCTCCTGTTCGTCCTGGTTGACGGCTGGCACGTGATCGCAAAGGGTCTGATTTTGGGATACGTATGAAAAATCCCCCTCCTTTGTAAGGAGGGGTTAGGGGAGGTAGATCTACCCCACATGGCCTCCCCTTACAAAGGGGAGGGATTTTAAAATCATATGGAATACTTTGTAGCCGTAGCAAAACAGGCGCTCTTTCTGGCCCTGATTTTGACCGCCCCCCCGGTTCTGGTCGCGATGCTCGTGGGCCTTGTCATAAGCATACTTCAGGCGACGACGCAAATTCAGGAACAGACGCTCACGTTTGTCCCGAAGCTCGTGGGAATCGTCGCCACGCTTGCTGTCGCGGGCCCGTGGATGCTGGCGCAGCTCATCGCGTTTACGCAGTCGCTCTACGAATCATTTGCCATATACATACATTAGCGGTTTCTTATGTTTCAGGATATCCTAGCCCGGGTCGGCGTCACCATCGATGTAGCCTTTAACCTGATATTCACATCCCTCATCTGGGTGAGAATATTGAGTATGACTTCGGTCATTCCGTTCCTGACGGGCAAGCCCGTTCCCCGCTATGTCGTGGTCGGCGCATCGATGGTCCTGGCGGTCTTCGTCTATTCAAACATCGCCCCCGCGCATCCGCCGCCCCTGACGGAGGATTTTTTGAATCTCCTCATGCTCTACTTCAAAGAGCTGTTCTACGGCTTATCTATAGGTTTTGGAGTGGCGCTCCTTTTTTACGCCCTCGAATCCGTGGGCCAGATGATCGACAACCAGCGCGGCATGTCGATCGCGCGCATTTTGATACCGCAGCTGGGCGAGCAGGGCTCGATCACAGGGACGTTCCTGTTTCAGCTGGCGATCGTCATATACCTCTCGATCGGCGGCCACAGGCTCTTTTTCCAGTCGTTTTTCGGGAGCTTTATTACGCTTCCTGTTCTTGAGTTTCCGAAGGCCGGGCCGGGCCTTTTCCCGCTGATGGATCTTTTCATAAGGATTTCAGGCGAGGTCTTTCTCATTGC
>Ga0315291_10010891_pt1 | contig 11094 bp, 7 predicted proteins | sample YL17G12_20_MG_FD_203070 | JGI IMG/M metagenome (GOLD analysis project Ga0315291, IMG submission 203070) | Sediment microbial communities from Yellowstone Lake, YNP, Wyoming, USA - YL17G12_20 | ecosystem: Environmental > Aquatic > Freshwater > Lake > Sediment | place: USA: Wyoming | collected... | reverse complement strand
CCCAATAATTAGAACCGAAAGCAATGTTCTTTCCGTCCGGTGACCAGCGGGGCACCACGTTCCATTCGTGAGATCTCGTCAGCTGCACTTCACCGCTTCCGTCGGCGTTGGCCACGAAAACATGGACGGTTTCTTTGCTAGTCGAATAGGCGATCCTGCCATCCTGCATCCAGACGCCGCCTCCCCCTCCCCTTGTCGCCTGGATGGGCTGGCCTCCGGGTTTGCCGTCCGGGGTTATCCTGATCACCCAGGTCTCATTACGGCCGCTTCTGGAGGAATCGAAGGCGAGCCATTGGCCGTCGTAAGACCACAAAGGCCACTCGTCGCTGGCCGGATCATCGGTAATCCGCACACGCTCACCACCCTCCGCAGGCATGACATAGATATCCTGATTGCCGTCTTGTGTGGATTGCATAGCAAACAGCCTTCCGTCCGGGGATAAAGTCATCCATTCGTCACGTTCTTTCGCTTTTTTCGGGTCTGGAAACCTATATATTTCCTCCCGATTGCCTCCGGAAACCGGGATGGCGAAGAGTCCTTTGGCACTATCCTGGGCGATGAGTTTCTTGCTGTCCGAAGTCCAGCCCATGGGCCAGACATAATCACCGCCCATTTGGACTTCGGGAGCGCTTTCAATGATTGTCTTGGGCTGTCCTCCTTCTGCAGGAAATATGACGACGCTGTTGGTGCCGTTCATATAGGCGATCCATTGACTGTCCGGAGACCACCAACAGTCATGGAGATCACCCGTCGTGCTCAGGACGCAGACTTCCTTGCCGCTGGCGATGTCCCTTAGCCATATGTTTAGGGTATTTCCTTTCTGATCGATCAGAGCCAATTTCTTTCCGTCCGGAGAAAAATAGCCGTGTCTGCCTGTCTTTGTATGGACTTTTGTGATCTTGAATTCTGTATCGGTTTTTTCGACAGCAGCCTGGCCTCTGGCCAAGGCGGCAAGCTTCTCCTTGGCCAATCTGACCGTGGCCGTTTGATCGGGATATGCTTCTATGACATTCTGAAAGGCTTTCTGAGCGTCTCTCAGCCCCAATTTTTCATAGCAGAGGCCCAGGTGATAGAAAGACTGGGCTGCTAAAACCCTTTCCGCCGGGAATTCCGCGACGATCCGCTTATATACTTCGACCGCTTTCTCCAGGTCACCTTTCGTCTCCTCCAGGTGCAGGGCTCTCTCAAATAGCTGTTTGACCGATTCCTGTTGCGCGGCGCCAGAAAGAAGGAAGGCCGCCGCCAATAAAAAAACCGCCGTCGTCCCGATGTGTTTTGTTTTCATTTTTTATCTCCTTTATCCGGGCCGCTCATAAGATAATCGTAGAGGACGGCTCATGTGTTGAGGAGATATGGAAATGAGGTGAAACGTTTTCCACATAGCGTCAAGGCGCTTCTTTTGCACAGCCTATTCATCCACGAACTTGTAGCCGATGCTGTGGACGCTCAGGATGTGCTTGGGATCGGAAGGATTTTCTTCGACCTTCTTCCTGATGTGGGCGATATGGCTGTCCACAGTCCGGTGGGAAACGATCAGGTTATCGACTCCCCAGATGGAGTCGAGGAACTCATCCCTGGTGATGACCTTTCCTTTCCGGGTGATCATCAGCCTGAGGATTTTGAGCTCCAGGGGGCTGAGCCCCAGGTCCTGCCCGGCCTTTCTGGATTCGTACTTCTGAAAGTCCAGTTCGACATCGCCGAACCGGTAGACGCTCATCTCCTCCTGGTAGTCCTCGACGCGGCGGAGGAGGGCCTTTATGCGGGCCGTGAGCTCTTTCAAACTGAAGGGCTTCGTCACATAGTCGTCGGCCCCCAGCTCCAAGCCCAGGACCTTGTCCAATTCTTCATCCTTGACGGTGAGCATCAGGATGGGAGAGACGATTCCCTCCTTGCGTATGCTCTTGCAAACCTCGAAGCCTCCCATCAAAGGAAGCATCACATCCAGGATGATGAGCGCGGGCTTGAGCTCCCTGGCCAGCTGCAATCCTTTCATCCCGTCATCCGCCGTGGTCACGTGATACCCCTGGGAGGTGAGGGCGTCCCGGAGGATCATCTGGATTCCGGCGTCGTCTTCGACAATCAGGATGGTCTTTTCCATGATCGCCTATTTTCCTTTCTCCAGGGGCAGGATCAGGACGACACGCGTCCCCTTTCCCGGTTGACTCCGGACCGTGACCTCTCCTCCGTGGGCGTCCATGATGTGCTTGACCAGAGTCAGACCGAGGCCGGTCCCCGTCGGGGAGACGGAGGAGGCCTGCTTGCCCCGATAGAATTTTTCAAAGATTTTCTTTTGCTCGTTTTCGGGTATCCCGATCCCTTTGTCCTCGACGGCGATCTCGACGCTGTCCTGCCGGCGGATGACGGCGACGTCGATATTTTTCTCCCGGCGCGAGAACTTGGCGGCGTTATCCAGGATGTTATGCAAGGCCTGCCTCAGGGCATCTTCATCGGCCAAAACCGGCGGGAGGTTCTCATCAATCCTGGTTTCCACCCTGAAACCGGCCAGCTCGTTCTCCTTTTCAAAGTTGTCGACCGCTTGACGGACCAGCCGGGCGATATCAATTGCTATCAGCCTGTATTCCCTCTTTCCGTCTTCGATTTTTGTAAAGTCCAGGACGTTCTTGACAAGCCTTTTCAACCTTTCGGAGTCGTGACTCAAGGTCCGATAATACTCCTGGACCTTTTTGGGGTCCTTGACCTCGTTGCTCAGGAGGCGCTCCAGGATCGCCCCCATCGCCGTCAGCGGTGTCTTGAATTCATGCGAGACCGAGGCGATAAACTCCGATTTCAAGTTGAGAAGGTTCACTTCCTGGACGATAGTCCGGATGATCAACCCCGAGCCAAAAAAAACGATAGTCAGCAGGGCCAGGATAATCCAGAAAAAGACGTTCCTGTAGAGGGGGATTCCCCTCCCGATACCCTCGTCCTGGAAGACTTCCACTCTCCAGGGCGGGAAATTCTCGGGGAAAAAATCTGTGAAGGCCGGCGTCCATCCTGAGGGAATCTCAGCCCCGTACAGGATTTTCTCCGACGAGGTCGAACGGAAAAGGATAGAGAGGCCCGGGTGGCTGTTTTCCTTAAGGCGAGTATCCAGGGATTCTTTCAAATCGCCCATCTGCAGAAGCGAGCCGAGAAATTCGTCGGCCTGCCCCGTTTTCTGTAGGTCCACAGGCACCAACAACACCAGGACATCTTTCTCTTCGAATTCAAGGACGTTTCTGTGAATGGCCAGGCCTTCACTCGCCAAGTTTTCCGATTTGTTCCTGATGCCCGGCAGGAGGTCCTCTCTCACCGCCTCGGCCAGGCGCCAGACCGCCCGCTTTCTATGCAATGAATCCCGGATCTCTTTGATTGAAAACTGAAAATTTCCGGGAACTTGATCCGGAGGACTTTGGCTGAGGACCTCGTCTATCATCTGGAAAACTAGGTTTTCATAGAGTTCGACCTGGTCGCCGTTTATCGACCAGAAGTCCTTCTCAAGATACTTGATGGTTTGAAGGGATTCGAGAAAAAAATCGCTGAAATTTCTATCTGCGCGTAAGGCGTCAAGGACTTCCGTTCGAGAGACGATTTCCAGGGACCGGCCCGACTCGGTAAGCAAACCGGGGAATTCCTCGATGATAGAGCGGTAGGTGACAACCGCCTGTTTAAAGTCCTTTTGCTTGACCTCGCAGCGCGCGATCCGGCTCTTGATCCAGGCTTTTACGGTGCCGTCTTTCGATCTTTGAAGGATCTGGCCGTAGAGGGAGATGGCCTCGGGGAAATTCCTGAACCGGAATTCGGAGTTTTCTGCTTTGGCCAGATCCGGCTGCATCCGCTTCCATTCTGCGGGAACATCCGGAGCCGGGGCCGCTGGCGGCTGAGCCGCCAGGCCTGGAAACCAGAGTAGACCGTCTGTGCCCCAGACCACGACCTGCCCCAGAACTGATCTATCCTGAATACGGGCGGAGATCAATTCGTGGAGCGATCGATAGTCTCGATCGACCATGGCTCGACTCGTTGAGAACTCTCTTAAACCGGCGGTCTCTCTCTCGACAAGGGATTGGACTTCCGCCTCCATAGTCCTGACGAATCCCCTCTGTTGCTCGAGGTTGAGCTGTTGAAGTTTGTATCGTTCGTTGTGGATGGCCCTTATTCCGAAATAGGCCAGGATGAGGGACGGCAAGAAAACAACCAGGAAGAAGGTGGCGAGAAATTTTTTGTTTTGAAGAAGGACCAGCCTGAGGTTGCTTAGCATCCAACCCAGCTCACCGGCATATTTCTGCCTTATACTATAGCAAGAAACCCGGCAAGTCGTTAAGGAAATGTGGAAATTCCAGCAATTATGGTGACACTTACCTTAATTCCCAATTTGGATAAAAGTTTTGGTTTTGAAATTAAGGTAGATGATAAAATGCGATGGCTAAGGCAGTAAGGACAAGAACCGATCGTAGCCGGTAACAAAAACTCCCCGCTGGTATTGCCTTAAGACCCCTGGCGTTCCACTGACTTGAATTGCCAGCGGCACGCTGAGCCTCTCCTTAAAATACACAACCGACGGCGCCAGGCTCTTCTCGCCCCATTTGCACTCGACGAGGAGAAGCGGGCTGTTCTGGTCGACGACGACAAAATCCAATTCGCGACCGTCTTTGGTCCGGACAAACATGAGCCGGTAGTCCCCTTTTCCCCATTCGTTCCAGGCAGACACGGCCCGCTGGAGTTGGACCGCAAGGAAGTTCTCAAACCGCTTGCCCGGCTCATCATGAATGCCCCAGTCCCAAAAATAGTATTTTTTCTCTTTTATCACAGAGCGCTTTAATTTTCCCGCGAACGGGGACAGCGAAAACAAGAGAAACACTTTTTCCAACGCCTCGAGCCAGCTCTGGACGGTCGCATGCGCGCATTGCAGGGTGTCTTTAAGGCTGTTGAGGCTCAGCGGGGAACCAACCCTCTCGGGAAGCAGGAAAAGCAACGTCTGAAGCTTCTGAATGCTGGCGATTTTTGTCAGGTCCCGGAGGTCTTCTCCGGTGATCAGGGAGATGTGGTTATCTTTCCAGCGCCGGTAGAATTCCCGAGTGCCGACGGATAGGGGTTCCGGGTAACCGCAGATTTCCAGGAGGACCCGGGCTCCGGAGCTGAACGAAGGGCCTGCCGGATCGAATTCAGGAATTCCGCGCCGGGGATGCCAGGCCATTTCCGGATTGAAAACAGCTGCGTTCAGATCGCGGGGATGAAGAGGGTTCATCCGGAACAGAAAGTAGCGCCCGACCAGGCTGTCCCCGGAACGCCGGAAGAAATCGAGCCTGGCGCTTCCGGTGACAACAAACCGGATGTCGCCCTTCCATTCGTCATAATATCCTTTGAGCAGGTTCTTCCACCGGGGGTACTTGTGGATTTCATCAAAGGCGACCCACGGCCGCTTGTCCCATGGAGCGGGGCGCTTGCCACCCGACGGCAGTCGGAGATTCTCGATGAAGAAATGCGGGTTCCGGGCGAATTCCCGCCTTACAGAGAGGCTGTCCCAGTTGAAGTAATTCGCCTCCTGACGGGCATTTTGAAGAAGACTCTGGATGAGGGTTGTCTTGCCGATCTGGCGGGGTCCGCAGATAAACGACATCCGGCCATGCAGGAACCTTTCAGATAAAGCCCAGTTGCCGACGATCGGCTTGATGGTCATGTGACTATTTTCTATAATCATAGAAAAAAGTCAAGTCTAATTTTCAGCATCATGAAAATCGGCCTAGCCGGTCTGTTCACGGGCGCCGAGGTCACGCATCCGGCGACCTGGCTTGTCAACTCATTTTTCGGGCTTCAGGAAGTTCTCCATGACCCAGACTTCGGACTGCATGGGTCCCGTGCCCCCGGATGTGAAAACCATAGACCGGCCGTCTGGGCTGACGGTCAGGTAGCGGACCCATAACAAACCAAGATCGATCTTCTCTGCCTCTCCGCCGTCCAGGGAGATACGGTAGAGGTCCCAGATGTTCCCCCGGGGGTCCCGCAACTTGGGAAAGTAGATAGAACGTCCGTCGGCGCTCCAGGCCAGCGAAATGACGGTGTCCCCATGTTCGAAGCTGCAGACCTCTCGGGGCTCACCGCCCGAATCCGGCATGATCCTGAGGACCTTTTTTCCCTGCTCGTTGATAAGGGCTAGCCATTTCCCGTCGGGAGAAATGGCGATGAAACACGCATCGTCCGGCGATCCGGGGAGACGCTCGTTCTTCCCCGTTTCGAGGTTGTACACATAAACATACCGTTTCTCTTCGGATCTGAGGCCGGCTGTGTAAAAGTACCGCTTGCCGTCTTTCGCCCAAACGGGGCCGTCGCGGAGTCCAAGACCTCTGTCCATTTGGGCAATCGGAACGGCATCGCCGGTCTGAACATCGATCTTGTAGAGGACCCTTCGGCCCTCCTTATCGATGCCCGCGACACAGAGCGCCCGGCCGTCGGGAGGGATCCAACGAGGGAACAGGAGCCCGGGCAATCCAAGGTTCAGTTCACGGACCCGGCCCGTATCCTGCGAGTAGATACCGATGATCCGGCCCCTGCCCAATGGGGTGGAAAGATAAGCGATCAGCCGGCCGTCCGGCGAATAGTCCGGGAATTGGTTTTGCCCTTGGAAAGGCAAGGCGAGCTTTTTTGCCGGAGGCCGGGCTTCCCCCTCATGCGGGCCCACGTCAGCGACATAGATGTCGGTCGCGCTCCCTCCGAAACCGTAATAAAGCTCCCCGCGGGACGTGATCCCCAGCGTATCGATGGCCCCGATCCCGGACTTGACCAACCGGGGGCTTTCCTGTGTCGTTCCCTCGGACATGGGCAGGAACCACAAATCCTGTGACCCTGTCCGGTCGCTCTTGAAGAGAAGGCCTTTGCCGTCGGGTGTCCAGGCGACCACCGCATCGCCCGCCGGATGTTCGACCAGCCGCTTCTCCGTTCCATCTTCCAGCGAGATCAGGAAGATATCGTGTTTCCCGGGTTCCTCGTTGGACCGGGGCGCGTCGTAAGCGATGAACCTTCCGTCCGGCGAGAAGGCGAATCCGCCGATAATTTCGGATGCGGTCATAGTCTCGAAATGACATCGGAGCTCTTTAACCGAATTATCCTCGACGGAAACTAGGCCGAGCCGGCTCTCTCTGCCTCGGGTCGGTGTCGCCTCGAGCCAAAATCCCGTCAGGACATATCGGCCATCCGGAGACCAGTCAAAGGCTTGGACCCAGTCTTGCGGAGTCTTGTTCCGATAGATCGTCCGGATCGACGAATCCTTGACGTCGTAGACGCGAAGCTCCAGGATATCGTCCTTGCCATACCAGAGATAAGCGATTCGCCGGCCGTCGCGAGACCATTTTGAATACATGGCCATTTCGGAGGACTGCTCCCAGGTGCCTTTGTTCGTCAGCCGCCGGTTGGTTCCCGCGGCCAGATCCCTCACGGCCAGGTCGCCCGTCTCCCAATCCACAAAAGAAAGAAATCGGCCGTCGGGAGAAACGCTCCCCATGATGTCCACACCCGGCCCCGACCAAACCTGGCGGAGGCTGAATTCGGCGGAGTCCGTTTTCGTGAGCGCTTGGGTCCTTGAAAGAAGAGTCAGCTTTTCCTTGGCCAGGTTGACCGCTTCCGTTTGATCCGGATAGTTTGCGACAACCTTTTCGAAAGTCATCCGGGCGAGGCCGGCTTGTTCCTCGCCCAATTTCTCATAACAGCCCCCGAGGCGAACAAGCGACTTGGCTGCGATCGCGCGGTTGTCGGCGTATTTGGTGACGATTTGCTTGTACAGGTCGATGGCACCCTGGAGGTCGCCGTCGACCTCTTCCTTTTCGATGGCCGCCCGGAGCAGAACCCCGGGATCTTCAGTTTGCCGGGTGATTCCGGCAACTGATACCAGCGCTCCCAAAATGGCGATAAAAGAAATGATGCCTAGCGATTTCATCGTGTTGTTCTTCATCGGACCTCACCTCCTGCTCTCACAATAACGGTCCGATATCCAAATCATATCCTGGTTGCGTCCAGAGTCTGTCAAGATTGCTCGCCCTCGAAGCGGTAGCCCATGCCCCGCACGCTCCGGATGTAGCGCGGCTTCGCCGGCCTCGGCTCGATTTTCTTGCGCAGGTTGAGGATGTGGGTGTCCACCACCCTGTCGGTGACAATGGTCTCCGGCCCCCATGCGGCGTCGATCAACTGATTGCGGCTCAGCACCCGGCCCCGGTGGCGCACGAAGGCCGCTAATAGACGGAATTCCAAGGCGCTTGTGTTTATGGGTACGCCGCTGCGGCGGACTTCGCCGCGGTCGAAATCGACCTCGCAGTCTCCAAACCGGTAAACGCCCTGGGATTCGGCCGTCACCCGGCGGAGCACGGCCTGGATCCGGGCGCGCAGCTCTCTCGGGCTGAAAGGCTTGGTGACGTAGTCGTCGGCTCCAAGCTCCAGGCCGAGGATTTTCTCGGCTTCATGCGTCTTAGCCGTCAGCATGATGATCGGCGTCCTGAGGCCGGCCTGGCGCAGCTCCCGGCAGACCTCGAACCCGTCTTTTCGCGGCAGCATGAGGTCGAGGATAATCAGGTCCCAACCTCCCTCTTTGCCTCGGCGTACGGCCTGTTCGCCGTCGCCGACCGTTTCGACCTGGTGGCCGTGACGGGCGAGGTCTTCCTCCAGACCGAAGGCAATGTCCCGGTCATCCTCGACGATCAGAATCTTCGGCATGGTTCATTCTCCTGAGGGCAGCAGAATTGTGAAAGTGCTGCCTTTGCCAGGCTCGCCATCGACGAGAACCTTCCCGGCGTGGGCATCCACGATGTGTTTGACCATGGCCAGCCCTATGCCCGTGCCTTTGACGCCACACGCCTTGGCGCTGGAACCGCGAACAAACTTGCGGAGTATCCGATCCCTCTCCGAGGGTGGAATGCCGAATCCCTGGTCCCGCACCCGAATGGCAACCGGGTTTCCGGCTTCCACTTTGATACGAACGACGGGGCCGTCGCCGGAGTATTTGACCGCGTTGTCCAGGAGGTTCCACAGGGCCTGGGCGAACGCCTCCCGGTCGGCTTTGACCATGGGGCCTTCGTCCGGAACGGTACATTCCATCACCAGATTGGCGGGATTTGTCTCCTGCTTGAACTCCTCGACTATGGCCTTGACCAGCCGGCCGGCGTCCAGTCGTTCGAGCCGGTAAGGCCGGGCGCCGGCCTCCATACGGCCGAAATCAAGCAACGATTCTACCAGCCGGGAGAGCCGGCGAGTCGCGCGTTCCTGGGCGCCGTAAAATGCCCGGCGCTTCTCCACGGGGAGGCTCTCGTCCTCCACCAGCATCTCCGTAAACTGTCGCATCGAGGTGAGGGGAGTCCGGAACTCGTGAGAGACGGCGGAGACGAAGTCCGACTGGAGCCGCGCGGCCGCCAGTTCCCGGGAGACAGCACGGCTAATGAGATAGCTCGAGGCGACGACGAGAAGGGCCAGCATCGCCAGGCCCATCATCATCAGTCGCCGGCGTTGGGCGAACTGGTTAAGGACCGCTTCCGGGTCGGCATCGACTATGGCGATATCCCAGGGCAGGCCGGTGACGGAAGCAAGACGAGATGCGACGGGACTGGCGGCGGCTGGCTCGCTTCCGTGAACCAGCGCATTGTCAGAATCGCGAATGGCGATACGAACCCCTCCGAAATCGGCCCCTCCGAGGAGCGGATCAAACCATCGGCTCCGCTGGTAGCCGGGGCCGGCGACGACAGCCGCGAGCCCTTCTTTCGAATGTCGCCAGAGGACGGTGACGGGCGTGCCGTGAAGGTGAAACGACCTGCGGCCGGCGGAACCCCGCTCGACACCGGCGCTGGCCTGGTGATTCTCCCAAAGCCAGATAACAGCATCCGCCAGGGCCTGCTGTTCGGCGTCGGACCCTGGCGCCTGGCTGAGCCACTGCGTTGCCTGGTCGCGGTAATAGAGGTAGGATGCCCGGTCGAGACGCCAGCGCCCGGCCCTCAATTCATCGCAGAGACTCTGGGCTTCCTGTCGCTGCTCCGCCCGGCGGCCGAGTTCCTCCAGAAGGACACAGCGGGCGCGGCGTGCCGCCAGGCCGGCGGGCACTCCCGAGAGCGGGACTCCTTGATCGGGGGACCTGGCCATCTCATCGTAGATCTTGAGGGCGGATTCAAGGTCGCCCGCCTTTCTGAGGTTCCGCGCCAGCCGGAGCTGCGCGCCGGTCCTGACGGCGGGATCTCCGGCCTTGGAGAAGGGGAGGAGGTCAAGGACAGCGCGGCTGTAGTCATGATCAAGGAATTCGGATTTTTCAGCTTCCGTAAAAAGGCTGGAGGGCGCCTCTCGCCCGGGAGGAATCACCGGATAATAGAGAAGTGCATTATCCGGCCAGACCCGGACTTCAGAGGAGCCCGGGGAATCGGCGAGTATCAAAACAACATCATCTGCCGACGGACGGAAATCCACATTCGGGAGGTCGGCCAGTTGGCCTTCCTCAGCCACGAGGACTTGCTCCAGGGATGCGATCAGGCGATCAGCGGCGGCCTCCCGCCGTTCTTGAAGCTGGGTGGCTTCAAGCGCGCGATCCTGCTTCACGAGGCGCACACCCATCCAGACCAGCGCGGCGACCGAAACGGCTGCGACGCATAAAAAGAGAATCGCCGTGTTTCGAGAAGGATGCCCCCGAAACCGGTGCGACGCCATTTTCATCCCAACCCATCTTTACTCTATCTTGGGCGGGACAATTTTTCAATCGAGATCATGTCAAGAGTATGTCAAGTTTTTGTCAAAATGAGACTTCTTAGAGATGGCCTGGAGGTTGAAGACGCTGAGGGTGGTTACTAATAGCCTTTAGCCCGGAGTCCCGCGGCGATCATGAAAACAGTTTTCTTCTTGTCGTCGATTTCGTAGAAAAAGCGGTAATCCCCGATACGGTACCGCCACGTCTCGGGAGTATATCCCTTAAGTTTCTTGATGTTCTTGCCGAAGTAGGGCTGCTGCCGGAGCTGAGGGTAGACATATTTTCTGAGTTTACCGACGATCTTTTCTTCGCCCGCGCCGAAGATCTTCCTCAAGTCCTCCTGGAATTGATCGGTCTCGAAGATCCGGAAATCACTCAACAAACCGGCCTTTCAGCTTGAGGGCCTGGTCGTG
>Ga0315291_10010890_pt1 | contig 11094 bp, 9 predicted proteins | sample YL17G12_20_MG_FD_203070 | JGI IMG/M metagenome (GOLD analysis project Ga0315291, IMG submission 203070) | Sediment microbial communities from Yellowstone Lake, YNP, Wyoming, USA - YL17G12_20 | ecosystem: Environmental > Aquatic > Freshwater > Lake > Sediment | place: USA: Wyoming | collected... | reverse complement strand
CCCATCTCAAATCTCTTCTGGATAGGGAGCAACCCTTCCGCGGTGCCGACGCGGAAACGAACATTGAAGTTGTCCCATCGGCCAAGAGGCTGGAACCGGCGAATATCGGCAACGTAACGGTTGAACCCGAAATCACCGCCATGGCTCGTGTTCATGAACTCGCCCGTCGTATGAATGCTCCATCCTTCCGGTCCATCAATCGTCGAGGATACGGTGCTAAGTCCGGCCGTGGCAGCGACGCCTCTCATTTTCCCTTCGTCGATGGCGGGATTCACCCGAAATAGTTTGTCGCCGCCAAAGAGCGCCCATTCGGTTCTGTTCTCCATCGATCTGTACTCATCCGCCAAGTATCCCACTTTCACCTGGGCGGTCAGAAAATCCTGTTGCAGCGCGTATCCCGCGTTCACGCCATAGCCGTTGCGGCGGAAGTAATCGCGATAGTCTTCATGGATCAGTATTGCAGCTGCCGTGTTCTCATGAACACCGATGAGCCAATCGTCCTTCGTATCGGTGAGCGAATGTCCTTCTGCTTCGATCTCAAAGAGTTGACCATCGTCGAATGCAAATTGCCTGCTCAATCCAAGATTGCCCCGCCACGCATGCGATTTGAAACCATAGCCCACCGATCCAAAGAGACTGTAGGAGCGCTGGTTATCCCAGTAGTACCGCTTGTTTGATCCAAGCCCAAGAAACATGCCTTCAACGCGATTGTAGCGGAAGATGAAGTTATCCAGGTTGGTCGTTTCATTCACCCAGGATGCATTCAGCCTGGTTGACGAGCGACGGAAATTCTTCTCCTGCTCCCGGTACGGCTTCTCCCGCTTCGAGCTGGTTTTGTCGATGAACCCTACGATGACAGCATCTTCATCCTTGACAACGTCACCGTTGATCACCTTGATATTACCGCCGATGTACGCACCTTCCCGGACGTAGAGGTCTCCACCCACAACCAGGACATCGCCGGTAATCCGGCCAAAGACCGTCAGATCGCCGCCCTTCACAATGACATTGGAGTTTACCGTATCGCGACGATGAATAACCGTTGCACCTTCATACGTAACGCTGGTGTCCTCTTCTGCATCCTCCATCGTTTTTTCGTCTGTCAGCGTGTGCGAGCGCAGGGCTTTCTGCGCGTTGAATCTGCGATCAGCATCCTCGCTTCGATCGGCGATCTCTTTCTGGATCGTGTTTACGACATCATCGACGATTGTACCGATGCGCTCGGCGAGACTCTCCCGTTTGTCGTTGGGAGGGGTCTCTTTTTTCTGCGATTGTGCTCCCGCCGTCGCCACGGCGAGCAGCGACAAGAGCGCGAGTATTAGAAGCCTGCGGAAGAGATTCATGGGTCCACCTCGAAGATATTCATGGCCTGAATAAACCTACGCTGATTTTACAGTAAAAGTTACGGGGATCTTTCCCGGAAGGTACTGATCATGGAAGCCACGTGAAGATCTGCCGGGTGGCTCTTGGTTTTCCAAAGAGTGCGAATTTTTTGTATATTGTTGTGGACAGAGAGCCATTTTGCGAGGCACGTATGCGTTTGGCCATCAATATTGATCACATCGCCACCCTCCGCAACGCCCGGGGGGGGCACGACCCCGACCCTGTCGATGCAGCCCGTATCTGCGAGGAGGCGGGGGCCCAGGGCATTGTTTGCCATCTGCGTGAAGACCGAAGGCATATCCGCGATGAAGATGTGCGCGCGTTGCGCCGATCAGTGACAACACGGCTTGACCTGGAAATGGCCGCGACCGATGAGATTATCCGCATCGCTCTGGTTGTCATGCCTGATTTGGTCACGCTCGTTCCGGAGCACCGACGGGAACTTACGACAGAAGATGGTCTTGACGTGAATGCTAACAAGCATCGTCTTGAAGATGTGATCAGAACATTCCACAAACAAAAGATCGCGGTGAGCCTCTTTGTGAATCCGGTCCGGGAGCAGATTGAGACCGCCCGCGAAATCGGGACTGATGTGGTCGAGATTCATACTGGTGAGTATGGAGATGCGCGTGACGCACAACAGCAAGCCAAACACCTCGCCGACATACGAGGCGCCGCAGCTCTTGCCAAATCACTCGGGCTCGGCGTCAACGCCGGGCACGGCCTGAACTACACCAATGTGGGCCACGTCGCTGCCATCCAGGACATCGATGAGTTGAGCATTGGATATGCCATCATCGTTCGGGCTGTTGCAGTTGGGCTCGAACGCGCAGTCAAAGAAATGTTCTCCCTCGTTCACCACACATAGCTCTCCTCTCCATTCCCTCAAAACATTCTCTTCGGAGGACCAATGAGGATCATGCGAAGTGTTGTTCTGTCTCTTGTAGTCATTGTTGGCGCCGTCAAGAGCCAGACGGCCTATCCGGCCTTTCATTCCAACAACGATTTTCTTCTTGCGTCACCGGGAGCGTTCAAGTTCGGGCTCTACGGATACGACAATCCAGCGCTCACTTCTCTTCTTCAACAACCCGATTTTTCATTCCTCTGGTCCGACGAAAACGGCACTTGGAAGGACTTCAATAGGTGGGGCGGATTCATCGCGATTCCACATGTCGGTTTTGGTCTAATTCACCAGAAGCGCGGTAGTTTGTATGTTACCGATTATCGGATTTCGGTCGGCACTGGAAACCGGACACTCAGCACCGGCCTGGGCTTTGGCTGGTCGACCGGGTACACCAAGACCTTCAACCGATCGAGCCTTGTATCACTCGGGGGGCTGTACAGACCGAACCCGATGATGTCCATCGGCTTCGTTGGGACCGTCGCCACGCAGGACCGTGGTGTAAACGAAGCACTGGTTGATGCTGCCGTTCGCCCGTTCTCGACTTCGTTTTGGACTCTCTTCGCTGACTATTCTATCCAGAGCAAACAAACTCTCGCGGATGGTCACTGGAGCGCCGGGACCGTATTCGAAGTCCTGCCCGGAATCTGTCTCACCGGCCGTTATTTTGACACGAAGGGTTTCACGATCGGCCTGCAATTGAGCCTCGGGCGAATCGGCCTCACCACCCAGGCCCACTACGACGCTGACCAGCGATACAGTCACAACACTTATGGCATCCGTTTTGGCGCGCTTGACCGCACGGTGCTGGCGGGAAGCAGGAACAACTATGTCATGCTGAATCTTCAGGGGCCCGTCAAGTATCAGCAGTTCAAGCTTCTCGATAATTCCAACACCCTCTACAATTTGATTACGGCAATCGATGCCGCAAAGGAAGATGGGTCTGTTGCCGGCATCGCGATCAACACATCAGCCATGGCTTCGGACAAGGAGCTTCTCTGGGAGGTGCGCGAGAAGCTGAAGGACTTCAAGAAGACCGGCAAGCATGTCATTGTCTTCATCGATCAGGCGGATATCAACACGTATCACTTTGCTTCCGTCGCTGACAAGATCGTTATGGATTCACAAGGTTTGATTCAACTCGGCGGCTTCGTTATGGGACGGACGTACCTAAAAGGGATGCTGGAAAAGATCGGCATCGGTTATGACGAATGGCGATTCTTCAGATATAAGTCTGCCGTCGAGAATCTCTCTCGTGACAGTATGTCTGCCGCGGACCGCGAACAACGCCAGAAACTGGTGGACGATTACTTCACCCTGGCGAAAGACGATATCTGCGCGAGTCGCGGATTTGCCCCGGACCGGTTTGACGCGATGGTCAACACCGAGGTCGTCTACACGTCAAATGATGCCCTATCCAAAGGACTTGTTGATACACTTGGAAGGTGGGGGACGGTCCAGGAAGTCATCAAAAATCTTGAGCAAGAACCGAAGCGGTACGTCGGCGCGGGAAGTCTGGAACGACTGAACCGGGCAAGCGACGATCGCTGGAGCGAGCCGCCGGCCATCGCCGTGATCTATGCCCTGGGTGCCTGTGCTATGGACAACGGAATCACGGCCAGGAAACTTGTCAACGATGTGGATGCCGCCGTGAAAGCGTCTTCGGTAAAGGCAATCGTCCTGCGCGTCGACTCGCCCGGCGGCGACGCCATGGCCTCAGATTACATCGCGGAAGCGCTGAAGAAAGCGAAAGGCAAGAAGCCGATCATCGTTTCTCAGGGCGCGGTTGCAGCTTCGGGAGGGTATTGGTTGTCGATGTATGCCGATACAATCGTTGCCGCTCCGAACTCCATTACCGGTTCGATCGGCGTCATCGGTGGTTGGCTCTATAACAAGAGTATCAAAGAAAAACTCGGAATGACAACCGACCTGGTGAAAGCGGGTGATCACGCGGATCTCGGCTTCGGCTTCACCCTGCCGCTGATTGGCCTTGGATTGCCCGATCGAAACTTGACAGAGGCAGAGCGTTCACGCATGGAGTACACGATTCGATCGATGTATCAGGATTTTGTACGGCGCGTGGCGGAGGGACGAAAGAAAACCCCCGATGAAATCGGCTCAATCGCTCAGGGACGGGTCTGGTCGGGTTACGACGGCCTCAACCATGGGCTGGTCGATGTGCTGGGAGGGCTTGAGACCGCAATCGCGATTGCGAAAGAATGTGCCGGCATCCCGGTAACGGCCGAGACGTCGATTCTGCAATATCCGGAGCCCGGGCTGATCGATTTCAATCGGTTCCTGCCGAAGATCGTCGGGGTCGAGACGAAACAGAACGACCCGTTGATGGAGCACCTGCTATTCCGCTTGAGACACAACGGCCAGGGGATGATGATCCTTCCTCTCGAGGATATTGACCTTCAGAGAAATTACTGATTGCGTTTTGACCATCCCGGCGGCTGCTCGCTTCAAAAACTCCCACGAGCAAAGCCGAGCCGGCAGCAACCGCATTTGCACCATATTGCTTCGGGGAAACCACTCACGCCGATTGGATTTCCCTTGATTTCTCAGATGTGGTTCCACCGCGTCCTCCAGACCAACGGCAATGTGCACTGCATCAACAAGATTGTTCTGGAGTTTCCTCACATTAGTATCGACATTACGCTTTGGCATGAAAAGGACCGGTTTCTGGCGGGCGTCATCGACAACTGAGAATATGAATCCGATCGCTGTTACGGCGATATAACAGGACTCTCATCTCCTATGCGACCAGCGAACACAATTTTTGATCTGACAACGCCGGCATTGCTGCTGGATCAATCCATTCTTGAGCGGAACCTGACGCGGATGCAGGAGCGCGCAAATGAACTTGGCGTCGCTCTGCGCCCGCATATCAAGACCCACAAGTGCATCGAAATTGCCAATCATCAACTCGAACTTGGTGCACGCGGGATCACTGCTTCTACGCTCTACGAAGTAGAGCAATTCGCTGCAGCGGGGTTCAACGATATCACCTGGGCTTTTCCCCTAGTGCCGGCAAATATCGAACGCGTGCTGGAGTTGTACGAGAAGGCCACCGTCCGCGTCGTCCTTGACAGCAAAGAAGTTTTCGAGCGACTTGATAGTATTGAGCGCGCCGGCAGTGAGCGGGTGCACGTGTGGCTTAAGGTCGACTGCGGCCACCACCGCGTCGGCGTCGATCCTCAGTCACCAATTGCCGAAGAGCTTGTGCGATGTCTCGCCGAATCAAAGAATCTCATCTTTGACGGCATTCTCACCCACGCCGGGCAATCCTACGAGGCCCGCAACCGCTCCGAGCTGCTGATGTACGCCGAGCAGGAACGTTCGGTGATGGTAGAATTCGGAGAGCGGATGCGATCCAAGGGATATACCCTTCCCATGATCAGCATTGGATCGACACCAACCATGTCTGTCGTCGAGAACCTGGACGGCATCAACGAAATCCGGCCAGGAAACTACGCCTTCAATGATTACACGCAGGTCATGATTGGGAGCTGCGGCGTTGCAGATTGTGCCCTGACGGTCCTCGCCAGTGTTGTTTCCCACCAGCCAGGCGCGCTTCATTTCATAACCGATGCTGGAGCTCTTGCACTCTCAAAGGACCTCGGCCCGATCCACATTTCCAATGATATGGACATGGGAATTCTCTACGAGGACTATGATCGCAAGCGGCTGCAGTCTCACGTCCATATGAAGACCCTCTCGCAGGAGCACGGCAAGGTCGTCTATTCCAATCCCGAGGTAGTCACAGACCGGTTTAGAGTCGGAGACAAAGTTCGTATCCTTGAGCACCATTCGTGCTTGACCGCCGCAAACTTCGATCACTTCTACATCGTGAAGGGATACGATGTCGTCGACCAGTGGAAAATCCTTAACGGAAGAGTCTAAGAGTGTGGCAGCCGGAGATGACTCCAGATCCATCATGATCTCCTCGTGCGTCAACCAGTCAGAGTTTTCCAACCCGCCCTGTTCAGATTTTCTGCTCCTGTTCGCCAGGAATTCATAGATTCTTTCCATCTTTCGTGGTATCTTGCACCACTTCGTATGGCGCGGGGCCTGTATGAGCGGCGACAATTTCAATTTCATATTCCTTTCCGAGATACTTCATCTCCCCATCTTCAGCGCCACCACCGGCAGGAAGATCGGGCGCATCGTTGACCTCGCCGCGCGCACGAGTCACGTATACCCAAAAATCACCGCGCTGATTGCCCGCGTGAGCGGAGACAGTGAGCCCGTCTACATCGCGTGGCCGCATGTTCACCTGACGGTATTCAAAAAACACGTTACGGTGGATTATCCTTTCGAGCACGACGAAGAGAGCCCGGGATCGGCCGAGAGCGAGATTCTTCTCAAGAAGACCTTTCTCGATAAACAAATTATCTCCACCACCGGCTACAAGCTCGTTCGCGTCAATGACTTGCAGTTGCTCATCGACAACTCTTCCAAAGACAATCCGAATCTCTGGTTAGTGCACATTGACACCGGCTTCAAGGGCCTCCTGCGCAGGCTTGGATGGCTGAACTTCATCAATCCAATTTTCCACTGGCTGTTTGCACGCGACATCAACGATAAGTTTCTCACCTGGAAAACCGTTCAGCCCGCAACTGCAACCAACGTCCACGGCTCGGTAATTCTGAAAGCCGATTCTTCGAAGTTGTCGGCATTTCACCCTGCCGACCTTGCGGATGTGCTCGAGGATCTCGGAACCGATGAGCGCATATCGCTTCTTGAATCCATCAGCCCTATGACGGCGGCGGCAACGCTCCAAGAAATGCCGATGAGTCTGCGCCTTCACATTGCCGAACTGCTCGATAATGAAAAGCTGGCGAGCATTATCGCAGAGATGCAAATGGATGAGACGGTCGACTTTCTCGATGAACTCCCTCCCGAGAAGCGCGAAGCGGTGCTCTCACTCCTCACGCAGGAAAAGGTGGTAGAAATTAAGGATCTCACCAAACTTTCCGCGTTTGGTGTTGGCAGCATCATGAACACGAATTTTCTTACTGCGAGACCAACACAAACCGTGCGCGAAGTGTTGAAATCAGTGAAGGCCGAGACGAAGCGAGCGGAACTTCTCTATTACGTGTACATCATCGACGACGAAGAACACCTGAAAGGCATGGTGACACTCCGGCAATTGCTCACGGCAAAGGGAACTGTGCCGGTCTCCGAGATCATGCGAGGAAACATCGTCTCGGTAAAAATCGATTCCAGCATCAAGCGTATGGCCCAGGTTTTCTTCAAGTACAAATTTGAGGCGGTTCCGGTTGTAGATGAAAATGACAAGCTCCAGGGGATTATCACCATGGGGGATGCGCTCGACGCGGTATTCCCTGAAGTGAAGGAGGCGGCGGAAGGATAGGATGCGCATACTCCAGAAAATGAAGGAGCAGCCAGCGTTCCGCAATTTGCTCATTTTCCTGAGCGTTCTCGGGCCGGGAATCATTACGGGAAGTGTCGACAATGACGCGGGTGGTATCACGACGTACTCCGTCGCCGGCGCCAACTATGGCTATCGGCTTCTCTGGACGCTGCTCCCCTCTTTCATAGCGCTCTTGACTGTGCAGGAGATGAACGCCCGCATGGGCATTGTTACAGGAAAGGGACTTGCCGATTTGATTCGGGAGAATTTCGGTGTCCGGATCACTTTCTATATTTTCACATTTCTCCTGATCGCCGACATCGGTAACACCGCCACGGAGTTCGCCGGCGTGGCGGGCAGCCTGATGGTTTTCAACGTCGACAAGAACATCTCCGTTCCCTTGGCCGCTATTGCCGTTTGGATACTCGTCGTTAAGGGTGACTACAAGATTTCCGAGAAAGTGTTTCTCCTCTTTAGCGTCTTTTTGTTGTCGTACATTGTATCGGCCGTTCTTGCCAAACCCGACTGGGGCGAAATTGGGGAGGCGATGCTGAAACCGACAGTTCAGTGGGACAATGCCTATCTTATCACCATGCTTGGTCTTGTTGGAACCACCGTCGCTCCATGGATGCAGTTTTACATGCAGTCCTCTGTGATCGAAAAGGGGATCAAGATTGCCGACTACAAATACACGCTCTGGGATGTTGTCGTCGGCTGCATCGTTACGGTGGTCGTTGCGTTCTTTATTATTGTCTCCTGCGCTGCGACCCTCCATGTGAACCATGTGAGCATTAACCAGGCCAAAGACGCCGCTCTTGCGCTGAAGCCGTTTGCCGGAGTCCTGGCGGGGGAGGTGTTCGCCTTCGGCCTCTTTGTCGCCTCCGTTTTCTCGGCTGCCATCCTGCCTCTCGCTGCTTCGTTCTACATCTGCGAGGCATTCGGTTTCGAGGCGGGCATCAACAAGAAGTTCTCAGACGCCCCGCAGTTCTACTCGCTTTTCACCTTGATCATTATGATCGCCGTCGGTGTCATTCTCATACCCAACGCACCGCTGATCGCTATTACTCTCTGGACACAGGTGCTCAACGCCATTCTTCTTCCCGTCGTCCTGATCTGTATGATGGTCATCATCAACAAGGCGGAGATCATGGGGGAATATACCAACAAGCGTTACCAGAACATCATCGGCTGGGCAACATCCGCCATTCTGATCATCCTCAGTGCAATATTGGTAATCTCCGGAATACTCTAATTCAACTGAATCCAATCACCAACCTTAGGTTTCTTTTCCGTCATGACAACTCTCTCCGGCAAAACCGTATTTATCACCGGCGCAAGCAGTGGCATTGGCCTGGCGTGTGCTCATGCATTCGCACGCGAAGGTGCGCGTCTCATCCTCTCCGCGCGACGCAAAAAACGACTTGATACACTTGTTGAAGAATTGAGGAAGAACCATGGCACCGAATCGCTAACCATTCAACTCGACGTGCGCCAGCAGCCCGCTGTAGAAAAGGCTGTGCAGAAACTTCCGGCATCCTGGCAGGAGATTGAGATCCTTGTCAATAACGCCGGCCTCAGCAGGGGGCTTGATAAGCTTCATGAAGGAAAGCTGCAGGACTGGGAAGAAATGATTGATACAAATCTGAAGGGGCTGTTATATGTGAGTCGGGCAGTAATCCCCGGCATGGTTACGCGCGGGAAGGGGACCATCATCAACATCGGTTCCATCGCCGGCCATGAAGTGTATCCGGGTGGGAACGTGTACTGTGCAACGAAGTTCGCCGTTGATGCTCTCACCAGGGGCCTGCGGTATGATCTTGTTGATACTCCGCTGCGTGTCTGCACGGTCGATCCCGGTCTTGTTGAGACAGAGTTCAGTATGATCCGTTTCCACGGTAACGAGGAGCGCGCAAAAACTGTGTACCAGAATCTCGCACCGTTAGCAGGTGAGGATGTGGCAGAAGCTGTCCTGTTCTGCGCCACCCGTCCTGCGCACGTTCAGATCGCCGAGCTCATTGTACTCCCGACCAACCAAGCTTCTACAACCCTGGTCCACCGTGCACCAAAAGTGCCGAATTGAGCGCAACAACGCCGACATACGACCTGTGCGCGGTTGTTGATCGGTTTTTTCAAGCTGGGAGTCTTGATTTTAGCGCTTCGATCTCTAACTTGGTACCTCGTACTCGAAGGAGTACACCAACGCGTACGAATTCACAGAGCGGGTTGTGATGCACTCCTTTGAGGTGCACTCGCATCGAATTCCCCCTCGTGGGCCCACAACAGAGATCCTGTGGAAATGAGATATGGAAGAACCACGCTGTCCAAATCATGACGCCTGCCAGCTTGTCCACACAGCAAGCGTTGTTTCTGACCCACAGAAGAAGCAGTTTTACCTCAACGCCTATTGCATTGGCAACACCGAGGCCTGGAGAGTCTGCAAGCGATTCATCGCCAAGAACGCTCTGAATTTCTGCCCCGATTTCGTTTTGCCCGATTCCCCTCTTTCACCCTCAGAAATCATTGATCAGTTCGATAGAATTTCCGATGATAGTCATTAGTTGAGTGAGAATGTTCGCATGCCAACAATGGAAGTCGAAGGAAGAGTTTTCGAGGTCGATGGCGACGGTTTTCTCTCTGATCCTTCTACCTGGAACGAAGAGGTCGCCCGGCTGATTGCAAAGTACGACGGCATCTCAGAAATGAGCGACAAGCATTGGGCCATCGTGAAATTTATCCGCCAGAACTGGGAAGAAAAGGGATTGGCACCAATGATTCGCTTGATCTGCCAGACAACGGGCATCAAGCTCAGGGAAATTTATCAGCTGTTTCCGCTCGGGCCCGCGCGCGGTGCATGTCGAGTTGCCGGCCTGCCGAAACCCGACGGTTGCGTCTAAGTCGACCGAATTCCCATGACCGGCTACCACTATCTTGCGCTTTCAGCCCTTCTTCTCTGCCTGATTGGATTGATCTATCACTTCGTCAGGCTGATGAAGTTGGGGGCACCGAGAGATTTTTCCCGACCCCGAGGTGAGCCAACGCCGGCGATTGCTTACTCCTTCCTGGGCGCCATGAGCCCTGCAAAGAAGGAATCTGCCTATCTGCACCTGCCCACTTATGCGGCAGGGTTGTTGTACCATGCCGGGACGTTCACCGCCGCTCTTCTCTTCTTCCTGTTCTTTCTTCATGCCCGTCTTGAGGGTTGGTTGCTGTGGATCGCGGCGGGGATTCTTATAGTCTCAGGATTCAGTGGTGTCGGGATACTGATAAAGAGAATCGTGGTACGAAGACTCAGATTTCTTTCCAATCCCGATGACTACGTGTCCAATACCCTTGTGACACTTTTCCATCTCCTCACACTCGCTCTGCTCGTCGAGGAAGCTGTTGCCCCAGTTTATTTTATCTGCGTCAGCATCCTGTTTATTTACATCCC
>Ga0315291_10010889_pt1 | contig 11094 bp, 8 predicted proteins | sample YL17G12_20_MG_FD_203070 | JGI IMG/M metagenome (GOLD analysis project Ga0315291, IMG submission 203070) | Sediment microbial communities from Yellowstone Lake, YNP, Wyoming, USA - YL17G12_20 | ecosystem: Environmental > Aquatic > Freshwater > Lake > Sediment | place: USA: Wyoming | collected... | reverse complement strand
AAAGTAATTGATAAGGAATCTTTCCTCTTCAGTGAGTCCCCTAAACCGGAGTTCATCTACAGGTTCTTGACTCACTTCTATAATTCCATATTGACCTACCAATTGCGGCGCAACCTCAGTTGCAATCCAACCGGTAATTACGCGGGGTGGGACATCTACTCCCAATTTACCACCTTTGGAGCGGATGAATTCCTCGGCTTGACGCAATTCCGAAACTGAGGAAGTATTCAATACGATTAAGGTATAATTCTTGCCCCAAGGCAAAATGGAGCTTTCTTTTTCTCCGACTAACTGCGTAGAACTTGTCGTCACAAACCCTAAGATAAGAAAACCGATGCTGATTATCAACCGGAGGGCTAATCGCCTGACTAAAGATAAACATGATTGCATAAATGCTCCTACTTTGCGGTTAAAAGGTTTTAATGCAAGCAATAGACGCATCACTGCATCAGTTTGTAATGTCGAATCATTCCGTAACCCGACCTATTGTAATATAAAGCTTCAGAAATGTAGCTTGATAAGTCGAATCTATATATGTCAACCACCCCGCCAAAGGCAGGGATGCTCGACCTACACCTTCCTTCATATTATGTTAATGTTCGTGCCTACAAGAATGGCCTAATATTTCGCCACATGTAAACCACTTCCTCAGAGCTATGAGTTAAAAGAACACCCTAACCTAAGTGAAAAAAATAGAAAAAAACCATCTCAATGTCTAAAAATCGCCAAGAATAAAAATAAAGGAGAAAAAATAAGAATTAAATTATAGGAATTAATTAAACAGGCTTAATATTACTTAATCCTCCTAGCTGAAGATTTAAAAAGCACCTCATCCCCCTGAGGTAGGACAAGACCTTACAATTTGATAATTTTTTATTTGTTATCAAATAGCTTTAACCCTATTGAATGAATTCAGAACCTACTTGTCAAGGGGAAAATGAGTTTTTTATAAGATTTTTGTAACTTGAGGAAATGCAAGGGATTAAATTTTTAGTCCGAGAAATGGATCCGTAGGACTTGTGAAAATTTTTATAAGGTTTTAAAATTTGGCTTGCTAAAAAAATAAATTTTATTATAATATTTATTTGTTCTTTGGATTCTGTATCAGACATCCACCCACATTGAGGGCAATGTGGGTCTACCGAATTTGGTATTCGCTATTAGCTTTTTGCTACTTGCTACCTGCTACAAGCTATTAGCTATCGGATATTCGTCATTTTAATTAAGTAAGCGAGGTAAATATGCCAGTACATAAAGTCGTTGTAGTAGGTGCAGGGGTAATGGGCAGGGGGATCTCAGAATTAATTGCCTCTACGGGCTGTGAGGTGGTGTTAGTAGATAAATCTGAAGAAATATTGAAAAATAGTCTGCATATACTTTCTGAGAGTATGGATAATGAGATTGAGAAATGGGGTCTAACCAAGAGCGAAAAAAAAGCCATACTTTCCAGGATTTTACCCACAACTTCTCTGGAAGAGACTTGCGATGTCAAGATAGTAATTGAAGCTGTGCCGGAAAATTTAGAGTCAAAGCAGGAAGTTTTTAAACAACTGGACTTAAGCTGTTCACCTGAGACCATAATAATCACCAATACTTCCACCTTATCCATAACTGAGTTAGCCTCCTCTACTAAAAGGCCGGACAAGGTTATCGGGATGCACTTTCTCTTTCCGGTAACTAAAGTCCCTTTAGTGGAGATCGTCAGAGGCCTGAAGACTTCTCAGCAGACCTATGGTGCCATTAAAGATTTCGCAGACCAGTTAAATAAAACCCCGGTAACGGTCTATGAGTACCCCGGGTATGTTACCACCCGTATAATCGTTCCTTTTCTGAATGAAGCCATGCATGTCCTGATGGAAGGGATCGCTTCAGCAGATGATATAGACACCGCTATGAGATTAGGATTCGGATTTAATATCGGTCCCTTAGCCCTGGCAGATATGATGGGTTTAGATGTGGTGATGAGCTGGATGGAAAACCTTTTAAATGAGCTCTCCGAACATAAGTATAACCCCTGTCCTTTATTAAGAAAGATGGTGCGAGCAGGACATTTAGGACAGAAGACCGGTCAGGGATTTTTTATGTATGATACAGAAGGAAACAGGATTAAGGAATAGAAGATTATCGATTTGTGTACTTTGGATTGCAAACCTTTCCTATGATGGCTACGAGCCTGCCCGCCCTTTGGGCGCCAGACGTAGTCTCCGTTTCTCGGATAGGTTTGCCAATATACCTAAGGCTGAATAGTAAAGCTAAAGCTTTACACTCCAGAGCTTATTTGTAGAGTCTAAAAAGGAGATAAGATGAAGATTCTTGTTCTAAACTGTGGCAGCTCATCAGTCAAATATCAACTCATAGACATAGATAAAAACTATGCCCTGGCAAAAGGTTTAGTTTCCAGAATCGGGATGAGCGATGCGGTATTAACTCATAAGCCGCACGACCGACCTGAAATAAAAATAAGTGGAGAGATTATCGACCATATAGTTGCCATAGAGTATGTGATCAGCATACTCCTCTCCCCTAACCATGGGGTGATCAAAGATAAATCGGAGATCGGGGCAATTGGGCACCGCGTGGTGCATGGAGGTGAGAAATTCCCTGAATCTGTCCTGATAACATCAGAGGTGATGTTAGAATTGAGAAACTGTATTGAGCTTGCCCCTCTGCATAATCCCCATAATATAAGAGGAATCAACGCCTGCCAGAGGATTTTATCCAATATCCCTCAGGTAGCAGTATTCGATACTGCTTTTCATCAGCAGATGCCCAAACACGCCTATATCTATGGTCTCCCTTATATCCTCTATAAAAAATACGGTATCAGAAGATATGGTTTTCACGGCACTTCTCATTTTTACGTATCCAGACGTGCCTCACAGCTTTTAAAAAAACCTATTAAGGAGCTCAAGATAATAACCTGCCATTTAGGCAATGGTGCCAGTATGTCCGCGGTTAAAGAAGGTATCTCCATAGATACCAGCATGGGATTTACTCCCTTAGAGGGACTTCTTATGGGCACCAGATGTGGTGATTTAGACCCGGCCGTAATCCTGCACATTATGGCACGTGAAGAGCTCACCTTGCAGGAGGCAAATACCCTTTTGAACAAGCACAGTGGGATGCAGGGGATCTCCGGTCATTCGAGCGATATGCGTGACATTATCCAGGAAGCCAAAGAGGATCATGCCAATTCCAAATTAGCCTTAGAGATCTATTGTTACCGCATAAAAAAATATATCGGTGCTTATGCGGCTGCTATGGGTGGTTTAGACTCTCTGGTCTTTACTGCCGGTATCGGTGAGAATTCGCCTCTGATCCGTGAAAGATGTTGTGCAGGATTGGAATTCTTAGGGATCGAAATAGACGAGGAAAGAAATGATGAAGCCATAGGGGTGGAGGGTTTAATCAGCAAGGATAAATCAAGAGTCAGAGTCTTCTCCATCCCGACTAACGAAGAGTTAGTCATAGCTGAGGAGACCAAAAAAGTTCTTGAGGTAGATAAATTTTTGAAGGAGACGATTAAAGGTGTTTAAAATCACTTTAAGTTTTTTATTAATCATAATCCTTTTATTCTCTTTTTCTGGATGCCAGAAGTCCAGGGTTCAAAATTTACAACAAAGATTAGATGCTTTTCGCAACACCCTGCCACAAAATCTCAGAGCTGAATTCGATTCCAAAAACTATGAGGAAGTAGTTAAGGGAATCGATTCCCTCTTACAGGTGAACGAGGGGTTTAAAAAAGATTTTGCGAAAATGAAAGCAGAAGAAGCGATTGATGTATTCACCCCACAGGAGGTAGTAGATTTCTTTAAAACTTATTTTGTGGAAGAGATAGAAAAGATTAAGAAGCACTAAAGGTCATTTAAGACTGGTTGTTGACTTCCTTATCCTCAACCCATCTTGGAGGATAAGGAATTCGAGGAAGAGAACATATGTGGTTTTTAGTTCCTTAAAAAGGAGAGCATCTGGAAAGATTAATCGAAAAGGTAAAACTAGCTCAAGGGATTCATAGAATAAGATTTCATCTCCCGCTTTTAGTAGAGAAAGCAAAGCCCGGTCAGTTTGTTATCTTGAGAATAGACGAGCCGGGTGAGAGAATCCCGATGTCGATAGCGGACTTAGATAAAAAGAACGGTATATTAACTATAGTATTTCAAGAGGTGGGCAAATCCACTTATCAATTAGGCACTCTTCTGGAAGGAGATTCAATTGCCGATGTGGTCGGACCTTTAGGAACTCCCACTCATATTGAGAAATACGGAACCTGTGTTTGTGTGGGAGGAGGTATAGGGATTGCCCCGATTCACCCGGTAGCCCAGGCTTTAAAAGAAACAGGTAATTATGTCATCACCATAATTGGCGCCAGGACCAAAGAGCTTTTGCTAATGGAAGAAGAATCAAAATCTGCATGCGATAAGCTACTTATCTCTACGGATGATGGAAGCTATGGCATTCACGGTTTTGTTACCCAGGTTTTAGCCAGTCTTCTGGAGAAAGGCCAAAAGATCGATTTTATCTTCTCAGTCGGACCGGTTTTGATGATGAGGGCTTTAGCCAGGGTTACTCTCCCTTATAAGATCAAGACCCTAATCAGTCTGAACCCGATAATGGTGGATGGAACCGGAATGTGTGGTGCTTGTAGAGTAACTGTGGGAAATCAAACTAAATTTGCCTGTATAGATGGTCCGGATTTTGACGCCCATTTAGTCGATTTCGAGGAATTACTTAAAAGACAGAAGATGTATCTGCAGCAGGAGAAGATAGCTATGGATAATTTCCTTCAGCATCTTAAGAGCCATAGCCATTTAGAAAAGAGGAGCTGAATTGAGCACTCCAAAAAAGCTTAATATCCCCAGGCAGAAGATACCTGAACAAAAGCCAGGAGATAGAGTTAAGAATTTCAAAGAGGTTCCCTTTGGATATACTGAGGAATCAGCAGTAACAGAAGCTCAAAGGTGTCTCTTCTGCAAAAAGCCTTCCTGTATTGCTGGTTGTCCGGTGGAGATCGATATACCTGGATTCATTAAATTGATCTCTGAAGGGGATTATATCGGAGCCGCTAAAAAGCTTAAAGAGTCGAATAGCCTGCCAGCAGTTTGCGGGAGGGTCTGCCCCCAGGAAGACCAGTGTGAAAAAGTCTGCGTCCTGGCAAAAAAATATGAATCAGTCGCTATAGGTAACTTAGAGAGGTTCGCTGCAGATTACGAAAGAGAGAAAGGCGAAATAGAAATACCTGAAATAGAGAAATCAACTGGCAAGAAAGTAGCAATTGTAGGTTCTGGTCCAGCCGGGCTGACTGTAGCGGGTGATTTAATCAAGATAGGATATCAGGTAACAGTGTTTGAAGCTTTGCATAAAGCCGGAGGGGTATTGGTTTATGGTATCCCTGAGTTCAGACTGCCCAAGGCAATTGTCCAATCCGAAGTTGACTATCTCGCAAAATTAGGGGTCGAGTTCAAAACCAGTTATGTGGTAGGTATGCTTCAGACCATTGACGAGCTTTTCAACTCTGGCTACCACGCTGTTTTCATCGGGACCGGAGCGGGACTTCCTAACTTTATGAGAATCCCGGGTGAAAATCTCAATGGAGTTTATTCATCCAATGAGTATTTAACCCGCTCGAATCTTATGAAAGCCTATTCTTTTCCTCAATACGATACCCCCATCTTCTCCGGCAGAAACGTTGCAGTCTTAGGTGGTGGAAATACCGCTATGGATTCAGTCAGAACTGCTCTGAGATTAGGTGCAGAAAACGGTTATATAGTTTACCGACGTTCCAGAGCTGAGATGCCAGCCCGGAAAGATGAGATTCATCATGCCGAACAAGAGGGAGTGAAATTCGAGTTCTTAGTTAACCCGCTTAGATTCATAGGAACTGAGGATGGCTGGGTTAAAGGGATGGAATGCATCCGAATGAAATTAGGAGAGCCGGATGAATCCGGGCGAAGAAGACCAGTGCCAATCGAAGGCTCTAATTTCATTATGGATGTGGATACAGTAATAGTCGCCATTGGAAACAGCTCAAACCCCTTGGTTCCCAAAACCACACCCGGATTAGAAATCAACAAATGGGGAAATATAATTGCAGATCCTGAGACCGGTCTAACATCACGTAAAGGAGTTTTTGCCGGAGGAGATATTGTCACCGGCGGAGCAACCGTGATCTTAGCCGCAGGCGCAGGCAAAAAATCCGCCAGGGCAATTGATGCTTATCTGAAAACTTTATAATAAGAAATCTATTATTTGTATTTTTTATTGTATTGTAGGGGTTCAAAATTTTGAACCCCTACGAATTGTATACATCCTTGATATTGTAGCGTCGGGTCTTGTGCCCGACGAGGAATTTGGGGCACGGCACGCCACTGTCCTTCTTCTTTCGTAGTGCGACCCTTTCAGGCTCGCCAAAATAACTTAGAGACGCATGCAATGCGTCTCTACGAATAACTGTGCTTTTAGGTTGTAACGTCCAACCCTTGTGTCGGGCGTTCTTTGCTGATAGACCACCTGGATAGAATCCGCCTCAGGCGGATTCTGTCCCTACAACTCGACTTGGCAGCCCTGTCCAACGGATTCGTTAATTTTCACCCATGTTGATGGCAACGTGGGGCTACCGATTTCAGAGACCCAGAAAGGATCGCGCTACCTTCTAAAAAAAAAAAAGTGGCTGCAGACTTTAGTCTGCGTATCAAGACTACAACCATTTCGCAAGCGGAATCTTGCGCCTACGGGCTTTAATCAAATCTTAGTTAACCCTTATTTTTCTCATCTTTCTTATCAAATCTTCTTGCAAACCCTTAGAATAATATTATATTATTTTAAGGGTAATTCTATGGAAAATATTTATCAAGAGTTCGAAATCCGTCTTAGGAAAAACTCCAAAGACAACTATCTCGCAGAAGTCTTTGACGAACAGGGAAAGAGCAAAGCTCAAAAGCCTTTTGTTCTGGTAATGGACAAGCTGAAGATGAGAGAAGACCTGAAGCTCCTGGAAGAGCTTGCCATAAGCTCCGAGCTGGTCAAAGACGACTTTCACATAAACTTCGGAAAACACATCTTCAATCTGGTCTTTGGTGATGGAATTAAAGCTTATTATGACCAATGTCTGAGTAAAGGCAAACCACTTAGAATTAGAATCAGGATTGATGAATCTGCCAGGGAATTGAATGATATCCCCTGGGAATTTCTGCACGACGGTGAGAATTTCCTGGTCACTCAAGCTGACACTTTGGTTTCAAGACTGCCGTTGGAGGTAAGGAAGATAGAGAATGAGCCGCTAAAACAAGCTATAAGTATGTTAGTAGTAATCTCCAGCCCTTTGAATCTTCCTGAACACATGGTTCTCGATACTGTAAAGGAGCAAAAGGTCATCCTGGAAGCCCTGGATAAGCTTCAATGGGAAAGAAAATTAGACATAGATTTTGTGGATGATGCCTCATTGGATACAATTCAGGAGTATCTTTCTGAAAAGGATTATCACATTCTGCATTTCACCGGGCATGGGGAATTTGATGAGATAAAGGACAAAGGCTTCCTTCTTCTGGAGGATTTACAAGGAGAGATGCAAAAGGTGGAGAACGAGATAATTGGCACTATCCTTCAGAACCACAATGGCCTAAGACTTGTCGTATTAAGTGCCTGTCAGTCTGCCAGAGCCTCGTACAACACCGGTTACCCGTTTTTAGCCAGAACACTTTTGCAAAAAGGAATACCAGCAGTCCTATCTATGCAATACTCTATCCCTGACCCTTCAGCCATAGACTTCGCTGGCACATTTTACCGTTCATTAGCAAGCGGAAAACCAATCGACGTAGCTCTTTCTGATGCCAGAAGAGTTTTGTATATCTGTGGTCATCACAGGAGGAACCTAGCTTTTGCCGCTCCCGTTTTATTCTTAAATGACCCTGATGCATTAAACGTGGCAGATATCAAAGTTGAAGAAGAGAAATTTGTGCTGATGCAAAAGCCTTTTGCTGTGGGGCAAGTAGCACTAATGAAAACCGGATTTATAGGAAGAAGAAAAGAACTAAGGATGATAAAAAAGGGATTTGTCAGCGACAGGAAAAGGGCTTTTATCATTTTTGGCTTTGGAGGAATTGGAAAGTCGGTATTAGCCACCAGAGCTGCCCAGAAGTTAGAGAACCATTTTCATAGGGTCATAGCCATTAAATTTACATTAACTACTAAGCCCGAAGAAATTTTGAATGATCTGAACGCATTTTTAGTGTTAGTAGGCATCCACGACCTTAACAAATATATCCATGAGTCTATATCGATGGAAAGCAAGACCCAGATACTAATCAGTATCCTAAATCAGATAAAATTATTGATTATATTCGATAACTTTGAGGATGTGCTAACTAAAGAAACTGAACATAAGATTGCTGATTTAGATTTGAGTAAATTCATTCAGCTTTTACTACGGGATGTAGTAAAAAATACCAAGTTTATTTTTACCTCCCGCTATGATTTTGATCCTCCGAACAGAGGGATTGCCAGTTATATAGGAAAAATCAACCTGCCTGAGCTTTCCTTCCCCTTTATGGTCTTTTTGATGAACAATTTCGAAGAGCTCGAAAATTTGTCTGTTGCAAAGAAGCTTGAGATATACAAAAAGATAGGTGGGCATCCTTATACTTTAAAAATTTTTGCTAATCACGCTAAAACCACCTCTGTGGACAATCTTCTCCAAGATTTAAAGCCTATAACAAAAGAGATGCTCGAATTCACTTTCCTCGGTATGTCTTACGAAAAGCTCTCAGATAGGGCAAAGACTTTGCTGAAAAGGATGTCTGTATTTGAAGAAGCTGTTCCCCTTGAGGCTTTACAGTTGATGATGGAAGATGAAAAACACCTAAGACCATATATCGTAAAAGAACTAAATTCTCTTATGGGTTGGGGATTAGTGGTGAAAACTGATGAAAGTTATATTGAGAAAGTACAGGACAGAATCATAGAAATACAAAATAAAGCTTATGCAATGCATCAGTTAGTCAAGGATTTTGCTTCGGAAAAGCTTAATGATGACAAAACAGAGGAAAGAAAAAAGCTACTGTTAAAGGCTGGGAGTTTTTATGAAATTTATGCAGAAACTTCAGAAAGTATCTGGGATTGGCTGAGGGCAAGGGAATATTATTATAACGCGAAAGAATATCTTAAGGCTTATGATATCGTGGATAAATGTTTTGAGTTCCTGCTTCGGTGGCTATATATAGAATTAGTCATCAAATTATTGAATGAATCTATTGCAACACTAACGGATCATAAAAATAAACTGGCGATGGCTCTCCACAATTTAGGAATCGTTTATCGGCATTTAGGTTATCTTAATCAGGCGATCGAAAAGTGTGAAGAGAGCTTGAAGATTGCAGAAGAACTGCGGGATAAAAGTGGAATTGCTTTATCTCTTCATCAATTGGGGATGATTCATAAAGCTAAAGGGAACTATACCGTGGCATACAAAAAGTATGAAGAGAGTTTAATGATTAAACAAGAATTGGGGGATAAAAAGGGTATTGCACAAACTCTTCATCAGTTGGGGAATATTCATTATCAGCAAGGCAACTATACGGAGGCAATAAAAGAGTATGAGCAGAGCTTGAAGATAGCTGAAGAATTGGGAGATAAAAGTGGCATCGCCTCAACTCTTCATCAATTGGGAAAGATAAATGAAGAACAAAAAGATTACACAGAGGCGATGAGGAAATATTTGATTGCCCTTTCTATTTTTCACGAACTTGGGTCACCAGATGCAAAGATAGCTGCAAATAGTTTGGCTCATCTAAGAAAAAAAATGGATGAAAAGGAGTTTGAAAAAGCGTGGATATATATACTATGAAGAACACTTCAACCAGAAATCAGTGGTTCGACTGCGCTCATCACGGTATATAGTAGAAAGGCAAAAAACGTAAAAAAGGATAATAAAGATGAGAGAAGTTAAGTGTCCTAAGTGTGGCTTCGAATGGATGGAAGATCTTAATAAAATCTATGAAGATGGACAGATTTCTATAACTAGATCGTTAGCACCAACCACGTCATACCTGAATAAAGAAAAATTTGTGGATTTTGTCTGCCCTAAATGCAAATACGAATTTGAACTCAGTTGGGAGGAGTGACTGTTATTCGTTTTAATACTAAATGTCCTGTGGGGCTGGGAGCCCCGCCTACGGAATCTACCATCGAGGGAGGGAAGAGCAAATTCCCTCTCCTTTGATAGGAGATGGTTAGGGAGAGGGTGACTAATATTTACTCATCCGATTAATCCGTTGATCTAAGCACAAAGGAAATCATATGAATGAAAATAATGAAGAACAAATCACAGGCTTGCCCGAATCCCCTATGAAGTTCTGGCGGGACAACGCCAAAGCTATGCTGGGGCAATCTATTGAATCCATAGAGAGCGCGGCAAAGCAGATCATCCTCATCTGCGGTATCCTGGAGGGGATTTATTTTCACGCAATAACATATTCTGATATCAGAGGATGCATCGGAACAGTGGAAGGAATATTCTATCTTGCCCCTCTGTTTTTGTGGCTTTTAAGCATATTGTTTGCAGTTCTGGTTTTCTCTCCAAAAGTTTATCACACCAATATCGCCTCCGGCAGAGAATCAAAGGAAACTTACATAAAAATCGTTACCGACAAACACAAGTACCTCAAAATCTCCCAAACCATCTTTTTTGTGAGCTTCATCTTCCTTTTGATTGCCATGGGCATTTATTTGTTTTGAATACAAAAATATAACTTAAGCGACCCTAAAGGGATCGCACTACGTTCTTGGTATAAAAAAGCAAAGCTAAAGCCCTGCCTTATAAACTTACCTTCAAAGTAGTCATCGCGAGCTGAAGGCGAAGTCCAGCCAAAGGCAGACGACGAAGACCACATGGACAGAATCCGCCTCAGGCGGATTCTGTCCCTACAACTACAACTAAGATAGAAAAACGTCCGGGATGAAGCCGGACGCTACGAACTTTATAATAAGAAATCTATTATTTGTATTTTTTATTGTATTGTAGGGGTTCAAAATTTTGAACCCCTACGAATTGTATACATCCTTGATATTGTAGCGTCGGGCTTTATGCCCGACGAATTTTGT
>Ga0315291_10010888_pt1 | contig 11095 bp, 8 predicted proteins | sample YL17G12_20_MG_FD_203070 | JGI IMG/M metagenome (GOLD analysis project Ga0315291, IMG submission 203070) | Sediment microbial communities from Yellowstone Lake, YNP, Wyoming, USA - YL17G12_20 | ecosystem: Environmental > Aquatic > Freshwater > Lake > Sediment | place: USA: Wyoming | collected... | reverse complement strand
GATCCGTGGCAGTAGCTTCAGTCGATATTCAAGTCAATAGTCAGGGTGCTGTACGGAACCTGAATCAGGTCAGTGCAGCATCAAAGGCAACTGCAAGCGCAGTTGATGGTGTCAAAAATGCTGTTACTGGTCTAGTTGGCGCTTTCACTGTTGTTTCAACACTAAAATTTGTTTTTGCCAAAACAGCAGAACTTGAGACGCAGACCAAAAGCCTTCAGGTTCTGACAGGTAGCGTAAAAGAAGCAAAAGCAATCATTCAGGAATTGCAGCAACTTGGTGCTGTTACACCATTTACCAGCACTGAACTAATTGATGCAGCCAAACGGTTGAATGCTTTTGGCGTTGAAGGTGGCAAAGTTGTTGAAACCACTCGACGTCTTGCTGACGTGGCTGGTGCTACTGGTGCAGAACTCCAAGGGCTGGTAACTGCTTATGGCCAAGTGCAAGCCAAAGGCCGTTTGCAAGGCGAAGAACTACTTCAATTCCAAGAACGTGGGATTGCGCTTCAGGGTGAATTGCGCAAGATGTATGGCCTGACTGGTGATGAATTTCAAAAGGCACTCAGCAAAGGCCGCATTAGCGCAGAAGCTGTTGAGGTTGCAGTTAAGCGACTGACAGATACCGGCGGCAAATATGCGAATGGTGCAATCGCACAGAGTGACACGCTTCAGGGCAAATTCAGCACGCTGATGGATGGCGTTGAGAGTCTGGCTCGTGGCATAGGCACGGTGTTAGCTCCAACGATCAAGAATGTGCTCAATCTAGCAATCATGGGCATCAACGCAATCAATACGTTGATGGCATCTGGACGCAGTGCCGCGTTTAGCAAGAACCTATTAGCGGCACAGACCAAACTCGGTGCTGGCGCACTCGGAGTAGATCCTGCACTTAAAGATACCCAAAATCTAATCAATCAGCTGCAAGGTTCCAAGCAAAAGAATCTACAAGGAGCAAAAGCAGATCTGCAAATTATCGCAGACATCAGGAAAACACTACAGAGCGTAAGACAACGCGAAATGACGTTCAATCTGTCAAAGATTGGCCGTGAGACCATCGGCAGGCAATTTGAGCAACTGCGCAGCCTAGAAACAGCAGCCAATGCAGCCGTTAAAGCGGCTCAAGCAGAGCAGCAACCAACTGGATCTAATGCTATTCCAGCGCTACTGGGCGAGTCTGGAGGCGGCACTAAAAAGAAAGGCAAAACCGATGCCGAAAGAACAGCCGAAAAGGCAGCAAAAGAAGCCGCACGTCTTACCGAGGAAACCCAAAAACAACTTGAAAGTGCATACAAGCTAAACGATGTTGCCGCTGCAAATCTTGATATTCAAGTATCAGCAAACGATGCAGAACGCCTTAAAGGTGAATTTGACAAGGCTGGAATTGAACGGCGGATGCAGTTTCTTGAACTGCAAAAGAATGCTAAATCACAGCAGGAGCGCGAACTGCTTGCCAGTGCGCAGCTCAGTGAAGTTCTAATCGCAAACAACAAATATGCCAAGGACAAGAAAGCCTTACTTGATCAGCAGTTAAAACCACTGGAAGATATCATTACAGCTAATAAAATAAAACTTGAAGATGACAAGGCGTATCAGCGGTTAGTGGCTGAAGGCATCAATCCTGAACTTGCCAAGCAGTTCATCGAGATCGACCGTGCTGGCAAGGCAATTCAGGAAAGCTTACAGCCATCAATTGATTTGGCCAAGGCAGCCGTACTAGAGGCTGAAGCACGTGGCGCCTCGGCAGATGAAGTTGCCCGACTGAAAAAAGAACTAGAAGGCTTACAAAAGCTGCCTGGTCAAAAAGTTGAAGAAGCCAAAAAAGGCGCCGAAGCGGCAAACCAGCCAAAAACGTTCCAAGAGGGAATTGCTGGTGAGCGCGACAAGATAAAGAAAGACCTGGAAGAGTTAACAAACTTAACCAACCTTGTCAACTTTGGCGCCAAGACCATTGGCGATTCTTTTGCTGCATCATTCAAGGGAATAATCAGCGGCACCATGGGAGCTAAAGAAGCCTTGGCTGGTTTCTTCCAGAGTGTGGCCGATGCGTTCTTGGATATGGCCGCACAAATTATTGCTAAGTGGATTCAAATGACAATCCTTAATTCAATACTCGCACTTTGGCCTAAAGGCACAACATCTTTAGATAATGCCAATTTGGATGATGTAAATAAGTATTCCATTCCGTTGCCGGGTCTTGCTACTGGCGGTCCAGCGATGGCCAATACCCCCTACATCGTCGGCGAGAAGGGCCCTGAACTGTTCATGCCTGGCCGCAGTGGTACTGTCATCCCCAACGATGCCCTCGGCGGCGGTGGTACTACTAACGTGGTAGTCAATGTGGATGCCAGCGGCAATTCCAATGTCCAAGGCGACCAGGCACAGGCCAAGCAACTAGGCGTTGCCGTTTCCGCTGCGGTGCAGGCAGAATTGGTGAAGCAACAACGCCCAGGCGGGCTCCTAGCCGGTACACGACGCTAATGGCTACCTTCCCAAGCATCACGCCAACCTATGGCGCACAGAAGACCAGCCAGCCAAGGGTTCGGACTGTGCAGTTTGGTGATGGCTACTCCCAACGGTTGACGGTCGGATTGAACCAGAATCCCAAAGTCTGGAGCCTTACCTGGGAGGTGTCAGAAACCAATGCTGATACGATTGAGGCATTCCTTGATGCACGGGCTGCTGATGGCACGTCATTCGACTGGACCCCACCTGCTGAGGCGACGGCCTACCAGTGGACCTGCTACGACTGGTCTAAGTCGATTCCGTACCTGAATCGTGCCACAATACAAGCAACATTCACTCAAGTTTTTGAGCCGACATGAGTACCATCGTCACCCGGTCCGGCAAAGGTAGCCCGCTGACCCACACCGAAGTTGATTCCAACTTCACCAACCTCAACACTGATAAGGCTGGGTACATCACTGGAGAAGGTGGCACGGTTACGCAGGCAACCAGCAAGGCAACTGCTGTCACGCTCAGCAAGAAATGCGGCCAGATCACGATGAATGCTGCTTCGCTGGCAGCGGATACTACGGTGACGTTCACGCTGACCAACACCACCATTGCTGCGACCGACCTGCTGGTTCTGAGCCATAATTCAGGCGGCACTGCTGGCTCGTATCTGCTAAACGCTCAAGCAGGAGCCGGTTCGGCCTCAATCAACGTCCGCAACGTAACAGCTGGTGCATTGGCTGAAGCCATCGTGATCGGCTTTGCAGTAATCAAGGCTGTTACTGCTTAATCGATGAATTACGTCGTAACTGGCTACTGGGTTGCTGGTTATGTAACTAGCGACAGCACTGTTGAGGTAACCAGTGCGTTACAGGGGATCGCACCTGGCGCACTAATTGAACTGTTTCAGCTTGAATTAAATGTAGCTCAACATGGTGTAGCAGAAACTTACTATTTGCATCCCGGAACTAACAACAATGAATATCAAGACTTGATATGGAATGGCCAGCCATACATGGCACTACCGATTGAAACAGAAGGTTTTGAATATACTGGCCAAGGTGCGTTACCGCGCCCCAAGTTGCGCATCAGCAACATACTGGGTACTATTACAGCATTGATTCTGACACTGCCAGAAGGTTTAGAAGGCGCAAAGTTAACGCGCATCAGGACACTGGCACGCTTTATTGACGGTTCTAACTTTAAGTCTGTTGACTATTTGCTAGCAGAAGATGACTCTGCACTTCTGTATGAAGACAATACTTTTATTTACCAAGAAGTTGGCAACCCATATGGCGCTAGTGATCCTTTTGCAGAATTTCCACGGGAGGTGTATTTTGTAGATCGCAAGTCAGCCGAAAACCGTGACGTTGTGGAGTTTGAGCTGGCCAGCGTCTTTGATATGGCTGGTGTAAGAGCACCCAAGCGGCAGTGCATTACACGTTGTCAATGGGTTTATCGAGGTGATGGATGTGGGTACACAGGCACCAACTACTTTGACGCGAATGATAAACCTAAAGGCAATGCAAGCGAAGACGTATGTGGCAAACGGGTTGACAGTTGCGAATTGAGATTCGGTGAAAATTTTGAAATCCCATTTGGCGGATTTCCAGGTATTGGAACTTACTTTGCATGACTTGGCTTGATGCTGCTTTGGAACATGCGCAGACAGAGGACCCCCGCGAATCCTGTGGCGTTGTTGTGATTATCAAAGGGCGCGAACGTTACTGGCCTTGCCAAAATCTTGCCACGCATCCTGAGCAAATGTTTGTACTGGCGCCGGAGGATTATGCCGCTGCTGAGGATGCTGGGGAGATCACTGCCATTGTTCACAGCCACCCGATAACAATGCCCATGGCCAGCGAGGCCGACAAGGTGGCAGCAGAAGCCAGTGGATTGCCATGGCACATTGTCAACCCCAAGACCAAAGCGTGGGGTACCTACACACCATGCGGCTATCGCGCTCCACTGATAGGCAGGCAATGGGTATGGGCCGTACAGGATTGCTGGACACTGGCCCGTGATTGGTACACAGAGCAAGGGATCATGTTGCGTGACTGGGAGCGGCCATTAGATCCAGCTGATTTCCTTGCCGCACCAATGTTTGACGGTTGCTGGGCTGCCACTGGATTCCGGGAGCTGAAAGAAGACGAGTCGTTGGAACGTGGTGATTTGCTGCTGATGTCAATCAATGCCCCCGGTTTAAACCACTGCGCGGTGTACATTGGCGATGGGATGGTGCTCCACCACATCCAAGGTCGTCTTAGCAGTAGGGACATGTACGGTGGTGGATGGTTGGCTAAAGTAACTGGAAGGAGGTTGCGTCATGATCCGTAAGATCAAGCTCTACGGGCAGTTGGCCAAGTTCATTGGCAAGCGTGTGCTCGAAGCAGATGTTGCCACTGCGGCCGAGGCAGTGCGGATGCTAGCGGCCAACTTTCCAGGCCTCGAACAGCACATGGCCGAGCAGTATTACCGGGTAACAGTTGGCACCTACGATCTTGACCTGAACGAAATTCACGATCCAGCCGGACAGCAGGACATCAAGATCATGCCGGTGGTAGCTGGTGCCGGTGGTGGATTAAAAATAGCCATCGGCATTGCCTTGATTGCAACTGCATTTATAACTATGGGCGCATCATTGGGTTTCAGTGCTGCCGGTTTTACTGCATCAGCAGCTTCAGCATGGGCTACAGGTGGTTGGGCTACTGTTGCGGCTATTGCTGGGAATATAGGCATTGGATTAGTTTTAACCGGTACTGCGCAACTTTTAATGCCGGTCCCAAAAGTTCCGCAAGGTCCAGATAGTGATGGAGATCCTCGTAAAACATATAGTTTTTCTGGAATTCAGCAAACATCACGGCAAGGTGTGCCCGTACCTTGCGTATATGGCCTCACGTTGGTCGGCAGCGTAACTATTTCTGCTGGCACAGATACTGAGCAGGTGCAAGCATGACAATCATTGGTGCAATGGGTGGCGGAAAAGCTGGTGGCGGCAGCAGTCGCACGCCTTCAAGCGCTCCCGATAGTCTTGACTCAAGACAATACGCTAACGTCATAGATTTAATCTCAGAAGGTGAAATTGGCGGATTATTTAATGGTGATAAATCAATTTTTTTAAACAACACTCCACTTCAAAACAAAGACGATTCTTATAATTTTACAAATGTTACAACATACAAGCGTAACGGAGAGCAAAACCAAGAATATATTCCATTAGGCGGTGGTGTCGAAGATGAAAAACCAGTCGGACTTACAGTCGTAAAAGGTGTGTCACCTATATACACAATTACAGATGAAAATGTTGACGCCGTGCGTGTAACTATTGCAATTCCAGCGCTTCAGCAAATAAACAGTTCTACCGGCGATACATCTGGCGCAAATGTTGAATTAAAAATTTCTATTCAATACGGGAGTGGAGCCTTTGTTGACCAAGCAATAGGCATCAATGACGCAACTAGTGACATCATATCCGGTCGAACTGCTGATGAGTATAAAAAGGATTACCTAATCAATTTGGTACGCCCAAATCCTAGCGATAACGTAGCCATTAAAGTTACACGTGTCACAGATGATAGCACCGATCCATTACTGTCAAATACCTTTAGCTGGAGTAGTTATACCGAAATCATCTGGGCAAAATTAACTTACCCAAATTCTGCGCTTATTGGACTTCGAGTTGATGCCGAACAATTTAGCACCATCCCATCGCGCAGTTACTACATAAAAGGTATTAAGGTACGAATTCCGAATGGAGTAACCGTCGATGCCAATACCGGACGTATTATTTACCCAACAAACTTTATCTGGGATGGTACTTTTGCAGCAGCTGCTTGGACATCATGTCCCGCGTGGATTTTATACGATCTATTAATTTCAACTCGTTATGGATTTGGAGATCACATTCTCACAGATGCAGAAAAACTTAGTTTTACTGGTACCGCAAGCAAGCTTGATAAATGGGCATTTTTTGCTGCTAGCAGATATTCTAATTATCTTGTCAACGATGGCTACGGAGGTCAAGAGGCACGATTCAGCTGTAACACATCAATTCAAACAGCAGAAGAAGCATACAAGGTAGTTAACGACTTGCTGTCTGTTATGCGTTGCCAAGCTTACTGGAGCGTTGGCAGTTTAACTATTGCGCAAGATGCACCATCAGACCCACTCTATTTATTTAATCAGGCAAACGTTACTCCTGAGGGGTTTTCGTATAGTGGTAGCAGTTTAAAAATTCGTCCAAATGTAGCAGTAGTTAGCTATTTAGATGTTAGGTATGACCAGGAAGAACAAGCAATAAAAGGCATTCGCGATACTGCATATGAAGTGGTTGAAGATACCGATTCAATTTCTAGATATGGTGTAGTGCGTAGTGAAATCAGCGCTTTTGCTTGTACCAGCAGGGGACAGGCCAACAGAATTGGCCGTTGGCTTTTATTCTCCGAACGCTACGAAAAGGAAGTCTGCACTTTTGCATCCAGTCTTGAGGCAGGGCAGCAGGTCCGACCTGGGCAAATCATCCTGATTTCAGATCCAGTGCGGGCTGGATCGCGCCGTGCAGGTCGAATCAGTGCAGCTACGACTACCGCAATCACCGTTGATGATTCGGTTAACACTGACCTGAGCGTTGAAGGAGGTTCGTTGTTGAGTGTCATTCTGCCAGACGGTGCTGTTGAGCAAAGACAAATTTCAACAGTTGTTGGCAAAGTAATTACACTTCAATCCGCGTTAAGCGATACACCAAATGTCAATAGTATTTGGATTATTGAAAGTCCATCACTACAAGCAACTACTTGGCGCGTACTTAGCGTTAGCGAACAGGATGGCATTAACTATGGAATTACAGCCATTTCACACAATGAAAGCAAATATGACTACATTGAAAATGGTGATTTGCTTGTATTCAGAGATGGTACAAATTTAAATGAAATACCTCCACAACCATCAAACTTATCAGTCCTGTCAACACAACAAATTGGCGGAGAGTCCGGTCCAGAAGTTCAATACGAACTGAATGGACGTATTGCGGTTAAAATCACCTTCAGCTGGTACGCACCACAGGGCATCAAAAAATTCCGTGTCAAGTACCGTTTTGAGGATGATAATTTTACCACTATTACGGTTCAAGGAACTACCTTTGATATTCTTGACGTACAACCAGGCAACTATCAAATCCAGGTAAGTAGCATCAGCTCAACAGGTATTTTATTTAGCGAACCAGCACTAGCCAACTATACAGTGGTTGGTCTTGGAGCAGCTCCATCAAATGTACAAGATGTAAGTGCTATTGCCACTGGTGAAGAAACTGTAATTCTTACATGGAAACAAGCACCAGAACTTGATGTTCGAGTGGGTGGTCGTGTCATCATTCGTCACGATCCACGCGCACTGGGTACAGCTGAGTGGAACAGTGCTAATGACGTTGTGCAAGCTGTTGCTGGTAGTTCAACGCAGAAGCAAGTTCCCTTGTTACCTGGCACCTATTTCCTTAAATTTGAGGATTTTCTTGGTAATCGGTCTTCAATTGCGACCGGGATTGCAATGGCATTACCGCAGCCAGAATCGCGAGTTACAGCAAAGGAATGGGCAGAACAAAGTTTGTCACCACCATTTAATGGCACGGCAATCAATGGTAGTTACAACTCGACTGAAACAGCCTTTGTACTTCAGCCAGATATTTATGTTTCACCAGATTACTGGGAAACAATTTATTGCCTAGGAGATTGCGCTGCTGAATACCAATTCAAAGATACCTTCGATCTTGGCGCTGTCTATGATTTTAGAATCAGGCGCTACATCGTTAGCCGTCCACTTGTTTTCTCAACATTATTTGATGCGGTCAGTGGTGATTTTGATGCACAAACTGGATTTTTTGATGGCACGGTTGCCGATCAAATCAACGTGACAACCTATGTGCGGGTGACGCAAACCGATCCTGCTGGTTCACCAACCTGGGGTCCATGGACTGAATTCACTAATGGCATGATTCAAGGTCGTGGCGTTCAGGTCAAAGCAATTGCCACCACCGAAACAGAATTGATTGGCGTTGCCATCGATGAACTTGGAGCAATCCTCGAATTGACTAGACGCGTAACTACCAGCTTGACTACTCAAACTAGTAGCACCAGTGCTGTAACTAGCATCACGTTCCCAAATGCGTTCTACAAAGCTGTGACCGTTGGCGATCCGTACTACACGCTGCTGCCTAGCGTTAGTGTTACCGCTCTGGCAATCGGAGCAAACACCCACACGCAAATTACCAACCTGACTCGCACTGGGTTCAATGTGGAGTTTTTACAAGGTGGTAGCAGGCAAGCGCTAGACTTCACCTACAATGCCGTTGGCTACGGACGCGCCTCCTAATGGCTCAATCTGACCAAATAGTTGCAAACGCCACGTTTCCCAGTGTTCGTGCGGACATCAACGACAACCTTGCCGCACTGTTCACCCAAAGCAGTGGAGCTAGTGCGCCTAGCGTTACGATTGCATTTCAACCTTGGGTTGATATCAGTAGTAGTCCGCCAGTTTGGAAAGTTCGCAACAGTTCCAACAGCGCGTGGATCACGGTTGGTGTGTTGGATCCGGCTGGGTTCAAAGTTGGCGGCACCACTCCGATTGCTAACGGTGGTACTGGAGCCATAACTGCTACGGCAGCGCTGGCAGCTCTGCTACCTAGTCAGACGGGAAATGCTGGCAAAGCACTGATTACCAGCGGCAGCCTCGCGTCATGGGGAACGGTTGCAGCTGGCACTTCCATCCAAACCTTTACAGCCAGCGCAACCTATACACCTACTAGCGGCAAGACAACGTTTCTGGTGTTTGCAACAGGCGGCGGCGGTGGTGGGGGCAGTGGCTACAGCGGCGGGAACGGTGCGACTGGTGGCGGCGGCGGTGGCGGTGGTACAGCTTTTAGGCTCTACAGCACCACGGAAATGGGTGCTTCTGCTGCTGTAACGATTGGTGCGGGTGGTGGCGGTGCAGGCGGCAATACAAGTTTTGATCCCGCTGGTACAGGATTGACAATTACGGGCAATGGAGGTGGGGGCGCCAGCGATGCAAGTCCTGGCGGTGGTGGTAGTAGTACAAATAGTTTGATCAGTCTTGGTGGTTTAGGTGGAGTACCAGGTAGTGCTGACTATGGTACGGCTTATGAGGTACCTAACCCTGGTGGCAGCACATTTTTTGCTGGCAGAGGAGCTGGAGGTAACGGCAACTATGGCGGCGGCGGCAGTGCTGGTTCTGATGGCATGGTCATGGTCCTGGAGTTCTGATCATCATGAAAAACTACGCCATCATTGACTCCGCAACCCTCGTCATCAACGTTGTTGTATGGGATGGATTGCCCGGCTGGACACCACCAGATGATTGCAGCGCCGTTGGAATTCCTAAGGACAGCAGCGCTGGTATCGGCTGGACCTACATCAACGGTAGGTTTATTGCACCGCCAGAGCTTAAACCTAATCTTGAAGGCTAAACTACCCCCATGCAAGAACTGTTATGGCTAACCGCAAAATCTCAGAACTGATTGCACTCACCGCACCAGCAACGGGTGACCTGTTACCCATTGTTGACATCAGTGAGGCTGTGGCAGCCGATAAGAACAAGAAGATCACCTACGGCGAACTGCTGGCTAGCGCACCAGCAGGTTCAGCAGCAGCACCGAGTTTCAGTTTTGATGGCGACCCCAATTCTGGAGTCTATTCAGCTGGCGCAGATCAGGTAGCAATTGCCACAGGTGGAACTGCACGGCTAACCACTAGTACAACCGCAGTTACATCAACGCTTCCCATTGCACATCCTCTTGGCGCTGTTGGCACTCCAAGCATTACCTTTACGGGTGACCTGAACACTGGTATCTACAGCCCCGCAGCTGACACACTTGCGTTTGTCGAAGGTGGCGTTGAGGCCATGCGCATCGACTCCTCAGGCCGTGTAGGGATTGGCATTACGCCAAGAGATACACTTGATATAAACGGAGGAATAATTCTTGCCAATGGCTCAAACTTGACCTGGGGAGATGTCTACGGCACTAACATCCCCACAATACAAGGCTTAACCGGATTACTTGGCGGACAACTTATATTTTATCCAAATGGTTCAACATCTGGTGAGTCTGCCCGCCTTGACACCAGCGGCAGGCTCTTGGTGGGGACTTCTAGCGCGCTTGCAAACATATATGTGGGAGCAACTGCAATCACACCACAATTTCAACTGGAAGGTAACTCGGGATCTGCGGCAGCTTTATCAATTACTAGACAAACAGGTGCAGCAGCAAACATTATCTTGCAACGTGGTGTTACTGGCACGCCTGTTACTGTTAATCACAATGTCGGTCAAATTAACTTTAACGGTCATGACGGCACCAACTTCAGGAACGCTGCTCAAATCGCTGCCGAAGTAGACGGCACCCCTGGTCTTGCCGATATGCCAGGCAGGCTCGTCTTTAGCACGACGGCTGATGGAGCGGCTACTCCTACGGAGCGGTTCCGCATCACCAACGATGGCGTAATTGCATATGACCAACCGGCTCCTGCTACCTATGCTGCTGCTGCCACACTTACAGTTGCTGATCTCAAAACTGGGATTATCACTTATACCGGCACGGCAGCAACGCTTACACTGCCAACTGGCACGCTTACGGAAGG
>Ga0315291_10010887_pt1 | contig 11096 bp, 12 predicted proteins | sample YL17G12_20_MG_FD_203070 | JGI IMG/M metagenome (GOLD analysis project Ga0315291, IMG submission 203070) | Sediment microbial communities from Yellowstone Lake, YNP, Wyoming, USA - YL17G12_20 | ecosystem: Environmental > Aquatic > Freshwater > Lake > Sediment | place: USA: Wyoming | collected... | reverse complement strand
TAGAGGGAGGGTCGAAAGAAAAAACGCAAATTCAAAAAAAAAGAGGGAGGGGGGAAAAACTCTCAGGCCTTTCTCTTTTTGTTCCCGTCGTCGGCCCCGGCCGTCGCCGCAACGCCCTCAAAGTACTCCTTCGAACCCGCCACGTCCGGCTTGATCGTCTTGGACCCGGGCTCCCAGCCCGCGGGGCAGACCTCGCCGTGCTCGTCAGTGAACTGGAAGGCCTTGACGAGACGGAGGGTCTCGTCCACGGACCGTCCGACGGGGAGGTCGTTGACCGTGATCTGGCGGAGGACCCCGGTCGGAGAGATGATGAAGAGGCCGCGGAGGGCGACGCCGGCGTTGTCGCCCTCGTCTGTGGATTGTTCGGAGAGGGAGGGGAGAAGGACGTGAGTTTCTTTTCGTTTTTCTTTCGTTCCTCTTTCCTTCAAAAACAACCCCTCGCGTGCGCGCGCGCCTTTCGAAGGAAGAGCCCCGCCCCCCGACCCAATGTCCCCTCTCGACTCTCGCGCTCACCGATGAGCACCCCGAAGTCGCTCGAGATCGACTTGGTGATGTCCGCGACCAGGGGGTACCCGCACCCGCCCAGCCCGCCCCTCTCGCGCGGCGTCTCGATCCAGGCCAGGTGCGAGAAGTGGGAGTCGACGGAGACCCCCACGACCTCTGCGCCGATGGCCCTGAACTCCGAGACGCGGTCGGAGAAGGCGATGATCTCTGTTTTGCGTTTTTGAGAGGTCGGTTTTTTTTTTTTTTCCGTTTGGACGGAGGGGGAGGAGGAAAAGGTTGGGCTCGATTTCTTTCGAGCGAGCCTCGCTCGCTCGCTCGCCTCTTTCTCTCTCTCCTTTCACCCTCTGACTCTATCTCTTCTTCTCTCCTCTCCCCGCTCTTCTCCTTACCGGTAGGGCAAACGAAAGTGAAGTCCAGAGGGTAGAAGAAGAGCACGACGTACTTGCCCTGTCGGTTTTTGAGAAATTTTTGATTTTTGCGGAAGAGGTTGAGGTTGAGATCGCCGGCGCCCTGGACTGGGCAAGCGATGGATCGAACGGCTTCAATGCTTTCCTCTTTTTTCTTCGTCGTTTTTTTCCGTTTTGGCCTCTGTTTCAAAGAACCAAAGGGCCTCTTTTTCCGCACGAGCGAGAGACAGACTCCAGGATCACGAAGGCGCAAAAGGGGGCTTAAAAAAGAGGGAAACAACGCGAGCAGCAACGGGAGGAGAAAGACGGGAGAACCTCGAGCGATCGGCATCAACGGAAGGCGATGACGAAAACATTCCCTTCTTCTGACCTTGTAGTCCTCGAGCGAGACCGTCTTGAACTGGCCGTCGACGACGGCCTGGGCCTTGAACGCCGGGGCCGGGGAGCCAATCTTCGGGGCCATTTATTTTGTCGTGGAGGGAGAGAAGAAAGTGGGGAAGAAGAAGGGGCTCTTGTTGCTTTTTGGAGGGGAGAAAGAAAGTGAAACAAGTTTGCTCTCTCACTTCTTTCTCTTTCACCGAGAGAGAGAGAGAGAACTCTTTGTTCGCAAAAGGCACAGAGCTTCACTCTCGCGTTCTCTCGCGAGCGAACGCGATGTATAGACCTCTGTGCTCTGTTCGCAGCGGCGTTGGCGGCGTCTCCGTGCTGCGGCGGCGACGGGCAGGGGAGCAGACAAGGGAGTTGACGACAATGGCGCCGCTCCCGTCTCCTCGACTGCGACACCGATCTAGCCGGCTCCTTCCGCCCTCCTCGAGCCGCGGAAGGGACTCCTCCTCGGAGGAGGAAAACATCACGCTCCTCGATGAGAGCAGGGACCTGCTGCGCCGCTTCTGGAAGGTAATTGGGACAGAAGGAGAAACTGAGGTGGAAAGAAGAGAGGGGGCGCGATTCAGGAGAGAGCAAAGACGAAGAAGGAAGAACACTTCGACCCAAACCGTGCGAAACCGAAAATCGGAAATCGAGAGGAAAAAAAAACTCTCCAGGCCCGGGGCATCCTCGACCCGGACGCGCAGTCCCTGCTCGTCGACGCCTGGCAGTCCGCCAGGGACGGCAGAAGCAGCAGCAGCAGCAGCAGCAGCAGCAGCGAAGCGGAGCAAGAAGAAGAAATAGACGACGAAACTGCCCGTTACTCTCCTCCTCGAGCTCGCCCCTCCCTCCCCGCCTCGGTCGCGGGCCGCGTCGCCTCTCCCGAGGCCGCGGCGGCCGAGGGCGACGCCGCCCTCTCGCTGCACGCCCTCCTCGGCTCCCGCCGCGACCTCGACGTGCCTTCCATGTGCGCGCGAGAGCCCAAACTGCTCGAAGCCGGGAACGCGGCCCTGATGTCGAGGCTCCTGTGGCTGCGGGCGAGAGGGCCCGAGGGCCTCGACGTCGGCGCGCTCGTCTCGTCGCAGCCGTCGCTGCTCCTGCAGCCGCTCGCTCCCGACGCTCCCCCCCCTCCTCCCGGCTCTCTGTCCGAAGAGGAGGAGCGTCTCCTCCTGAAGGGCTCCGAAGGAGAAGAAAGCGGCGGAGAGGAGGAGGAGCAGCGCGGCGAGGAGGAGCGGGGAGAAGAGGAGCCCGTGGAGGAGCTCCTCCGCAGCTGGAGCGCCGGGCTCGCGTCCGACTCGAGGCGGCCCTGGGCCGCGAGGTTCGTGGCCCTGAAGGGGTACGTCGCCCGGCACGGCGACGCCGCCGTCGGGACCCGGGGCGGGGACGATCCGGCGCTCGTGCGGTGGGCGGAGAAGCAGCGGGCGGACTTTGCGGGGCTGGTCGTCGGGGGCGGAGGGGGCGGGGGAGGAGGGAGGAGCGCGCTCCGCCGCCGCGCTCCTTCTCCGCCGGCGCCGCCGCGCCCCTCGTTCCTCGAGCCGTACCGAAGGACCCTCTTGGAAGGCGTCGGCTTCTGCTTCGACGCCGAGGAGGCAGAGTTCGGGAGGATGGTCGCCGCCGCCGCCGCCGCCGGCGCCGGAGGGGAGGGGTCGGCGGGGAGCGGCGCCGCGACAGCGACTGCGCGGATCGGCGGCGGCGCCGGCGGCGGCGGCGGCGCGGCGGGGGGCGGCGGCGGCGGCGCGAGCGCGAGGGGCGACGAGCTGCTGCTCGCCAACTGGTGCTCCGTGCAGAGGATCGCGAAACGGTCCGGCGCGCTCTCCGCCGGGAGGATAGCGCAGCTGGAGGCTATAGGCTTCGATTTCGACGGCGCGGACGCGCTGAGTTGAAAAGAACAAAGAGCGCGCAGGCGGGAGAGGAGGAAGGGTCCCGGAGGACACACGGGAGGGGGGGAGGCAGGGAGGGGGAAGGCAGGGAGGGGAGGTGGCAGGGAGGGGAGGTGGCAGGGACGGGAGGAGGAGGAGGCGGGAGTTTTTTTGTGCAACTTTTTTCCTTGGTTTCTCTCTCTCTTTCCCTTGTAAAAAAAAGGCGTTTTTCAAATCGTTGGTTTCATTCCTTTCGGTGTTGTTTGTCCGTTGGTCTTTACATTCGTTCAGGGGAGATCCTCAAAGGCGCGCAGCGCAGAAGCAGCGGAGCGGGAAACAATAAAAACGAAAAAACGCTTCAAATCAGAGCGAAAACTTCCTCCGCGCCTTCCTCGCCTCCCGGCTGGGAGCCCACTCCTTCTCGCTGTCTCCCCCACAGAGCACCCCCTTCCGCAGGTCCAAAAGCTTGAGCGTGAAGCGCGGGCCCAGCTCCTGAAGGCGCGCGACGACGGCGGTCGGCGGAGGCAGGGCGGCCCCCACTTCGGCGTCGGAGGCGGCGGCCGCCCTGTCAACGGCAGCGCTGCTGCCGCCCTCCCTCTTGCCCTCGCCGCTCCGCTTCCCTTTCCTCCTTTCCTTCTTCCTCAGTTCCGCCGCCGCCCTCCTCGCCCTGCCGTCCTCCTTCTCCTCAAAGACGTACCGGTGGTGCCGGAAGAAGATGAAGTCGCGCTGCGCGTGCAACGTCGCGACCTGCCTCCCCCGGAACGCCGGCTCGATCGGGAACATCGACGCCAGCAGGCGGCCGACCCTCGTCCCGGCGGCGGTGCCAAACCCGCGGAGCACGAGCTCGGGGTTGTGCGCCGTCGGCCTCCCGTGGCCTCTGATGTCCTTGCAGCGCTTGACGTTGGTGACGCGGAAGCGGGCGGTGGGGCCCGTGCCCAGCGAGGAAAGGGAGGAAGGGTCGTCCGAGTCTGAGCCTTCGGAATCGGACGCGGGAGGAGAAGCAGAGGGAGCTTCTCCGTCGTCGTCGCTTTCATCGCCGTCGTCGCCGCCGTCGTCGTCCTTGCTGCTCTTTCTCCTCCTCTTCCCGTCGCCGCCTCCTTCCTCTCCTTCGCCTCCTTCCGTCTGAATCCCCGACGCGCCCAGGTGCACCACCAGCATCGAGTCAGGCAGCCCGGAGTCCCTCCCTTCGTTCAAAACGACGGCGTGGGTGAATTTTCTCCTCCGCGCCGCTTTCATGATCGAAGAGAGCCGCGCGCCGCCGACCCTCTTGTAGAAGGTCGAGTTGGGGATCACTTCCAACAAATCGGCGACGAAGCCGAACGTGGCCGCTTTCGGTTTATGGGAGGTCGTGACGAAGACTTTCGGAGTCGCAGTTCGAGAGAAGTAGGGCGCAAACTCGTCCGTCGAAGAGGAAAGCAGAAAATCCTCGTCGGCGGGGTCGAGCACTGTTACGTCTTTTTCCCTCGTCGACTCGAGCGTCTTCGGGACCTGCCTCTTGGGGCCACTGTCGTCGCCGGCGGCCTCGGCGGCGGCGATGGCAGCCTGGCGGGCGCGGCGGAGCTTGGCCTTGTCGACCTGATGATGCGCGCGTTTTTTTTTAGAGAGAGAGTCGGGGTTGAGGATGGAGGAGGTCGACGAACAAAGAGCTAGCCGCCGTCGAAATGGCCAATCGTTCTTCTTCTCTCTCTCCGTCTCTCTTCTCTATTTACCTTTTGCTTGTGCTTGAGCTTTGCGTACTGCTCCTTGCGCACAAGCTTGTTGGCGATCGACGACGTGCGCATGCCCAGGGAGGGCGCGTCCGGGCGGAGGGAAGAAGAGGGGAGAGCGTCGTTGGCATCTGGGGCGGCGTCGGCGGCCAACGGCAGCGAGCTCTTCTTCTTGCCGCTGCCCTTCTTGCTAATCTTCTTTCCGCCGCCAGAGGAGGGCTTCTTCGCGGCCTTGACCATCTCGCGTGCGGCTCTTCTGACGAGCGGGGCGAGAGAAGCAGCTGAGAAAAAAAAAGGACGACAGCAGACGAGAAGTCGCCGTCGAAACCAAATGCTCGGTCGTCGAGAAGTGTTTTTTTGTTTCACTCTTCTTTCGAAACACTGGTCGGAAATCGAGCGAATCCCCTCCTGCTGCGACCTCCTGCTGCCCTTTCCAGAGCCCCCTTTTCTTCTTCCTCGTCAGCAACCCGCGCGCAGCTAGAGAAACTCGCAAGCTAGCCGCTCCGGGGGCAGCAGAGTGCGCCTTCCTCAGAGTCGCACAAATGGCCCCCTCGCTCTGCTCCTCGAGGAGAGCGTCGCCGATGTTTCTCGCCCTCGTCCTCCTCGCCTCCCTCGCCTTCTCGTCGACCTCCTCCTCCTCCTCCTCCTCCTCCTCCTCTTCCCCTCCGCGCCAGTCCCGCGAGACCCTCGTCCTCCAGACCGCCCACGGCACCCTCGAGCTCAAGCTCTGGCCCGCCGTCGCCCCGAGGACCGCGGCGCACGTCCTGCGGCTCTTCGAGCTCGGGCTGTACACCACGGACCACTTCTTCAGGGTCGACGCGGGGTTCGTCGCGCAGCTCGCTGACGCCGGCAGCGGCGGGCGCTTCCCGCTGGACGCCAGGCAGCGGGCCGCCGCAGCCTTGCGCGTCCCCCTGGAGGCCGGGAAGGGGGGCGACTGGCCGAGGCACGACAGGGCCGGCCTGCTGTCGATGGCGCGCCACGCGGACCCGGGCTCGGGGGGGTCGTCGTTCTCGGTGATGCTCGGCCCCGCGCCGCACCTCGACGGGGAGTACACGCTCTTCGGCGAGGTCGCCGACCTGCGCGCCTTCGAGGCCTTCAGGGAGCGGGTGGAGGCGCTGCCCACCAGGAGGGACGGCATCTTCGTCATGCCGGTGCAGCGCGTCGAGGTGCTGAGCTCGTACGCCTTCTCCCCTCCCCTCCCTCCTTCTTCTCCGGGGTCCTCCGCCGCTGCTTCCTCCCTCTCGTCGTCGACTTCTTCCTCCTCCTCCTCTTCTTCTTCTACTACTTCTTCCTCCTCCTCCCTTTCCGCGGTAGAGGAGTGCCTGAGGGACCTGAAGCTGATGGAGGCGAGGTGGAGGGCCGAGAAGGCCAGGAGGGTGGCGAGCCTGCCTAAGTGAGAAGAGAAAACGATTCTTCTTAGAGATTTTCGTCGTCTCGTTTTCTTTTTCTTTTTTCATTTTCTTCGTTGTTCTTTTTGTCCTCTCTTCTTTTCCTTTTTTTCCTGTACAAATGCAAACCGAGAAAGGCAAGAGCTACACACTTTGAGAAAAACGAGGGGTCCCTTTCAAGAGACGGCAGCGGACGAGGCGGAGACCTCGACCCTCGCCCCCTTTCCCCCCTTCCCCGCCGCCGTCGCCCTCGACGACAACGGCGGCAGCGGCGCTTGCTCCGCATCCTCCTCCGCCTCCTCTCGCCGCTTTGACGAGGGCAGCAGCGCCTCCACCAGCGTCCTCACAGGATCGAGCTCCCCCTCCGGCAGCAGTCCGTGCTCCCTCCCGAACGCGACGTAGTGCTTGAAGACAGTCGTGAGGTGCGCCGACGCGTTCAAAATCCTCGGATCGCCGATCTCGCGCCAGTGCGCAAAGTAGCAGTGCGCGAAGACGCGGGCGAGCCTCCTGTACAGAGGTTGCAGCACGTGCGCGCGAAACCCCCGCGGGAACGGTTCCCCTTTGGCCTGAGGGAAGGCGTGAGGGGAGGCGAGGAGGACGTCGGCCCAGGAGAAGAGGGCCGCTGCGTAGTCCCTCGCGGCGAGGCGCGAGGGCTTTTGGGGCTTTCTCTTCCGCGGAGGGGCTGCCGCCGCGGCCGCCGCCGCCGCCGGAGAGGTCGGGGCAGCGGCCGGGGCCGCCGTCCCGCCGCTCCTCTCTCCTCCTTCCCCTCCCCCTCGTCCCCCTGGAATCTCGGGCTCAGCCCAGAGGTACTCGTGCCTAGGACCTGCCCGCATCGCCGGGCACGACTGAGGGGTGCAATATTGGTGCGAGAGGGCGCCGTGCAGCAGCGCGGCGGCGTCGAGAAAGTCGACGGTGTGGCGCGCGAGCCATTCGTTCAGCTCGTCGGCGGCGGCGTCGTCTCCGTTTTCGTCTCCGTTTTCGCTTTCGCGCTGCTCGCCTCCCCCGCCGCCGCCGCTGCCGCCGCCGCCGACGGGCCAGAGCGCGGATTTGGTGACGGCGGCGTCGGAGACGGAGCCCAGGGTGGCCCCCGGGGCCAGGGAGAGCACGGCCGCGGCCGCGGCCGCGACGCCATCCACCGGGTCCGAGGTCGAGCACGTCGGATTCGACGCGCCCGACGCTCCTGCTCCTGCTCCCGCTGCTGCCTCTTCCGCTCCTTCCTCTCCGCACTTGAAGACCCCAGCGAGAAGGAAGGGTCTCGTCGCCGGGCGGAGGGTGGCCGCGGCGCCGGCGCTGTTGTGGCGTGAGAGCCGGAATGGGGGAAAGAGAGGGAGAGGGAGAGAGAGAGAGAGGAGAAGAGAAGAAGAATGGTTTCGTTTTGCTCTGCGTGAGCGAAGAAGGAGGAGGCGCGTCTTCGCCGCGCTTCGAAGGACGGCGAGGGACGGCGACGATGACAATGAAGATGACGCACCGTGACCGGCTGAACATTGGTCGCCTCCAAAGAGAAACAGAGAGAGAGAAAGCTGCAGAGACGAGGGGGAGGGAGAGACAAGAGGAACGAACGAAACGAAACTGTGCATCAAGGTCTTCTTTTCTTCATTTTTTCTTCAGTTTCGCTCTGCTCGGCGCCCGCGTCGAAGGAAAAGAAAAGATGGCGAACGAGGAGGAGCTCACCGACTACGAGGCCGAGCGCGCCGCCCGCATCGCCGCCAACCGCGCCAGGCTCGGTGAGTTCTGCCGCCTCGTGAAAGTATTTAGGGGAGAATGAATGCGGGACGTGAAAGAGAGATCGAGGCGCCAGGAAGAGAACAGAGAGAAGATGGACGCGGTGCCTCTTTTTCAATTTTTTGATTTTTTTCTCCCCCCTCGACATCGTCGATCTCCCTGCCCAACTTTTCCTCGTTTCCTCTCTCTCTCCCTCCACCGCTCCCAAAAAAAAACGGACAAAAAAACAGCGGCCCTCGGCGTCCTCGACGCCGCTGCGGGCCTCCAGGCGGCGGCCAACCCTGCAGGCCCCCCCAGGGTCCCCCAGCGCCGCAAAGAGAAGCGCCTCAAAGCCGGGGGAGGAGACCACCCCCCGCGCCGCGCCTCGGGGCGGATCGCGGCGGCCGGCGCCCGCGACTACAGCGACGCGCGCTCGTTCCGCTCTCTCTTCTTCTCCTCCTCCCCCCCCGGCTCGTCGCTGCCCGGGTCCGAGGCCGCGTCGCGCGGCGGCGGCCCTCCGCGCGTCCCCTCCTCGTGCCACTCCTGCAGGCAGAAGCGAGAGGAGATGGGGGCCGAGGCGGAGGGGAGCAGCTGCTGGCGGTGCGACGGCGCCCGTGGCCGCTTCTGCCGCGGCTGCCTGACGATGCGCTATGGGTTGTCTTTAGAAGCCATCAAGCTGGCGAACGAGAGGGCGGCCGCCGCGGAGGAGGAGCTCGCGAAGACGAGGGCGGGGGATGAGGAGGAGGAGGGAAGAGAGGGAGAGGGGGACGCGGGGGAGGACGGCGACGAGGCGGGGAGCGGGCGAGCGGGGGAGGAAAGGAGCAGCGAGGGCGAGGCGCGAGGGGGGGTTCCCGCTCCCCCCGGCCTCCCCAGCCCCTGCGGCTGGCTCTGCCCGCACTGCTACGAGGATGTCTTCGGCCCCGCCGACGGCTGGATCTGCAACTCGAGCCTCTGCATGAAGAAGAGGGCGGTGCCGCTGAGGCCGACGGGCGTCGCCGTCTTCGAGGCGAGGGCCGCCGGGCACGCCTCCGTGGCGCACGCGCTGCAGGCCAGGCTCCTCTCCGAGAGCGGGAACAGTACCAGGGGCATGGTGGGGCCCAGGAAGGAGGGTCTGGGGTGCGTGATCGAGGGGGAGACCGACCTGGCGACGGTGGAGAGGAGAAGAGCGCAGGAGGGGGAGAGGAGAAGAGCCGCCGCCGCTGCTGCTGGTCTCGCTCCTCCTCCTCTTCCTTCTTCTCCTCCTTCTTCCACTCTTCCTCTTCCTTCCGCCGCCGCCGCGGAAACGGGGAAGGAGAACGTCGAAGGGAACGCAGCGGCGGCCAAGAGGCCCCGCGGGAGGCCGCCGAAGAGCGCCGGGGCGGGAGGAGGAGGGGGAGCGAGAGCTGCGGCCGCGGCGGCGGGAGAGATGGCGGAAGCGGTGCCTCTTCTGCCTCTCTCTGCGTCGGCGGCGCTGCCGCAGCCAGCCGCTTGAGAGAGTCGTTTTCTTCCCTTTTCTCTCTGCTTTTTCTCTCGTTCTTTTGGCCTTTCTGTTCGATCTTTCTTCCTGGCTTTCGAAAGGAGTAAAAACTGATGTTACACACTTGTCTTGCAGACACTGTTTTTCCCTGCAGACACTGTTCTTCTCACAAAGACGAAAGAGAAAGAAAAAAACTCTGGAGACAACGGAAGAAGAAGAAAACGAAGACGGTAAAAATCTTCATTTCATGGGGCACCCTCTCTCACGACAGCTTTCCTTTTCATTCAAACCGCCACACGCCTCACAGAGGCCCAGGTCCCTTCGCTGCTGCCTGGAGACGGCCGAGTCGACCTTGTAGGCGAGCAGAAACGAGGCCATCATTCCCAGCTGTTGAGGCGTTTTTTTTGTGTTTTTTTGCAAGGGAAGAAAGGTCGAGGGGGGGGGGGAGGTGAGAGAGGAGAAGTACGAAACAAAAAAAAGGACCTTTCCTCCATTCTCTTTGGAGGGAAAACATAGCAAATTTCTTCTTCTGCCTTACCCCAAAGACGAGACCGGCGATCTGGTCGAGCGTCCAGTCCGGGGGCGCGTCGGGGGCGAGGGCGCGCTGATTATTATTTTTTGGTGGGTGGAGAGAGGTTTGGAAAGAGGAGCAAGGTTGAGAAAAACGGAAAAGAGAAGACGAGTCGAAATCAATCCCCCCTTTTCACCACGAAAGCGACCTTCTCTTCCTCTTTCCTTACCGTAGAGACAAGCAATGGTCTCCTTGCTGCTGGTCGGAAAGCAGCGGAGCGAAGATCGGAATCCCGGGAATGCGAGGAGGAAACCGATGTCGAGCAAGAAGAGGAGCAAGCCGTCGCCGCCGACGACGACAGCGAGTTTGGCATCGACTCCGACAGCGCTGCTGTCGCGCCCGTCACCGCTCGACGGCCGCGAGGAGCGCCTGGAGCGCAGCGCGGCGACAGAGACGCCGGGAAGCTGCTGGTCACGCGCGACATTTTCGATGACGCGGAGAGGTTCGCCTCCTTTCGAAACGGGATTTCTAGAAAGCCAGAGCGGAACCGAGGACGACGACGGTGATGATGCAGAGTGCTTTTTGCTTTCGAAAAAAAAACATTTCTTTTTCGGTTTCACTCTTCTTTTGCGGGGGTTCAACTCGCTCAGCAAGTGCTGATTTCGTTTGGATCCGAGAGCGAACATCGCTCAGATCGCAAACGCTCATCATCGAAGCCTGGAGGAGGCGAAAGAGCAGCCAAAAGCGGAACGTGGAGCCAGGCGCTGATGATGATGCGGCGACCGCCATCGGCGACGCTCCTTCGTCGCCGAGGAGGCATCTCCGTTGCTGCCCTCTTCCCGCTCCTCCTGCTCGCGGTCTTCGCCTCCTCGCTCCTGGCCACCCTCTCAGTCACGCGCACCCTGACCTCCTGGATCCTAGAGCGCAGAATCGCGACAGTCAAATCAGCGACGAGGTGGAGAGGAGGAGGCTTTGTCGATGGAGTTGCGACGCCCGACGCCGCCGGCCTCCTCGGCTCGCACCTCGCGCTCTTTGACGACGACGGCGGAGAAGAGGAGGAGGAGGAGGAGGAGGAGGAGGGAGACCGGCAGCAGCGACCCGCCTCCGCGCCTTCACCTCCTCCTCCCGCGAGCGCCGCCTGCGCCCCGATGGAGCACACGGAGTGAGTCATTTTAACCTCTTTTGCATCGAAAGAAGG
>Ga0315291_10010886_pt1 | contig 11096 bp, 13 predicted proteins | sample YL17G12_20_MG_FD_203070 | JGI IMG/M metagenome (GOLD analysis project Ga0315291, IMG submission 203070) | Sediment microbial communities from Yellowstone Lake, YNP, Wyoming, USA - YL17G12_20 | ecosystem: Environmental > Aquatic > Freshwater > Lake > Sediment | place: USA: Wyoming | collected... | reverse complement strand
CACCCTACCATCACCCGAACCGCTGACCTCAACTTCTCTCTCCTGGGGCAGGACTTGCCCTGATGGCGAATGGTCAATCCTGGTTGGGCAGGCTGCCAGCCAGACTACCGCCTTGCCTCTGTGGACAGGAACGTCGCCGATCCACCCCGCTATGCCTCAAGAGCCACTCGGGTCAACCCCACCGCCGGGCTGTGCCTGTTCACTGCAGGCGGCACTCTCAGACCCTCCCCATCTTCCTAGATGCCACGCACGTACTCGAAAGCGGATTCCCCTGCCTCCGTGAGCCAGGCCACCTCATCCAGCAACGCCATAGCTTCGCGTAACGCCGCTGACCGCGGCCCCACTGTCTTGTCCGTACCTAAAGAGGTGAGAACCCGAACGTCGGAGGAAGGCATCATGCTGATGGCGTGACGGGAGTGGGCGGCAATGGTGGTTGGCTCCTTCATCGCATCCTGCATGCTAGTCAATGCACAGCAGCGCACTCATGGCGGAGGCGGAAGTGATCGTGACATTCTATCACAGCCCACCAGTAGAGCGCAACACAAAGCAAAAATTGCTCTTGCCGGCGCATGGCTGCGGTGCTAGAATGTTGGCACCGTTGTCGCTCGCTATGCGCGAACCATGCGCACGTTCGCGCGCTGAGATGCACCCGACAAACGTGTGATCACCCAACCAAGGCCGGCGAAGAACACGTCCTGTCTCCTGGATGTCCGCGGGTCTTCGCGGCATGCAGTCAGGGGCCAGGCATCAGCAGTGCATCAGAAATGAAGCGAGAAGAGTTCCTGAAGCGCGTGGCCGAGATGTGTGGCCCCACGGAAGTGGAAGCCGTCCGCCAACTGGCGGGTCTTCCGCGAAACCAGCGTCGCAAGGCGGCTCGAGATCTGGGCCAGGCTGATGCCGACAAGGGTCTGACCGAGTTCCTCATCTCCCTCATCGATGACGACCTCGTCGACGACCTGGCAGACATCCTACCGGGAGGGAGGAGCTATCTGGACGCAGATGAACTGCTCAATCGCCTATGGAATCGTCTTCTGCTGATGATCGGCTCCCAGGCCAAGGACGTGCTGTATGCCCACAACCAGTTGCGCATCGCCATCGACCAGAAGGCGCGCAGATCATCGGGTCGCTATGACCCCGTGGCCGACCGTGCATACCAGAGCGCAGTGGCCAACGCCAGGGAGGTGCTGGCCGGAACGGACAAGATGGAACGCCGCGCGAAGACAACAAGGCTGCAGGACAGCGAAGCAGAGGAGTGACTCGCCAAGCCTGCTGCCCCTCTTGGGTAGCAGGCAGATCACCGTATGGCGTTGGTCCGAAGCGGGGTGGCAGGCTCTTCTGGCGACCTTCGGATCATCAACCCAGCCGATGGATGTGGCACTCAAACACACGCTGGCACGCATCGACGCTACGGTCTCTCTCGGTTGCTGGCAGTCTACAGGCTCAGGAGGCATACATGACCATCCGCGTCGTTACTGACAGCACCTGCGACCTCCCGCAAAGTCTTGTTGAGGAGTGCGGCATCACGGTCATCCCCCTCTATGTCAACTTCGGCGCGGCCAGCTACCTCGACGGCGTGGAGTTGTCACGTCGAGAGTTCTACGAGATGCTCCCCAGAGCTGAAGCCTTCCCCACCACGGCTGTGCCTGGCTTGGCCGTCTTCACGCACACCTACGAGCAACTGGCGGCGCAGGGGGCCACCGAGATCGTGTCGATTCACATCGCCAGCTCGCTGAGTGCAACCTGCGACGTCGCTCGCAAAGCCGCAGAGCAGACCAAGTCGATCCCCGTGACCGTCTTTGACCCCGGCCAGGTCACTCTGGGCACGGGCCTCGCGGCTCTGGCTGCCGCAGATGCGGCCAGGGGAGGCAAGACTGTGCCGGAGATTGTGGCCGAGTTGGAGGACATGGCTGCTCGTACTCATTCCTATGCCGCGTTGGACACGACCGAGTTCCTGAGACGCAGTGGCCGCCTCTCGGCTATCCAGTACGGCCTGAGCACGATTCTCAGCATCAAGCCGCTGATCATGATGCACAACGGAGTACTGTCCAGCGAGAGAGTACGCACAGGGCGGGGGTGCCTGGATCGTATGGTCGAATTGGTCAGAGGTCTAGGTCCTCTCGAGCGACTGGCTCTGGTGCACACCAATGCGCCGGAGAAAGCGCAACGGTTATATGAGAAGACCCGCGACCTATTCCCCACTGATGAGGCTCCCCTTTCCGCGGATGTGACGCCCATTATCGGCGCTCATGTGGGGCCAAACGCCGTGGGTATGGTCGCCGTGGCAGCTCGGGCCTAGGGTCGCCCAATGAAGGCGAGGAGATTACGATGGATTTCTGGCAACTCTACGGTTTAGTCGCGCTATTTATCTTCATCTTCATGACGATTCTGTGGCTGGCGAGCCTCGCGCTGCGCAACTCCAGCATCGTGGATCCGATGTGGGGCATAGGCCTGGTGCTGTCCAATTGGTTCTGTTTCCTGCTCACTCCCGACGGCTTCCCAGCCCGCAAATGGCTGATTGCCATCCTGGTGACCATATGGGGGCTCCGCCTGTCGATACATCTGGCCAGGCGCAACTGGGGGAAGGGAGAGGACTACCGCTATCGCGAATGGAGGGAGCAAGCCGGCGCCAAGTGGTGGTGGTACAGCTATTTCAAGGTCTTCTTGATCCAGGGCGCCGTGATGTGCGTGCTTGCCGCGCCGTTTGTAGCAGTCCACCGCAGTGCGCTGCCAGCCACACTAACCATCTTCGACATGATTGCTGTGCCGGTGTGGGCAACCGGCTTCTTCTTCGAGGCCATGGGCGACTGGCAGCTATCCCGCTTCCTCGCCAACCCAGCCAACAGGGGCACGTTGCTGAGGACCGGACTCTGGCGCTATACGCGCCATCCCAACTACTTTGGCGAGTCTACCATGTGGTGGGGTCACTACCTGGTTGCTGTTTCGGTGCCCAACGGGCTCTGGGCCATCGTGAGCCCCATACTGATCACCTTGCTTCTTCTTCGCGTCTCGGGAGTGACCCTGCTGGAGAAGGCCATGAAGGAGAAGACGCCCGGCTACAAGGAATACGTCGAGACCACCAGCGCCTTCGTGCCCTGGTTCCCACGCAAGAGACCCCAGTAGGCTAATTGCATCCCGGGGCGGGGAGTAGTATCGTTACCGCACCAACCAGGCTCAAACGGAGGGCGATTGACTTTCGAGACGCAAGTGAGGTGATCTGAAGATGACAGTGCTAGATGCTCTCAAAATGATCGCGGCGATCGTGACTGCGGCGACGGGGGTGTTGTCTTTTGTCCGCCCGCGGTCAGTGAAGGGCTTCACAGGGCTGGATGCCCCCGGCCCGCGTGGTGTCACCGAGATCCGGGCTGTGTTGGGTGGCGCCTTCATCGCCCTGGGGGCAGTGCCTCTGGTCACGCGCACCCCGGAGGCGTTCCGCATGCTGGGTGTTGTCTACCTGGTCATCGGCGCCACGAGGATTGTGGGCATGATCCTGGACAAGTCGCTGGAGCGGTCGAACTTCATCAGCCTGGCGGTGGAGATCGTTTTCGGCGCCATCCTGGCTCTCTAGGGTAAAGCCAACCCAAGTTCGACCCGGTCAATCGAGTAGGCCGGTGTTTCGGTTCATTCGCGGCACGCGAGTGAGACAGAACCGCTAGCGTCAAGACACGCAACGACCCTGCGATCATCAGCCCACAGGCGCTCCGACAATAGATGCTCTACGCCATGACGAGTTTTCTGGTACACTTGAACAAGGGACATACGAGCCGATGAAAGCGGGTCCGCGTGAAGATTCTCGGTACCGCCAGTCCTGTTGGAAAGGAGATAACACACTATGACAATCGCGAAAGTTGTAGCCTTGCTTGGTGCAATCATCATGGGCTGCGCCCTAATCTATGGCTTCACGGTGGGCGATTTCTCAGGGGAGGGCGCTCGGCTTCTAGCCATGCCCTGGGGCGTCATTTCCCTCATAGACGTCTACACCATGTTCACCCTCTTCTCTGTCTGGGTGGTCTATCGCGAGAAATCGATCATCAGGTCAGCCGTCTGGGTCCTTCTCATCATGGTGTTGGGGGCGTTCATCTGCAGCGTCTATTCGCTCATCGCCTTGCAGACCAGCGGCGGCGACTGGAGACGGTTCTGGCTCGGCCATCGGTGGGAGAAGAGTGCGGCCTGAAGCGGTGCGCCGCTCATGTGTGCCACCTAGGGCCGACTGCTGCCCCACGTCACTTCGATCTGCCCCTGCGCACGGTCTTAGAAAGGGGAACTCCCTTCCCGCGCCGTGATCGGCGGGCGCTTGGATACGAGAAGCACAGGGCAACTACACCGGATGCCTAGAAATCGCTTGGTTCTGGTTTTCCTGTTCGTCTTCGTTGACCTCTTGGGCTACAGCCTCTTCCTTCCCCTGCTCCCCTTCTACGCCTCCAGCCTGGGCGCCGTTCCCACTCTGGTGGGCATGCTTGTGGCTTCCAACGCCCTGGCCCAAATGCTCGCCACGCCCATCATAGGGCGGCTATCCGACCGGTATGGCCGCCGGCCTCTGCTCATCTTCAGTATCTCCGGCACCCTGGCCAGTTTCGTCCTGCTGGGACTCGTGGAGCCACTCGGACGTTCCGTGGCCGCCCTCACCTCGGGCAGGATCACCCTTGCTGCTGCCACAGTCTCCATGCTGTTTCTCACCCGCATTCTGGACGGCCTCTTCGGCGGCGACGTCTCCCTCGCCCGAGCCTACATCACCGATATCACGGATGAGAAGAATCGGGCCAAGGGGCTGGGTATGATCGGCGCAGCCTTTGGACTGGGATTCATTGTGGGACCGGCCATCGGCGGCACACTGGCCAATTGGGGCTCCGCAACCTCAGTGTTTGCCACTGTTGGTCTTCCCCGTTATGCAGTCCCCGCCTTCGTTGCCGCGGCGCTGGCGGCCCTAAACCTCATAGCCGTTCTTCTCTGGCTGCCCGAATCTCTTCCGCCGCAGGAACGCGCTCGCCTGGCACAGAGTCCCCGTGCGGCCTTCTCCGCTCGCTGCCTTTGGGAGTGCATCATCAGGCCACGCTTCGGCACGCTGCTGCGGATCCGTCTACTGTACATGTTCGCCTTCACGCTGTTTACGGCCAACTTCGCCCTCTGGGCCCAGTACCAGCTGCGCTTGAGCGACCGGACCACTAGCTACGTTCTGACCTATGTCGGCATCATCATCGTCCTGGTGCAGGGGTTGGCCATCGGGAGGCTGACAAGCCGCTTCACTGAGACACGCCTCATTCTCAGTGGGGCGATGCTGCTCACCGCTTCACTCGCCGCCTGGGCCTTCGTGCCCAATCTGGCGCTGCTGCTGGTGGTGATCACGCCCTTGCCGCTAGCAGCCGGGGTGCTCAACACAGTGACTGACAGCGCCATCACCAAGTCGGTCTATCACGAGGAGGTAGGGGGCGCCCTTGGCCTCTCGGCATCCCTGGATAGCCTGGCCCGAGTGATGGCCCCCGCCCTAGCCGGGGTCATGCTTCAACAACTGGGGTCGCCGTCCCTGGGGCTTCTGGGTGCCCTGGTCACCGCCATCACGGTCGCGTACGTGTGGAGGCGGCTGATCCTGCGTCCTGATCCGGCTCTGCCAGGTCGAGGACCAGAGACTGCGCCGCCCCCACCAGGAGAGATCCGGTGAAGCCCGGAGACTCTGCCGTGCATTACGTAGCCCGCTGTTGCTTGACCGGAGTGACACCGTGTCCCGTCTGAATCCAGACAAACTGCACGTCACCTTCACCGAACCAACCGCGCCAGAGGGACCTCTCACCCCGCGACGGTATACGCTCACTCACTCCGACAGAACTGGTGACCTGTTCCTGACCATCGGAGCCGACTACGACCATCGACAGGTGTCCGGATGGTACGCGCGCCTGATGCGGGACGAAGTGCTGGCCGAATGGCAGGAGGACGACACCGGCGCAGCGCTGCACGTGTACTGTCACGTCAGCGGCGGGTTGGCGCTCGGTCCCTCCAGTTGGCGATTCTCGATCTTCCAGACAGAATTGCCACTGGGCCTCGAAGCTTTCCGCTACGGAGACGAAGGGCTCTTCGAGAGCCATGAGGAGTTGGACAGCGCGCCCATCTGGGTGCATCTCCACGCGGCAGAGAAGCGGTACGACGTGGTGGAACGGTGGGGCGTGCCCGCCGATTGGGCGTGACCACCTGTGCGATTCAGTGAGTCGCGAAGCGGACCACGTAGAGCAGGGTTCAGGTCGTTGGCTCGAGATCGGGCACTGACTATGGACCAGAAAGACAGGAGGCACTAGGACATGAAGCTCGAGCAAGTATCGCGCTACATGGAAGAGGCCGGCATCCCTGGACGCGATGCCTACGACCTCCCCACCAGTCAGAAGCTCTTCCCTGACGGAGGTTCCTATCGCATCGAAATCTCCGGGGTCGAAGGTCCGAGAGTCCTCGAAGCCCTGATTGAGGAAAGACACCATCGCGATGTCCCCGTGCACAGACTCATCTCCCTGGTGCAGGGAGGGATCCTCTTCGACGACCAGGAACTGAGGGACTTCGCCCAGATGGCCTCTGAGGACGGGATGGAAGTAATAGCCGTGCCTGGCCCGCGCAACGGATGGGACATCGGCAGGCAATACGCTTCCTCCGAGGGTATGCGTGCCGGGATGCACCATCGAGGCTCGGACGAGCTGCGCAAGGTCATTGCGGACATGATGCGTTTGTACGATGCGGGCATCAGAGGCTTCATGCTGGTCGATGAGGGGCTGCTCTGGCTCATCAGCAGGATGCAGCAGCAGGGCAACTTCCCCACGGACGTGGCCATCAAGGTGTCCGTCTGGACCTCCCACAGCTCGGCGGCTGGTGGCAGGCTCCTGGAGGAGCTGGGGGCCAGCTCTTTCAATCCGCCCGGCGACCTGACCTTGCCGCAGCTGGCCTCCATCAGGCAGGCTGTGAGCATACCCCTGGACTTCTACATCTACACCTCCCTCTCCTTCGGGGGCTTCAACCGGTTCTACGATGCGCCGGAGGCGGCCAGGGTCTGCTCGCCCTGTTACTTCAAGTTCGAGCCAGGCCCAGCCTTGTCCGCAGGAGGGGGAGAGAGTCTCTACCAACCCTGGGTCCGGGACGAAGAGCATATCCACCTAGTACGGAAGAAGGTCAAATGGGCCGCAGTGGTCAGGGACCTCATCGCCGAGAACGAACCGGGGGTCAAGATCTCACCCCACGGCTCCGACGATCTCCACATTCCCCAGCCCTAGCAATCTCTCGGCTCGGCGGACGTTGCCCATGCTACGAGAAGGGTCTCCCAGTTGGCCGGTGAGAGTTGCCCGTACGCCCTGCGCTTAGCAGGAGGTGCGTTATGTCCAAGCTCAGAACATGGTGGTGGGTAATACTGCTCGTTGTACTCTTGGTGCCGGCCCTGGGCCTGGGTGGTTTCGTCCTCTGGGCGGAGATGACCCCGGCTCCCATGGGGGAAGCGCTGGCCGCCCTCGAATCCGACGCTCTTGTCCAAGTAACGACGGATCCCTGGCTCGTTTTCCAGCCGGCGAATGAGGAGCCAACCGCCGGGCTTGTCCTCTATCCTGGAGGCCGAGTGGACCCGCGCTCCTACTCCCCAGCGGCTCGAGCCGTCGCCGGGGAGGGATACCTGGTCGTCATCGTGCCCATGTCCCTCAACCTGGCGGTGTTCGCCGCCGATGCGGCCGCCGACGTGATTGCGGCCTACCCTGACGTATCCCTTTGGGCCATCGGGGGTCACTCCCTAGGCGGGGCCATGGCGGCGCGCTTTGCCTTCAGTCACCCCGAGGAAGTCCAGGGGCTGGTCCTCTGGGCCGCCTACCCCGATGTCAGCAACGATCTCTCCCAGCAAGACCTCGCGGTGACTTCCATCTATGGTACTCTCGACGGCCTGGCCACTACGGAGAAGATCGACGCCTCCCGCTCGCTGCTGCCTCCGAATACGAAGTGGGCAGCCATAGAAGGAGGCAACCACGCCCAGTTCGGCTGGTACGGTCCGCAGTCGGGCGACAATCCGGCAAGCATTAGCCGAGAGGAACAGCAGCAACAGGTCGTTGAGGCCACCCTAGAACTGCTTGCCTCCCTGGACTGAGGCCGCCCAGAGGTGGATCTATGACGGCGAGGGCCTAGCTCCGTGACCAGGGGAGCTTGTCCAGATCGACGTTTCCTCCCGACAGGATCACGCCGATACGCAGGCGCGAGAGATCAACCTTGCTCTCCAGCAGAGCGCCCACAGGCACGGCCGCCGAAGGCTCAATGACGATCTTCATGCGCTCCCATACATGCCGCATGCCCGCGATGATCGCCTCCTCGCTCACGGTCACAATCTGCTCGACATGCTCCTTGATGATGGGGAAGGTGTTGTCGCCAAGCGAGGTAAGCAACCCGTCGGCCACCGTGTGAGGATTGACGGAGGGGATGATCCTCCCCTGCTGAAGCGAGCGATAGGCGTCGTCTGCACCCTCAGGCTCAGCGCCTAGAATCCTGGTGTCGGGAGAAAACCCGGCCACCGCCAGGGCGGTTCCACTCAAGAGCCCACCACCACCGACCGGCGCCATCACTACGTCCAGATCGGGCACGTCCTGCATAAGCTCCAGGGCGGCGGTCCCCTGCCCGGCTATAACCAGAGGATCGTTCGAGGGGTGGATGAAGGCCGCCCGCGTTTCCTTCAGCACCTCGGCCATCCGCTCCTCGCGCCCGGTCTCGGTGGGTTCGCAGGGGAAGATCTGTCCCCCATATCCAGCCACCGCCGCCACCTTGACCTTGGAGGCGTTCCTGGGCATGACGATGAAGGCCGGCACGCCGCGCAGCCGGGCGGCGAGGGCCAGGGCGGCCGCATGGTTTCCCGAAGAATGGGTGCCCACGCCCCGGCTGGCCTCTTCGTCAGAGAGGGAGAAGACGGCGTTGCAGGCGCCGCGGAACTTGAAGGCCCCCACCTTCTGGAAGTTTTCGCATTTGAAGTACAACTCGGCGTTGACCATACGGTCCAGACTGGAGCAAGTCAACACCGGCGTGCGGTGCACGAACGGCTCGATGCGCCGAGCCGCCTCACGGACGGAGTCGAAACCCGGAAGAGATTGCATGGTCGATTGCCTTCGGATGTCACACCTGGGCGTACATTCCGACGCGCAGAAGTATAGCACCGGGGGTCCGGCAGCACAAAAGGCGCCATCTTCCGCGCTCCAACATGCACTCGAGATCCCCCAACACTGACCACCGCGTGGGCGATCGCCGCGCCGTCTGGCCTGGCCACTGGACCCACCTTCACCTCCACCCCATCCCGTGTAGAGACGCCAGTCCCCAGGTGCTTGACTTATGACCCAATATCGTATACAATATGAACTGAGCCTATATCTATGATGAACATGTCTGAATGGGCTGAGATCCACACTCACATTTTCGAACTGGAGCAGGAGGGGCTGGTCACCCGCACCTTTCGCCGGCTCGACCCTGGGCGACAGCAAGCAGTGCTGGCCGCCATTCTCGATGAGGCCGTCGAGCGCGGCCCGGCCTCGCTGAACATCAAGCAAGTGGCGGAAAGGGCAGGCGTGTCAGTGGGCTCCCTGTATCAGTACTTCCAGAACCGTGACGGACTGGTGACCTTCGCCGTCGAGCTCTGCGCGCGGTACCTGGTCGATCAATTCAACGGCTACCGCCCACTGTTGGTGTCGATGCCCCTGCGGGAGGGGCTGGCCGCCTACCTGACCGGTGGAATTGAGTGGAGCCGGATGCAAGTGGGGCTGGTGCAGTTCTTCTTGCGTGGAGCCTACCAGGGCGACCCCGACATCGCCGAGCGGCTGGTGCGACCGGTGGGCGCTGCATTGCGCGAAACCGTCCACGATATGCTGGCACAAGCTCAGCGGCGGGGCGAGGTGCGACAGGACATCGACCTTGAGGCTGCGGCTCGCATCATCAACACGCTGATGATCGCCGTGGGCGACAGTCTGCTGCTCCCGTACCTGGACACGTACTATCAGCTCTCGGACGACGAGATGCCCCTTGACCACCTTCTCGACACACTGCTGGATCTCATCTTGAGCGGCATCGCACCCGCGGGAATCGCGACCTGAGTTAGAAGGACCAGCCATGCCAGATGTTGTGCTTCAGGCCGAGGGTTTGACCAAGCGATACGGCGAACTGGTCGCCGTGAACAACCTGAGTCTGGACATCTACGAAGGAGAGGTGTTTGGCTTTCTGGGTCCCAATGGAGCCGGCAAGACCACGTCAATCAGCATGATGTGCGGCCTGCTCAAACCGGATGCCGGTCGGGTGTTGGTGCACGGCCAGCCCATCGCCGGTGGCGCGGCTAGCGTCCGGGCCCGGGTAGGCATGTGCCCCCAGGAGATCATCCTGTGGAGCCACCTGACCTGCATCGAGCAGCTTCAGTTCATCGGTGAGATGTACGGGGTAGATGGTCGAGAGGCGCGGAACAGAGGTGACACGCTTCTGCAAGACCTTGGCCTTACCGAGAAACGAAACAAACAGGCGCGCACGCTCTCCGGTGGGCTGCAGCGACGCCTGAACCTGGCACTGGCGCTCGTGCACGACCCGGACATCGTCGCCCTCGACGAGCCGGAAGCCGGGCTCGACCCGCAGAGCCGGGTCGCCGTACGTGGTTACATCAAGCACCTGGCCCAGAAGAAGACCGTGATCCTCACCACGCACAACATGGACGAGGCCGACCGTCTGGCTGATCGGGTGGCCATCATCGACCATGGGGAACTACTGGTGCTGGATACCCCACAAGCGCTCAAGCGCAGCGTCGGTGCGGGCGACGTGCTGGAGATAGCCCTGCTCGGCGACCACGCGAGTTGCGAGCAGGCGGTGGCGGCGCTGGCAGGCTTGAATGACCCGGCGGTCGTCAGCGCCGCAGATGGCGCACTGCACGTACGAGCACGAAACGCTGTGGCCCTGCTGCCGATGATCGTCGAGAACCTCAAAGCTGCCGGCGTGCCTTTCGGCGAGGTGCGGCTGCGCGAGAACACCCTCGAAGACGTCTTCATCCACCTCACGGGCAGGAGGCTGAGAGCATGAGATTCCTGTCCGTGTTCGTCAAGAGCGCACGAGAGCAGTTCCGCAACCTCCTCGTGCTGGCACTG
>Ga0315291_10010883_pt1 | contig 11099 bp, 8 predicted proteins | sample YL17G12_20_MG_FD_203070 | JGI IMG/M metagenome (GOLD analysis project Ga0315291, IMG submission 203070) | Sediment microbial communities from Yellowstone Lake, YNP, Wyoming, USA - YL17G12_20 | ecosystem: Environmental > Aquatic > Freshwater > Lake > Sediment | place: USA: Wyoming | collected... | reverse complement strand
GGATCGGCGCCGCGGTAATTGCCATTATCGTTCGCAGTGCCTATAAACTGGTGAAAACGACGCTGGCAACTGACCGGTTCCTTTGGACTCTGTTCGGCTTGGTGGCGGTGACAACCGCCTGGACGGAAACTGAACTGGTCTGGCTTTTTGTGCTGTGTGGGCTCGTCAGCATTTTCGTGAAAGCACCCCTGCGCCGGCCTGTAATCACTCCGCTTGTTGCCGTGGTTACCATCCCATGGCTCGTCGCGGGCATGGCCGGACCCGCATCCCCCGGAACGCTGTCGACACTGTTCCTCTATTTCGCCAAGGCGGGAGCCTTCGTATTCGGAAGCGGTCTGGCCATCGTCCCTTCCCTTTATGGTGGAGTGGTCGGGCAATTTCACTGGCTCACGGAGCGGCAATTCGTTGACGCCGTGGCGGTAGCGATGATTACACCCGGCCCGATTGTGATCACGGCTGCTTTCATCGGCTTTCTGGTCGCGGGGCAGGTAGGGGCATTGTTGGCGTCATTCGCTGTGTTTGCGCCGCCCTATTTCGTCGTTATCGCGGGGGCGCCCTACTACCGCCGGTTCGCCCAGAACCCGCAGGTGAAGGCCTTTGTTCAGGGCGTTACAGCAGCTGCGGTCGGCGCAATTACGGGCGCGGGTTTCGTTCTCGGCCGTCGAGCGCTGATTGATCTCCCCACCGTGGGGATTGCAATCATTACGCTCACACTCTTAACTTTCCGGGAAAAAAATACCCGAACCGCTTTTGATTGTCGCGGCGGGTACTGCCGGCTTCTTGATTCATCAGGGAGTTCTTTGACTGCAGCCGGCCCTAAAGCACGACGACAGCAATACCTCGACCTCGCTGTTACCCCCTGGTAGGCCCGCGCTTTTGGTGTTTTTATCTGTTGCCGGGGTCAAGGCGCTGCGGGCCACTTCAGGTTAGAAATTCGTGCTGCGGAAAAACCAGTCGGTGCGCCACTCGTAAAAGCGTTGCCAGACGCCGGGCTGAGTCCACACTTTCTGGAGGTTCCGCCAATAACGCGCCCGAGCGGCCGCGGGGCTCTCGTTCACGCTCGGATAGGTTTTAGAATCGACGCTGAAGCCGGGCGGAGGTTCGTCCGGGAGCTGTTCGCCATAAACATACTGCGCACGAGACAACCTTACGGCACATTTCCAGTAGGCCTGCGCCAAACGCTCCTCCGATTGGCGCTGCTTGGGAGTCCAATTCGATTTAACATCGAGGAATTCCAATGGCGGGTCGTCCCGCAGCCGCATCGCAGGCCGTGTTGACTTATATATAAATAAGCCCGACAAAATGATGGTGACAAGTCCGATGAATAACCCATACATTGCCCCGTAGCCGACCTTGGCCATGGCCTTCCCCCGGAAACCGCAGCCACTGCCTTCCCCACGCCCCATGATACTCGCGGCGCTCATCGAAAGCTATAGCACTTTCGTAGGTCATCGGCGTTCTGAAGGTGGACTTTTGGAACAATCCGCAGGGTGAACGTGATTTCCTTTTCGGGGGCCCTGGACGTCCATAGCCTCTGGGAGTCACTCTCCTGACCCACCAATCCAGGCGATGAGCAGAATTAGACCCGTGTTTCCAGATTTCAATTGTTGACACTTGACAATTAACGTGTTTCAAAGTAACGTCTCCATTAACTCTTGAATCGAATTTCGGACGACTTGCCAACCCACGGCGTGCTGGAGGCGCGTATGGGTATCTCCCCTCATCCACATCACTCTAGGTATTTGTGTGTGGTTGCCGCGAGCAGTCTGCCCCTGTTCGCCTTACTGATCCTTTTAACCACTCCTCCGGTTACGCGCGTGACACCCTTTCGGGTGTCCAACGCGACCGCCACGGCACTGCCGCGGACGGCCCTTGCTCAGGGTCCCGCCGCGCAGGCCAGGCTGATCAAGGCCTACGGCAATCTTCCGCTGAGCTTCGAGGCCAACCGGGGACAAGCCGATTCCGACGTCAAGTTTCTCTCGCGCGGAAACGGATACACCCTCTTGCTGACAGGAAATGAGGCCGTGCTGGCGCTGCAAGGAGGAAGTCAAAGGTCAAAAGTCAAGAATCGGCGAGGGTCCATTGTCGTTGCTCGCGGGTCAGTTGCTTCCTGCAACCAACCACGCGCAACAGACCGCCGACAGTCCCACACTCCTGCGGCTGAAACTGGTCGGAGCAAACCTGAAGGCCGGGATCGCCGCCCTCGACGAGCTGCCCGGCAGGAGCAACTACTTCCTTGGCAATGATCCCAAGAAGTGGCGCACCAATGTCCCGAACTATGCCAAGGTGAAATACCAGAGCGTCTATCCGGGCGTGGATCTGGTCTACTACGGAAACCAGCGCCAATTGGAGTACGACTTCGTGGTCGCTCCCGGCGCCGACCCTCGCGCGATCGCTCTTGAGATCGTAGGGCCGGGGCTTGCCCCGGCCACGGGCACGCCCGTCAACCGACGGACGGCCCTGCAAATCAACCCCAACGGCGACCTGGTCATCAAGACGCAGGGGGGCGAAGTCCACTTCCACAAGCCGGTGGTGTATCAAGAGCCGTCGACAGTCGGCAGTCCACGGTGTCCGGCAATCCAAAATCCGAAATCCAAAATCGCAAATCGATTGACGGCCGCTACGTCCTCCTGGCCGACAACCGCGTGGGCTTTCAAGTGGGCGCTTATGACTCGACCAAGCCTCTGGTCATCGACCCCGAACTGACCTATTCGACGTACCTCGGTGGCACGGACGTCGAACTCGGCCTGCGCATTGCCGTTGACGCGTCCGGCAGCGCCTACATCACGGGTGCTGCGGGCCCCAACTTCCCAACATCTTTAGGCGCCTTCATGACGGTTGGGGTTAATGGCACTTGCTATGACTACAACTACTCCCATTCGTTTCCGTGCCCCGATGCCTTTGTGACCAAGCTCAGCACCGATGGGACCACGCGTGTATATTCCACCTACCTCGGTGGGAGCAACGCCGACGTGGGTTTGGGTATTGGAGTTGACAGCTCTGGAAGCGCCTATGTCACGGGGAGCACGGCTTCCGCCGATTTCCCCACAACCTCCGGCGTTCTCCACAGCACCTCGAATGGCAAAGGCGAGATTTTCGTCGCCAAACTTAATGCCGATGGCGCCGGGCTCGGCTTTTCCACGTTTCTGGGCGGGTCGAATGACGATATCGCCGCCAGCAGCACGCTGGACGGCTCCGGCAATACCTACATCACCGGGCTAACATTCTCGACCGATTTCCCCACCACGACAGGCGCTTACCGGACAAGCTTGACGACGGGCACCTGTAACTTTAGCTCTCACGATTTCTCCTGTCCTGACGCCTTCGCTGCAAAGCTTAATAACACCGGAACCTCTCTCGGCTACGCCACCTACCTCGGAGGGAGCAGCTACGATGCCGGCCTGGGCATTACCGTCGATAGTTCCGGGAATGCCTATCTGACGGGGGTCACGGTTTCCACGGATTTCCCCGTGGCGGGCGCAGTCCAGGGCTCCACGGGTGGGGGTAATTGCGGGCCGACGAAATCCTTGCACCCTTGCACGGACGCTTTCGTTACCAAGCTTAACGCCGCGGGATCGGGCCTCGGATACTCAACGTATCTGGGCGGCACGGGCGATGAGATTGGCACGGTCGTTGCCGTGGATTCAGCCGGTTCAGCCTACGTCACCGGAATCACAAACTCCACGGATTTCCCCTCCACTGCGGGGGCAGCCCAGCCGGGCTTCGGCGGGGGAGCATGCGGCAGCTCCGGGGACACATTCAATTGTCCGGATGCCTTTGTGGCTAAACTCAATGCGGCTGGATCATCGTTTGACTACGCCACCTACCTGGGCGGCGGCAGTTACGATGCTGCCTTGGGCATCACCGTGTACGCCGGCAACGCCTACGTCGTGGGCGCAACCGGTTCGCTCGACTTCCCGAGGGCTAGTCCCATCCAGGACACCTTCGGGGGTGGCAGTTGCGGCGGGTCCGGCGTCATCATCGCTTGCCCCAACGCTTTCCTGACGAAATTGAACGCCGCAGGATCCGCGCCGGCGTTCTCCACCTATATTGGTGGCGCGGGGGGCGACATCGGCTTTGGCGTCGCTGTGGATGCCCTGGGCAATGCTTACCTGACGGGCGCTACTATCTCCGCGGACTTCCCAACCGCCAGCCCGCTGCAAGCGAATCTGGGCGGGCAGGCTGATGTGTTCATTGCGAAGATGTCCACTTCGGTCACGGGTCCGGGGGCCAGCCTGTCCAAGGACAGCCTGACTTTCGACGATCAACTCGTCAATTCCACGAGCTCAGCCAAGACCGTGACCCTGACCAATAATGGCGACGCCGCGCTGACCATCACCAGCGTCGCGTCCGGCGGAACCAATGGCAGCGACTTCACCCCAACCAACGATTGCGGCGGCTCCCTCGCGCCCAGCGCCAATTGCACCATCAGCGTCACCTTCAAACCCGCCGCAGTCGGAAACCGGTCGGCCACGCTGACCATCACTGACAGCGGCCCGGGTGGCTCGCAGACCGTTGCGCTGTCCGGAAACGGCACCGAAGTTTCGATTGCACCCGCCGAGGGTTCGTCCACGTCGGCGGAAGTCGCAGCGGGCGCGACCGCCACTTACAACTTGACCTTCACCCCCGATGGCTTCACGGGAACCCTGGCGCTGACTTGCACAGGGGCGCCGACCGCTGCGACTTGTACACCTTCACCTGCTTCGCTGTCACTCGACGGGTCAACACCGGCCAATGTCACAGTGAGCGTCACGACGACGGCGCGCTCGATAGTACCGCCAGGATCTCAGTTTGGACCAGCCCCAACGGAAAGACACACGAGCCCGCCCGTCCAGGTGTGGTTGTTGGCGCTGGCGATGCTGGCGGCTTGGGGGCGGCGCGGCGCGTTAAGTCGCGTCCAAAATCCGCCCTCGAGATCGCACTTGCGGCCACCCTGTTGATGGCAATGGCTTGGGTGGCGTGCGGAGGTGGCGGCCCTCCGCCAACAAACAGAGGAACACCGGCGGGCACCTACACGCTTACTCTCACCGGCACGTCGGGCAGCGCAACGCACAGCACGTCGCTGACCTTAAAAGTGAACTAGTGAGGCGTCGGGCGTTTGGGAAGAAGGGGCGGTCTTTCGCCGCTTGGCGAGCGGCCGCCCCCGAACACGCACTCGACGCGGGAAGTCGCAGTGCCCGTGGGGGTGTGCGCACTCTCCGGTGGGTCCTGCCGCCGCCATCAACTACTGCCGCGCAATCCTCGAAGTCCATCCTCCCATTTCGAATGAAATGTTACTTGCAAGTCCCATCCCCGGGAGGACTCGCCTTCGCCCACCCCGGAGGTTTTTCCTTGTCAAGGAAATTTTTGTCCGTGGCAAGTCGACGTGACGACTGTTACGTGGCCCAATTCATTGAAATACAAGGGCCTTTCGTTTCGTGATTTGGCATGCGGTGTGCGGGTAAGCGAGCGATTATCCCCCTATCACGGCACGCACAGGAGAGGTAACATTAGGGGGTCCGCTTTGAACCGTGCGACGAAGGCTGAAGCGCTTAGGAATTTGAGCAGGAGGCTCTGATTGAGCTGGTGGGAAAAGAAATCTGCGCCTGTCACCAAGCGGTCCGTCGAGCCCGTCACGCCCGCGAAATCCCTCATGGAGACGCCCATGCCTGAAATGAACCCTAAAGGAACTGCTCCGCATTCGCGCGAACCCAACCGGACGATTCTCGGCCCCTCGGTCACCCTGCGAGGGGAACTGGCCGGCGAGGAGGACTTGTATATCGAGGGGCAGTTTGAGGGCAGCATCCATCTCCGCGACCACTGCCTGACCGTGGGTGCTCAGGGCCAGGTAAAGGCGGAGATCCAGGTCTCACGCGCGGTCATTCAGGGCGCGGTGACGGGCAACATCATTGCTCGCGAGCGGATCGAAATTCTCAAGACCGGCCGGGTTATGGGTGACCTGGTCGCCCCGGGCATCGCCATTGAAGATGGAGCCTACTTCAAGGGAAGCATCGAGATCCTTCGCGAGGACGTCCGCCAGCCCGTCGCGACCTCGGATTCCATAAAACAGGAAGAGACGCATGCCCAGTGACCTCACGCGCGGAACGTCCTGCCCGCTCGATGTGCTGTCCTCGCTTCTCGGTGTAGCTGACACCTGAGCCCCTTGACCCCGCTGGGGCGGCGGAAGTAGGCTTGACCAATCAGTAGGAAACGAGACTGGTCGTTCGGCCAACGGCTGGCATCGCGGGATTGTTTTCGCGAGGCAGGAAGCGCACCGGAATTTTTGAGACGCGCTTCCTCAGGATCCCGATGCCGCCGCGTGCAGAGGAATCAAACCGGAGGTGAAATGCCATGGCGGACTTTTATCAGACTGGCCTGGTCGCCACACTCCACCGGCTGGGGTGCCGCTCGCTCGATTCCCTGGAGAGCGACCTCAGTGTTTTCGCGCGTGTCCAGCCGATTGCGCTCGTTCTGCCGGCGCTTTATTCGGAATTCGAGGGACCGGCCATGCCGCGAATCCTTGAGGAAGTTTCTAAGGTCCCATACTTGAGCCAAGTGGTGGTGGCCCTCGGTTCGGCGGACGCCCGGCAGTTCGCCGACGCGCGACAGCGGGTTCAGGGACTGCATCCCCACGTGCGCGTCGTCTGGAACGACGGGCCGCGCATTCAGAAGATCTACTCCGACCTGCGGGAGATGCACTTGACGGTAAGCGAAAACGGCAAAGGGCGCTCCTGCTGGCTGGCTTATGGATATGTGCTCGCATGCGGGCGGGGGAAGATCATTGCGCTGCACGACTGCGACATCATCAATTACTCCCGCGAGCTGCTGGCGCGGCTGTGTTATCCGGTAGCCGACCTGCGCATCGACTACGTTTTCGCGAAAGGTTACTACGCGCGGGTGGCGGGCCGCATGTACGGCCGGGCCACTCGCCTGCTGGTCGCGCCCCTCGTGCGGGCGCTCGAAAACGTGATCGGATACCATCCCTTTCTGGTCTACCTGGAGAGCTTTCGATATCCACTGGCGGGCGAGGTCTGCATGTACGCGGATCTGGCGCGGATCAACCGCATCCCGGCCGACTGGGGCCTGGAGGTGGGGGTTCTGTCAGAAGTCTATCGCAACTTTTCGGCGAATCGCATCTGCCAGGTCGACCTCTGCGATAATTATGAGCACAAGCATCAAAGCCTTTCCGCCGACGACGCGCAGAAGGGCTTGATGCGCATGGCCGTGGACATCGCCAAGACACTCTTCCGGACCCTTGCCGCCGAAGGGGTGGAGCTCTCCGGCGGGGCATTCCGCACGCTGCAGGCGCAGTACGTGCGCGCGGCGGAAGACATGATCACACGCTATCACGCCGACGCCATGGTGAACGGCCTCGGCTTCGACCGCCACGCCGAGGAGGAGGCCGTGGATGCCTTCTCGCGCGGACTGCGGCTGGCGGCGGAGAGTTTCCTGGCGGACCCGCTGGGGCAGCCCCTCATCCCCAACTGGAATCGCGTGGTTGCAGCCATACCGGATATTTACAATCGCTTGAACGAAGCGGTAGAGTGCGACAACACATAAGGGTGCGTGACCTTGGCGGAAGAGATTCTGCAAGCGCAGGCGCAGGAGAAAGTGACCGCACTGGGGACCGCTGACATCGTGGTCGGCATCCCCAGTTATAACAACGCGCGCACCATCGGGCACGTCGTGCGCGCGGCGCAGGCGGGGCTGATCAAGTATTTTCCCACCTGGCGGGCGGTGATCGTCAATTCGGATGGGGGCTCGACGGACGGCACGCGCGAAGTGGTCGAAAAGGCCAATCTCGACACGCAGGAACTCCTGCTGGTAAGCCACCCGCAACAGCCGGTGCAGCGCCTGACCACCCCCTACCACGGTGTGCCGGGCAAAGGAAGCGCCTTCCGCACCGTCTTCCGCATCGCCGAACTGGTTCACGCGCGCGCCTGCGCGGTGGTGGACGCCGATCTGCGCAGCATTACCCCCGACTGGTTCGAACTGCTGCTGTGGCCGGTGCTGGAGCGCGAATACGACTATGTGGCACCCTACTACAAGCGCCACAAATACGACGGGACGATCACCAACAGCATCGTCTATCCGCTCACGCGCGCGCTCTACGGGCAGCGCGTGCGGCAACCCATAGGCGGCGACTTCGGGCTCTCCGGGAGGCTGGTGCAGCATCTGCTCACGCGCGACGTGTGGGCGACGGACGTGGCGCGCTACGGCATCGACATCTGGATGACCACCACCGCCATCGCGGAGGGTTTCAAAGTCTGCCAGGCCTACCTGGGAGCGAAGCTTCACGACGCCAAAGACCCCGGCGCCGATCTGAGCGCCATGCTCATGCAAGTCGTGGGTTCCGTCTTCAACCTGATGGAAACCTATCGGGGCGTCTGGACCCAGACGCAAAATTCTCAACCCGCGCCACTCTTTGGATTCCCTTTCGAGGTGGGGCTGGAGCCTGTGTCGATCAACCTCGCGCGAATGATCGGGGCTTTCGCGCAAGGGTGCCGCGACCTTCGCCCGATCTACGAGCAGTTTGTTTCCGCGGCGACGCTTGAGGAACTCGCCCAGGCCGCGGCGCTGCCGGCGGACAGGTTTATCCTGCGGGACGGGACCTGGGCCGCCGTGGTGTGCGATTTCGCCCTTGCCCATCACCGACGAACCCTCAATCGCGAGCACCTGCTGAAATCCCTGACCCCGCTTTATCTCGGCTGGGTGGCTTCTTTCGCCCGCCAGACCGAACCGGAAAACGCGATCCAGGTCGAGGAGCGCATTGAAAAACTTTGTCTGGTTTACGAGCAGTTGAAGCTCTCCTTGATCCCCCACTGGGACGCGAAACGAGGTGAGAGCCATGAGTGAATTCTGGGAACGTACGATCCTCGACCCGTTACGGGACCTCGGACAACAAGCGGTCGCTAGCCTGTCCAGCCTGCTGGGCATGGTTCTGCTCATCATGCTTGGGCTGGCGATCGGCTGGCTCGCCAAGGAAGTCATCTACCGCGCCTTGCGCGCCATGCGATTTGACCGGATCTGCGACCGCATGGGCATCGGTATGGAGGTGGAGCGGCTGGGCCTTGCGCGGTCGTGTTCCTATCTCGCCGGCCAGTTCGTGCAGGGGATCATTGTGCTCACGGCGCTGCTCGCGGGCTTGAACGCCATGCGCAGCCAGTGGACGCAGAACCTGGTCGAGCGATTCTTCCTCTACTTGCCGCACCTGCTCGCGGCGCTCGTAATTCTGGTCGTGGGGGCGCTGGTGAGCCGCTTCCTCGGCCGGAGCACTTTGATCGCCGCTGTCAATGCCCGCATGCCTTCGGCCCGGTTGCTCGCCGGACTGGTGCGTTTCTTGGTGATGACCCTCACTGTGGTTGCTGCCCTCGACGAACTTGGCATCAGCCGCGCGACGATCATCGTCACCTTCGCCATCATGTTCGGCGGCTTGGTGACCGCGGCGGCGATCGCCTTCGGGCTCGGCGCCCGGGACATGGCCCGCGATCTGCTTCAGTCCCAGTTCCGGCCAGCTCCAAAGACCGAAACCGAAGACCCCATCCACCACTTGTAGCGGAGTCAGAAGATGCGTCGCTGGGCCGGATCGTGGGTCGTTTTCACCGACCTCGATGGCACACTGCTTGACCACACCACTTATCGCTGGGATGCCGCCCAGGGAACCCTCGACGCTTTGCGCTGTTTCCGGGTGCCCCTGGTGATTGTCACGAGCAAGACTCTCTCCGAGGTCCAGCCCCTTCTGCGCAAGCTGGGTCGGCGCGAACCCGTCGTGGTCGAAAACGGCGGGGCGATTCATTTCCCCGTCGGGTATTTCCCCTTCCGCATCAAGGGTGCGGTCAAATCGCGGAAAGGCGGGCTTCACGTCGCGCTGGGAACACCCAGGCCGCGAGTTCTCCGCGCTCTCGCCCAAGCGTCGCAGCGTGCCGGCGTGCGGGTCCGCAGCTTTGCGGAAATGAGCGCCCGCGAACTCGCTGAACGAGCGGGATTTTCACTGGCGGACGCTCGCCGCGCGCTGCAGCGTGAATTCGACGAGCCGTTCGTGATTTTGGACGCTGATCGAAACGCGCCAGCACGACTGAAGCGCCAGATTCAGTGTCTGGGCATGACGATGACACGGGGCAGCCGCTTCTTCCACATCCTCGGCGGCAATGACAAGGGTGAAGCTGTGTGGAGACTGACCGCCTGGTTCTACCGCGCGTTCGGCCAGTCCGTCTGCACGGTAGGCCTCGGCGGCAGCCCCAATGACATCCCGCTGCTGCGCGCCGTCGACGTCCCGATCCTGGTCGCCCGGCCCAACGGGCGGTACGATCCGGAGACCCTCGCCGCTGTTCCGCGCGCGCAGCGCGCCTCTGGCGCCGGCCCCGCGGGCTGGAACTCTGCCCTTTTGAGGCTGCTCTTGAGGCCCGGCCTCCCTACGGAGTGACTCTGTCTCCCACCGGCTCAAACCGCGCCTGGAAGAATCGCAAGTATTTCGGCTCGTAGACCATTTGGAGGCCGCGCGCCCTCGCGCGTTGCTCGTAGACGGCCAACACGGATTCGGCCGTGACATCCATGTGCGCCTGCGTGTAGACCCGCCGGGGCAAAGTGAGCCGGACGAGTTCCAGCGAGGGGAATCGTTCTTCACCGGTTTTGGGGTCGCGGCCCGCGCTCACGGCGCCACGCTCCATCGAGCGCACGCCGGAGTCCACATAAAGGTCGGCCGTGAGCGCCTGCGCCGGATACTGGCTTTGGGGAAGATGGGCGTAGATGGCGCGCGCGTCGAGAAACACCGCGTGCCCCCCGATGGGTTTGACGATGGGAATCCCCCAGTCGATCAGATGCTGGCCCAGGTATTCGACCTGGCCGACGCGGGAGCGCATGTGGTCGTCGTCGACACTCTCGACAATGCCGCGCGCCATCGCTTCCATGTCGCGCCCCGCGAGCCCTCCGTAGGTGTGCAGGCCCTCATACACCACCACCATGTTGCGCGCTTCCTCATAGAGAGCCTGGTCGTTGGTCGCCAGCCAGCCACCGACGTTGGTGAGCGCGTCCTTCTTGGCGCTCATCGTGCAGCCATCCGTGTAGGAGCAGTATTCCTTCAGAATCTCGGCGATCTTCTTGTCGCGATAGCCCTCTTCGCG
>Ga0315291_10010879_pt1 | contig 11100 bp, 9 predicted proteins | sample YL17G12_20_MG_FD_203070 | JGI IMG/M metagenome (GOLD analysis project Ga0315291, IMG submission 203070) | Sediment microbial communities from Yellowstone Lake, YNP, Wyoming, USA - YL17G12_20 | ecosystem: Environmental > Aquatic > Freshwater > Lake > Sediment | place: USA: Wyoming | collected... | reverse complement strand
TGGAGTGGGTCGATCGGGCCTTGGCATGGCGGGCTCCACTTCCCCGCTACGGATGTGTTCAAAGGCAGCACGGGTCGCCTCGGAAGGCTCGACGCCCAATTCCCTGGACAGCGCTTCTACGCAGCGTTGGTATTGGGCGGCCGCGCCGGCCAGGTTGCCTAACCCGGCCTGGGCCAACATCAAGGCCCGGTAGGCGGGCTCTGGAGTACTGCCCGATGCAATCCAATGCTCGCCCCATTCAAGGACCTCTTTCCAGCGCTCCTCCGCCAGCAAATGATCAAGCAGGTTCTCCATCTTACGTTCGTGGACCGCATCAAGGCGCTCTCGCTCCAGTGAGACCCACTCTTCGTAGAAACCCGGCAGCAGTTCTCCCTTGTAGGTCGACACAGCCGCGAGAAGCGCATCGGTGGAGCATTCATCCTCCGGGCACCCCTCAAAGGAATCGACATCCAGCTGGTCGCCGGGCTGCGGCCGATAGGTGACGTCCAGATCATCGCACCCCAGGCGCGTGTCTATCCCGGAACCAAACGCTTTACGAATCAGCCACAATGCGTGGCGCAAGTTGCTGCGGGCATTGGACTCGGAGGAGTCCGCCCAGAACAGGCCGGCCAACTTCTCGCGGCGGTGGGCTGTATTCGGGTGGAGCAACAGATAGGCAAGGATGGATTGAGTGGAACGGGAAGCAACCTTGATCAGTTGACCATCCAGGCGAATTTCGTATTGGCCCAATAGCCTTGCTTGAAGCATATGGCCCTCTACCAGGGACTTCGCACCTTCGGGAGGAATTGCGGCAGTTCAGAGTATCGAGAGCCTCCAGCACCTCAGAACGGATTCGGCCTGACTTCAAGGCAGAGAGGAATTGTACATCAGAGGAAGGGACAGAAGAGGTCAACCCACTTGGAGAACACGCAGCAAACACGCTCTCACACACGCTGCGTACACGCCCCTCCGGTATACAAGATTCATAGAAAAGGAGGAAGCCATGAAGCGAATACAAGTGTTGTCCATCATTGCGGTGACTGTGGTTGCGCTGGTGAGCATCGTTGTGGTTGCGTACGCACGCGGCAACACGAATCCTCGTGTCTTGCCGCCGACATCTCGCGTGCAGGGGCTGACTTATGGGGATTGGCTAGCAGAATGGTGGCAGTACGTTCTGTCGGTTCCGGCGGACCAGAATCCGCTGGGGGACGCGCCCGAGGCCTGCATCCTTCAATGGGTGGGCAATGTTGGGCTGGTCATTGCGAATTCGGCGTCGGATACGCCGTGCGCGGTGCCTGCCGGCAAGATGCTCTTTGTAGAAGTCCTGGGGGCCGAGTGCTCCACTCTCGAGGAACCCCCGTTCTACGGCGGGAATGAAGCAGAGTTGCTCGCCTGCGCGCGAGGCTTTGTCCCTCAAGATCTTCAGGCGTCCATCGACGGCGTCGAGGTTCGCAATGTGAGCACGTACATCGTGACCTCTCCGCTCTATGATTTCGCTTTGCCGGAAGACAACGTCTTGGGGGTTCTCGGCGGCGGCGGTGGGCAGTCCGTTGCCAGTGGCGCGTATCTGATGCTGTCGCCTCTGAGCCCCGGAACGCACACCATCCACCTGCACGGCACCTATCCGGAGCTCGAATACACGGCTGACAAGGTCTTCACCCTGACTGTTGGACCGTAATCTGGACCAGAGGCGGCCACGTCCGCCTGCGTCACAACAGGCGGGGCCTCGCCTGAACCGAAGAAAGCGGCTTCCCCCAGACAGGCGGAGGCCGCTTTCGGCCTTCCGACGACTTCCAGCGCATCTTCCCCGAGACGGAGGCGCGCCGGAGAAGATCCACGGGCTGCGCGGCCGCCCGCTGCTGGTCGACACCGGCGACGCCGAGGTAGATCGTGATCTGAGCGGCCACGTTCGCGTCATCACCAGGTACAGTGAGCACATCATCTACCCGGCCAGCACCTGAATCGGAGCTGCATCGCAATCTGCGCTCTGACGAGCGTCATCTCCCGAGAGCCAAGCGTGCCCGCCTCTGTCAGCCGTTGACCGCGGGTCACGGTGCGCCCTCGGACACTTTGCCGCGGCTTCCCTGGGGTTGCCTCAGCATGGGCGATGCTGGTGGTCGCACCAGGCCCGGGCGGGTCAGCGAACCGAAGCAGCTGGAGCGGGCGCTGACCGCTTAACGGCCCTCTAACTCGGTATTGGCGGGTGGGGAAGGGAGCCCCTTGTGTCTCATGGCCAGGAGCGCTGACCATGGTGGGGCTCTTGCCGCTGTCTCGCGGATCGATCGCGGCCCGATCGAGTAACACCAAGGCGAGAGGACGGCGAGTCTCGACACTCGTCGTTTGGCCGAGTTGGGCGACCACCTTTCCGAACCGGATCGAGACCTGACTAGACAGCTCCAACGAAGGGTAGGCCAGGAGGCCGCAGTCGGCGCGGGCTGTGGCTGAGCCTATCTGCCTGACCCGCTTCGTCCGCAGGCGAGCCCAAGGTGCCAGTCCGCCGTCCCCGGTCAAGCCCCCAACCACTGTGCGGTCAAATTGGCAGTAACTGGCAGGAAATGGCATAGAAACCACGCGTTAATCGGCCTGTTTGGGCCAACTAAGACATATATGGTTACCACCCTGCATTTGCGGTCGACATGCCGTATGCGGAGATGTACTCTAAAGACGTGTGGAGCAATCTGTAGGGGCGGTCCTTCCTGGCTTCCGAGTGCGGGACCAGCCATCAGAGTGATACGTCCCCAGTCTGTGTGCCAGTCTTCCCCGAAAGGGGGGAGGGACCAGGACTGGGATCCGAGGTTGCTGGCGGCTCTTCTCGGTGCTCGTAACGTAGCTCTAGCCCACCGAGCCGCAGCGAAGACGACCGAGAACGCGCGGGAGCGTCCGCCCGAGTCGTGGGAAGGTAGAAGCCGATGGCAGAGAGAAGATACGACGAGGCGCTGATCGCGGCGCTGGCAGAAGGGAAGAGCATCGCTGAGGTGGCCAAGACTGCTGGCGTAAGCGAACGTACAGTCTTTCGCCGGCTAGCTGATCCGGAGTTCCAGGAGAAGTGGCGGAAGGCGAACAAAGAGATCAGGAATCAAGCGAGGAGCTATGTCGCCAACCTCACCTGGAAGGCGGCTTCGACCATCGGGTCCTTGCTGGAAAGCCAATCGGAGCAGGTGCGCTTGCGCGCGGCCCGGACAGTCCTGGAGTTCGGTTCGAGAATCAGGAGCGAGGAGGAGGTCGAGGTCAGGCTTGAGGCATTGGAGAAGGGGCTCCAGTACTTCGTCCAAGAAAGGGGTGTCTAGCATGCCCCGGTCGCATGAAGCGAGGCTTCGCGCGCTCGAGAAGCAAATGGCCCGCGTACAGCCGGGCGCGCGTCTCTGGCTGGTTTGGCATGGGAATATGTGTAGCAGTGACCGCATAGCCGAGTGGCTTTGGGACACCGAATACAGGTGCCCAGCTCGACAACCAGAATGGTACCGCCATCACCGTCGTCAGTGTTCGCCGGAGAAAGGAGACGGGATGCCGGCATGGCGGGACTACCGGGCGAGGACTTGGAAGGACACGTTCTGGTCGTCCCGACGGGATGCCGGTTCTGCGCAAGTGCGCTACCAGCACCAGCAGGATCCCGACGTACCGACAGAGGCCGAGGCACAACGCCTGGTTGGCTACCTTCTTGCCTGTGTACCGCCCGTAGCCTTCGACTGGGCATGGGGGCTCCGCATGGACATTGATCGGTGTGTGCATCTTCTCGGCGGCAATCGTCCAAGAGGATCCACGCTCGCACTCCAGCTGGTGTTCTTCGAGGAGCGTGCTCAGTACTGGCGCCGACGACTCGGCCCTCAGAAGCTGGATCAGATTCCGTATCCGCCTTGGGCTGCTCACGTTCGGCGAGGCGGACACGGTGGGTGAACTTGAGATCTAATGGGTGCGCAAGCAGGGCCCGGCGGGGCAGGAAGGTCTCAATGCCTAGCCGCCGTTGAGCGGATTCACATTCTTGTGGGCAGCCAGGCCGCAGAACGCCGTCCTGCACAATTCCTTCCTGATCCTATGTGCGGCGCGTGACCGCAGATGCAGGGCGAAGCCAGGATACAACCGCACGACTACCTGTTGGAGGGTGCGCACCCCAGGCACACCCACCAATACTCATCTGGAGGGGCCACTGGCGCCCCGCAACAACCCGCTGATCTCCGTTCAGCCGGGCTCTTCCCCCGCGCTCTGGCAAGGAAGGCCCTCATCTGCGGCCGTTGGAGCAGCCCTGGGAGACCAGGGCCATTGACGCTGCAGCAGCAATGAGCAACAATAGGCATTATCGACGAAAGGGGGTCAACCCGCGGGCCCGAGAACCCCAGGGGGCTGGGCCAACATCGAGGCATCCCATGGCTGAATCGAATCCCCCCGTCATGACCATCGCCGAGGTCGCTGAGTACCTGCGCATCCCGCGCGGCACGGTGTACAAGCTCGCCCAGCGGGGGAAGATCCCCTGCCAGAAAGTGGGCAGGCATTGGAGGTTCCGGAGGGAGGCGGTGGAGAAGTGGCTGGGGACCACAGCGGGGGGTCCCCGGATCCATGACCAGGCAGGGGCAACTTCTGATGAGCCTTGAGCCGCGCCCAGGCTACATCCTTCTAGGTGCGGCTCTCAACGAGCCGAAGCGCGTCGTGACGGCGCAGCCCGCCGGAGACCGCGGCTGGCCGGCTGGTTGCTGCAAGTGAACCCGACGGGAGAATTCCCCGCCTTCAAATGGGGCACAAGCCTGTAAGCGTCTGAATTCAGTCGTGCACTGATCATGGGAAGGACAGCATGAGCACTGCGATGCCCGATGGGACCAGTGATCGCCCCAAGTCAACGGAGCGCATGAGCGTGCACGAGGCGCGGCAAGTGCCGTGGCTTCGCAGCAGGCCTAAGCCCCTCGGGGACCTGCTCGACGAAGGATACCTGGATGCAGAACGCCTGGAGTGGGCGGCAGGAAAAGCCTATGATCCGCGCCTGAGACAAGCTGCGAGAGTGCTCTTGGACTGGCAAGCCGGGCTAGTGGGAGTGGGTGCCGATTCATGGAACGCTGAAGCCGCCCCGCCCAAGGAAAGGGAACTGCTTCACGCCGGGATCTCGCTCGAGGACGCTCGGGCGACCCCGTGGCCGTTCGGCCCTCTGAAGGGTCAACCGATGGGGATGCTGTCGGAGACGAGGCGAGTGTCCCTCAAGGACTTGGCGTACCTCGTAGAGAATGCGTGGGAGGACCGAGTACGGCGGGCGGCTGGGGCGCTGATCGCCATCCGCTTGGATCAGGATCTGGAGGAGCCCCCTCCGCCTGTGGGGATGATCCGTGTCGTGGCCGGCAAGAGGAGCTTTGCCGAGCGGCGACAGTTGTCCTTGGCTTTCCTTGAGGGGGTGATCGGCGGCGCACTCTTTGCGATCTCCGCCGGATACTTCGTGATCACTCTGCTGCAGCGACGGACATCTGCCCATCCCCGGATCACTCTAGACCAGGTCTTCTCCTCTCCCGAATCGATCGTAGCTTTCGCGATTGTCTTGACGATTGTGGGCGGTGTCTTGTTTGTGGCGATCCTCGCGCCCCGGCTCGTGTTCGATAGAATCGACCGACGTATTGAGGCGTATCGTCGGGGCGAGGAGGGCGAGGAGAAGGTCGTCGAGAAGACGAGGCGGGCGCTGGATGGCCACTGGGTTCTGTTCCGCAACGTGATGCTCCCTGGGAGGAGGCGTTCCGACCTGGACATCGTGCTGGTGGGCCCTCCGGGCGTGTTGGCTATCGAGGTGAAGACGCTGCGCGGCAAGTATCGGAATGTGGGAGAAGCCTGGCACTACTGGGCTGGTGGGCGGTGGAGAAAGATGACCAAGAGCCCAAGCCGTCAGGCTCGGGGCGGCGCCATTGCGCTGTCCGAATTCCTGAAGGCCGACGGAATCAAGACTTTCGTCCCCGCCGCGGTTGCCTGGGCCGACCAGGAAAGCCGCGTCTCGGTTCAGGATCCGACCGTGCCGGTGTGGACGATGGATCACCTGGAAGACGAGCTCGGAAACCTCTGGAATGGCCAGCCCCTCGGACAGGCGGAACAGGAGCAGATTGCGGCGAAGCTGACGCGACTATGCCAGGCCCCGGGGAAGGGACAATGGTGATGTGGAGCCGCCAGGGGGCACGTCGCTGGGGCCATTGACCCGCGGCCAACAATGGACAATGTCAATGGAAAGGGGCTTCCGCGCGCCCCGGACCGCTTCCGGGGGCTTCCTTCGAGGGGGCTCCCATGGAAGAGCGTCGGCCGCCCGTCATGACCATCGCGGAGGTCGCTGAGTACCTGCCGAAGGTCCCGCGCGCGTCGGTCTACAAGCTCGCCCAGCGGAGGAAGATCCCATGCCAGAAGGTGGGGAGGCATTGGAGGTTTCGGAGGGAGGCGGTTGTGAAGTGGCTGGACAACGAGGCCACATCCAATCCGGCCGTCCTTCGTTCGGGGGCTCGTTAGCGGACCCGTGCATGCCGGAGAGACGCTCTGCAAGTCCGCTGTGAGGGGGAGGGATGCAGGACAAGCAACCACACCACGTCGGGCACCGAGAGCGCCTGCGCAGGAGGTTCCTGAAAGCCGACCTGGACAGCTTTCCAGAGTACGAAGTCGTGGAGCTACTTCTCACGCTCGTTCTGCCTCGTCGGGATGTCAAGCCTCTAGCCAAGGGGCTCGTCTCGGAGTTTGGCAGTATCCGCGAGATCCTTGATGCAGAGCCAGAGGAGCTGACGAGGGTGAAGGGGGTCGGGCCGGCAACAGCAGCCAGTCTTCATCTGCTTCGCTTGATCCTGGCCCGCTACCTCCAAGAGCCGCGCAGCGGGAACTGCACGCTTCGGAGCTATGAAGACCTACCTGACTACTGCCGCGTGAGACTCGGGAATGAAGAGGTGGAGGTCTTCCGAGTGTTCTTCCTCGACAGCAAGCTCCGAGTCATTGGAGAGGAAGAACTCGAACGTGGAACGATCGACCGCGCGGCGGTGTACCCTCGGCGTGTGATTGAGGGCGCCATGCGCATGAGGGCCAGCGGGCTTGTCCTTGCACACAATCACCCCTCGGGTGATGCGTCGCCATCTGAGCTGGATCGGGCCCTCACGAAGGCTATCGCCCTCGGTGGTGCTGTGCTCGACATTCAGGTCATCGATCACCTGGTCGTGTCTCGCGATCGGGTCGTGAGCTTCCGCGAGAGCGGCCTGCTGTGAAAATCCATCCGGCCCTTCTGAAGGCGTTTCCTGACATCAGCCCGGAGCAACGGAAGGTCATCGGCCACATCCAGGGCCCGCTTCTCGTCATCGCAGGGCCCGGATCCGGGAAGACCTACAGCCTTGTCCTGCGGGCAATGAACCTTCTCTTGCTGGGAGAGGCCCAACCCTCCCAGCTCCTGCTCTGCACGTTCACTGAGAAGGCAGCCTTCCAGATGCGCGATCGGCTCGCCGCGGCGGCCCGGCAGGTTGGATACGACCAGGACCTGTCGCAGCTTCTCATAGGAACTATCCACGGGATCTGTAATCAGTTCCTCGCACGGTACCGGCATCAGACCGACCTCGCCCACGGCTATGAGACGCTCGACGACCTGACGCAGCTGCTCTTCCTCTATGATCGCTTCGAGGAGATCCTTGGAGAGATCGAGGAGGGAGAGCACTACCTGGGCCGATGGGCCACCCGCTGGACGGCCATCGAAGGGGCCCGAGACTACTTCAACAAGATCACCGAGGAAATGGTGGACGCACGGCTTCTCTCAAACTCAGGAGAGCCGTTCCTGCATGCCCTGGGCCAAGCCTATCACTCCTACGGAAGCGCCTTGATCGAGGCCAACTGTGTTGACTTCGCGCACTTGCAGCGTCACTTCTACGACTTGCTGCAGAAGAAGGCGCTCGGAGACAAGATCCGCGGCGCCATCCGCCACGTCCTCGTGGACGAGTACCAGGACACGAACTACATCCAGGAGCAGCTCCTTCTGGACCTAACCCGAGACAGCGGCAATCTATGCGTCGTGGGCGACGAAGACCAGAGCCTATACCGCTTCCGGGGGGCAACGGTCCGCAACATCCTCGAATTCCCTAAGCGCTTCCCCGAATGCAGGCTCGTGAGGCTTACGACGACTTTTCGGTCGCACCGGCGGATCGTTGAGGCCTACGATGCCTGGATGGCGTCCGCGGACTGGACGAATCCGGAGGGGCCAGCGTTCCGTTTTCCGAAGAAGATCGTTCCTGATCCCGACGCTCGCCAGGCCCGCTACCCTGCGCTGTTCTGCATCTGGGGCAAGGACAAGGCTGAGGAGGCCCGCCGCTTCGCTGACATGGTCGTCTTCCTCAAGAAGAACCAGATCGTGGAGGATGTGAGCAGCATCGCGCTCCTTCTTCACAGTGTGCGAGGGGAGCACAGCGGCCCGTATGTAGAAGCACTACAGGCGAAGGGGATCGCCGCTTTCTGCCCCAGGGCGCGGGCCTACTTCGAGGCGGAGGAAGTCCGGGCCATGGTCGGGGCATTGGCCTTGATCTTGGCGTACTTCGAGGATGGACAAGGAGACCTCGAGAGCAGGAGCGTCCGGGAGTTGGCAGAGTACGTGAACGAGTGCATCCAGGACTTGGCCCGGGACTACCCATCGCCGCACCCACTGGCCTTGTGCATTCAAGAGCACAAGCGCGCGGTAGACAGCCTGCAGAAGGATCAGGCGCTTGACCAGCGGCTGGCTGACTTGTTCTATGACCTCCTCGCCGCGGAGCCTTTCGCCGGATACCTCCGGGAGGAGAACCGGGCCCGGCGACTCGCCATCCTATCCACGCTGCTCAACGTCTTCCAGTCCTACTACCGTTTCACTGTGATCACGCATGCCAATCGGGTCGCCCTCCGGTTGCGCTTCTTCAACTCCTTCCTGCGTCTGCTGTACGAGGGAGGGATCAATGACTATGAAGATCCCGAGCAGCCGTTTCCCCCGGGCTACGTGCAGATCATGACCATCCATCAGGCCAAGGGCATGGAGTTCCCCGTGGTCGTCGTCGGGTCACTGGACAAGAACCCGGCAACGGGGAAGCAGGTTGACCGCGAGCTGTCGCCCTTCTACCATCGGGCCCCCTTCGAGCCGGAGTCGAGGATCACCGGATTCGACCGCATGCGGCTGCACTACGTTGCCTTCTCGCGGCCCCAACATCTGCTGGTCCTTACAGCGGGAGAGCAGCCAAAGGACCGCTTCGCCCCCATTTGGGACGACCTGGACCAATGGCCGCATGTCGACAAGGAGGCGCTATGCCGCCAACGCTTCGTGGCCAGACCGCGGACGCCGCTCAAGAAGCGCTATTCCTTCACGGGTGACCTGCGGGTGTACGACACTTGCCCGCGGCAGTACGAGTTCTTCCGATACCTGGACTTCACCCCATCCCGATCGGCAGTTATCTTCTTCGGCCTCTTGGTTCATCAGACGATCGAAGACGTACACCGACTGGTCTTAGACGGAGGCCTGCGACGCCTGAACGACGAGCGCGTCATAGACATCTTCGAGCGCACTTTCCGGGCGCTGATGCTGTCCGACGTTCGGCCTCCCGGGAGGGAAGCCCGGGACGCGGCGCTGCGTCAGGTCCTTAACTACGTGCGCCAGAACCGCGATGAGATGAGACGGATCATCGATACCGAGGTCGATGTGTCGCTGGAGAAGGAGGCGTATATCCTGTCTGGGAAGGTCGATCTCCTCCTCGGTGGTGACGGGAAGCTTGAACTGCTCGACTTCAAGACTCAGTCCCGTCCCACCGACGGACGGCTCCTCGACGCCTACGAGCGCCAGTTGTGTACCTATGGTCATATCTTGGAGCACCGGTATGGGAAACGCCCGGAGCGTTTGCTTGTCTACTGGACGGCCGAAGAGCGTAAGCAAGAGGCGCTGACGGTGTTGCCGTACCGGCCCGAGCGCGTGGACGAGGCTGGTGCGCACTTTGACCGCGTGGTAGGCCTCATCCAACGCCATGAATTCGGGGTGCGAGTGCCACCTGAACGCAAGATCTGCAAGGAGTGCGACCTTCGCAGGATCTGCTCGACGGAGCGGATCATCGAGGAGTTCGACTAAGGGGGCACGTGCAGTAGGATGGCCATCGAAGAGCCGTTCACGCCAACAGAAGAACAGCAGGCGATCATTGCTGCCATCGAGGGACCGATCCTCGTGATGGCTCCGGTCGGCACGGGGAAGACCCGTGTGCTGGCTGAGCGTGTCGCGAATGCGGTCGGCAATGGTGTCGCCGCGAACCGGATCCTGTGCATGACATTCACGAACCGCGCCGCCCAAGAGATGGCCAGCCGGACGCGGATCGTCCATCCCGAGAGCGCGGGCCGCCTGACGGTCAAGACCTTCCATGGATTGTGTGCCCATATCCTCCGGACGGAGGCCGATGACCTGGGTATCCCAGCGGACTTCGTCATCTACGACGAGGAAGACACTAAGGATCTCCTCGGAGATCTGGTTAGTCGGGGCACAGAGCATCGGGACCTACAGGAACTCATGAATGCCATCGGCGACGTCAAAGAGCGAGCGCCGGCCGATCGGCTGCGGGAACGGGTTACGCTGGGCGCCTTGTATGTGGGCTCGCCCTGGGAGAAGCTGGCCGAAAGCTATCACGCCGCCCTTCGGGCACGGCACGCGCTGGACTTCGCTGACCTCGTGTACCTTGCTCGAACCGCGTTTCTGGCACACCCGGCAGTCGCCAAGCGATGGGCCGAACGTTTCGACTTCTTGCAGGTCGATGAGGTGCAGGACACGCAGTTGGCGGAGTACGAGATCGTCCGGCACCTGGCACTCCGAACCCGGAACCTCGCCATGATCGGCGATTTCGACCAGACGATCTATGAATGGCGGCATGCGGAGCCGACCGCGCTCCTCGAGAGCTACGCGGCGGACTTTGACCCAAAGCCGTACCCCTTGTCCTACAATCATCGGGCGACGCGGGTCTTGATCAGCGCCGCGGATGGGTTCGCCGGTTCTTTCGAAGAACGCCACACGAAGTGTGTCCCAGCCGACCACTGTCCGGAGGGAGATCCCATCCTGGTCCACTCCGCCTCGACAGAGGCCCATGAAGCAGACTGGATCCTCGAGCGCATCCAGGCGCTTGTCTCCGGAAGGCGCGCTTTCCGATACAACCGCACCGC
>Ga0315291_10010877_pt1 | contig 11100 bp, 8 predicted proteins | sample YL17G12_20_MG_FD_203070 | JGI IMG/M metagenome (GOLD analysis project Ga0315291, IMG submission 203070) | Sediment microbial communities from Yellowstone Lake, YNP, Wyoming, USA - YL17G12_20 | ecosystem: Environmental > Aquatic > Freshwater > Lake > Sediment | place: USA: Wyoming | collected... | reverse complement strand
AGATGTTCTCGGGTGGTCAAACCAGCAAGAAGCGGCTATATCCACCAGAGCGAAACAAGTAGGATTGTTACCTACAGCTTACTCAAATACCGAGGAGAAGCACAGAACACTCAAAGGCGGAGCAGTACCAGGGAGGCTGGGGAGGTTACCCGAGAACTTCAAGGGGGCTGTAATAGGCCCCCTTCTCTTTGTGCAGAACTGGAGTATCGCCAATTCCTAGAGGCACGCCGAATTCTACTGACCAAAGTCATCCGCAAGGGCTTTGAGACATTGCTACAGAAGTAGCGGAAAGGAGCAGGTCAGGAGCGTCGAACTCCCCCCTCTTCTCGTGTCACGCATTGCGTGTCAGATACCTCCGACCTCTTGCTCGGTCAGAAGTGCCGACGACCTACTCGATAGCATGATCGAATGCCTGAGCTCTGATACCAGCGACTCAAGGAACAGGGCGACTGTCGGCAGCTGCTTACGGATGGGCCTTGCCACATTGGAGTGACAGCCACCGCCCGTTTTGATGCCCTGTGCGCACGGACGATGTGCAGAAGAATCCACGTGCACCCACTTACTGCTATGTTGCCGCTGGTCTCAGACGTATTGACCTCTTGACAATCGTACCAATTAAGTGACATGATACGCGCATTGATGATATTTTAGTCTTCTATTACGTACCCATACGTTGTCTCATTCCCTAGACCATGTCTGGATGGATTGATGTGTGGAGTGGACGAAATATCGTCGCGTGTGCGCCCGCAGGCTTCCTGAGCAGCTGTGTGCGGACAATCCCTGCACTCCATGGCTTCCCTATTTGCGGTGGTCTCTGAATTGTGACCTAAGCATGGGGCAAAGTCCTTGTCTCATCTGCTGATTTGGCAGAAGGGTTTTCTCAACACCATCGGAGACACGGAAATCTAAGTCCCTAGTCACTAGCAGGTCGGGGGACAGATAAAAGGAGGTTGGCATGTCTCGTGAAACCACGTCAGGGCAGGAATGCGGAGACCAGCAGAGCGCTTGTGGATGTCAGCAGCGACCCCAACCGGATCAGCGCCATTGGCCAGAACCTGAGGAGATACAACAAAGGCTTCTCAGGATGCCTGCAAAGAAGTGGCGCACCCTTGGAGATAGCCAAATGGGGCTATCGTACGAGCTGAATATCGAAATAGACGCTGCTTGGAAAGGCGAGCTCAAGAGCTTTATGCCCGACACACCCCTCGCTCACTTTCTGGACGCTACTAGTGCGGTCCTCTCGGTAGTCCATGCTCGGGGATATCGCCGTATCGAAAGCTTGTCTCCTGGTTTGTTTGGGAAGCACTTCGCCTACATGAACAACCGGGATGGTGGCTTCGTCTACCTAGACACGAAGAACAAAGCATTTCTGCAGATGGATCCCGACCAGATTCCCGCGACAGAATTGCAGACTGGTATCGACGGCGATCTCGAGGTGCTGAAAGGAGAACCGTGGGAAGGGTATCAGACTCGCAAGGTCGTTGTCACGGTGCGTCGCCCGCGTCCACTGCGCTGGGTGCTATGGCTCACGCCCAAGGCAGAGCTACAGGCATTCGCGTCAGATGTGATTGGGACGCTGTTTTCATGTACCGGTAAGTCCGAAGAGCGCTTCCCACTGCTGAAGAAGATCTGGAGGCTCGGAGTACCGCTGAAAGGTGAGGTATACTTCAGCACCTCGGGCGGGGGATTTACCAAGTCACCGGTGACACGCTTTGCACTTAAGAAGATCTCCTTACGAGAGGTCAGTCCACGCGAGTTTGCAGTGCCAGATAGATATGTCGACCTGCGGGATCCCACCCGTGGCAAGAAACAGGCCAAGCGCAAGATGTGCAAATCCCCACTGGCCAAGCGCCTTTCCGGGTATCGACCTGTCAAGCGCGGTGGCGTGGTGCTCTGTGACGCGACCTCCTCTTGTTCTTGCGCACCCTCCACTGCCTGGAGTCAGACCACTGTGGGTGCCATGCCGCTGGTGCTAAAGCAAGTGGACCCGGAGATGCCACAATGCCTGCCATCGACCTATGGCTCGATTGTGGCGGTCGAAGTGGAGCAGGCCTTGATGGATGACTTGAGATTCATCATCAATCAAATCTCAAAACGATTGAAGGGGTTTGGTGGTAGCGAGGGTAAAATCACGATTGACTGGCTTGATCAGTTCCGCCAATACTCGGACGATCTCGGAAACGGTGATGGCTTGTATTGTCTTCTGAGAGATGGGACTGGAAAGGGTAAGGGATTGCTGGACCAAATGGCAGAACGTGAAGTGCGGAGGATAATGGTCAAAGGGCCTGTGCCTCCTTGGCTGATGTCCGTGTCCCCCACGGAAATCGCCAGTGTGATGAACAATCCCTCAATCCCTAGCGAGGAGCGGTTCGACCGTCTGCCGCCCACAACTCAAGCGGCGATGCGTGAGCAGTACCTTATGCAGCGGATTGGATCTCTTCACCTGACATACCCTGAAAGTACATCGAAAGAGGTCTGGCATCGCCTATTAACGATTTGGCTGTGGGATATCGAATTCGACTTGGAGATTAACCGATCAGAAATCGTTGACACATTGAGCGTGGACAACAATCAAGTCCATCTCGTCATCAAGTTGCCAGCAGCCAGCGGTCACGCCACAGTGGGTCGCACCCCGAGCACGCTGTACTTTATTGCTCTGGGGGCCAGCGTATTGAGTTGCATCTTCGTCCCAGTGGTCTGCGGCGTCCTCGCGTTCATGGCCGCAGTCACGGCGTTTCTAATACTGGACATAGGTGATATGTATATCAACTTCGATGATATCTCAATAGATATACGAATACGCTTTGGCGGTACACCCTCAGGGCTGCTCGAGCCTCAGGTGGATACGAGTGTCGACGCTGGCGTATCGGTATCGTACAACACCTATTTGCCAGAAGTCGTTCACGCGATCACTGACCTGATCATTTCCGAATGCTTGTCTCATATGGATACCATAATCAGTGAAGCGGAAGGTCAGTTGACTAGCAGGTTAACTGAGCTTCTCAAAGACGATCTCGGGTTGACGTTTCCGCCTCAGTTCGGCACTGTCCCCCTAGTGGGAGTGAGCAACGGCACTGGTGGCGTTGCCGGTGACTATTTATCCCTGCTGGCAGCTCTTCAATCCAGGGGCGCTGGCCCTGGATGTCCATACGTTACGCAGGTTGAGGGCGATGTGGAGCCACGACTCATAGACACGCGATCGGAGTTCGAGGAAGTCAAGTCCAGGCTCTCTACTCGACCCCACCTGTACGGTGGCTTTGTGATCTCCCAGAACCTACTCAACCAGATTGTGTACGCATATTGGCGTGCACTTGAATTCCATCGTTCTATCGGGCAGGGCAACCCCGTAGAGAGATCGCAGGCTCAGTCCATCGTAGGCTACCTAAAGGCAGCGTGCCCAGACTGCACAATCCAGGAACCCTACGGAGTCCAGGTATGGCCTGCCGTGCCACCTCGCATGGTCCTTGCCCCGTCTGGATCATTCGAAGGGGAGGCCTATGCTCTGACGTTCTTTGACGATGTGCGGCTCTGCATAAGCTATTGGAATAATGAGAAGGTCTTGTCCACGCTGGAGTTGCAGTTTGCGGCGCAGGCACGAACTCAAATCGGGTTCGGAGGAGTGAACCAGGCAACTGGCAAACTGGATGTTGTGAAGGCTATAGACCGTTTCTTTGACGTATACTTTGACCTGCTCCCAGACAGTCTCGGTATAGTGCCCACGGAGATCCAAGGTTTTCGTGCCGATGGGCCTGGGTTCACATCATTTGAGAGTTCCATGATAGACGCTCTTGAGCCCGCGTTCCGTGTAGCTATGTCATCGATGCTGGGGTCACGCGACGCCAACGTGATCCCGAAGGATCAGGACGATCCAAACACGATTCAGCGTTATTGCCTGGCCGGCCAAGGTATCGTCGTCCTGCTGCTTTCACACAGCCGCAACCTATACGTCTACTTCGGCTTGAATGGACTAGCTCAACTCATCTTGCCACCGAGCCCCGCTATCGATGTCAATGATCCTGCGATGTTCCCTTGCTCAGCCGGTGCAGCGTTCCGGGATGCAGCGAACTGTCCAGGACAATGATCAAGGGGCGCTCGGCTCTGTACATAGCCAGTGATTTGCGCGGTTGCGAAGTGGACGGCGACCTCCTGAGTGTCCCGCTAGTTTCAGTAATCGGGGTATCTCGCTCTCGCCGTCCACGGAAAGCGGACGAGTGAGGTCTTGGGTGACTCCAACCAGAGGCCTCTCTATGTTGATCTTTGGGCAAGCTTCAGCGTGGACTCAGAGGGGAGCTAGGCTATGGTTCCACAACGGGTGCCTAGTGGGGGCTTTGCCTGCAGGCTTGTTCATTTGTTCAGGATCCTCCAGTAGATGTCGTCGAATTGGACCGGCGTGATAGCCCCGCTGTGTTCATCCACTATGAACTGACGAACGACCTTCTGGATCGCAGCGTAGGTGGTCTGGTCCACTTGCTCTATTGTCCTAGGCCATGCCTTCAACCTGTCCCACTTTCCCTGACGCTTAACAGACGCACCCAAGATGTATTTCTCAATGTTTTCCATTTCTTCTATTCATCTGCAGGCTGGGTCAGTACTTCCTGACGACTCCTGGCCCCACAGAGAGGTCAAGAGCATTCTTGTTCTGCACTACCCAACCCGGTTCAACTAACATCCTGTCGATGTTGTCGCGGGCTATCTGTTCCGGGTCTTGGTTGTTCTGACTCATGAGATGGTATGAGAGCCTTCCAGGGCGCATTATAGTGCAGCAGCACGGGTTCTCACAAGCGCCCCGCACGAGAGTTATTTGATGTTGTGCTCACCGACGAGCATAACACCAAACGCTGACGATGACTGAACGCGAAATGCACGATGTCCGCTACAAGGTCCTGGTCAATGTCAACATTCTTCGAGATGATTGAGAGACGCTGCGGCGCAGCGGGATGCTCGCGCCACGGAGTCTCTTACTAGACCATTGCTGGCAAGCGGTCACGATACAAGACTTTCGTCACAAGTGGTATAGTCATAAAGAGCTGCCACCGCTACAGAGGATACCAATGCTTGACAAGCCAATAGATCAACTAGACGTTCAAGACCTGCAGAGTCTAGTAGACAACGCGGTGCTTGAATTCAAGACGATCGAGTACAAGCAGTCACTGCCAGGCAACACAGACTCCCAGAAGAAGGAGTTCTTGGCGGACGTATCCTCGCTTGCCAACTCCAGTGGTGGTCACTTGATATACGGCATGGTTCAAGCCCCTGATTCTGGAAAGCCTGTGTCGGTCCAGGGATTGGCTGTTGCGAATCTTGACCAGGAAATCCTGAGGCTTGAAGCAATGATAAGAGATGGAATCGAGCCAAGAATAGCGTCAATAGCCACAAAGATCATCCCCCTGAAAGACTCGACAAATGTACTAGTGCTGAGAATTCCCAAGAGCTGGATCGCCCCTCATCGCGTTTCATACCAACATCACGACAGATTCTACGCCAGAAGCTCCAATGGCAAGTATCCAATGGATGTATCTGAACTGAGACTCGCCTTCAGTCTGTCGGAGACAGTTGCAGAGAGAATCAGGAACTTCAGACGGGAGAGGACATCAAGAATACTTGCTGACGAGACGCCTGTTCCAATTGGCCATGGCGCGAAGATCGTGCTGCATCTGGTGCCGGTAGCCTCGTTCAACCCCGGTCAGAGCCATGACATCGCGAGGATCGCTTCGCAACCCCATAAGATGTACCCCATCTATTGCGGTGGAATGAACTACAGGTACAACTATGATGGCTTCTTGACCTACTCTGGTCAGACAGGAGGAACATCACAGTCGTACACTCAACTCTTCCGCAGCGGCATCATAGAAGCCGTTGAATGTTCCTTACTGGAACCTCATGGGGAAGAGAAGTACATACCAAGTATCGAGTTCGAGAGGCGGCTGATCGAATCACTGGGGAATTATGTATCTGTCTTGAAAGCCTTGGGAAGTGAGTTGCCCGTCTTCGTCTTTCTCAACTTGCTGGAGGTCAAAGGTTACCGGATGGCTTTCCGTGAGTGGCGCTTGACTGGGAGCGTGAATACGATTGACAGAGACCTTCTCCTGCTACCGGAGGTCCTTATCGAGACCTATGAAGTCAATCCAGACGCCGTTCTAAGACCCCTTTTTGACTCAATTTGGAACGCATGTGGGTACGCTGGGTCGCCGTACTACGACGAAGCGGGGAAATGGGTTGGTAGACAGCGCTAGGATATCATGAGCCGAGGTAGGAACTATGGATGCTTTCTGCTGTGAGAATTGCTTCAACTCTGAAGTACTGAAGGAGTATCCCCAGACCAATGGGAAGATAGAGCGGTATCATCGCACCCTAAGGGGAGAAGTTGGCCTGGTTTCCTATGACATGCCCAGCGAACTGGAGGCCGCCATCAGGCCGTTTGTCCATTACTCCAACAACGAGCGCTACCATGAGGGCATCTCAACAACCGTGAGTTTGCTTAGCCTTGGTGCCTGCGGAAGTTGACAAATTGGATGGCAGTAGATATAGATATATCTCTGGTCGACCCATGTCGCATCCTGCTACGCTCTCGTCTTCGACTTCGTGGATAGGCCCTCCGAGGCTAATTAGAGGGCGATTGATGTTCGGGAAAGCAACCAATCGATAAAGAGGTCATGGAGTGAAAGAGCAGGGTCCCGAGCGCTATCGTATCGCTACCATGAATGTGCTTACATCAATGAGCGAGTCGCAACTTCAATCCCGAGTGATTGAACCACTTCTTAGGTTGATGGAGTATACGCACGTTCGCGATGTCTCTGGGTCAAACGATCGAGGGAAGGATCTAGTGGCAATACGGGATGAATTTGGGAAGTCGAAACTATATGCAATACAGGTCAAGAAATTCAAATTTGCCGGGAGATACTCGGACCCGAAGTCGCTGAACACAGTCGTGTCACAGCTGCGCCAAACGATGTTGGAACCCGTTCTCGATCCCTTGACAAATATCCTGCGCATACCTGACCGCGGGATCTTCATCACCCCGTACGAAATCCGCCGGGATGCATTGACTTCGGCAATACAGCAAGTCAGAGAACTTGAGAGGCGAGAGATAACTATTGTTGATGGTCCACTGCTGGTGGACCAAGTGCTGCGTCTCATGCCCGAGGCAATCACCGAACTGGATCCAGAACTGCGCTACAGAACACAGGTTGCGCAGAGTGCTGACCGTATTGTGGAATCATCCGCTTTTGGTCTTCGAGACGATCTCTCGCTTGACTTGGTGTATGTGGATACAACAGCCACATATGCATGGTCTCCCCTAACACAAGACTACGTGCGCAAAGACAGAATCAGGCTCGCGGCAGTAACGGCGACCGAGTTGGATGCGCTAACGAAGTGCGTTGGTGCGTGGTGTCCATTGGAGGAGGTAGTCTGGAATCCGCCGCGAGCGGAGATCAAACCTGAGATGAGAAAGCAGTTGCTCTTAGAGAGAAAGCAGCTGTTCTCAGATTTCGAGACGCAGGAAGACCTCCATATCATAGAAGTCGACTGTGGTCGCCTGATTGAGTCGGCAGTATCCCAAATCAACGAATACGCAGATGCACTTGCGGACATCGCAAACGCTCTTGAGAACAAACAGAAGTTGGATAGTCTGGTGGACAGAGGGATTTGCCTAGGGAAACATCTTGCAGAGTTATCTCGAGTCAGCTTCGTCCAGAGGGAGTGGCCAATCATCGGCAGACCCACACTCATGGCCGCAATCTCCCAAGATATTGACTCCCCCTGCTTCTCAGTGAGTGTGCTTGAGAAGGTGAATCACCCTGTCTTCGTCGTTGGCGAGCCGGGCTCCGGCAAGACAACGCTCGTTAGGCGAATGTGCCAATGCATCGCGCGTTCCTCACAGACAGTTCTGCCGATATATATAGACCTGCGCCAATTGAGAGAGTCAGGCGAAGACGCATTGGTGGAAATGTGCTTGCATGAGCTACGTCGACTGGGTCATCAAGTCGACAGAGAGGCCTTCCTGGCAGGAGTCGATTCGAACAAGTATCGCCTGCTTCTCGACGGCTTGGACGAAGCCGGTTCGTTTGCTGAAGATCTGTTCAGAACAGCCCAGCAGTTTTCCTCAAATCACAAGTCGTGCGCCATCATGGCCACATGCCGCGATTCCTTCGACCTCGGACTTTGGCCGGACGCGCTGCATATACTCATCAGACGTTTCTCGGACAAGCAACTCAACGAATTCATAAGTCATTGGTTCAGTGCAGAACCCAGCAAGATAGCGAGACTCAGTTCTTGGCTTGACAAGAATCCACATATGAAGAGCATTGCGAAGACCCCCCTGATGGCTGCATTGCTCTGTTCACTCCAACATGCAGAGGCAGACATGCCAAACACGGAGGTTGAACTCTATGGAGGGAGATTTGAGCTGCTACTAGGCAGATGGGAGAGGGCCAAGGGTATTGAGCCATTGTATCTGGCGCTTCGGAATTCCTATATGCACTTTCTGATCTCGTTGGCAATGCACATGCACCAAAAAGAGACGAGAACGATCGACTACGGCGCCCTGCATAGACTGCTTCTCGAGATTCATCCAAGCAACTTGCCCATCAGTGCAGAAGCAATGGTCCTAGACTGCGTTCATCGAGGACTCCTGATCCGGGAAGGCGCAGACAGCCTGTCTCTTGGTCACCTTACGTACCAGGAGTTCCTCGTTGGCAAGCGGTTGGCTCATGACAATCCAGTTGCCCTAATGTGGAACAATTTGGGTTCGCCCTGGTGGAAGAGGCCGTTGGAGTTCTACGCCTTAATCCAAGGTGACATCACTCGTTTGATCGTTGAGGGGCAGAAATTGCATTGTGACGAAAGGGAATTTCAGATGGTTCTGCATCTTGCGGAAATGGCGCCATTCACTTCGCAAGATGTTATCGGCAGATTCGCGGTTGTGCCGCATATGTCGGGTCACACCCACCTGCAAAGCAGGACCCACGGTGCTACCGGCATTCCATTTGGCGAAAGTGACTGGAGATGAAAACGGTGATCCTATTCCGTATTAGAGAGGTTCTCGGGAAGGGACGGCCTGACAATCCCCGTGCAGCCGATTCCGCGCTTATGTCCTCGCGGCTGGGCATACAAGAACAAGCATCGTCTTCCTCTCACGGCAGGCTTCAATTCGACGGCCCATCGCGCCTCTAAGTGTCCGTTGGACGATCGTTGGATTGCGCAGCAGTGACGGTGTTAGAGGCAGCGGAGAGCAGATCAACAGCAGCACTTCTGGCACGGTCGCAAACTGGACCTTCTCAACAAGCCTGAAGTCCAGCCGGAAAGTTCTGCCTATTGTAACCTCAGCTCCACCATTTCGTACAACACGCAGAACTTGCTCAAAGACCTTTCCGCTGGACTATTGAGGTAGGTTCGAATCCAGCGCAGGGAGTCAACAGTCTATGTGTGGTTGAGCGCCCATTGCCCTCCTAGATGACCTCCCCCTGCTACATCCAAGCGTCCAGACAGCCTTTAACGCCGCTAGGCTCAAACGCCAGCCACATTTCCGGTCGCAGCCTTGCACCTCAGTCAGGGCTGTGGGCTCCCGCACTCTGTTAGACCATACCAGTCCTGCCGCAGCATCGGCACATGCCGGATTCGGACAGGGACGGAAATTGAATCGGGATAAAGGTATAATACCCTCTGCCTGAGATCGGGAAAAGGGACTCCCATCGCCGGGATACCAAACCACAGTAGAAGAATATGGATAGAATCAGACTCATCGCAACAGCCACATTCGGTCTTGAAAAGGTAGTCAAGAACGAGGTAATGGCCCTTGGATTTGGGAACATAAAAGTGTCGGAGGGAAAAGTTGAATTTGAGGCGACACTTGCGGATATTCCCAGAGCGAATCTGTGGCTCAGGTCAGCGGATCGGGTGCTGCTTAAAACAGGGGAATTCGAAGCGTCTACCTTTGACGAACTCTTTGAAAAGACAAAGGCGCTGCCGTGGGAGAACATCATAACGGAAGATGGAAAGTTCGATGTCAACGGGAAGGCAGTGAAGTCCACCTTAGGCAGTATTCGAGCATGTCAGTCCATCGTGAAAAAAGCCGTGGTTGAAAGACTGAAGCAGAAATACAAGAAGGAATGGTTCGAGGAAACCGGGCCGGAATTCACCATACAGATATCGATGCTTAAGGATGTTGCCGCTCTTACAATCGATACCTCTGGGGCCGGGCTGCATAAGCGCGGGTATCGAGAGGCGGGCGGGGAAGCCCCGCTGAAGGAAACGCTTGCCGCCGCGCTTGTTCTGCTCAGTTTCTGGAATGCAGACAGGATTCTAATCGACCCTATGTGCGGGTCCGGAACCATACTGATCGAAGCCGCCATGATTGCGAGGCACATGGCACCGGGGTTGAATCGCGGGTTCGCTTCCGAAAAATGGCCGGCGATCGATGAGAACTACTGGAGCGAAGCCAGACTTGCTGCGCGTGATGCCATTCTTCCCGATCGCAAGCTGCAGATATTTGGCTACGATATCGATGAAAAGAGCATCGCGGCTTGTAGAATCAATGCCGCAAATGCCGGGGTCGGAGACGTCATTCTATTCGAACGGAAAGATCTAAAGGATGTATGGATCAACGAAAAGTACGGGATTGTCATTTCGAACCCTCCTTATGGCGTAAGAATGTCTGAGTTCAAGGAGATTAATGAGATCTACATCGCCATTCATAAGGCGTTTCGCAAGAAGTGGGGGTGGTCTCTCTATATACTGACTGCCGATGAGATGTTCCCCAAGTATTTCAAACGCGCGCGGCCGGATAGAGTAAGAAAGCTATATAACGGCAAGATCAAGGTCGATTACTATCAGTATTACGGCGAGAAACCAGGCTACGACGATAGACCGGCTGAAAACGATATGCCGGATCAGCCCGACCAGACTGCAAGCGACGACTTGCCTTGAGTGAAGCAGTCAGAAGACAAGGGCAGGGTAATCGAGATCAGTGGCCCCTTCCGCGCGGGGGGCGTGCATTGTGGGTTGAAACGACGTGAGGGATACTGAACGGAAGCTTGGAATGTTGACCATAGCAGATATCCCGGCATTCTCCTCTGGCATGGGTCGAATTCCCGAGGTTTC